>JAABUS010001407.1_pt1 | contig 52825 bp, 50 predicted proteins | sample 5560161 | NCBI WGS metagenome assembly JAABUS01 (sample SAMN10711885, study PRJNA513376) | rock metagenome | isolation source: Antarctica rocks | place: Antarctica: Victoria Land, Trio Nunatak nord | collected 2016-01-04 | reverse complement strand
AGCGACAGGGGAGGGTTGCATCCGGTGGTGGTTCGCATGCGACGCGGGTGGCGCCGGCCCATGCCATCGGTGGCGATGTCGTATTGGTCGTGCTTGGCCGCACCGGTTCCTCGCGCGATCCGCCCGCGGGCGATTCCGGCGGCGGCGGCCATGAGCATCGTCCGAGGGGTCAGGGTGCGTGCCCCGTCGAGGGTTCGGTGGCGTAGCGGGCCATGAGCGCGCCGGTGTCGCTGCCGGTCGGAGGGCCCGAGGCGACGCCACAGCACCGCCCAGCGCACGGTCGCCGGCAGCACCTGATCAGCAGCTGCGGACTGCCGCCCAGGAGCACCGCTGATCGGCACAGCCGGCGAAATCTGCGGCGGCGTCCTGGCCGAGATCTGAGCTCCCGAGGCCGGCGTCCCCGCTGTTCGTGACGAGCAGCCCGGCCGGGGTCGCCGATGGCTTCCTGCTGGGTCTGGCTCGCGATAGGCATGCAGCCACCGCTCGGGCGGCTTTGCGCCGAGAGTCAGCTCGTGCTGCTTAGCGGAGGGTGCGGGCTGACCCGGATCTCCGGCACCACCCCTCCGCTCCACTCAGCCTCACGGATGGCCGCCTCCACCACCGCGCGGTTCTGCGGGTCCAGCCGGTCAACGAAGAGGATGCCGTCGAGGTGGTCGGTCTCGTGCTGGACGATCATTGAGAGGCGGCCGGCGCCGTCGATCCGCAACGGCTCGCCGTGCATGCTGAATCCCGTCGTAACGACACGCAGGTGCCGACGGCAGTCGGCCGGTATCCCGGGGATCGACAGGCACCCTTCCTGGCCGAACTGCTCCTGCTCGTCGACGACCTCCAGGACGGGGTTGACGACGTGCCCGAACTGCCCCTCGATCACGTAGGTGAAGACCCGCAGCCCCACGCCGATTTGCGGTGCCGCGATGCCACCTCCCGCGGCGTCGACCATCGTGTCGGTCAGATCGGCGACCAGCGTCCGCAGCGCCTTGTCGAAGTCCACGACAGGGCGCGCCTTCTCGCGCAGGATCGGGTCGCCGAAGAGCCGGATCGGTCGAATGGTCAAGTGCCTCCTCCTAGGTCCACTGCGGATCCCCCAGGTCAGGTCGGCCAAGCCGTGGTCAGGCCGCCGTCCACGGTAAGCGTCTGGCCGGTGATGTACCGGGCGCCCGTACCCAGCAGGAAAGCAACGGCGTCAGCCACCTCGTCCGGCTGTCCCACGCGGCCCAGCGGAATGCGCTCGGCGGCGCGCTGCAGGCCACTCGCACCGGCGGAGTTGACCGGGTCGAGGGACTGCGGGGTCTCGATGACACCCGGCAACACTGCGTTGACGCGGACTCCCCGCGGGGCAAGCTCCAGGGCCGCGCTGCGAACGAAGCCGAGAACCCCGGCTTTGGCCGACGCGTACGGCGTGTGCTGCGCCGACCCCACGGCTCCCCCGGAGATGCTCGACACGCATACGACCGCACCACCCTCGACCATCCGCCGGGCAGCGGCGCGGACGGTGCGCATCACGCCCGTGAGGTCGACGTCGAGCATGTCATTCCACAGCTCGTCGGAGAGTTCGACCAGCGGAATGCGCTGCAGCCAACCGGCATTGGCGACGACGCCTGACAGTGCGCCGAAGGTGCTCACCGCCCGTCCGCAGGCGTCATCGAGCTGAGCGGCGTCCCGCACGTCCGCCGGGACGACGAGCCCACGTCCGCCGGCCCTTTCGACCTCTCTGAGCGTCTGCGCAGGGTCGTGCGGGTCACCGTCGAACGTACCTATCGCGACGGCGCGCCCGGCGCGGGCCAGCGCGACCGCGACGGCCCGTCCGATGCCGCTGCCTGCACCGGTGACCAGCACGGCGCCCCGACTCACGGCATCACGTCCCCGCTGCTGGAACCGAGCGTCTGCCCGGTGTTGAGGTTGCCCCTCGGGTCGCCCGACCGTCGGGCGGTCATGCCGGTAAGGACCGGACGGCAGCAGAGGAACTCGCTGCGGAGGTCGACGGCTCCCAGATCAGCGGCGGCCTGCTCGAACGACCGCGCCAGGTCGGCCTCGACGGCCTCCTCCGCCCGTGTAGTGCTCGCGCTGACACCGAGCGCGAGGCACTGCTGCGCCACCCACTCCAACCCGTCGCCTTCACCGCGGTCCACCGAGCACAGCCGTGCGCCCTCCTCGGCGAAGGCCATCGCGATCGCCGCCCCGATGCCGCTAGCTGCACCGGTGACTACGGCCGCGCGGTCCGCGAGCAGCAGCACCCTCCTGCAGGTCGCGGACTCCGGCACGTCCTCGAGCGCGCCCTCAGGAGACATGGCCACCGTCGATCGACAGCAGCTGCCCCGTGATCCAGGCGGCCCTGCGCGATACCAGGAACCGGACGCCCTGGGCGATGTCGTCCGGAGTTCCCAACCGGCGCAACGCGATCCGCTCGACCAGCTCGCGCTGGCCGTCGTCGCCGTAGGAGTCCCACTGCGCCTTCGTCGTGGGGTTGGAGAGCACGAAGCCTGGGGCGACGCAGTTGACAGTGATACCGAAGGGGCCAAGCTCCTGGGCCATCTGGCGGGTGAAACCCACCTGCGCGGCCTTGGCGCTGACATAGGCCTGGACGCCGGTGAGGCTGACGCCGCGTGCAGCGCCCGAGGCGATGTTGACGATCCGCCCGTATCCGGCCCGCTTCATCGAGGTGATGACCTGGCGCGTGCAGAGGAAAGTACTCGTGAGGTTGGCGTCCAGGACCGCGCGCCAGTCCTCGATGCTGACCTCGTCCAGCGGTTTGCCCTGCTGCCCGCATACCCCGCCGGCGTTGTTGACCAGCACGTCGAACGGCCCTGAGGTCGCGAAGACCTCGGCGACCTGGGCCGGGTCCGCGAGGTCGGCAGTGTCCCTGTCGACACGCACGACGGTTGCACCGTCGGCCTCGAGCACTTCGGCGATCCGTTGCCCGATGCCGTGGGCGGTGCCGGTGACCAGGGCTGTTCGGCCGCTCAGCTCACTCACTCGTCTGCCAGCCGTTCTCGATGACGTCGGCGACTTCGGCCACGCCCGCGCGCCATACCGCGAGCACGTCGTCGTCACTGCGCTCGTAGGAGCCGCCAAAGGTTCCATCGACAGTCAGCTCGCGTAGCCGCTCGGCCGATGCCTGCCGGATCAGGTGCGGCGGCACCAGCGGCTTGCGACCCTCCGGGAGGGCCACTCCGGGCAAGCGGGTCCATGGGAAGTTCTCCATCCAGCAACCATGTGAGGACTCCGGCTCGAGCCCTTGCACCACCGCCCACGTCCGAGGCGCGTTCCACCAATCGTGGAAGATGACCTGCAGACCGGGCACCCGCGGCTGCGCCAGCCACTCCCTGACCAGACCTGCCGCGGGGGAGTTGCCACCGTGGCCGTTGATGATCGCGATCCGTCGGTATCCCTGGTCGCACAGCGAATCGAGCAGGTCACGGATCACATCGAGGTAGGTGCTCATCCGCAGGGTGGGGCTGCCGGGGAACGCCGCGAAGTACGGCGTCACCCCGAACGGCAGCGCCGGCAGGACCGGGACGCCGAGCGGTTCCGCCGCCTCGACCGCGACCCGCTCGGCCAGTATTGCGTCCGTGCCGACGGACAGGTAGCCGTGCTGCTCGGTTGATCCCACTGGCAGGACGATCCGGTCGTCCTCTTGCAGTCGTTTCTCCAGCATCATCCAGTTGGAGTCATGAACTCTCATCGATCAGCCCTTCGTGGGTAGGGTTCCGGCGGCGCGGCTGCGCGGAGGTCGTTGCGCCGGCTGCGCAATGGTCGTCGCGTCACAGGCTTCGGGTCGGGCCACGGCGGACCAGCCGGCCGCGCCCGCGCTCCACCGTGATTTCTCCCCCGGAGTAGATGACCTCGCCCCTGCTGATGGTCACCACGGGGGCTCCCACGACCTCCCACCCCTCGTACAGGCTGTAGCCAGACCGGCTCCGGCCAGCGGCACCGGACACCGAGCGGGACTGCTCGGGATCCCACACCACCAAGTCGGCATCGCCGCCGACCGCGATGGTTCCCTTCTGCGGGTAGAGCCCGAACAGCTTCGCGGCGTTGGTCGATGTCACCTCGACGAACCGCTCGAGGGAGAGCCGGCCGGTGCGCACGCCGCGGGAGAAGAGCAGCGGCATCAGCGTCTCGAGGTCGGACATGCCCGGACGTGCCGTCGCCACGGTGAGCTCCGGGTCGAGCTTCTGCTCCAGCGTCCACGCCGCGTGGTCGGTGCAACAGGTGTGCACGTGGCCCGCGGCAAGGCCCGCCCACAGCGCCTCCTGATCGTGCGCCGCTCGCAGCGGCGGATTGCCGACGTACAGGGGCGCGTCCTTTCCGTGGAAGCGTTCCTGCGTGAAGTAGAGATAGATGGGCCGGGTCTCGACGTACACTCGTTGCCCCGCGGCCTGCGCCGCCCGAGCCTCGGCGAGGGCGCCGGCACTGCCGAGGTGGACGATGTAGACCGGTGCGTCCGCAGCGGCGGCCATGCTGATCATCCGGGTGACGGCGACCCGCTCGGACAGCTCGGGCCGGCTTTCGCCGTAATGCTCTAGCGAGGCGTGTCCCGCTTCGAGCAGCCGGGAGGTGACGTACTCGATGACGCAGGCGTCCTCGCAGTGCACCATCGTCAACACGCCGTTGCGGCCGGCGGCTGCGAGCGCGCGCAGCACCTCACCGGAGTGGGCATCGAAGTCCCCGAGGCTCATGAAGACCTTGATGCTCGTGGTCCCCTGCGCGGCCAGTGCTTCGATGTCGCCGACGGACTCGCTCCCGGGCTCCATCAGCACAGGGTGCAGTACGAAGTCGACGATGCTGTCCTGCTCCGCCTCGGCTGCCACCCGATCGACGAGAGAGGGCAGCCGCTCACCCGCGCGGGGAAACGTGATGTTGCCGATCGTGGTGACGCCACCGGCCGCGGCTGCCTGTGATCCGCTGGCGAAGTCGTCGGCCCAGGGCACCGACTCGCCGTCGAGCTCCACCGGAGAGAGGTGCACGTGCATGTCGACCCCGCCCGGGATCACCAGCTTGCCGGTGGCGTCGACGATCTGGTCTGCCGTCATCCGACCGCCGATCTGCACGATCCGACCGTCCCGTACGCCGATGTCCGCCTTGGCCGTGCCCGAACTCGTGACGACCGTGCCGTCGGCGACGACGAGGTCGAGGTCGAGGTCGCCGGGCTGCGCGTCCGCGGTCACGGCTCGTCCGCGAAGTGGCAGGCGGCCCAGTGGTCGGGGCGGACCTCGCGCAGGGCGGGGACCAGCTCGGCGCAGACCGACTCGGCGCGCCAGCAGCGGGTGCGAAATCGGCAGCCGGACGGCGGGTTCAACGGGCTGGGCACCTCACCCTTGAGGACGATCCGGTCTCGGCGGCCGGCCGCGGCGCTGCCGGGGATCGCGGACAGCAGGGCCTGGGTGTACGGCATCCTCGGGTCGGCGTACAGGTCTTCTGCCGTCGCCACCTCGACCAGCTTGCCGAGGTACATCACACCGACGCGGTCGCTGATGTACTCCACGACTGACAGGTCGTGGGCGATGAACAGGTAGGTGAGGCCGAACTCCTTTTGGAGATCGGTCAGTAGGTTCAGGACCTGCGACTGGACGGACATGTCCAGCGCAGAGACCGGCTCGTCGGCCAGGACGAACTTGGGCCGCAGGGCGAGCGCCCTCGCGATGCCGATCCGCTGGCGCTGTCCGCCGCTGAATTCGTGAGCGAAGCGGTCGAGGTGCTCCTTGCGCATGCCGACGACCGACACGAGGTCCTCGACGCGCTGGTTGCGTTCTTCCCGGCTGAGCGTGCCGTCGACGACCAGCCCTTCGGCAATGATGTCGCGCACTTTCATCCGCGGGTCCAGGCTGCCCTGCGGGTCCTGGAAGATCACCTGGAGGTCGCTCCTCAGGCGCTTGAGGTCCCTCCCTGAGCGGGTGAGGATGTCCCTGCCCTCGAACAGGACCTGGCCGGACTGGGTCTTCTCGAGCCGGACGATCGACCGGCCGAGTGTCGACTTGCCGCAGCCGGACTCGCCCACCAGCCCGAAGGTCTCGCCCCGACGGACCGCGAACGACACGTCGTCGACGGCTTTGACCCAGCCGGTCTGGCGCTGCAGTAGCCCCGAGCGGCTGGGGTAGTAGGTCTTGAGGTTGCGCACGTCGAGCAGCACGTCACCTGAACCCGCCTCAGCGGGCGGGCGCTCACTGCGGGCGGCGGTGTACGCCATCGTCACTCTCCTTCGAATAGAGCCAGCAGGCGACGCGGCGGCCCCCGCCGGTGTCGGCCAGGGCGGGCATCGTGGAGCACACGTCCATCGCATGGGGACACCGCGGCTGGTAGGGGCAGCCCGGTGGCATCTGCAGGGGGTTGGGAACCGTGCCACCGATGGTGTTCAGCCGCCTCCCCTTCATCTCCGGCTTGGGGATGGAGCTCAACAGGCCCTGTGTGTAGGGGTGCTGCGGCTCTCGCGTTATCTGATCGACCGTGCCGCGCTCCATCACCCGGCCGCCGTACATGACGACCACCTGCTCGCACATCTCCGCCACGACGCCGATGTCGTGAGTGATCAACAGAACCGCGGTGTTGACCCGTTGCCGCAGGTCGCGCACGAGATCGAGGATCTGCGCCTGGATCGTCACGTCGAGAGCGGTCGTCGGCTCGTCGAGAATCAACAGGTCGGGCTCGTTGGCGAGCGCCATCGCGATCATCACCCGTTGCCGCATGCCGCCGCTGAGCTTGTGCGGGTACTCCTTGACCCGGCGCTCGGGGGCGGGGATCCCCACCATCTGGAACAGCTCGAGGACGCGGTCCGCCGCCTGCCGCCGGTCCAGTTCCTGGTGTGCCTCTAGTACCTCCGCGACCTGTTGGCCGACCGGGTACACCGGGTTCAGGGCGGTCATCGGGTCCTGGAAGACCAGGCAGATCTCCTTGCCGCGGACGCCCCGGACCTCGCGCTCCGACAGGGTGGCGATGTCGCGGCCCTTGAACAGGATCTGGCCGCCGGCGATGTATCCGGGCGGCTCGACCAGCCGCATGATTGACAGGGACGTCACGCTCTTGCCCGAGCCGGATTCGCCGACAATCCCCAGGCTCGTCCCCGGCGCCATGTCGAAGCTGACACCGTCGACGGCCCGGACCACGCCGGCCCGCGTGGCGAAATGGGTCTGCAGGTCCCGCACATCGAGGAGCACGCCGGCCTCGGCCGTCACCCCTGGCTGTCGCCTCGCGACCGCCGGCTGCCCGGTCACGGCGCGGCTCTCCGAAGCGCCGAGGGATTCAGCGTCAGCTCCTCCCGCAGGGATTCGAGCTCGACGAGGTTTGCGAGCCCACGGAGCCGCGTGCCGTCCTCGACCTCGTGCACGAGCTGGACGAGCCGCGAGGTCAGCGCCATTGGCAGGCCGCGGTCCCGGCCGATGTCCGCGACGACCCCTACCTGCTGGTCGACCTCGGTCCTGCGCTTGCGTACTGCCAGGTCACGCCAGATGCCGCTACGGGACTTCTTGTCGGCCCTGCGCCGCTCGACGAGCCGGTTCAGTGAGGCGTCGATCGCGGCCCAGTCGCGCCGGTCGCGCGGGATGTAGAGCGCGGGTTCTACATCGTCGAACCTGAGCGGGGTGACCTGTTCCAGTGCCGCGACCTCGTAGATCTCGCTGGCCAGGTCGACGAGCAGACCGCGGTAGGTGTCGATCACGTCGGCCATGGTCTCGTCCGTCAGCGCCGTCGCGAACATCATGTTCGCGTAGCCGAGCTTGGCCCAGATGTAGCCCCAGATGTTGTCCGTGACCTCCACGGCACCGAAGGGCCGCAGCAGCTCCTGGAGGGCATCGACGCGGCTCGACCTCGTCCCGTCCAGTTCGCCCAGGCGCAGGGTTCCTGGCCCGCCGTAGGCGATCTCGCCCGGTTCGAGGTAGTCGGCCGAGAAGTTGACGAGGCAGCCGACAGTTCGTTCAGCGCCGACGGCCTTTGCGATCACCCGCTCGCACAGTCCGTTCTGCATCGACACGACCGCGGAGTCGGCAGCCAGCAGGGGCGCGATGGCGCGCGTCGCCTGCTCCGTGTCCTGCGCCTTGACGGCGAGGAGCACCAGCCCAAGCGGCGCGGTGAGGTCCTGCGGCGAGCACGCCGTCACCGGCACGGTGAACGCCTCGTTGAACGCGTGAATCCTCAGACCCCGCTCGTTCATCGCCCGGACGTGCGGGGCGTGTGCGTCGACCAGCCGGACGCGCACACCCGCCCGGGCGAGGTAGGCGCCGATGGTTCCACCGATCGCCCCGGCTCCCACGATGGTCACTTCGCTCATGACACGCCCGCGCCCGCCATCCGCGCAGCGGGTGCACCCACCGCGGTGCGGACCTCGCCCCCCTGGAAGACAAGCCGGATGTCGTGCAGCCGATTCAGGTCCTCGAGTGGATCGCCGTCGACGACGAGCACGTCCGCTTGGAGACCTGGGCGGAGGGTGCCCACCTGATCGTCTATGCCGAGGGTCCTGGCCGAGGCGCCCGTCGCCGCGTTGAGCGCCTCGAGGGTGCTCATGCCTCCCCGGTGCATCAGCTTCAGCTCCTCGGGGAGCCCGTCGAACGGCGTGAACCGCCAACCCGCATCGGTGCCCGCGACAAACTGCACACCCGCCTCTCGCATCTGGCGGAACTGGGAGAGGTTGGCCTCGAGCATGGTGTTCCACTGGGCCAGGAAGGCTTCTTCGGCCGAGGTCAGAGTCGCCTTGGCCGTCATCGCCTCGACCGCGAACCCGCCCACGGCCAGGGTGCTCGTGACGGCGACACCTGCGGCAGCGACCTTCTCGGCGACCGAGGGCACGAAGCGCTGGTTCGCGGCGGCGTCAACGATGAAGCCGGCGTGCTCCAGCTGGTCGACGCCCGCGTCGACGGCGTACTCGATGGCCTCGGCGCACAGGCAGTGCGCCGTGATCTTGCGGCCAAGCCGGTGGGCCTCGTCCGCCAGTGCCGCAAGCTCCTCACGGCGGAACGACGGCAGCCACGAGGTGGTATTGCGCGTGCCGCCACCGCTGGCCATCACCTTGATCGCGTCGGCGCCTAGCTTGACCATGGTGCGGACCTTCTTGCGCAGGTCGGCCTCACCGTCCGCCTCGCCACCGAGGTACCACGTGTGGCCGCCGGTGATCGTGATCGGCTGGCCACAGGCCAGCACCCGGGGACCTGTGCCGTGACCGAGCTCGAGGGCCCGGCGCATGGAGAAGACGGTGCTCTGCATCGCACCGGTGTCCCGGACGGTCGTGATCCCGGCTGCCAAGGCCTTCTCGGCGGCGAAAGTAGCGGTCGCCACCAGGACGCCCTCGGGCTCGGCCATGATCTCTTCGAGCAGCGTCCCGTTACCAGGAAAATTCAGGTGCACGTGTGCGTCGATCAGGCCGGGCAGGATCGTGCAACCCGGCAGATCGAGAACCTCGGAGCCCTGCGGCACCACTCCCGCGGGTGGCTCGCCCTGGAAGACGCCCACGACCTTGCCCTGGTCGAGCACCAAAGTTGCGTCACGCACTGCCGGGGCGCCGGTCCCGTCGACGAGGCGGTCCGCTCGGATGACGGTCGTCACGTCAGCGCTCCTCTCGTTGTGTTGCCGGCAGAAGCTCTGTTGTCGGCAGCGGCGGTTTGGGCGCGCATCACTTGGCCATCGACGCGGCGCCGAAGTACTCGAACCCGCCACCGGAGTACTGCATCCCGGTCAGCTTCTTCGAGGTCATCACGAGGTCGACGTTTTCGTGGATCGGCATCAGCACCGCCTGGTCCATGATGATCTTCTGGGCCTGCGAGTAGATCGAGAGCCGCTTGTTCAGGTCCGACGCCACCTGGCCCTGCTTGATCAGCGAGGTCAGGTTCTTGTTGGTGTAGTGGCTCCAGTTGAAGTACTGCCCGGGCAGGAACCACAGGTGCAGGGCGTCGGGGTCGACGGCGATGTACTGCAGCGGGGTCAGAGACATGTTGCCCTTGAGGTTCGCCGCCAGCCACGCCGGCACGGCGAGCTGCTGGACCTTGACGTCCATCCCGACCTTGCGCAGATAACCCTGGATCGCCTGGGCGATGAGCGGGTATTCGGGGACCGAAGAGATGGCGGTGATGGTCAGCGAGAGGCGCTTTCCGTCCTTCTGCCAGAACCCGCCCGCCTTGGTCCAGCCGCCCGCCTGCAGCGTCGACTCCGCCTTGGCCGGGTCGTAGCTGTATGAGGTCTCGAGGGACGCGTCGTACCCGGTCATGCCCTTTTGCAAAGGTGTGTTGCTGGGTGCGAAGACGCCCGCGTCCGCCGCTTTGATCGCACCCGGCTTGTCGACCGCGTACATGATGGCCTTGCGCACAGCCACGTCGTTGGTGGGCCAGCTACCTGCGTTGATCGGCGCGAAAATTCCCATGCCGCTGATCGGGAATTTCATAGCGGTGTACTTGCCCGTCTTGCCCAAGGTGTTCCAAAAGATGCCGGGCGTCTCCTGCATGAACGCGGACTGGCCGCTCTGGAATTGGCTCACCCGTGCCTGCGAGCTCGGGACGATCTGGAAGGTCAGCTGGGCGATGTCCGGCGGTCCGGTGTGCTTGGTCGCGGCCGGGCCCCAGGTGTACGCCTCGTTGCGCTTGAGGACCACGCTCTGGTTGGGCTGGTAGCTCACGAAGGAGAAGGGTCCGGTGCCGGTGGGGTGGAGCCCGAGGTCCTTGCCGTACTTCGTGATGGCGGCCGGCGACTGCATCCCCAGGTACGGCTCACCGAGCTGGGCGAGCAACGGCGCGTATGGCGCAGAGCAGCTGATCTTCACCGTGTACTGCGCGGTCGCGGTGGCCTTGGTGCACGGCCCGAGGAGTCCGAGCGAGATGTTCGACTGCGTCGACTTATTGGTGATGTAGTTGATGTTCGCCACCACGGCGGCCGCGTCGAACGCCGTGCCGTCGTGGAACTTCACGCCCTTGCGTAGGGAGAACGTGTACGCCTTGCCGTCGGGCGAGAGAGTCCACTTCGTGGCCAGGTCGGGGGTGACTTTGAAGTCGGGCGTCAGCCACACCAAGGTGTCGAAGAGGTTGGAGTCGATCGGCCCGACGTCGCGCGCCCCGGTCGTGGCCGGGTTGAGCGTGTCCACGGGCTCGGCCCAGCCGAGCGTGACCTTCGCAGACTTATCCGCGCTCCCGACCGGGCCGGCCGATCCGGTCGAACGGCCGCCTGTCCCCGAGGACGACGTGGAGGAGCTGCTGCACGCCGCGACGGTGGTCAGGGCTAACACTGATGCGATTGCTGGGACGGTGACGCGGGAAAGCCTCATGGAAGCACTCCTTCAGTTGGCGATGCGGGCTGCGAGGGTCGATTTGTTGTGTGGGGCTCAGCTGCGGAGCAGGGTCGGGTCGAGCTCGTCGCGCAAGCCGTCACCGATGAGGTTCACCCCAATCACGAACAGGGCCAGGAAGATCCCGGGGAAGACGGTGATCCACCAGGCGACCGTGATGTAGTTCTGACCGTCGTTGAGGATCGCTCCCCACTCGGGCGTGGGGGCTTGGACGCCCAGGCCGATGAAGCCCAGGGCCGCGATCCAGAGTGCAGCGATGCCCAGCCACGAGGTGGTGAGCACGATGATGCCCGAGGCGATGTTGGGCAGGATGTGCCGCCGGATGATCTGCTGAGGGCTCGCACCCAGCGTGACCGCTGCGTCGACGTACGGCATGTGCAGGACCTCGACCGTGGCTCCCTCGACGAGTCGGGCGAACACCGGGACGAGGACCGCTGCGACGGCGATGACACCGTTGGACAGCCCCGGCCCGAGCACGGCGGCGACTGCGAGCGCGAGCAGGATCCCGGGGAACGCCAGCAGCAGGTCCACCAGGCGCATGATCACGAATCCGACTGCGCCGCCGAAGTACCCGGCGACCAGGCCTACCGCCGTACCGATGACGCCCCCGAGGACGACCACGGCAAAGCTGGCGGCCATCGTCGTCCGACCGCCGTAGAGGACCCGCGTGAACATGTCCCGCCCGAAGGAGTCGGCGCCCATCAGGTGGGCGGCAGACGGTGGGGCGAACGTAGCCAACGGGTCCTGGTTGTCCGGGTCGAGTGAGGTCAGCAGCGGCGTCGCGAGGATGAGCAGGATCAGGACGACGCAGATGACGACCCCGGCCAGCAGGCTCCGGTGGCGCAGGGCGCGCCTGAGGGTGAGCCGTCGCGACGAGAGCGGCAGCCCGTCCGCTGGCGACTGGGAGGCGACCAGCGAATCGGGCTCGCTCGTCTGGGTGCTCGGGAACACGTCCTACCTCCTAACGGTTCGCCACGCGTGGGTCGAGGACGGGGTACAGCAGGTCGACGATCAGGTTGGTGAGGGCGTAGATGACGGCGATGATCAGCACCACGGCCTGCACGGTGAGGTAGTCCTTGGAGAGGATCGCCTGCACCATCAGCCGGCCGATACCGGGCCTGGAGAAGACGGTCTCGACGACCACGACTCCGGAGATCAGCTGTCCCACCTGCAGGCCGACGACGGTCAGGATCGGCAGCAGGGCGTTGCGCAGGACATGCCTGCGTAGGACCTGGCTGCCGGCAATACCCTTTGCCCGAGCCGTGATCACGTGTTTCTGCATGAGCGCTCCGATGACGCTGGACCGGATGAAGCGGGCATTGAACCCGATGCTGCCGAGGGCCAACGTGACCGCCGGTAGGACGAGCCCCTTCAGCGACGTCCCACCCACGACCTCGAAGATAGGAATCTTGACCGCGAACAGCAGAATCAGCAGCAACCCCAGCCAGAAGCTGGGAATCGACATGCAGGCGAGGGCCACGCTCATCACCACGGTGTCGACTCCCCGATTGCGTTGCAGCGCCGCGGCGATGCCCGTGATGCTGCCGACGACCAGCGACAGGGCCAGTCCGGCCACCGTCAGTTGGAGCGTGGCAGGGAAATTGGCGGCTAGCAGCGAGCTGACCGGCCGCTGCTCGCCATACGAGTAGCCAAAGTCCCCGTGCAGCACCCGCCCGATCCACTGGAGGTACTGCACCGGCATCGGCTGGTCAAGGCCCAGCTGATGGTGCAGGCGGGCCACCAGGGCGTTGTCTCCGGCGTTGGTCCCCAGCAGCGTGATCGCCGGGTCGCCAGGGATAAGTCGGATGATCAGGAACACCAGGACGCTGATGCCGAACGCCAGGGCGACGATTGCGCCGACGCGGCGCAACAGATAGGTCGTCACGCCGGTTCTCCGGCGACGGACCGCGCGCGCTCTGCCGCGGTCTCCTCTGGGCCTATGGCCGCGCTGCTGTACGGCCCTTGCGGGCGCAGTCGACCCGTTCCGGTCCGCTCTTCCAACGCGCGCGCCGCGTCGAGGATGGAGTTCTCCGACATGCGCGCGCCCGCGAACTGGATACCGGTCGGGAGGCCGCCGCGGCCGAGTCCATTGAGGATCGACACGGTCGGCGACCCCGCGAGCACACCCGCGAGGTTCAGCGGCCGCCCGAACGCCCCCGGCAGCATGTACTCGAAGTCCTCGTCCACCTTCGACGCGACCACCCCCAGCGTCGGTGCCAGCAAGGCGTCGAACTGTGCCGCCAGGTCCTCGAAACTGTTGGTGACGAGCCGGCGGATCCGCTGGGCGCGGATGTAGTCGTGGGCCGGGAGCACCGCGCCGGCCAGCCGGTGCCCGTGCGCCTTCGACGCCGTCAGTTCGACCGTGCGCCCTGCAGCGATGAAGTCGTCGAACGCGGCGTAGGCCTCCGCACCCGTGATCACCTCGGCGACCTCGCTGTAGGGGAACTCCGGCAGCGTCACCTCGGTCACGGTTCCTAGCTGTTGCAGCGCCTGCAACGACGCCGTGAAGTTCTCGGTCACCTCGGGTTCGGCGCCATCGCAGCAGCCATCGATGACGCCGAACCGGAAGCCCTCGCGCCGCACAGTCGGCCGGTCGTAGCGGTAGCTCTGAGCCAGACTGCTCCGGTCCCGGGAATCGGGGCCGGCGATAGCCTGGAGCACCAGCCCGCAATCGTCCGCACAGCGGCACATCGGGCCCAGCCGGTCCAGGGTCCAGCACAGGGTCATCGCGCCGAACCGGCTGACCCGACCATACGTGGGTCGCAGGCCCGCCGTGCCGGTGAACGCTGCTGGCAGCAGGATGGATCCGCCGGTGTCACTCCCGATTGCGAACGGGACCGCCGCGGCGCCGACGGCGGCTCCCGGACCGCTCGACGAACCGTTGGTCCACCGCCGGACGTCCCAGGGGTTGCGCGGCGGTCCGGTGATGCTGGCATCGGGGTTGTCGTAACCCATCCCGCCTGCGAGCTCGATGGTGGCCACCTTGGCCGCCAGCACTGCTCCCGCATCGCGCAGCCGGCGGGTGACCGTCGCCTCCTGGGCGAAGCTCTGTTCCGGGAACGCGCCCCACGTCGTCGGATCGCCAAGCGCGCTCACGATGTCCTTGAGCCCGTAAGGGATCCCATGCAGCGGTCCACGATCCAGCCCGCTCAACAGTTCCTTCTCCGCCAGGGCCGACTCTCGGCGTGCCTTGTCCTCAGTGATGGTGACGACGGCGTTGAGGCAGCGGCCGATCCGGTCCAGTCGCTGGAGATACAGCTCGGCCAGGTCCGTCGGTGAGACCTGGCGGCTGCGAAGCAAAGTCCCCAGCTCGCGTATCGACGAGAAGGCGAGATCGTCGTTGCTCGTCATCCGCCCCCCTGCCTGGCCGGCATGACGAAAGCCGGCTCATGGGCGTTGCTGAGCGCGAAGCCGTGCAGCCGCTCGGTGGCTGCTAACTGACGCTCCACGCAGGTCGCCAGCTCCGACCGCTGCTCGACAGATAAGGGGGACCCGTGACGGAGAGCTACCACCTCGACCAGGCGCTCGGCAATCGCGCCGGCCGTCTGCGGGTCGGTCTCGGGATAGGACGTGCAAGCTGTCCGTGGCGTGGCGTCGGTCACGACGCGGTCCACGGTGTGACGACCTCGCGCCCTTCGCGCTGCGAGCAGTCGACCTCGTCGCTGCGCCAGACGTATTCCGTACCGGCTCTGGTCGTCATCGCGCACCGGTTGCCGGCCGCGTCGACCGCCACCACATTCACGTATCCGCGCACGCCGGGCTCGCCCGGCTCGAGCCCGGCCAGGTCCTGCATCGCTGCCAGGCAGGCCGACCGCAGGTCCAGCCCCGCGGCGAGTTCTGCCACCACGCTGCGGGCAGTACCGGATCGGATGGTCAGTTCCCCCCACCCGGTGCAGGTCGCAGCGCCGTACCGGTCGTCGCAGTAGTTGCCGGCCCCGATCAGCGGGCTGTCCCCTAGCCGTCCGGGGTACTTCCAGGCCCATCCGCTCGTGCTCACCGCAGAGGCGATGTGGCCCTCGGCGTCGACCGCGACGAGGTTGACGGTCCCACCGCGAGGCACGTCGGGTAGCGCCTCGAGGGCACGCTCAGGATCGAACATCTCGCCGATCACGTCGGTAACGGTTTGGATCGTCGTCGGCTCCCTTTCGACGGAGGGCCTGATCCTGTGGAGCCCGGCGCGCCAGACCGAGTCGGCCTCCGGTGTCAGGAGAGTCTCCGCACGCAGCCCGATGTCCTGTGCGAGCTGGGCCGCTCCAGCCCCGACCACGAGGACGTGCGGCAGCCGCTCGAGCACCGCTCGGGCCACAGTCACCGCCCCGCGGTAGCCCTGGAGTGCACCGACAGCTCCGGCGGCACGGTTTGCGCCTTCCATGACAGAGGCGTCAAGCTCCACCTGGCCCCAAATGTTCGGATAGCCGCCGTAGCCCACGGTGTGGTCTTCGGGGTTGTCCTCCACAGCGCGCACGCCGACCTCGACGGCGTCGAGCGCGGAGCCACCGCCCGTCAGCACGGCCCAGGCGGCGTCGATACCGACGTCTGCGTTCGCGCTTCCGACGAGCTGCATGTGGGAAAACTAGAGGAAAAGGTTTTACTAGCGCAATATGCGCGCGTAAAACGTTTGTTTCGGCACGGCGAGTCGTCGAAACGTGTCTGCAACACATCTGTGCTTGAGGCCGCTGAGCCGCTGGGCCGCTCCGAGAGGTCAGGTCAGCGGTGCAGTGCCGGTGTCGACCGGGGAGGCGCGGTCGACGACCTGTGCACCAAGGTCAGCGGATCCCCCACCAGGACGTCTTCGCCCCCGCCCTGCTCGACCCGCTCGATCAGTGCGTCGACCGCGGCGGCGCCTAGCTGCTCCAGTGGCATGGAAACACTCGTGACCGGCACATCGAGGTAGGCGAGGCACTCGTCCTCGTCGAAACTCACCAGGGAAACGTCACCGGGCACCGACGCGCCGGCTTCGCGCAGCGCTTTCATGGCGCCGAACAGCTGGTTCAGGTTGCCGACGCCGATGGCCGTCGGGACCCTCGGACGGGCCAGCAGGCGCTGGGTGGAGAGGTACCCGCCGGCCTCGGTGTGCTCTTCGTGCTGGAAGAGTACTGAGATCCCTGCCTCGGCACTGATCGCCCGCGCTGCCGAGGCCCGTCGGTAGGTGGTGTCGACGACCTTGAACCCGTCCACGATGGCTAAACGCCGGTGGCCCAGGCCGCCCACGAGGTCGATGAACAGACGCATCGCCTTCTCCTCGTCCATGATGACGTCGTTGCCCGGTCGCGGACCCCGGCGGTTGAAGTGGACGTGCGGCACGGACAGCACGCGGGAGCCGGCACCGGCCCCCCGGCGCGCGGTCGCCAGGAGGAGCCCGTCGGCTCTGCTCTCCTCGACGAGGTACTGGTAATCAGCCGGATGCCGCAGGGCGTCCTCGGGCTCCTCGAGGATCATGACTACGTAGCCGCGGGCCTCCGCCCGCTTCAGTGCCCCTCGCTGGATGTCCGACCAGATCGGGTTGCGCAGCAGGGGGACCACCATGGCAAGCGAGCCGGTGCGGGAGCGCTTGAGTGCCCGCGCCATGGCATTCGGACGGTAGCCCTGGCGCTCGGCGGCGCGGAGGATCCTGGCCCGGGTCTCCGGTCGGATCGACAGGCTCGGGTCGGCGTTCAGTGCTCTGGAGACGGTCGAGTAGTGCAGGTCAACGGCGGCGGCGATGTCGGCCAGACGTGGCCGACGTCGCTCTGTCGATGGTGACGACATCGTGCTCACGTGCATCTCCCCACGCATCTCAGCATCGGATGGGCCATGGGACGGTCCAGGTGATACGCCGTCCGCACCTCGGCTGGAACAGGGCCTTCTGCTGCCCTCGAGCCGTCGATGAGGCCTCGTCAAGCAGAACGCCTGCGCAGCGCGACCGTAACCGTACATGCCAGCCAATTTGCGAATGTGACGACCCGCTGACACCGCTGCGGCATCTTGACGTGCAATGAGCATCTCGGGGGCTAGCGCGAAAGGCGTCGAATGAATCTGGACCCGCCACTCACCCCGCCGCTAGTGGCTCTCAGTGTGGGGTCGGTGAGTCCTGGTCCAGAATTCGCCGTGCCTGCCGCAGAACCGGCGCGTCGACCATGTGGCCTTCGAAGGTGAAGACGCCTCGGGCACCCTTAGCGGCAGTCAGTAAGTGCCGAGCCCAATCCACCTCCTCGGGCGTGGGCCGAAAGGCGCCCCTGACAATGTCCACCTGCGAGGGGTGAATGCAGGCGACTGCGGCGAAGCCTGAACTGACCGAATCCTCCGCCTGCGTCTTCAGCCCCCCGAGATCCGGGATGTCGAGGAAGACGGAGTCGATTGCGGGCACGCCCTGAGCGCCGGCGGCGAGCAACACCGACGATCTGGCATGCCTTGCAACGTCGCGGAACGTACCGTCTGCCCGGCGACTGGATCGGCCACCCAAGGCGGCGACCAAGTCCTCGGCGCCCCACATGATCGCCACTGGTCCCGCGGCCGCGATGTCGTCGATTGCCATGACTCCGACAGGTGTCTCAACCAGCGCGATGACCGGACGCGGTGACAGCGCAGCCACGTGGTCGGCGGACTCCGTCTTCGCCAGCATCACCACCTCATACGGCGTAGCGGCGAGGGCCTCGATATCGGCCGCTTGGTCCTCTGTTCCGGATGCTGCGATACGTACGACGGTCGTGGCCGGATCGAGGACGGTTCGCTGCAGGGCGCGCCTCGCGGCGGCCTTGTCACTCGCGGCAACGCCGTCTTCCAAGTCGATGACGACCACGTCCGCGGCGGCCGCTGCCTTGGCGAACCGGTCGGGGCGATCCGCGGGGCAGAACAGTAAAGCAGGCCCTGACAGCTGCCAGGTCACGCTTCACCGAGTGGCACTGAATGCGTGGGCTGCATAGAGAAACTCATCGCCCGTCCCTAGTCCGGCGGTGGTGTCGGCTGCGTCGGGCCATGTCCGCGCCGGTAGACCATGACCGTCCGCCTGAACGCGATCACCGTCTTGCCCTCCGGGGTGAACCCCGTCGTCCGCACTGTGACGATGCCCGCATGAGGCCTGCTGCGCGACTCGCGCACCTCGAGCACCTCCGAGACGGAGTACACCGTCTCCCCTTCGAACAACGGGTTGGGCAACCGCACCTCGTCCCAGCCGAGGTTGGCGAACACGTTCTGCGAGACGTCTGTCACCGATTGACCGGTGACGAGCGCCAGCGTGAGCGCCGAGTTCACCAGTGGCCGGCCGAACTCGGTCTGGCTGGCGTAGTGCTCGTCGAAGTGCACTCGTGCCGTGTTCTGTGTGAGCAACGTGAACCACGCGTTGTCGGTGGCTGTCACGGTCCGGCCGATCGGGTGCCGGTACACGTCCCCGACGGCGAAGTCCTCGAAGTAGCGGCCCCTCCAGCCCGCGCGCACCGTCATATGTCCATCTTCTCCGGTCCGAAGGCACCGGCCTCGACGAAGCCGCGGATAACGTCGTCGTCGTAGCCCAGGAGGTCCCCGAGCAGCTCGCGGGTATGCTCGGAACGACGCGGCGCCCGATGGTACGTCGGCGGCTCGTCGCCGACTCGTACCGGGCTGGCCACCTGTTCGACCTGCCCGAAGTACGGGTGCTCGGTGGTGACGATCATGTCGCGGGCGGATGTCTGCGGATCCCGCAGCGCCTCGGCCACGCTGTTGACCGGACCGCATGGCACGCCTGCCGCTCGCAGCAGCGTCAACCATTCCGCGGCCGTGCCGCCGGCGAAGATGGCGTCCAGGATCGACTGCAGCTGATCGGCATTGGCCCTGCGATCGGCGAAGCTGACGAACCGAGGATCGCTGGCCAGTTCCGGGCGACCGAGTGCCTGTGCCAGCCGCGGGAAGAACTTCTCCTTCGCGCAGGCGACGACGATCCATCGGTCTGCAGTGTTGAAGGCCTGGAAGGGGACCAGTGACGGATGCGCCGACCGACCCTTGCGTTGCGGTTCGAAACCGCCGGTCAGGTGCCACGTCGCCTGGTAGGTGAGCATCGAGATCGCGGTGTCGAACAGGGACACGTCACAGTCGCCGCCGACACCGTCGCGGCGGGCGGCGTGCAGGGCGGCGAGAATGGCCATGCCCGCCACTAGACCGCCGGAGAAGTCGACCATCGACAGCCCCGACTTGCTCGGCGGCCCGTCCGGCTCACCGGTCAGCGACATCCACCCGGCTACACCCTGCAGGACGTAGTCGTAGCCCGGCTCGGCACGACGCGGACCGCTCATCCCGAACGCGCTCAACGAGCAGCACACCACGGCCGGGTTGACGTCCCGCAGGTCGGCGTAACGAAGGCCGATCGCCTCGGGCACGTCCCCCCGCAGGTTCGAGTAGACGACGTCGCTGCGCCGAACCAGGTCCTCGAAGACGCGCCGACCTCCAGGATGGGCGAGGTCAAGACTGATGCTCTTCTTGTTGCGGTTGAACGTCTCGAAGAAGAGGCTGTCCTCACCGGACTGGTACGGCGGGACGTATCGTCCGACGTCGCCTCCGGTCCGTGGATCCTCGATCTTGATGACTTCGGCGCCGAGGTCGGCGAGGTGGACGCTACCGAAGGGGCCGGCTCCGAACTGCTCGATCGCCAGGATGCGCACGTCCTGCAGTGGCTTCACGACGCCGCCGCTGCTGCTGCTGCTGCCTTCGCGCGGGTCCGGACCAGCGCGGCCGTCCGGGCCATCTCGTTGCCGACGATCATCAGCCCCTCATCGCCGCCCATACCCGGTTTGGCCAGAATCTGGTCGGCTCCGCATGCCATCGCCACGTGCGCCGACACCTGCGCTGACCGGTCGGTCTCGTTGCAGGTGCCGCCACAGTAGGCGGCGAGCCCGCTCCGGCGTACCAGCAGCAACGCCTCGGCCGTGTCGTTCAAGCCCCCGAGATCGGGGGTCTTGACGTGAACGACGTCTGCGGCCTCGGCTGCTACGAAGACCTCGATGTCCGCCAGCGTGTTGCACCACTCGTCTACCACCAGCTCGACGTCCGACTCCAGCCGCCGCAGCTCGTTACGCAATGCACTGAGCGCGCTCACCTGGGCGTCCCGGCTGCCCGCGTCAACCGGATGCTCGACCCGCAATCTGAACGGCGCCGCGAGATCACCGAGTCTGGCGAGGTAGGCGCCCATCCGGCGCGTGTCTGCGCCGAAAATCAGCCCGATCGTCCCGTAGGTGTCGACGTGCAGTGTCGGGGCGTAATCCGCACGGCGGCGTAGGGCGAGCACCCGGTCACGCACCCACCTCACGTAGTCGGCCAGCAGCTCACCGTGCTGGCCCAGTTTGCCCTCGACGCTGTTGACCAACCCGTGCGGCAGCGCATCGACCTCCTTCAGGATCATCTTGTCGACGGAGTCGTATCGCTCGTCGCCGGACTGGACGAACATGGGAACCGGGGCGATCTCGACGCCGGTGTCGTATTCGTCGCGCACCACTTCGGCCATCGTCAGGTGTCGACCGCGGGCCACGGCGTCGAGCAGCGCCTGGCTGACGCCATAGCGGACCGCCGTGTGCAGAGGGCGTCCGTCCACCCTGATCGCATCCACCCAAGCTGTCATCGACCTGAAGCTGCGTGCCGGTTGACCCAGCAGTAACGGGGCGACGTGCGCAGAAATGGCAATTGCAGCTTGCGGCGCCAAGAAGACAGGATCGCGGCCGCCGGCGCCGGCGTACTGAACGCTCGCGCAGTCGCCTACAGCAACATCGCCGTTGTCGAGCAGGAGCATGACGGACAGAGCTTCGCCCGCCTGGCGGATGTGGGTGAATCCCGGTGTCACTGGAGGCCCCTGGTAGGTGAACCCGTCGTGTCTCGCACCGGCTCGGATGGCGAGCTGGTCGTCGGCGAAGAAGCCGGTACGACCTGGCACGGTCAGGATGTCGACGATGCGCCGAGCGGTCATCAGAGGGGGACCTCGCTCGGCGGTAGGTCCCTGGTGGTCACACGGCTGCCACGGATCGTGTCCAGGATGTAGGGGTATCCGGTCGGGTCGACCAAGACGTCCAGCAGCACCGGCCCGACGGCGTGGAGGCTGTGCCTGGCGGCCTCATCGAGCTCGTCGCCGCGGGAAACCCGCGTCGCCGGGACACCGCATGCCTGCGCGACCTTGGCGAAGTCCGTCGCGCGGTAGGCCACGGCGCCGTGGCCGCCTTGACCCAGCGCCTCCTGCTTGATCTTGATCAGGCTCAACGTGCTGTCGTTGAAAACCACTACCGTCAGCGGGAGCTTCAACCGGGCGGCGGTCTCCAGCTCCGCCAGCACCATGCCCAGACCGCCGTCGCCCATCAGGGCGAACGTCCGCTCGTCCGGCTTCGCGAGCGCGGCCGCAATGGCGGCAGGGAGCGCGAATCCCATCGTGGCCAGCCCTGAGGAGACCAGCACTTCGCCGGCATGCTCGGTCGTCCACAGTGGCATCGCGACCAGCATGTGCGCACCGGCGTCCACTGTGGCGATCGACCCCGGCGGCGCGATCGCGCGCAGCCGCCGGACGACCTCCCACGGGGCGAGTCCGGTCCCCGTCGAGGGGCCACTGCACAACGACTCCATCCCGCGCTCCCGTTCGGCGCGGGCAAACCCAGCCTCCCAGCCGTCGTGGAGCCGATCGATCGCCGGGATCAGCTGATCGAGCGGTCCGACCACCTCGACGGTCGCCCGCGCATACGGGCTGTCCTCCGGCCAGCAGCTCACGGAAAGCAACGGCGCAGGGTATGGCCAGGGACCGGGGATGAGCTCGACGGCGTCCAGGCCGATGGCCAGGATGGCGTCTGCGGCGCTGAGCACCGGGGCCTCGATCGTCGCTCCGGTGAGCAGCCCCGCCGCGTTGGTCGAGGAGTCCGCGACGAGCCCTTTTGCCTTGTAGGTCTGCAGGACCGGGATGTTGGTGCCGTTCAGCATCTCTCGAATGGCGGCGGAGTTCCGCCGAGCGCCGACACCCAGGACGACGACCGGCTTGCTGCACCGCGCGAGCGCGTCGTTAAGTGCGGCCAGGCTGCCGCTCGCCTCTGCGCCAGCCGGTCGGGGACGCTGCTGGGTTGCGGTGGGGTCGAAGTCGAGATGAACCGGACCGGGTCGCGGTGAGACCGCGGTGTCTAGGGCCTGTTGCATCACCTCTGAGGGGTCACTGGCGCCGAGCACCCCGCTCCACTTGGTCACGGGTGCGAACAGCGCTGCCTGGTCCAGCCGTTGGTGCGACACCCGGCTCTTGTCCTCGCAGGGCACCGCATCCGCGAGGACGAGCACGGGCTGCCGGTCCAGCCAGGCCTGCGCGACGCCGTTGACGCTGCTCGCCGCACCGGGACCGCGGGTAACGACGCACGCCGTCGGAATTCCAGTGAGTTCGCTGTGGGCGCCTGCCATACAGGCGGCAGCGGTCTCGGTGTGAGTGAGCACGAACCGCATGCCTTCGGCCTCGGCCGCACCGATCAGCTCGAGGTTGTTGCCGCCGCCCGGTACGCCAAAAACGATGGCCGACCCGGCGCGCGCCAGTTCCCTCGCGGCCACCTGCGCCAACGTCCGTGCCTGCGTCATGCTGGACCCGCTACCTCCTCGTCATTCTGACCGATCCGCCGACGACCGGCAGTCCACCGGCGTCCTACTGCTTGGTCAGCCCATCCGGAACGGGTCGCGGGTAGCGCCGTTGAGCTCGATCCACACCGCCTTGGTTTCCGTGTACTCCTTGACCGCGGCCAGGCCGTTCTCGCGGCCCCAGCCGCTGGCGCCGACTCCGCCGAAGGGGACGTTGGGCGCGACCACCCGATACGCGTTGACCCACACAGTTCCCGCCCGAAGCTTGTGCGCCACCCGGTGGGCGCGACCGAGGTCACGCGTCCAGACCCCCGCTGCCAAACCGTATTTCGTGTCGTTGGCAAGCCGGATGGCCTCGTCCTCGTCGGCGAATGTGAGCACCGAGAGCACCGGACCGAAGATCTCCTCCTGCGCCACCTCCATGTCGGGCTGGACACCGGTCAGGATGGTGGGCTCGAAGAACAGCTCGCCGGTCGCGACGCTTCGGCGGCCCCCTGAGGCGATCGTGACGCCGGCGGCTACGGCTCGCTCGACGAAACCGAGGACTGTCGCCAGCTGGGTCGCGTTGGCTAGTGGCCCCATCTCGGTCAACGGGTCCAGCGGATCGCCCAGCGCGATCGTCTCGGCGCGGTCGGTCAGCCGCTGCACCAACTGGTCGTGCACGCTTTCGTGGACGATGAGGCGGGAACCGGCGATGCAGGTCTGGCCGGTCGCCGCGAAGATCCCGGCGATGACGCCGTTGCACGCCGCATCGATGTCGGCGTCGGCGAAGACGACCTGCGCGGACTTGCCGCCCAGCTCCAGCGACGTCCGGGTCAGATTGTCGGCGGCTGCGCGCGCGACCTGCTTGCCCACTGTGGTGGAGCCGGTGAAGGCGATCCGGTCCACGCCGGGGTGGTTCACCAGTGCTTGGCCTACCTCCGGACCTCTTCCCGTCACGACGTTGAACACCCCGGCCGGTATCCCGGCCTCGAGCACGCGCTTGCCGAGCTCCAGGGTCGACGCTGGTGTGTGATCCGACGGTTTGACCACCAGCACGCATCCGGCGGCAAGCGCCGGCGCCAGCTTCCACATGAGCAGCAGTAGCGGGGAGTTCCACGGGACGATCGCGCCGACGACGCCGGCCGGCTCGTGGCGGGTGTAAATCAGGAAGTTGCTGCGATCGGAGGGGACGACCTCGCCTTCGAGCTTGTCGGCGATGCCGGCGAAGTAGTCAAGCCATGTGGGCAGGTACTGCAGTTGGCCGAGCGTCTCCCTGAGCAGCTTGCCGTTGTCTCGAGTTTCGATCTCTGCCAGCGTTTCGGCGTCCCGTGCTAGCACGGTGGCCAAGTGACGCATCAGCTTCGCGCGGTCAAACCCCGTCATCGCCCCCCACGGACCGTCGAGCGCCGCGCGGGCAGCGCGTACGGCGGCGTCGACGTCTTCGGCACCGGCGTCGGGGACCGTTGCCCACGGCTGGCCGGTGTAGGGGTTGGGGCTCTGGTAGGTCCGGCCTGCGAGTGCAGGCACCCAGGCGTCGCCGATCAGCAGCTCGTAGCCTCGTTCGTGGCCAGCGCTCATGTCGACCTCCCCGAGCTCATGCTGGCATTCACCTTGACGGAGCCGGCCTCCCCGCCGTGCCGTGCATTCGCAGAGAACGCGAGGCGCACTTTGGCGGGATCCACGAACGGCGACGGCCCCGGCCACGCCTGCTCGTCGAGGACGACCTCGATGATGCTCGGCCGGTCCATCTCGATCAGTGCTCGACGCAAGTCGGTGTCGCTGCTCACGCGCCGCCCGGTGATGCCACCGAGAGCGGCGGCCACCTCTGCGAAGCGTGTCGGCGCGCTGAGCTGTTGGCCTCCGGTGATGCCGTAAACCCCGTCCGACAGCACGACCGCCACCAGGTTCGGCGGCCGGTACGCCGACACCGACCACAGCGCGCCTGCGCCCATGAGCAGCTCACCGTCACCCAGCAGGGCAACGACGAGGCGATCCGGTACGGCTTCGGCAACGCCCATGGCGCTGGCCAGCGCCGAGCCCATGGACGCGCCGAGGTAGAAGTGCGGGCCGTCGGCCGACGCCGAGCGCAAGGCCGACGTCGCGGTGCCCAACGAGGACACGCACAAGGCATTGGGAAACGTCTCGACGACGGCTGCGGCCACCTCAGTTGCTCTCACGGCCACCGCCCAGCTCAGCCTCGAGGACCAGCGCTGCACACTCGCCCGCGTCATAGGCGAGCGTGAGGACGCCTTCCGTTGCCTGCCTCGCGTCTGCAGCGGCACGCAACGGGAAGGCCTGGATTGCGAGGGCTTCCAACAACGGAACCGCGGCGCGGCCCATCGGGATCTGGCTCGGGTTGGCTTCACCGAGAGTCCCGCGCATCGACACGACCAACGGAATGCCGAGCCGGTAGGGCACCGCGAGGCTGCCGAGCGCATTGACGGCGTTGCCCAGACCGGAGCTCTGCATCAGCACGACCGGCCATTTGCCTGCGATCCGCTGCCCTGCGGCGTATCCGACGCACTCCTCTTCGCGAGTCAGCGACCGAAGGCGGACGTCATGCTCGGCAAGGCGGGTGAGGATCCCCTGTAGCCGAGTGTCAGGCACGTACGCCGCGACGGTGACGCCACCTGCAACCAGTGAGTCGGCGATCGCCAACTGCCAGTCGGCGGGTCGCCGAGCCGCGGGCAAATCCCCGTTCGGCTCGGCATCGACCATGGGACCTCATTCGGTGTTCGTGCTGAATGCGCATCTGCGCGAGCTATCAATCGTGTGGACAATATCGTATTTTCAGTATCCGCCGCCACCGATACCGTTGATCCTGCGTTCGGCCGACCTTGTGGGAGCCACCGGTCCAACCGGCCGCCCAGGGTATTACGAGTGGCGCAGTGCGGCTCCCTGGTCTTGTTGCGCTGCACCGCTCTCGATGTGTATCGCCAACAGCTCTCCGGCGTGCACGATGTGCTCCGTCATTGCCGTTCGGGCGGTCTTCGACGCGCTGCGGCGAAAGGCATCCAACACGGCCCGGTGATCGTGCACCGTAGCCGCCGGCCAGCCGTCGATCGTGGAGTAGAAGCGGACCGGCACGTAGCAGACGGCCATTTGGAGCAGCCACGCGATCTTGGGGGCGTCGGCGAGCTGGTTGACCGCCCGGTGGAAGCGGAAGTTGAGCTCCTCGAGCTCCTGGTGGTCACCGCGCTCGGCGGCCCCCTCCAGCTCGACGTGCAACGTTTCGAGGTCGGTGACGGCTGCAGCGTTGCTGCGCTTGACGGCGCGTGCGGCCAGCTCCCCTGCCAGCAGAGCCTGGCCTGCGAACAAGTCTCGAATATCGTTGCCGGTCAACGGGATGACCACAAAACCTCGGCGAGGTTCGAGCCGGACCAAGCCCTGAGTGCGCAGCGAGAGCAGCGCCTCGCGCACGGGGGTGGCACTGATCTGGAGCTCCTGCGCGACAGACTCCGGACGGATGAAGTCCCCACCCTGGAGCTGGCCCGAGACGATCAGGTCGCGCACATAGGACGCCGCCTCGGCACCCAGCTGAGGACGGTGCAGGCTGTGTCTGCGAGGCCCGTCCCAGGATCGCCCGATCGGGTCCGTCATGGGGTCAGAGTACCCGGTCATCGCTCGTCCACCCCGGCCGTGATGTCTGACCGATCGAGGGCTGGGCTCCGCCGGATGGACAGGTCCCGGCGCCGGTCGGCAAGTAGGGGATAGGTGCTCGGATCGACCGACGACCGCAGGCGAGTTACCCAGGCCAGGTCTAGGTCGGCGCTGCCCAGACCGGGTGAATCGCCCATGTCGAGGACCGTGTGGCCGATCGGGTCCACGATCCGGCTGCCTCCGTGAAACAGGGTCGTGCCCAGTGCGCCGGTCTGGTTGACGCAGACAACGTACGCGATGTTCTCGATTGCGCGTGCCGCCACGACACCTTCGAACACGAACGCGCGTTGCTTCTCCCATGCCATCGGGAAGAAGAGCGCCCGCGCCCCGGCATCGGCCTGCGCAGCGCAGAACTCGGGGAACGCGAGGTCGTAGCAGCAGCCGAGCGCCAGGTCGCCGTCGTTGGTCAGCGTGAGTTCAAACCCGGCTGTGAAGATCGCACGTTCCACGTCGACCATGTGTGTCTTCGCGTATACCGTGGGATTGCCCTCAGGCTCGGTGATGACGACAGCGTTGTGCAGCCGGTCGCCCCACGTCCGCGCGGTGCCGTACATCACCCTCACGCCGAGCTCCCGAGCCGCCGACTGGACTGTCGTCTCCGCGCTACGCAGGTCGCGCAACAGCGCGTCGGTGTATCGGGCCTTGTCGAGCAGATAGCCCGGCAGGCACAGCTCGGGGAAGCAGACCAGGTCGGCATGGTCCTGAGCGGCGGCTTCGAGCAAGCCGACGACCTGGGCGAGATTGGCGGCGACATCGCCGGCTGCGGCAGTGAACTGGCCCAGCGCGACCCGTAGCCGTTCTCCGGTGTGCTCCACGTGGCGCTCCTCCCGGGGATCAGCTGGACAGTGCCATGGCGATCGGCCTAATCGGCGATCCGGTTGCACCACGAAGCTTCAGTGGCATGGCGATGAACGCGAGCTCGAAGACGCCTGCGGCGCTCAGTTCTTCGAGGTTGAGCACCTCGATGACCGGGGTCCCGGCCGTGGCGAAGAGATAGCCGTGGACGGGCACGAAGGTGTCGGGTTCGACGTGCGGGTCGACGTCGATGCTGATCGCATCGGTCCCGAGACACATCACCCCGACGTCTTCGCACAGGTATGTTGCCGCCGACAGGTCGATGCCGGGCGTGGACCGCAGGTAGCCCTCGAAGTCGGGCCAGACGGACATGCGCCCGGTCCTGATCAGGACGATGTCCGCTTCGCGCAGCTCGGTGCCCTGGGATCGCGCCGCCTGCGCCAGGTCGTCCGGCTCGATGCAGTAGCCGTCGGGCAGGCAGTCCACCCCCTTTAGTCTCGCGATGTCGAGCATGACGCCCCTACCCACGATCGGCGGGCACTCGTCGGCACCGCCCTGCAGCCACTGCCGACTGCCCAGGTCCTTCTCAGCGGTGCGGCCGTTCCAGAACTGGCCGTAGTGTCCCAGGTGGTTCAGCATGTCGATGTGCGTGCCGGTGTGGGTGTACATGCTGATCGAATCGCCGCAATAGCTGTACTTTTCGTGGACCTCGGAGGTGGCGCCGGACGCCCGGTCGTTGACCGAGCCCGCCGGCGTGTGCGTCATCCAGATCTGGTATCGGGGGTCGCCGGCCGCGGCCCACGAAGGCATCCCCACGAAGTAGTCCACCGCGAGGTCGAAGACACGACTGCCGTCAGCGCGCGATAGCACGGCCTGGCGTGACTGCGCTGTCATCATATTCAGTCGTCCCACGTTGTCCTGCGGGCCCCACGGGCTGCGCGACACGGTGACGCCGTCGCGTTCGAACAGGGTCTGGAACCGGGCGCTGCCCATGGTGTCCTCTCTTCGTGCCATAGCTACAGCCGGTACAGGTCTGGCCTGCGGTCCTTCATGATCGGCAGCTCGTAGAGACCGCCCTGCTGTCGTTCCTTGCTCCGCGCCTCGTCTACGTCGACGTCCGCAGTCACGAGCCCTTCGTCCTCGCCCGCGTCGACGAGCAACTGTCCGGCGGGGGAGACCACCTGGCTCCGACCCAAGAAGCCGACCCCTCCATCGGACCCTGTCCGGTTGGCCATGACGAAGAACACGGCATTTTCCACCGCCCGGGTGCGAGGTATGTAGTCGGCCAGCTCGCGCGACGGTGAGGGCGAGCAGGTCGGCATGACCACGAGGTCTGCACCCAGGAGTGCCAGCGTTCGCGTCACCTCGGGAAACCGCCAGTCATAGCAGATCTGCATTCCGATCCGGCCGATTGGCGTCGGGTGGACCTCGTAGGGCCCTTGCCCGGCGGTGACGAACGAGTCGACGCCCAACTGGGGGATGTGCGTCTTGTCGTAGCGGCCGACGAGCCCACGGGGACCGAGCAGCAGCGCGCTGTTCCACATCTCGTCCTCGGCCGCCACCAACACGCCAACGACGCAGTGCAGGTCCAGCCGGCGGCACTCGTTACTGAGCCGGTCGACGGCGTCCCCGTCGATCGGCACAGCCGCGAACTGCGCCGCGGCGCGATCAGCGAACATGTAGCCGGACAGCGCGCACTCGGGGAAAACGACCAGATCGCAACCTCGCTCGGCGGCGTGGTTCAGATAGGTCAGGCACTGGCCGAGGTTGTGCGCGACGTCGCCAAGGACCGGCGCGCTCTGGACCAGCCCGACTCGCATGTTTCGCCTTCCGCTCAGGTCAGCCGGCCAGCGCTGTGGCGGCTGGATGCTGCACTGCGAACTCGCGCGCGATGTCGACGCGACGCAGGAACGCCACATCGGTGAATTGCTGGGCGTAGTCGATGAACCGGGCTAGGCCGTCTGACCGCGCCGGGTTCCCACTGACCCGCGGGTGGATGCCGATCGACATCATCCGCCCGAGGTCGTCGCCGTCCTCGCGCAACCGGTCGAGCGTTGCCTTTGCGGTGTGGAAGAAGTCGTCGGGGTTGCTGTACCCGGTGCCCACGATGTACCTCGCGTCGTTCACGACGAGGGAGTAGGGCACCACCAGATGGGGTCGGTCCATGATGCTCGTCCAGTATGGGAGGTCGTCGTTGTAGCAGTCCGAGTCGTACTCGAACCCACCCTCCTCGACGACCAGCTCACGGGTGTTCGTGCTCATCTCCCGGCAGTACCAGCCCACCGGCCGCGTGCCGGTCGTGCTCTCGATGGACGCGATCGCCCGCTTGATCGCTTCGCGCTCCTGATCTCGTGTCATCTCGAAGTGGTTGCTCCACCGGTATCCGTGTCCGGCCGGTTCGTCACCACGCTGGGCCAGCTTGGCCGCCACCGCGGGATTGCGCTCGAGCGCCACCGCGGCGGCGAAGAAGGTCACCGGGATGCCGGCGTTGTCGAAGACCCGGAACAAACGCCAGATTCCGGCGCGCGAGCCGTACTCGTACATGGACTCCACCGCGAGGTCGCGCTGACCTTCCAGGGCGAACGGCAGCTCGTAGAGGATGTCGTTCTCGTTGTCGCCCATCGCGAACGTCTTTTCGGAGCCCTCCTCGTAATTGACCACGAGCTGCACCGCGACCTTCTTGTCGCCGCCCCATCGGATCGTCGGCGGGTGCTCCCCGTACCCGACGATCTCTCGCGGCGGCCCGGCTACGTCGATATCGGTGCGCCGGAAGAAGGAAGCGTCCTGCGTCATCGCTGTCTCCTCATGTCGTGGTCTCGGCTGTCGGGTCCAGCTCGAGCCACCGCTCGGGCCGGGTCAGGGAGTGGAAGCCGGCGCGCAAGTAGAGCGCGTGGGCATCTCGGGTGGCAAGCAGGATCTGGGCAACCTTGCTCGTGCGCAGGTCCTCGATCATGCATGCCAGCATCCAACTACCGATGGCCTGGTTGCGGCGGGCCTCGGCGACGAAGAAGTCGCAGAGGTAGGCAAAGGTGACGCCGTCACTGATTACCCGGCCCACCGCTACCTGTTCCTCGCCGTGCAGCACGCCGTACGTGCGCGACTGGCTAAGCGATGCCGTGACGTCCTCCAGGCTTCTGCCCAGCGACCAGTACGCCTGGCCGTAGAGCCAGCTGTGAATGGTGGCCGCGTCCATGCGCGACGGGTCGTCGGTAAGGACGTAGTCGCCTCTGCGACGCTCCATACAGCGCTAGTCCAGACCGGCGAGGTGGCGCGCGCCGTCGACGACGATGAGCTGGCCGCTCACGTACGACGCCTGTTGGCTGGCCAGGAACTGGTAGAGGTAGGCGATGTCCTCCGGCTGACCGACCCGTCCCGAGGGCACCTTGGGCGCGACCGCACGTACGCCGTCGGGTCCGAGCGAGTTGACCGGGTCGTTGGCTTGCGGCGTGTCGATCACCCCAGGTGCCACCGCGTTCGCGGTTATCCCGTCCGGGCCGTACTCGACGGCCAGGGTCTGCACCAGCCCCACGAGACCCGCCTTGGCTGCGGCGTAGTGCGGATGCGCCGGCCAGGCCTGGACGGTGCCCGCGATGGATGACGTCGCCAGCAGCCGGCCGTACCTGGCTCGGCGCATGTGCGGCAACGCTGCCCGGAAGCAACGCCAGGCGCCGTTGAGATCGACGTCGACGACAGTGTTCCATGCGTCGTCGTCCAGCTTTTCCAGCTCCACCTTCCGGGCGATCCCGGCGTTGGCCACCACGATGTCAAGGCGACCGAACTCGGCTGCAGCCTGCTCGACGATCGCGTCGACGTCCGCGGTGCGGCGCACGTCGACCTCCGCCACCAGGCAGCGCCCTCCCGCCTCGATGACAGCGTCCTTTACGAGGCCGACATCGTGCCCGTCGGGCGGATACCAGGCGAGCGCGACGTCCGCGCCTGCCTCTGCGAAGACTCTCGCGGTGGCGGCGCCGATGCCGGAGGCCGCCCCGGTGATCAGCGCCACGCGGCCCTCTAGATCGAACATGTCGTCCCTTCTGCTTAGAGCATTACGTCTCCGCCGTTAGGGCAGAGCGTCTGTCCGACGTAGTAGGAGGAGTCGTCGGAGGCCAGGAACACCGCCGTGGGGGCGACCTCGTGTGGCTCGCCGAAACGGCCCATCGGAAGCTCGGCCAGCTTGCGGGCGGCCCACTCCTCGGTCTCCTCTGCCATCATGTCGGTCAAAATCGGACCAGGTGCGATGGCGTTCACTCGGACGCCCCGGGTCGACACCTCGCGGGCGAGCGCTTTGGTGAGCCCGATCACGCCGGCCTTGCTGGCGCTGTAGTGCACCATCTCGATGCCGCCGATCTGGCCGAGCTGGGACGCAACGTTGATGATCACCCCGCTCTGGCGCTCCAACATGCCCGGCAGCACGAAACGGGAACAGAGGAAGACGCCACGCAAGTTGACGCCGACCACGCGGTCGAACTCGCGTACTTCTAAAGAGTCGAAGGCGCACTGGCTGACCGTGCCGGCGTTGTTGACGAGGATGTCCACCCGGCCGAACCGCTCGTGCGCGGCATCAACCATCGCGCGCACCTGTTGTTCGTCGGACACATCTGTGGCCACCAGGAGCGAGGACTGCCCGGACCCGGCGATCGAGGACAGCACCGGTGCCGCAGTCTCCGCGCTCAGCACGTCCGCGATGACCACATCGGCGCCCTCGTCCGCGAACGCGGTCGCGATGTGGCCACCGATGCCGCGCGCACCACCGGTGACGATGGCGACCTTGCCCTGCAACTTCTTGGTCATATCGACGTCCTCTGTTCCGCGATCGCTGTCCTGGACTGCCACACCTCAGGTGACAACCCGAGTGACCACCAGCGCCAAGACGCGGTGGCGATCACGCCTCCCACGTCTTGCGGATGTGCTCGGTGGTCGCCAGGTCGAACCGCCGCTCCATCAGAAACATCGACGCATCGTGCTGCGCACGGTCGTCACTGGCCACTGCATCGGTCGCAATGACGACGTAGTAGTCGCTGAACATCGCGTCGCGGGCCGTCGACTCGACACAGCCTTCTGTCGTACAGCCGGTCACCACCACCGACCGGATGCCGTTGCTTCTCAGCAACAGGTCGAGGTTGGTCCCCCAGAAGGAGCTCGAGCGGTACTTCTTCACCACCAGGTCGCCGTCGCGCGGTTCGAGCCCGGGCACGAACTGCTGACCCTCAGAGCCATCCAGGGTGTAGTTCAGCGGATCGCCTTGACCGTGATGGCCGTTGTGCAGCCGGAGGTTGAACCGGATCTGCGCCGGTGAGTCGCTCATCCGGTCGGGCAGCACCGTCATCTGGACGAACACGGGCATGACCTTCGACGCGCGCGCTGCTGCCAGCAGATCCGCGATGGAGGCGATGGCCGGGGGGTACATCGACAGGTCGACGCCAAGTCGGTCCAGGCTGCCGCCGGCACAGCAGAAGTCCCGCTGCATGTCCACGATCAGCAGTGCGGTGTGGCCTGGTTCGACGATCTCAGCCAGTTCCGTGAAGACCTGCTTGCCGGCGATCTCGATCATGGTGTCTCGGACGCAGGGCGCGCCGTGGTAGACCCCTCCGACGAGAGGCTCGGGGAGTGTGCCTCGGCGAAGTCGATCTCGTCCGTGGCCATCGTCGCCCCGAGCGCTGCCAGCTTCTCGGGCGCCGTCTTCTTCAGGTACGCGTAGACCGCATACCCGATGACGATCCACGCGAGCACCACGTACGTCACGTAGTTGTACGGGAAGGACTGACCAGGCTTTGCCGTCGCGTAGAGCGGGTAGATCAGAACGACCGTGCCGGCCAGCGGCGCGATCAGATGCCGCCATACGTTGAAGTCGGGCTGGCCCCAGTAGAACCGGATGAGGCCGATGTTGGCCAGGGCGTAGACGAGGATGATCGCGATCGTCCCGATTGACCCGGTGAAGCCGTAGACGTCGGTGAGCCCTGAGCCGAGCCAGGCGGACAGGAGAACTCCGGCGATCACCGAGAAGGCCACCAATGCGTAGATCGACACGTACGGCGAGCTGAAGCGTGAATGCACCCGGGACAGCGGTACTGGCAGGATCCGCTCGCGCGCCATCGCGTAGATGACGCGCACGGTGGTGTTGAGGACCGCGAGGAGGCAGGAGAACAGTCCTGCTACCGCAGCGAGATTGACGGGTTGCTCCAACCAGGGCGCATACCGCTGCGCAAGCGAGGAGAACTGGGCCGGGCTGGCGAGGAAGGACTTCAGTCCCTCGGCGGTGTTCAGGTGGAACCCGGCCGCCAGTCCGTAGAGAACGAAGACGAAGAATGCACCCACACCGATGAGTGCACCGCGCACGGCGAGAGGGACATTCCGCTTGGGGTCGCCAGTCTCCTCGCCCAACACCGCGGCTGCTTCGAAGCCGATGAACGACAGCAACCCGAAGACCACGCCCAGGCCCACGCCAGAGATACCGCTCGGACCCGAAGAGGGGTTGAAGTAGGTGAGGCTGTTGCCGCTGCCGGCGCGGACGATGGAGATCAGCGCCAGCAGGGCGAAGATGAACATCTCCAGGGCGAGCAGCACCAGGTCGAGGCGCACGGAGGTGCGGATGCTGCGCACCGAAAGCATCATCGCGAGCCCCAGCAAGATGATGCCGAGGATCGCCCAGGGCACGTCCCAGCCGAAGGTCGTCTGGAGATACGAGTGCAGGAAGGCACCGTTCGCCGTGAAGAGCCCGATCGTGAGCAGTACGAATGCGCCAGCGTAGAGCCACCCGGTGAAAAATCCTGCGAGGCTGCCCAGCGCCTTGCTGCAGAACGTGTAGAACGACCCCGCCGAGGGCAGCTTCTTGGCGAACTCGATCACGGTGTTGCCGACGAGCAGCGCGGCGATGAACGCCAGGAGGAAGGCTACCGGGAGTGCGGCGCCCGCGTTCGCGCCGGCCGCGGGCGCGTTCAGGATCACCGCGAGGACCGGTGCCATGACGGCCGCCGAGAGGGCGAGACAGTTCCGAAGGGTCAGGATCCCTCGGGCCAACTGAGGCGCGCTGTGGTCCGCTGGTCGGGACGTGGGCGGGGTGCTGGCCATGTTTCGGAGCCTCTCGGTCGAGGGGTCGCGTCCCACGTTCAACCTGGGGGGGCTGGGGCTTCCAGCGGCCGACAGGACTGGTGTGGGGCCCGAATGCCGGTAGTACAGCCCGTACGGCGGCGCCTGTCAAGGCTTCCGACAATCTGTATCGAGTTCTTCATTTTCAGTTAACAATTAAATATATGCTTTGATGGCTGCCCCGTCTGTCCCCCGATGTTTCGTTAAGAAGAGGATCATGCAGGACACTGCCACGAGATTGGCGGCCTGGGTCCAGAGCCTCACGCCGTCGTCGAGCGAGCGGCAGGCGGCCGACGTGGCGTTGCTTGATACCGTCGCGGTGGCCGTCGCTGGGATGGATCAGCCGGTCGCGGCGCTGGTCGAAGACGCGCCGGAGGCCGCGCGCTGGGCGACGATCGCGCACGTCCTCGACTACGACGACCTGCACGTCCCGTCGACGACCCACGTGAGTGTCGTCTGCGTCCCAGCGACACTTGCCACGAGCGGCTCCGCACACGCTTACCTGGCCGGGGCGGGGGTGATGGCCCGGGTCGGGCGGATCCTCGGCTGGCCGCACTACTCGGCCGGATGGCATGCGACATGTACGGCCGGTGCGCTGGGCGCCGCGGTCTCGGCTGGGGTGGCATACGGCCTGGACCAGGACGGTCTTGCCCGGGCGATGGCTCTGGCTCTGCCCGGTGCCGGTGGCGTACAACGTGTCTTCGGCACGATGGGCAAGTCGCTCCAGGTGGGATTCGCGGTCGCCTCCGGAGTGCGCGCGGCGCAGCTCGCCCGGGCGGGCGCCACCGTCGACACCTCCGCTCTGGAGCAGTGGCTAGCGCTCATGCGCGGCACACCGGTGGACGCGGCCACAGTCGAGGCCGAACTAAGCGATCCGGCGGCAATACCCGGAGGCGTTGCCACCAAGGTGTATCCGTGCTGCTACGCGCTGCAACGGCCCATCTGCGCCATGGCGCGACTTCGGCCGATCGATCCCGCGACCGTGCAGTGCATCGAGGTGCGTACTCCTCTGGCGTCAGTCCAGCCGCTGATCCACCACGAGCCGACCACCGGGTTGGCAGCCAAGTTCAGCCTCGAGTACGCAGTCGCGGCTGCCCTCCTGGACGCCAGGACGGGGTTCGCCAGCTTCACCGACGAGGCTGTGCGACGACCCGCGGCGCAGCAGCTCCTTCGCCGAGTCACGCACGTGGAAGCCTGCGCGGGCAACCCGGCGGCCCCAGCGCCGGAGGGCACGGACCTGCTGACCGGCAGCTTCGAAGGGGACGTGCACTTTGTCGACGGCAGCTGCCGCCAGGTGTCTCTCGTCGCACCCTTGGGCTCGCCGTCACATCCGATGACCGTCCACGACCTCCGGGACAAGGTCGCCGACTGCTGCGGTGACCATGCCGAGGACGTGCTCCAGGCCGGCTGGCGCACCGCCCTTCCCTTGCTGCGCGACATACAGGCGCGACGCGATCGGACTGCACGACGTGACGCACACGGACGTGAAGGGTGGATACGTGGCTGAGCTGGACGCCGAGGAGCAGGCGATAGTCGATCTCGTGCGCGAGTTCGTCGACGTCGAGGTGCGCCCTGTTGCGCGGGAACTCGATCATGACGACACCTACCCGGAGAAGCTGATCGAGCTGATGAAGCAGCTGGGGGTGTTCGGGCTGGCCATCCCCGAGTCGTACGGAGGTTCACTCGTCTCGACTGCCTGCTATGCGGCAGTGACCGCCGAACTTTCCCGCGGCTGGATGAGTCTCGCCGGCGCCATGGGTGGGCACACCGTCGTAGCCAAGCTCCTCCTGCTCTTCGGCACCGCAGATCAGCAAGAGCACTACCTGCCTCGCATGGCCACTGGTGAACTCAGGGCGACGATGGCCCTCACCGAGCCTGGCGGTGGGTCGGACCTGCAGGCGATCCGCACCATGGCGCGACGAGAAGCAGGCCACTACGTGGTCAGCGGATCCAAGACGTGGATCACCAACGCGCAGAGCTCCGACCTAATCGCTCTGCTTTGCAAGACTGACCCGGACGCGTCGCCGGCACACAGCGGCATCAGCATCCTGCTCGTAGAGAAGGGGCCGGGCTTGACCGTCGGCTTGCCCTTGCCCAAGCTCGGATACAAGGGCGTCGAGAGCTGCGAGCTTTTCTTCGACGAGTTCCAGACACCGGCCGAGGCGCTCCTGGGGAGCGAGGAGGGCAGCGGCTTCGCGCAGATGATGAAGGGCTTGGAGATCGGTCGAATCCAGGTCGCCGCCCGTGCTCTCGGCGTCGCGCAGGCCGCCTTCGATGACTCGCTGCGCTACTCCCAGCAGCGGGAGACGTTCGGCAAGCCGATCTGGGAGCACCAGTCGATCGGCAACTACCTGGCTGATATGGCCACCCAGATCACGGCGGCAAGGCTGTTGATCCAGTATGCCGCCGACCGGCTGGACTCGGGTGAGCGCTGTGACCTGGAAGCTGGCATGGCCAAGCTGTTCGCCTCGGAGATGTGTATCGAGGTCACGTTGAACGCGATGCGGATCCACGGTGGCCATGGCTACTCGACCGAGTTCGACATCGAGCGGTATTTTCGCGACGCCCCTTTGATGGTCGTCGGCGAAGGAACAAACGAGATTCAACGGAACGTCATCATGCGGCAGCTGATTCAAAGAGGCGGCCTCGCCTAGAGAGTCAGACGGCGGTCGGGACTCCGAGTTCGGTTGGCCCCAGGATGGCCCGACCCTGAGAACTGATCCACGCCGTGCGGGAGTCGCTGACCGGCGGGTGCAGGCGGCAGGGTTGACCGCTGGTCCTGGTAGCCGAGGCGAGCCGTGCCGTCGTTGGTGGTTGTAGTCCTGTTCCCAGTCGGTGATCACGACTGCGTTCTCAGCGTCCCTAACCCTGCGCGTGGATGAAGATGCGCTTGCCGCGGCCGAGGTAGTGCATGCGTCCGTGCCAGGTTTGGAGCTTGCGCCAGCGGCGCAGGTCGTCCCGACGAGGTCGAGTTCGACATCGAACGGCTGCGCTTTGATGCCGTCGAACCCGGCTTCAAACCCGGCACAGAGCTCGGCCGCGATGCCAACGCCGCTCTGCGCCTCCTGGCGAAGTATGTCCTCTCCCCAATTGCGCCGCACATCAAGTACTGGAGCAACCAGCAGACCGCCGCCCGCGTCATCACCAAGGTCCTGACCGACGACTCCAGGCAGACGGAAGGCTACTTCGACGAAAACGGCAAGCTCATGCGCGGCTCTAAACAGATCCAGGAGAGGTGAACGCCCCGAGCACCCGGGGGCGGTCAGCTCCGTGACACGACGACAATGGATTTCATGCTCGCGGGGTCGGCGTCGCTGTTCAGCGCAGCCTCGGTGTCCTCCAGGTCGTACTCGGCGGTGACCAGGGCGTCCAGATCCATAGTTGGTTGCTGGGCGGCAGCAATCGCCTTCGGCCACGTGTCCACGTAGCGGAACACGCCGGTGAGGATCAGCTCGTGGGTCGCGATGTGCTGGACCGGCAGTGTGACTTCGTCGTCGCCAAGTCCGACAAGCACCGCCGTGCCGCCGCGACGCAGGGCCTGCAGTCCGGCGAGCAGAGCCGGGGTCGCTCCCGAGCACTCGACGAACGCGTCGACCCCCAACGTCGCAGGGTCGAAGAGGGGGTCCCGAGGGTCGACGGCCGAGGTGGCCCCGAAGCCGGCGATGCGCTCCCTACGCGAGGCGACGAGGTCGGTCACGACCACCTCGCTGGCGCCGAAGGTACGGGCAGCCAGGCATACCAGGGCGCCGATCGGTCCGGCGCCGGTGACAAACACTCTCGAACCTGGCCCGATGTCGGCCTTCTCACACGCCCATAGGCCAACGGAGAAGGGCTCGAGGAGCGCTGCAGCATGGTCGGACAAGGCATCTGGCACCGGGTGGGCGAAGTCGGAGGGAGCGACGACGTAGTCGCAGAACGCACCGTCCACGGGCGGAGTGGCGTAGAAGGTCAACTGCTCGCACAGGTTGTAACGGCCGGTCTTGCAGTGCCGGCATCGACGGCACGGGCGCTGCGGCTCAATGGCCACCCGCTCGCCGATCCGTGTGTCGGACACGTCGGCGCCGACATCTACGACAACGCCGGACACCTCGTGCCCGAGGACCAGCGGCTCACTGACGACGAAGGCGCCGATGCGTCCATCGCGGTAGTAGTGCACGTCAGACCCGCAGACGCCGACCGAGCGCACCTGGACGAGCAGCTCGTCCGCGGCCGGGGACGGCACCGGCCGCTCCTGCATCTCGATCGTCTGCTTGTCCACGAGCACGCTTGCACGCATCGTACTGGGGATCGTCGTCATCGGCTCAGGTCTCCTCCGCGGGATTGTGGACGAGTCTGCCAAAGATCGTCGCGCGAGAGCAATGATCAGAACCTGTGGATGGCCCTCGCCCTGGTGACGCGATGGCGCGCACCTTCCTGAGGATGATCTGAACCGCGTGCAGGCGCGTCCTTCACGCAAGGGGAGCCGTCTACTGCGACCGCAGTATTGCGCGCGGCGTGTTGCTCGCCGTACGGCACCCGCCGTACAGCGAAAGCCTGCGCCGGGACGACGCGCCGGCGGGTGTTCATAAAGGAGTGTGAAGACCCCAGCTCGAACGCACCGTTTGGCGTTTCGGCGGCCTCGACAAGGACAGACATGACAATTCTCAGCGTGGTCACCGACCTCCTACAGTCCTACGGCTACGTGGCGGTGTTCGCTTTCATCGCGCTGGAGAGCTTGGGGATCCCGCTGCCCGGCGAGAGCACCTTGATCGCCGCGGCTCTCTACGCCGGAACGACCCAGCACCTCAACATCGTCACCGTCGCGTTGACCGCCGCCGCCGCGGCCATCGTGGGTGACAACGACGGATACTGGTTAGGCCATGTTGGAGGCCAGCGTCTGGCCGACCGCTATGGACGTTACGTCCGCCTCGACGCTACGAAACTGAAAGTCGGCCGGTACGTGTTCGACCGACACGGGGCGAAGGTCGTCTTCTTCGGACGGTTCGTGACCGTATTGCGCACCTACGCTGCGTTCTTGGCAGGGATGAACAAGATGCCCTGGTCCCGCTTCCTGGTTTGGAACGTTGCCGGCGGTGCTGTGTGGACCGCCATCTACGCCTTCGGTGCCTTCGCCCTCGGCAGCGCAGCAACCCAGGTCGGCCAGACCGTGACCCTGATCGGTCTGGGGGTCACGACGATGGCAGGCGCGGCACTCATGCTGTTGGGGAGGCGCTCGATTCGCGGGTTGATGCAACGCGCCGAGGCCGCCTATCCCGATGACGAGCACTCAGCCACCGACCCAGCTGCGGTTCTCGTCCGCAGCTGAAATATCGGCGGTATCAACGGCGCCTTCTTCCTGCAGTTGTGCCAGGCGGTGGACGATGCTCAGCGTCGCGGGGTACAGGCCCTGGTAAGACTCGAAAAGACCATCGTAGACCGAGCGGTTCGCCTGATTCGGTAGCACTGTCCGACTGATGCGGGACCAGTCTGTGGAGGCGGCGACACGGTTGGTACCTATCGCCGCGAGCAGGGCGTCGCCGTAGCTAGCGCCGATGGTCTGCTCGGGGATCTGTTGTTCCAATCCGGTGACGTCGCTGACCACCTGGGTCCACAGCCCGCCTTGCGTGCCGCCTCCTACGGCGACGAGCCGGCCGATCCGGTCGCCGCCGACGGCGGCGAGCAAGGGCAGGATCTGCCGAATGCCGAAAGCGATTCCTTCGTAGACTGCGCGAAACAGGTGTCCGCGAGTGTGGTTGAGGGTCAGTCCAGCGAGAACACCGCGGGCGCGGGCGTCGAAGATGGGCGTGCGTTCGCCGGCGAAATACGGCAGGAGCAGCAGCCCGTCGGCGCCGGCGGGCACAGCCGCCGCCTCTCGCACGAGTTCCTCGAAGCTGACATCCCCGACCAGCTGCTGAACCCAACTCGTCAAGCTGCCGGAGGTCGCCATACCGGCGGCAAGGGTGTACGAACCGGGCTCGACGCCGGATGTGGTCCACAGTTGAGGGTGGGAGGCGAGCCGGTCGATCACGGAGACGAAGAACATGGTTGAGCCGTACATCAGCATCAGATCGCCAGGGTTGCGAACCCCGGCGCTGAACGCTTCCGCCCAGGCGTCCACGGTGCCGGCACACACTGGCAGACCGGCCGGCAGACCGGTCTCGGCAGCGGCAGCGGCAGTGACCGTACCGACGACTTCGCCGGGCCAGGCCAGGCGAGGCATGGCCAACCCGGGCATCACCTCATCCGACCAGGGCTGGTACCAGTCGCGGGCGCGAATGTCGTAGAGCGGGTCACACTGGCTTGCGGTGTGCTGGTCCAGCACGTACTCCCCGGTCAGTCGGTGTACCACGTAGGAGTTGGAGTTGAACCACAACGAGGCCCGAGCCCATACATCCGGCTCGTGCCGTTGCAACCACTGCGCTTTCGGTCCGATTGCCTGTGTGCTGAGTGCGGTACCGCCCCGTTGCACGATGGCGTCAGCGCCGAAGTGATCAGTCAGCTCCTCGATCTCAGCGGTGGCTCGCATATCGATGCCGTAGAGGATGGCCGGCCGGACCGGACGGCCCTGCTGGTCACCGAGCAGCAAACAGGGCCCGACCCCGCTGACGCACAGCCCGATGATGCTGTGGCCGCCGGCCTGCTTGGTCAGCTCTCCACAGATCGCCACAACGTCTGCCCACCACACCCCGGCCGCGTCTACCTCTGCCCAACCCGGCTTGGGCATGGACATTGACCTCGGTCGCGGCCGGGTCGCTATGGCTACTACCCGACCTGTCTCGTCGGCAAGTACCCCCTTGCTGCTTCCGGTCCCCAAGTCGATACCCAAGAACAGCTCCGGCATCGTGCTCTCCTAGCTCCCTCAGTTCCCGCCGTCCGGTTCGTCACTTCCCAGGGATCAGCGTGACCTTGATCGAGGCGGTGCCGTCGGCAACGAGCTCGAGCCCGGATTGGAATTCGCTCAGTGGCAGCTGGTGGGTGACGATCCCGCCAAGCGGGAGCCGTCCGGAGTCAAGCATGGATGCCGCCGCCGGCCAGCAGTGAGGCCCCAGATGCGCGCCGCGCACGTCAAGCTCCTTGTCGTCGCTGATGATGCTCCAGTCGACGGAGACGTCGGAGCCGAACACGCTGTACTCCACAAAGGTTCCGAGCTTGCGCAGCAGCTGGAGTCCTTGGAGAACGGCCGAGGGATGGCCGCTGCCTTCGAGGTAGACGTCGGCGCCGTACCCCTCCGTCATGCCAAGCACGGCGGCGGTGACGTCGTCCCGGGCGATGTTCAGGGTCGTTGTGGCGCCGCATTTCGCGGCTAGGGCCAGCTTGGCGTCGGACATGTCGAGGGCGACGACTTGGGCGGGGGACTTGGCCGCGGCGCCGGCCACCATGCCCAGACCGATCGGACCGCAGCCGGCCACGACCACCACGTCGCCGAAGCTGATCTGAGCGCGTTCCACGGCGTGCAGCGCACACGACAGCGGCTCGACGAAGGCGGCGTGTGCCGCGGGAAGGGTGTCGTTGAGACGGTGAACCAACGCGTTGGCGGGGAAGATCATGTACTCGGCCATTGCGCCCGGGGTCCGGCGCTTGAACCCGTAGATGTCGTGTGGAGCGCACATCCAGTACTGGCCGCGTAGACAGTAGCGGCAGCTCCAGCAGGGCACGATCTGCTCCGACGTCACTCGGTCGCCGATCGCCACTCCCCAACGGTCCGCCGCTGCCTGGTCAATCTCGGCGACCCGGCCGACGAACTCGTGTCCTGGAATTACCTCGGACTCAGCCCAGGCCGGCCGAGTGTCGTCACCCCAGAACTTTGAGGCGCCGTGGTAGCACTTCAGGTCGCTGGCGCAGATGCCCACCGCCTCTACCTCCACCAGGGCTTCCCCAGGTCCCGGACGAGGCACCGCCAAGGTCTCCAGGCGGTAGTCCTCCGGACCATGGTTGACGACGGCCTGCATGGTGTGGGGCATGAAGAACACCCTCCTTATGGGCTGTTTTCGGGTGTCAGTCGACAGCAGTAACCGGCCGCCCTGCTTATCGGCTAGAAAACGTTCATCGGGTTGTAGTACTGGTCGATGTTCTTGCAGCCGATACCGACGGCTTTGGTGAAGCTCTGCGGCGGGTAATCCCCGGGCCGCTTGGCGCCAGTTGCAATGTCAACAGCGATCTTCAGGGCCTCTTCGGCAGCAAGGGACGGCGAGTTCAGTCCGGTAGAGATGTACTTCCCAGTGCACCCACCAGACTTGATAAGTGCCAGGCCTTCCTTCTGACCGTCCGCTGCAGCTGCGACGTACACGTTCTTATACCGGCTCTTACCATTGATGACGTTGTAGGCTCCCAAAACCATCGAGTCGTTCAACCCGGCAACCAGGTCGACATCTGGATTGGCGGCCAACATGTTCTCCGCGGCCACCTGACCCTTGTCCTGAGCGTAGTCGCCGGACTGCTCGCCTTTGATCTCGTACGTCACCCCGCCCTTTTTCAGTCCCTCGAGGAAACCTCGGCGACGAGCCGGGCCAACGTATTCATCGGTGGCGGGCCCGGTCAGGATCACCAACTTGATGTGCTTCTTACCCAAGTCTAGAAAGCGTTTGGCGGTTATCTCTCCCGAGTCACGGCCGATCGTCAAATTGTCCGACTGAACACTGGTGGCGCCCGTCCCGGGGACGCTGGTGTCGATGTACACGACGGGAATCGTCGAGGCGATCTCGGTCATCATCTCTTTTTGACCCTTGACGCTCGTTGCGTTGACCACCAACACGTTGGCACCTTGCGCAATCATCGCCTGCATTTGGTTCATCTGGATCGCTGGATCTTTGTTGGCGGCTTGAAAAAGCAGATTGAAACCTCGCTGCTTGGCGATCTGCTGCGCCCGGACCTCCATGGCGGCAAAGTAGGGCGCCTGCAACTGCTGCTGGGCGAAGCCGATCACGACGGTTTTGACGTTGTGATGCACCCCGTTTGCTGGTCCTTGGGCGGGGCGCGCGGACGGATATATGGATCCGCATGCGGTCAGTGTCGTCAACGCGGTCACGCCTATGGCGGCGCCCATCGCCGTTCGGCGCCGAGTATTACTTCTCGTGAGTATCTTCATCGAATTTGGACCCGTCTTACTTGGCGGCTGGTTGCGTCGAGTCGATCTTGCGCTTGCGCCCGAGCTGCACGGTGGCCAGCGTGACCGCGACCAGAATCAGCGCACCGCGGAAGGCGTCCTGCAAGAACGTGGACACGTTGAGCAGCGAAAGCAAGTTGGCGATCACCGCAAAGATGATGGTGCCGACGACCGCCCCGAAGACTTTCCCGAAGCCACCCGACAGCCTGGCCCCGCCGATGACGACGGCGGCAATTGCCTCGAGTTCCTGGAGGCTACCGGCGGTCGACGTTCCACTGGCGAACCGAGCCAGGAACATCCAGCCGCCGAGACCGACGAGTAGCCCGGCCAAGATGTATACAGACCACAAGGTGGCCCGGACAGGGATTCCCGAACTGCGAGCCGCTTCCTTGTTGGAGCCAATGGCGTAGACCCGACGACCCCAGACCGTTCGATTCAGCAAGAAACCGATCAGCAAGACCATCAAGATCCAGATGATTGCAAGGACGGGTATGCCGATAACGGTGGTCTGACCGAACGTGGCGAAGGATGCTGCTGCCTTGGGATTGATCGGTATGCCGTTGCCATAGGCGTAGACGAGGCCGCGGGCCAAGGCCAGCATGCCGAGGGTGACGATGAACGGCTCCAAGCCGCGGAAGGACACCAGCCAGCCGTTGACCGCGCCCACGATGCCGCCGATGACTAAAGCCACCACAAGGGAAAGGAGAACCGACGGACCCCCGAACAAGCCGGCTGCGATGACAGCCGCCAGGCCCAGGGCGGAGCCCACACTGATGTCGATGCCACCGGTGAGCACGACGATCAACTCGGCCAAGGTCACGACTCCGATGATCGACATCTGCAGAAGCAGGTTGGTCAAGTTGGTCGCACCCCAGAAGACTGCGCCCTTGCTGAGCGTGGCGATCAGCAGCAGGGCCACAAGGATGTAGAGGGCGTACTGACCCTTAAGCCAGTTCCCGACCGCCTGCCCACGGGAGAAGTCCTCCTCCTCATGATGATGCACTGGGGGAGAAGTTACGGCTGCGCTCATTTACAGCTCCTTTGCTGATGAGACTGTGCGGGCGGCTAGTCTTGATTAGTCAGAGCGGTCCGGATCAGATCATCGGTGTCGGCGTGCTCCGGGTCGAACTCTGCCGCGATCTTGCCGTTGCGCATGACCAGAATGCGGTGACAGAGCGACAGCAACTCCTCGGCTTCGCTGGACACGACCAGGACGCCCTTGCCTTTCGCTGCGACGCTGTGGATTATCTCGTAGATGTTGGCGCGCGCGCCGACATCTATACCTTTGGTCGGCTCGTCGAGGACGACGAAGTCGGGATCGGTCTCCATCCACTTGGCGACCACAACTTTCTGCTGATTACCGCCGCTCAGGGTGCGCGTATACGTGCTGGTGCCGCCCTTCACCTGGTAATCCCCGATCAGCTCTTGAACGCGCCGCTTCTCGACGGCCGACTTGACGATCCCACGCCGGGACATCTTGGGCAGGACGACCAGGCTCATGTTTTCGCCGTTGTCGAAATCCTTGACGAAGCCCTCGAGACGGCGGTCCTCCGTGAGATAAGCGATCCGCTTCGACACGCCGGAAGTCGGGTTCGGCAGGCTGATCTCCTCGCCGTGGAGCTTGATCGAGCCGCTGACGGCCGGACGTTGACCGGTGATGGTGCGAGCGACTGAGGACCGGCCGCTGCCTACGAGCCCGTACAGACCGACGATCTCACCCGGGTTCACGTCGAACGTCACGCCGCGCGCAGTGCCGCCGTGCAACTCGCGAACCGACATCACCGGTACCGTCCCCGTAGAGGACTGCACCGCCGCCGGCCGGTCGAGGGCCTTTAGAGCTTGACCGATCATCAGCGTGGTGATTTCCTCCGTGTTCGAGTCGGCCGCATTGAGAACCTTGATCAGCTTCCCGTTACGGAGCACCGCGATCCGATCGCACATGGCGAAGACCTCGTTGAGCCGGTGCGACACGAAGATGATCGACGTTCCCGCCTTCTTCTCTCGATCGACGAGATCCAGAATGTCGTTGAAGTGCTCTTCGCTCGTCGAGGCCGTCGTCTCATCCAGAATCATGATCTTGTGATTCGTCACGGCGGCCCGGCTCAGCGAAAGCATCTGACGCTGGCCCGGACCCAGGTCACGGGCAACCTCTCGAGTGCTTAAGTGCTCCAAGCCCACCCCCTGAAGAACCTTGCGGGTCTCAGGCCCGTTGGTGTCGACTTTCTGGGCCCACGGACGAATGTCCCTACCTTCACGAAGCTTGTAGAGCCAGACGTTCTCTCCGACGGTGAAGTCGTCAATGATCAGGGGTTCTTGATGCATCATCAGCACGCCGGCCTGCTCGGCCTCGGCCGCGTTCCGCACCGGATGTGGAAAGCCGGTGATGGTGATCTCGCCGTCAGTCAGCGACTCAACCCCGGCCAGCAACTTCGCAAACGTCGACTTCCCGGCTCCGTTCGCGCCACAGACCCCTAACACGCTGCCCGCGTAGCCCTCGAGGTCAACCCCGTCGAGCGCCTTGACACCGGGATAGTGCTTCTTGACTCCCACAGCCTTGAAGGCCACGCGCTCAGAAGCCTGAATTCCTTCGTCGACGCCGATTTGGCCTTCGGTAGTCACAAGCACCCTCCGACTCTGCGCGTTGCACCCGGTGATCCTCAATGAGTGTTCCGTTCGGCTTACTGTGCGTCAAGCCAGAGTGACCGAAGATGGCGAGGCGGACGCCGCGGTGGCACGACTCGACGGGCGATGGCATCCTCGGCGCTAGATCACTCGCGCTGACCCGTCAATGACCAGTGTTGGTGTGGTTGAGGCGTCGGTGAGCACGAGCAGTGGCGGTGAGATGGCGGTCGCGTTGCGGACGAGGTCGACTTCGAAGCGGCTGCGGTCTCCGCGGTGGAAGGCCTCGAAGTATTCGACGGGGCGCCCGTCCGGGGTCAATCCGAGGCTGGTGAGCAGCATGACGGGGGCGGTGCGACGGAGACCGAGCTTGTGCGCTGCTGTTTTACCGGCTTCGCGCGCTTCGATGGTGCGCTTGCCGTGGCTGGGACGCATGTTCAGCGTGTCCATCACGGCGTACAAGGAGCCATCTTTCAAGTCCGCCTGTAGCAGGGCGGGTAGCAGTTGCCGCGCAAGATAGGTGAGAGCGAGTACTCGTGGCTCGTCGTGGATGAAGCGGAGTCGTTCGAGGATCACGACGGGCGCGTCGGTCTCGACGCTTAGATGTCGTGCAACCGTTGGGTCTGCGGGGATGGTCTCGAGCCGTAGGACCTCGCTTCGAAGATGCACGCCTCGAGCCGCCAGGTCTTCGAACTGGCCAGTGAACGACTGGACGAGGCCTTGCGCTTCCTTGGGCGTTGACACGAAGGTGCCCCGCCCCTTTTGGCGGTCGATGACGCCTTCGAACTCCAGCTCGACGAGCGCCTGGCGAACCACGGTGCGAGAGACGTCGTAGGTCTTACACAGCCGCAACTCGCCTGGGATGAGGTCGCCTGGCCCGAGGTCCCCCAGGGTGATCATCTCGCGGACGATGAGCTTGAGCTGATGGTAGAAGGGGACCGGCGAGGATCGGTCAATCTCCGTGGAAGGCCTCGAGCCGTCGTCGGGCATGGCCAAAGTTTAGGTGGTAGCCGCCTCAGTTAGGCCTTGCGCCTGTAATGACAACATGTCAGGATTCACCGGGAGCACAGCCTCAGCGATCGGCGATCTCGAGAGGTGGAGTTCATCCGTGTCGACGTACGCCGTTGCCAATGCACCGATCCCGCCGATAGGCGTCCGACGCGACCCTTGGACCGGCGCCCGCGCACCGCGAGGGCGTGTCCTCCCCTGGCGGGTGTCCCTAGACTTCCGGTCACTCGCGGTTTGTCCCGGCTCCCCGACATGCCTGTCGCGGCCCCTTCCTGCGGCCGCGGCTTGACGGTCAGGATGCCATGCTGCTCGCTCATGACCTCGGAACGACCGGTGACAAGGCTTCTCTGCACGAGGACACGGGTCGGCTCGTCACCGCAGTAACGCAGCGGTACCCCACGGAGTACGGCCGCGGCGGAGTCGTCGAGCAGGACCCGCGCCACTGGTGGCAGGCGGTGTGCACAGCAACTCAGCGACTTCTGGTCATCGCCGGCGTGCCGGCAGAGCGTGTTCGCGCTGTCGCACTGTCGGGTCAGATGATGGGTGTCGTTCTGCTTGACGAGCATGGGGAACCGGTGCGGCCGTCACTGATCTGGGCTGACACCCGCAGCACCGAGCAATGCGACCGATTGGTCGCCGCGGTCGGAGCCGAGGGGGGATACCGGATCCTGGGTCACCGGCTCAATCCGACCTACTCCCTCAGCAAGCTGATGTGGGTCCGTGACCACGAACCGGAGGTCTTCGCTTCCGCGCGACGGTTCTGTCTGGCTAAGGACTACGTCGTGTCCAAGCTCACTGGTGTGCTGGCCACTGATCCCTCCGATGCCTCTAGCACCAACGCCTTCGATCAGCGGCAGGGCAAGTGGTCGAGCGATTTGCTGGCAGCAGCGGATCTGAGCCCGGCCCTGTTCCCCGAGATCGCCGACGCGACGACCGTGATCGGCAAGGTCATCGCCGACTCGCAGAGTGGCCTGGCAGAAGGGACCCCGGTTGTCATGGGCGGGGGGGACGGTCCTATGGCTGCCGTCGGGGCTGGTGTAGTGGACGCCTCGGACGGTGCCTACGTCTATCTCGGGTCCTCCTCCTGGGTGTCGGTGAGCGCCGATGAGCCCCTTTATGACCTACCCGCAATGCGCACGATGACCTTCAACCACGTTGTGCCCGGCAAGTTCGTGCCTACGGCCACCATGCAGTCCGGCGGCGGGTCGCTCAGCTGGATAGCGGACCTGCTGGCCGGCACCGGAGATCCCACGCGGGTCGATCGTCTCCTGGCAGAGGCCGCATTGACCGTGGCCGCAGACGATGAGCTGTACTTCCTGCCTTACCTGCTCGGTGAGCGATCCCCATACTGGAATCCGCGCGCGCGGGCGGTCTTCGTCGGTCTTGGACGCCAGCACGGCCAGGCGCACATGACCAGGGCCGTTCTGGAAGGCGTCGCCTTCAACTTGGCCACGTGTATCGACGCGTTCCGGGAGAAGGGCGCGCTCGTGGATCGCGTCGATGCCATCGGCGGGGGCGCCGCCAGCGACACGTGGATGCAAATAATGGCGGACACCTGGGGATGCACCGTGCGTCGACGCACCGTCGTGGAGGAGGCCAACAGCCTTGGAGCAGCGGTCACTGCCGGTGTCGGCGTCGGCCTGCTGCCGGACTTCACGGTCGCTCGCGAACTGTCTGCCATCGCCGCCGTCTTCGAACCCGACGCTGACCGGCACGCCCTTCTGCGTGGCCGCCATGACCGCTTCCTTGATGCCTACTCCAGGCTCGAGCCCTGGTTTGAGGCGCCAGGTCGATGACCGGAGCCGCGGCACCGGTGGTCGTCGTCACGTCTCGGTCCTTCTCCTCAGGGGCTTTCGACCTGGTGGGTCGGCTGACCGAGGCCGGCGCCCGTGTCGTGCGGGGGGCTACCGATCACAACCTGAGATCCCTGCGTCCAGTATTGGCCGAAGCCGTCGCCTGGGTAGCTGGTACCGCGCCGATCATGGCGGAGCACCTCGACGCCGCGCCTCGGCTCAAAGTCATCGCTCGATACGGTGTCGGCTTCGACTCGGTGAACCGTCAGGCGGCCGCTCAGCGCGGGATCCTCGTGACCAACACCCCCGGCGCGAACAGTGACGCCGTCGCCGAACACGCCCTGGCCCTGCTGTTGGCCGCGCTGCGTCACATCGTCGCCGGCAACGCGGCCGTGCGCGCCCAGGACTGGTCGGTGCACCGAGCCAGGGAACTCAAAAACCTTTCTGTCGGCGTCGTAGGGTTCGGGCGGATCGGCCAAGCCTTCACTTCACGGCTTCTCCCGTTTGGGAGCGCGGTGCTCGTCCACGATCCCTTTGTTTCCGCAGAGCGGGTGACCGCGGCCGGTGCCGAGCCCGTCGACCTTGCGGATATGCCCGCCCGATGCGATGTGGTCTCCTTGCACGCCCCCGGCGGACGCGTATTCGTCAACGCGGCGTGGCTGGAGCAGGCCTCCCCGGGAATGATCTTGATCAACACTGCGCGCGCCGCACTCGTCAATGAGCAGGCCGTCGCGGACGCCCTCGCCGGGGGCCGGCTGGCGAGCTACGCGGCCGATGACGTCGGTGGCGGCGGCAGTCACCCGGATAGCCCGCTGCTATCAGCAGAGTTCGCGGATCGCGTCATCCTGACCCCGCACAGCGCTGCCCAGACCGTCGAGGCGGTGGACAACATGGGGGCCAGCGCGACCGCCGCCGTGCTCGCGGTCCTGGGTGGCCAGACCCCACCAAACCTCGTGGAACCACCGCCGGTGTGAGGCGCCGGTCGGGGCGGTCCGTCGTCATTCCTGGCGTCTTTCCTACTGGTCCTCATGCAATTTAAGGTCCGAAACGCACAGGGAGTCCTTCACAGTGTCCGAAAGAGCAGAGCTCAGCGCGTTCAAGGTCACCGGACTGCTCGCGATCGTGAGAGCGCCAAGCGCGGAATCCGCTGTGGCCACCATCGATGCCCTCGTAAAGGGCGGTGTGACCGGCATCGAGGTCACCTTCTCCACCCCGGACGCGGCAGCGGTAATAGCAGAGACAGATCGGCGTCACGGATCCCGAGTGCTGCTGGGTGCGGGCACCGTGACCACGCCGGAGCAAGCAGAGCAAGCTGTCGAAGCCGGAGCGAGCTACTTGGTCTCTCCGGGTACCGTGCCTCGCCTGGCCGAAGCGATGCGCGCCACTGGCGCGGCCATCCTGCTGGGCGCCGTCACGCCCACGGAGCTGATGACTGCCGTTGCACTGGGAGCTACGGCAGTGAAGATCTTCCCGGGGTCCTTGGGCGGCCCCTCCTATTTGAAGGCGTTGCGCGGCCCGTTCCCGGACGTCGCGCTGATGCCAACCGGCGGAGTCAACGCCGCCAACATCGGCGAGTGGTTCGCGGCCGGAGCTGTGGCGGTGGGCGCAGGCAGCGACTTGTGCAATCCAGAGGCCATGGCGGAGGGGCGATTCGACGAGATCACGGTCACCGCTCAGCAGTTCATGGCGGCGTTGCGTGTGGTGCGGGCGGCGACGTGAGCGACGACGGCACCTACATGGGTTTTGTCGGGGTGAGCACCGCTCACTCCTCCATCCGGAAGGTCTTTCCAGCTTGGGCAGACACGCTGGGGCTGCCGACCCGCACGCTTGTCGGCCACGATCTCGCACCTGCTTCACCGGCAGCGGAGTACCGCGCGCTCATCGAGCAGATCCGCGACGACCCGAACCACCGTGGTGCCTTGGTGACCACTCACAAGGTCGGCGTCTATGACGCGGCAGCTGACGTGTTCGGCGAATTGGACGACCTCGCCCGGACGTTCGGCGAGATCTCATCGATCTCGCGAGGGGGTGAGGGCCTTCGAGGTGCGGCGAAGGACCCGATTACCGTCCGCCTCAGCCTCGAAGCATTCGTTCCCGGCGACCACTTCGCCACCACGGGCGCTGAGGTGCTGTGCCTGGGCTCGGGCGGATCCGGTATGGCGCTCACCCATCAGTTGGGCGTCCGCCAGGACCGCCCGAGCAGAGTGACCTGCACCGACCAAAGCGCCGAGCGCCTCGACCACCTTCGCTCACTACACAAGCGTGCTGAGCTGCCCTCGCAGCTGTTCCGCTACATCATCACGTCCGATCCGGGCGACGCCGACGAGATCGTGGCGCAGTTGCCCCCATCCAGCGTGGTGGTCAACGCCACCGGTCTCGGTAAGGACCGGCCCGGATCCCCGCTCAGCGAGCGGGTCAGGTTTCCGCTCGGCGGCCTCATCTGGGAGTTCAACTACCGCGGCACGCTTGAGTTCTTGCACCAGGCGAAGGCACAGCAAACCGCACGAAACCTCACCCTTGAGGACGGGTGGCGGTACTTCGTCCACGGCTGGTCCCAAGTCGTCGCCGACGTCTTCCACATCCCCATGCCGCCCAGCACGGTGTCCGTGCTCAGCGACGTGGCCGCGGCGATTCGATGAGCTCCGTTCGCACCGTTCTCGGTGACGTTCCACCCGAAGGACTTCGGCGGGTGGACTACCACGAGCACCTCTTTCAGGTTTCGCCGCTATTAGTCGGGGACGAACTCACCGACGAGGCCCGCAGCTCCGACGAGGCGCGCCTACTGTACGGATCTGGCTTCTCCAGCATGATTGATGCCACGCCGACGGGTCTGGGCCGTGATCCGGAGGCGTTGGCCCGTATCAGCACAGTCACCGGCTTAAACGTCGTAGCCGCCACCGGAGCGCATCGCGAAGCCCACTACCCGGCGCACTGGCTGCTGGAGTGCCGAGCGAGTGAGCTCGCCGACCGCTTCGCGGCGGATGTGAGCACCGGAATGGCCTGCTTGGACGCGCAAACCCCAGGCGCTATGGCGCACGCACCGAACGGACTACCCGTGCGAGCAGGCCTACTGAAGGCTGGAATCGGCTACTGGTCGATCAGTGCCTTCGAGCGCCGGGTGCTCGAAGCGGTCGCTGCAGCACACCGGCGCACCAACGCCCCCTTGATGGTGCACCTGGAGCACGGATCTGCGGCCTTCGAGGTGCTGGACCTGCTGAGCGAGAGCGGAGTGGAAGCCTCAGCTGTCGTCCTGGCCCACGTCGATCGCAATCCTGATGCCGGCTTGCACGCCGAACTCGCTGCCCGAGGCGCATACCTCGGCTACGACGGCGCGGCCCGGCACAGGGCGTGGCCTGACTCAACGCTCCTCGCGTGCCTGATCGAGGCAGCCGAGCGGGGAGCCGGCGCGCGCATCGTCCTCGGCGGTGATGTCGGTCGTAGCACCCATTACACCGCCTACGCAGGGATGCCGGGTTTGGCGTATCTCGGGGAGCGTTTTGTTCCCCGGCTCATTCAAGCCGGCGGTCCAGAGCTCGCGAACGCGGTGCTCAAGACCAACCCACAGCGGCTCCTGAGCCGCTTCCCCAGAGCAGGCCGCGGCACTGAGAGATCCACACCGCCCAGCCCTTGACGTCCTGTAGTAAGAGGTGTCTTCAAGCGTTACTCGCAAAGGAGCGAATGTTGCCCACAACGGGATTGAACGGAGCCACTGTGGTGGTGACCGGCGCGGCAGGCGGCGTTGGACAGGCTGTATCCCAGTGGCTCGTGGCTGCTGGCGCGAACGTTTTCGACCTCGACGTTCGTGAGCCATTTGGCCCGTCTGGAGCGTACGTCGAAATGGACGTGCAGGACCCGCGCAGCGTCGACCTCGCCGTCGCGGAGGTCATCTCGTCCGCAGGGCAGGTCGACGGGCTGGTCACAGCAGCTGGACTGTCCGAGGAGCCAACAGCGTCCGAGGACATGGACTTGCAGACGTGGAACCGGACCATGGGAGTTAACTTGACGGGGTCGTTCCTGAGC
>JAABUS010001406.1_pt1 | contig 52858 bp, 27 predicted proteins | sample 5560161 | NCBI WGS metagenome assembly JAABUS01 (sample SAMN10711885, study PRJNA513376) | rock metagenome | isolation source: Antarctica rocks | place: Antarctica: Victoria Land, Trio Nunatak nord | collected 2016-01-04 | reverse complement strand
CGTCGTCCCACCCCCTCATCCGATTCCCAAATTTGGAGCCACAGAATCGGAACCACAACCTCTCCCCATTCTCGCATCAAACGTCACCTTAAACTCCCCAAATCGAATGCTGTAGAAAAGATTGGTGGCGTCGGACGCCATGGCGCTTGTTGCAGGCTGGGTTCGAGTACCTGTTTAGGAATCTTTTCGTAGCTATTGGGGATCCTGGTGCTGGGGATGGTGGAGGAGAGGTGCGTGGCTTGCCACTATTCTGGGATTGAGGCGGGTGTGAGGTCGACGAGGGTCATAGTTTGTTGAGAGGCTGGTGCTGTCGCGGGAAGAGGGTGGAGGAGGGGTGGAGTGTCAGGGGCTGTGGGGCCTTGTGGTGCTGGGAGGGCGAGAGTAGTGGTGAGGATGGAGGGGAGGAGGATGTTTGGAGTGGAGAGGGTTTTGAGGGGATGCATGGTTTGTTGGAGTTAGTTGTCTCAAGCTATGGATCGCGGAAACAGGGTCTTTGGCAAATGTCAACCATCGAATTGGAGGAAACGCTCGCAGATACCGCGGCCCTGCTGTGGCTTAGAGCACGGTTTGGCCGTATCTCCGCAAACCGACTATACTAATACTGGCGATGGAGATTTCGTCAGCCTTGCCGTGCCCGTTCAGCATTCAGGCTTTGAGATGTGTAGAATCTCAGTTTTGATTGTCTACTGCTAATATTATCTCGGGACTCAAAGGATCACATATTGCCTCCGACTCCATAGAGGAGGACATATACTCTGAACGTGTTCTTATGTGTATGTTAGCACGAGAGAATCGCCTATTGATGTGACTGAACGATCAAGATCCTTTAAGATGTGTTGCACTTAGTAAACCGCCTGGAAATCGACGAAGAGATCTTCAGATCAGCTACCGAGGGCATTTACAAGCAGGAACGGGAATGAGAGTTCTTTGATCGGGCCCATGAGCTTATCAGTGGATCGACCTGTTTTCTCTTCTAATCCAAGGCTATCTTCAAGTTACTCTGGGTTCTTGGATGTAAGGACTATCCCGGGCCTGGGTGTGCCCGAGAACAAGCTAAATAGATGACCAAAACAGCATAAGTAAACCCTGTCCACCTTGGCCTCGAGCTTGTTTACCATCCAATTTCTTTTGAGTATATTGCGGAAGATTTAATGTCGTCAAGATAGAGATTAAGACCTCAGTCCATTCTCGTGCAAAATCAAGAACGCCGAAAAAGACTTCATGCGTGCTTCAATATCTGAAAACACCCTCCGATATCTCCGCTAGGCGGAAGATTGTGCGCAGATTTATCAGTAAACTTGAGCCGGAGCGTCGGCGAGCGTGATCTACTGCTGAGTCTCGAAAGGTAGCTCTAGCTGATGTGGTCCGCAAGAGCTCATCGAGTAGGCGTTTGCTTAAGCCAGTATGCCCTATGAGAAGACCCAGAAGGAGGACTTCAACGGGCTCAACGACATGACTCGTGACGAATCAAGATGGAAGATAGGAGATAGGAACATGATAGTACGCTATGTTGAAATGCAGTCAAAGAATCTGCAAAATTGAGTTCCTGAACAAGATGAGTCGTGGCTGGATGATCTTTGGCTCTTCGATATGATTAATCGCACCATTTTCTCCTTGAGGTAATTCATACTTGGAAAGACTAAGGCCCTTTGAACGGCTTGATCGCCTTACTTACTGCTTAAGATGAGTCGCGGTTGCGCAGCGTTTGGCTCTTGGATAGGCTTGATCGCTTGATTTACTGCTCAAGATGAGTCATAATTACGTAGTCTTCGGCTTTTGAATAGGCTTGCTCGCCCGATTTACAGCACAATCCTAGTATAGCTTGTGTCACGTGGATCGCACCGGCGTCTAAGACTGTATGTTAGCACGCTTGTGAGGCAATGGCCGATTGGCTTGCGAGATTGGGAGAACTGTTCTATGACATGGCTAGCAAAGTCCCATGTCTTCGAAAAAGCGTCCACACTCGCCGCGTTAACGTGACGTTGAAATATTAACATTGAATAAAACCCCATACTATAAAGACGTAAAATTTGGCGCTAATGAACCCACTGCATAACACGGTGTCGGCTTCTTGAACTTCGACTGATAATAGCTCGGAGGGTAGCAACCATTACCCTTGCAATAGTTATCAGGAGGGATATACTCGCAATTTGGGTCATCACTGAAAGTGCGCTGCTGCCTGGTCGAAACGAGATAGGATCCATAGCCGACGTTGACCGCGGCTCCTGCATAAATGCGCAATTAGTACTGTGATTGATTGAACTTTGGAGGCGATAGTAGGTACCTTTGTTCCCTCCTTCATCAGCGGGTAGTGTTCTCAAATTGACGGCCGCGATGTTATACGGAACGCCACTGTATGCGCACTCATCTACCATAGAAGCATAAATGAGCTCCTCGCACTGCGCAGCCGAGGGCCAAGGCGCAGCCCCAACGAACGTTGTCGGTGGCAAGAAAGAGCCAATGCTGCAGTTATTGGCGGTCAACCATACCCACTGGCCCGGCCTCTGCCACTGGTTCGAGCACAGTTCCGGTATCAAGGTTGCACAGCTAGTGATGTTGATGGGAGCGCTATTCTGTGTCTGCGAAGTTTCGGAGTCAGCATTGCTCTTCCTAGAGATGATCTTGGGTGGTAAGACAATCTTTAGCAGCAAACCTCATGCCTTGCTCCTTAACCATGTCTTACCACTCCCAGATAGGCATGAAAAGGGAAGAAATGACTTAGAAAGGTCACGTACGTCGTTGAGGCATTGGACGCCGTAGGCAGCTGGCTGGTCAACTTGCAACACGGGTGTGTCGCAGGAGTCGGGTACCGTGGGATCGGGGATTGTTGGACCGCAAGCATCGGTGTAGTTTCCGGCGGAGACGGCGGCGGTGCCATAGGCGGTAGCGTAGGCGGCTGCAGTTGCTTCAGAGACGGCTGCGGCGTCGGCGTCGGCTGGACCGGTCGCGGTGAGAGAGCCTGCGGCGGGAGGGGTTGTCATGGTCATTTGCATGGCGGCAGCAGTGGTGTATGTTTGGACACCAGTATCAGATAAGGTATTGGATAAAGTGTTGGTCAATTGAGCCGATACGACGGCGAGGACTAATGGGGTTAAAAGGAGTGTGGAGAGCATCTTCGCTGTCTCTGCTGATTATTCGAGTCTTCGACCAATAGTGCAGGGTCTGGAGGCTTGAAGAATGATCAAAGGAGCAGTGGAGAGGAGGTGTGCTATAAAAGCGCATAACCAGTGAATGAAACATATCCTGGTACTGCCTATCGCAAGTCGCCATGTTGTTTCATTGAAGGTATTTTGAAGATTAGGCGCTTCGCGAATATAATATCAGATTCAATGGAAAGGGTCGCGTAGTGCGGCAAATATGCGTACCCGAGAATTCCTATGTAAAGTAGATACTCCTCTAAAATCCTAGTTCAACAGATTGGTTCGTCGAAGCCTGTAAGCACATAAAGCTCGTTAATTGCCCTAAGGATGATCCACTGGTCGAGCCTCCTTTTGTCCCACACAATATAGCCCCATCTTTAAAGATCTTCTTTGGTACCCTCAGCGTAGAGGATTTCAAATTTTTCTCCCGTGGACCACGTCTAAGGAGCGTTGGGACTATAGTGGTAATTGGAGTGATTGTGTTCTTCTTGAGAGGTCCGCGCATCGAATGCGTAGAACGCATGAACTCGGTATACTTAGTCATTCGGCTCTTCCTTGCTCAAGCGGTCCGATAGAGAAGAACTCCGAGTTAGTCAAGTTATGCCTTGATATCACAAGCTGATCGGCTGGACTCGACGTTTTTGGTGTCAGAATGAGTGGCAATTTTGGATGCCAGATTGGATCGATTCAAGCGCAAGTTACCCTCGAATTGGGCATGGAATTGGGTTTTAAACCTATTCACCAGTCAAAGACGCGGTAACAACGACTCATCTTGAGTGAAGATAGCCGAATTCATTGCTCTTAGAGAGATCACATGCTGCGCGTGTCGGACTCTGTGACATTGCAACTGCCATTTCTGACACTAAGCCTAGCCCAGTGATCTCCATCAATTAAGGTATTCTAATTTAAGACTGTATTTGGGTGTCGCGCACGTAATTTCAACTATGCATTCTTAGCTCCTTTCCCCCTTCAAGCTCTTGCTACTTTGCATCGACTACGGATCGACGACGAATCTACGCCGCTGGCACCCCTATGCTGTGTGGTATCATGGTGAAGCATGGATGACCGCACAAAGAAACAAGATCGGAGTACTTCGTTTGGTCTGGAGCCTAAATTCGACGGCAAGACACCGAAAGATGACAACTCAAGTTATAGGTTCCTTTTTGCTAGGCAATTTGAAGTAGATTTTGCGCTGAGGCCTTGGCCGAGGTTCTCAGATATCTTTGTAGAGCCTTGGCGAACAAGCCGTGACTATGCCAGGCCTGGGAATTACTGGAAGTGTAAAGACTCCATCAAGGTTCTGGAAGACAGGTAAGATCTTGCGAGACCCCAGATAGTCGAGTATATATTAGAATCGTGAGGGCTGAGTGAGAGCTGAGCTATTGACTGATCACTTGCGACTGATCACCTGCTATTGGGCACTATTGTATGCTTGTCGTCCGCTTCCGTATGATTATCCTTATCGGGCTCCGAGCTTGTAGATTTCAATTCGAGTCGTAGTTCTTGCAACTCAACCTGACATAGCCAACGACCGATCACAATTTTCTCGTCCGCGGGTACTTGATCCCAACTCACACCGCTTCTGCCTTCGCCAGCAATGTCCCACCGCCATCTGTCACAGAACCTGTTAATTAGAACTTGCGACCGTTGATCTCTCCAATCTTGACCGCAACCAAGACAATCTGAGGAGTCATAACAGCCTTCAGATAATTAACCTTCAAAGAAGCCGTAACCAACGTGTCTACATCGACAGGGTTTCCTATTTCATCTTTGTTCGTATCTTTGTTGCACATCAACAGTGTTCCCATGCTCTCATCAATGATAACGCCCAAGAACCCTCCGTGTGCAACATTTTGGTAGCCATTGATGCCGTATTCCAGCGCTACGAGGACGCAGGCTTCATCAATCAGTGTGCGGCCTTTGGCTGGTCTTTTGTAGAGCGTAGTCATCGCTGGGATGGTAGCTTTTGTCTTGAGGGTCTCGGCGAGTAGTGCATCTTCTGTACTCTGCTTGGGCCGGCGAGAGGGTGTGGGGATCAGGACGCATTGCGGGTTGTTCAAGAGCGCCGCACACTAAGGTGTCGATCGAAAATAGGTACTTTCGGTGTCCACCATGGTCCTTCTTGTGGAAGCTCAAGTATATGGAAAATTCATTTGAACATTGAGTACAAGTAAGCAGCGCGGTCAGCTTGATCTGGATGATTATTTGACCCAACCCTACTCAGGTCTAGCGCAGAGCTTTATCCTTGGCATCAAAATGTTGACGAAGCAATAATAATTTTGTTTTCAAGTCCACACTGCCGACAAGTCGTCACCAAGATGCTCTCACACACCCTACGAAAGACATTCTGCCAATTGCCTTCCCCCATTGCGACCCTCCCACCAACATTTCTCCTCCCTCTCCGCGCGCGCCTCCTCACCACCGAAGCCAATACAATCGATCCCGAGCCAGCAGAAGCTGCCTTTTCAAACATACCGCCTCAGTCACCACACCCCACACCAATAGACCCCACACCACCACCACTTTCAATACCACGAAACCCCCGGATAAACCGTAAATCTCCCCTCCAACCACCAACAAATGAAAAAAGCCTCTCTCTCCTCCCCCTCCTCGCCGCCCAAACACCCCACTACATAACGGCGCACCTACACGCGCGCCCCTACCTCCTCACACTCGGCGACACGTTGCGCCTCCCCTTCCACCTCCCCAACGCACCGCCTGGCACAATATTGCGACTGAATCGCGCGAGTCTCATTGGGAGCAGGGAATATACGTTCAGGGGGGATCCGTGGATTGATGAACGGCTTTTTGTGCTAAGGGCGGTGGTTGTGGGGGTGGAAGGCGAGCCGATGCGGGTGGTGGAGAAGAAGAAGAGGAGGCAGAGGAGAGTGACGACTGTGAAGAGTAAGATGCGGTTTACGATTCTGAGGGTTAGGGAGTTGAGGGTGCTGAGCGAGGGGATGAGGGGGGAAGAGTCGGGGACTATCAGCGAAGAGAAAGAGGCGGTGGAAGCCTTGGCCAGTGAATGAAAGGGAGAGAGTGAGAGTCAGTAATAAAATGGGAAAACCCATGATCAAAACACGTGGGGCGTGATTGAGGGAGCCTTCTTCGATATGGGCCTGGACGCGAAAGCTGTACCAAACATTGGCATTGCGAAGCGGCGTTCGGCATGATCTGGGGTGATAGAGAGCAGGATCGACAAATTCATCGTGCTAAGTAGGGCAAGTATGCACATATCCACAGCTTGTCTTTTGTGCATACGGTGGACATCCGGACTCAAATATGGACAGGGGAAACTGCTATCAGAAGGGTATCAATGTAACATAGGTATCTCTACAAACAGCAACCATCAACCTCAAAGCCAGTCCTCTCCTTCGGAACTCCAATTTCTGGTTTCCTGGCGATAAGACTGGCGCTATTCCATGCTCAAACGCAAAGGCGAAGAAAAGTCGTGCCTCGTAACAAAACTTTGAATGCTTATATCCAAGCAAGAAGCCATACAGAAATTCAAATAAGCCCCTTTTTTCATGCCCTTCCCTCCTCAACAGCAGCCTTAATACTAGCAAAGAACCTCGATGGCCACGTCGCTAGCTCCGCATCATTGGGCATGCCTTTCTCTTTGATGTGCTTAATCATGTTATATTGCAGCCTCGCGATCAGATCTTGGCCGATTGGCACCGTATCTCGCACTGCCGCATCCGGGTACAGAAACGCGTCGCTATTTAACAGCAGCTCATCCACAGTTGGTCTCTGTCTCGGATCCCGATTCAGACATCTTTGAAGCGTCCAGATCAAGCTACGTGATACATGGACGCCGCCGATGCCTGTGTCCGGGTAGCTGATGGCATGGTTCGGATTTGGTATAGCCATTATTCTCTGCATCTGGTTGGCGATGTGGGCAAATGGCGGCTTGCCGTACGTCATCTGGTAGAGAATACAGCCTAGGGTCCACACATCGCTCGGTTTTCCCAGCTTCATCATCTTGCCTGCACTAGCAGGCAAGCCATTCATCGCATTCGAATCGATCAGCGCTTCTGGGCTCATGTAATTCGGTGTGCCAACGTTCTGCTCTCGGTGAACATTGACGGTGTCGTCTGCAATTGCATTGGAGATACCGAAGTCAATCAGCTTCAACTTGCCTTGTAGCAGCAGGAAGTTTGCAGGTTTTAGATCCGAATGGACGATATCCTGTTGGTGAACGGCCTGAACGCACTCGAGCATCTCTTTCCAGAAATATCGCACAAATACAACATCAAATGCCGCGTCTTCTGCGTTGAGGCGAAGAGTGAGGACTCTATTTAGATCTGACTCTCCCATTTCCATCAAGACACTGAGTGTCTGCCGCTCTTCATTGATCTCATAGTCGAAGAGTCGGACCACTCGATCAACTTTCTCTAGTCTTCGAAGGAGATCGATCTCGCCTTTGTAGCCCTTGATGGCCAATTCGTCCTGGTCTTCAAGTGTCACTCTTTTCAGCGCGAATATCTTGTAATTCTCGGCCATAACTCGGTACACTTTCGAACTACCTCCTCGTCCCACGCAATCCAAACGGGTGAACAGCTTGCCGTTGACAGAAATATAATTTCGCTTTTTCTTTTGTGCGGCTGAGGCTGCACCGGCAGTAGCAGTGGCTGTCTCTAGCACCGTCATCTTGGGCGGCGGTGGCGCTGGTCTGTGAGGAGTGTTCTGACTTCTTGCAGCCAAAGCTGGTCTCGACGGCGATATCGTTGCAGGCGTCTGAATAAGCATCTTCTCGTCAGACATGACGCTAAACTTCGGCTTGTCTGAGAGGGCAGAGCTATTGGTCTTATTTCTTTTGAACGTTGGTGGAGGCTCATTCTCCTGATCAAAGCGTGAAGGCAGTGGTGGGAGTGGTGGGACTTTGAAGATTGGCTGAAGTCGTTTGCCTGATGAGCCCACGGAGTTGGAAAGCGGCAGTGACTTCGATTTACTCTCGATTGTCCTAGGAACAATTGGTTTAATAGGCTCCTTGTGACTTGGCATTGGACTACCAGTGATGACACTGGCTTGGCTTTGAAAACGGACATGCGGTGGGCGTTCTGGTCGAGGCGATTGCGGCGAGCTTCTAGGTCTCTCTATGGCCTTGGGGGAAGTACTGGCGACTTGAGGTACATGATGCCCCATTTGCCTGTCTGCTGATGCGTGCTGCTCTCCTGACAATAGTGCATCTTCGTGAATGGGGCTTTGATCCTCCTCGCTTTGTCTTCGCTTCATGCCTCTCCTTGCCGGACCGCTTAGATATCGACCAGTGACCTTGCCAACTCGTTTGATACGCACAGAACCTTGCATCCCAGTCTCTTCCCCCTTCGTCTTACTTATCGAAAGATTTCCCATCTCCACCACGGCTTCGTGAATGCCAGAGTGCTCTCTGGAATGGGACTTTGGCTCAATTTGAGCTTCAGACCCGGCTGATGTAGGCTTTGTGGACCTTGACGCATAGGATTCTGACCATGCATGGTCGGACTTGGTATTTGGAGAAGTCGCCGTATGGCTTCGAACTCGAGGTGCAGGTGTTATCAAGTCGCGTTCTGGCTCTGCCGCTGGCGAAGATGTGTTAAGCATTGATGTTGTCTTTCGTAGATTTGACGGAGCGGGAACGCTTGCATGTAGCCGTACAATACGTGGGCTCCCGGATCGTGATGGGGCTGGAGAAGCGGTCCTGTCTCGTGGTAGACTCGCTCCCAGTGCAATCGGACTCCTTTTCCTTACCGGGTTCACTTGCCATTGTGTAACACCCTTATTGTGGCCATCGTTCTTCTGCGATGGCGACGAAACACCTAGTATGGACGCCTCGTCCCCGAGTAAAGCTTTTGCCTCTGCACTGAATTTCATGGGCGGCACTGGTATCTCGTCGTCTGAGCTGTCGCCCATGGAGAATTTCCATGTTTGAGGTAGTCCAGATCCATTCTCCGCGGGCTTCGAAGTCAATGGGGCGCCACGTCGCAGGTTAGGTCTCGAGGCCTGGGTCTTCATATGTTGTCGCCACATCGGCCGTCCGAGGAGGTCATTGTGACTTGCGCCGAGTGGTGTGGGAGACGCCATGGCGGCCATTGTGACCTGGCTTTTGCACGTAGGGTCAGCAGACTCCCACAGAGTGTGTTGCGCCTCGCAGTTGCACGTCGATAGGCTTCATGATTAGATACACCAGTTAAAGATGATCTATGGAGATTCTTGCCACGCTAGCGCGGCGAGGCTCTGCGGGAACGTTTTAGTCTGTTTACACGCGTGGCCACAGCAACAACCCTAACCCTCAGTGTCTAAACGCGTGAACAACGCGATTTGGGCACACTTAGTTAGAGGGTGCATGATTATGATTTGGCTGCGATTGCTCCATGAATGCGTCTAACGCAACGACAAAAGACCCGAGTGAGATAACTTGCTTGGTAACTCCGACCGAGCACCAAGTCTATATTCCAGAGGAAATCACCCCCGACTCGTCCACACCCCTGAGTCGGCCACCTTGTAGTGCTAAGTACCCGGGAATCTTTGGTTTTCTGACTCCGGGGTCTAGCTCTAGGGATCTCTTAGGCCGATAACGGTCAACTACCATGCCTCACGAACCATGCCAGTATGAATAAAGGCTTTGGTATGACGTTTGTAGTGATCAGTAATCGCTACAGCTATGTACGCGGAACCGTGATATCAAAACCCACGGTTATGTAATTATAGTAGAGTGGCCGACTCAGGGATGTGGCCGAGTCGGGGTGATTTCTTCTGGTGATTTGCTCAACATAGAAGTCAAATCATCACTTCCAATATCAACAAAGAGAGTTATGGACTGGTCCGAGTTTTTCTTGGAGGCTCACTCAAACAATAATATAAGGGTATCCTGGATAGCTGATGACGCATCCCTGTAGACAAGAAACGCCGCCCACACGCCAGATTCCTTCAAGTATATACATCTCCAAGCCGGTCAAGGCTTGCCCTTCGGGTTTTGAACCACGATAGCGACAATGACGCAGATGTCGTCCACCTTGCCTCCATGGTAATCTTCAAGGGGGTAGTGCTTCTGCACCTCCTTAGCAAAAGGACCATCCCGCTTGGTGTTCATACTAGCGGCTTTCGCTTCGCGCACAATATGTATAGCCAGAAGCGTTTGCAGAGTGTCCTCATGTTGTCTTGGTATTCCGCCCTCCTGAGTCAGCTGATGAAGCTTCTTGGAAACAGTCGTCCCATCCGCGCCCGTCACCCAAGCCCGGAAACTAGTCATCTGGCGACTGACAATCTTCAATATTTCAGTCGTGCTCAAGTTGTCCCAAACGCCATCCGTCGCGAACATCAAGACATCGCCATGGCGGACGGAATGATTCATGTTGTTGGAGTCACAGGGAGAATCGCTCAACTGCTTTCCGCCAAATAGTCGATTTAGTCGAAGAATCTTCGGCGGCACTACGGATAGTTGATAAGGCGTGTTGAAAGCGTGTGTTTGTGGGTTGGAGAAATGGTGGACAGCATTTAGTCGTAACTGTATGTAGCCAGAATCACCTAGACTGAGCACGCATGAGTATATATTGCGTAATTGATGCCATTGTAAACGCACTTAGCTACTTGAAGGTTTCCATTCCCCCCTCCCACAGCTACACATGCTGTGCTGCCCCCTCCTTCGATTTTCTCCTCCTCGACGATCTTGTTGTAAGCATCTTGTAGTATAGCCCGCGGTGAACGCCCTTTACCGTCCGCACCTGGTTCTTTTGCAATTGTAGCCATTTCTCGACATAAGCCATGCGAGAAATGTGCAGAGTCTATTCCCGAATCCGACCATCCCCCTACCCCGTCCGCCACCCCAAATGCCACATCACTTGTGCTAGCTACGTTGCTAACGAAGAAGGCATCCTGCCCGCTCTTTGGCCGTCCTGTGTATATCTCTTTATCCTTTTCAGGGTCGAAGGAGAAGATGTCTTCTTTGGGTTTGAAGCGTTGCCCCTTTCCGGAGAAGGAGCTCCCGATGCGATAAGTAAAGCCGGGACTTGATACAGGTGTAGCTTGGGAGTGCCGCTGTGTGGATAGTAGGCGCCTCGGAATCGCCGTGAGACTGTTGGGATCACTGATCGAACAAGTCTGCGTCCGGAGGTCGCGCAGGGCAGCAATGGGACCATTTCGGCATGCGAGGCATTGTAGAGTTGATGATGCTGTTAACACGCTCAGAGGCTTCAGTGTACGCATGCTGCAGCGTAGGGAAAGCTATAAGATTGAGGACTGTCGAGCGGCCATGGCAATCGAATAGCACTTCTTGAAGTGAAGTAGCAAACAGTACGCTCTCCTCTTTGAAAGAACAACTCCCTATAACAAGAAGCACGAGCTCGAGAAGCTCCAGGATGGCGTCCCCAATGTTAGTGTTGATTAGAGAGGCCAATTGGAAAGCACAAGGTAGGTAGACTTGAAATTCTGTAGGTTCAACGAGGACCCTAGGGCTACCCTGGAACCGCCCCCGGGAGATCCCTATACTAGCGCCTAGAATCACGCCTAAGATCACTATCTACAAGTTTACCACCCTGTACGCTAACCCTCACCCTCCATCACATCCCATAGTCTTTGAGGTATACTACGGGTCTGTTCATTAATAAATGGGATAGTAACCTTTTAAGAGGTGATAGAGTTGAAAGAATGAGGTGGTTGTGGGGGGCTAGCTTAGGGGCTCGCTTAGGGGGACTCTCTTTGAATTTTTTTTGGCCAGGGCGTGCGTGTGCATGTACATGCACACGCGTGACACGCTTATGGTCAGCGACTCAGCTTCTTCTGAAAGTAAAATTCGGCAAGGCGCCTTCGCCGTCCTAAGACTGGCTGTTGCTGGGAACAGGTGAGCCTTCAGTTAGCGATCTATTTCGTTACATAAACAAGCTTCAAGCTATCATAAATCATACATATGATTGAGTGAGCGAAGGTGCTTTTAACGTACCCTCCGAACATCTACTTAAGATCAGACATTGCGATTTTCAAGTCAATCGATCTGTCGGCGATGTCGATCAAGGTAGGGTGGCCCACGAGAATGTGTTCGCCCGCCCACTCGGGTTAGTCAGCTCCCGCTGCTCTGCGCACCCACCACGCACCTCCTCCGTACCCACTACTCACCTCTACTCACCTTTACTCACCGTCGCGCACCTACTGCGCTAATACTACGCGCCCCTACCCTCTAGTGTTCTTGTTCTCGTGACTCTTAGTGTATCCTATCCATTCGAACTCGTTAATTTTAAACGGCGAACCCTAGTAGGATAAAGGGGAGCTAAAGCTAGCCGCCTAGAGTATAAAACGGGCTTTATAGATACCGCGATACCCTCTTTACCCGTTTATTACGTATAAAGCCTAGCCTATTACCCTCGCTCTTTTTATTTCTTCCTCTCTATCTATCTACCTTATCTCCGTTATTTTATTAATTATTTTATAATACGCTTTTATTACTTTCGTTACCTTCGGTAAAATAGAATTATACTCTCTTTTTATATCTCTCTTCTTTTCCCTTTATTTTAATTCTACCTACGTATTTTATTATATTTAAATTACTCTTTATACCGTTAATAATATTAAAGAAGAAATTTTTAGAGGATTTCTTTTAGCGAGCCCGTAAAAAGAGTTCTAAAATTAATAAAACGATTATTAATAATATTAAAATCTAGAAATATCTTTAACCTAAAATAACGAAAAACTACGCGCGTATCTTAGATTTATAGAATAAATAAATCTACTATTTTAAATTATTACGCGTTTTTAAAGAAACTTATTTATTTAATACTATTTTTTATATTTAATAAATATATATAATATTACTTTAGTATTAACCCGTATAATTTAAAAACCTTAAAGAATTTTATAAAGAATATTATATACGGGATTAATAATATTTATAGCGATTTTAAAGCCGGGGAAAAAAGTGTTTTATAATACTAGAAAGACTTTACGACTAGATAAAGGCGGTATAACTCTATTATACCTTTTATAACGATACTCTCTATAATAAATATTAATACCCTACGGCTTTTCTTCTCCCCTCTATTATAAATATCGAAATTAATCGTTATATAGTTTATTAAAGAACCTCTACGAATAGAATTAAATCTTATTTATAAAAAGAGGATCTAGAGCTACGATATTATTAATTATTTTATTTATCTAGGAACGTAGTTATAAAAGAAAGATTAATAGATTTATAATAAACTACGGGTTTAAATAGATATATAAATAAAGATCTAACTTTATATATTTACTTTAATAAGAGTAGGGGAATTTATCGAGTTTATATACTATACCGGTTCCGGTCGCGGTCTTTATTATTATATAAATATACTTCGTAGAACGAGGGGACCCTCGAATAAACGAGAATATAAATTAAAATCGCCTCGTATAAGATATAATTTTCGGCGTCTTTCGAAATAAATATAAAAAAGCCGAGTTCGTTATTTAAATTATATAGGATATAAAAAATATAATTTAAATACCGGAGAAAAGATTCGTCTCTAATTATTCGATTAATAATATTTACTACTACTTTTTTACTAACTCGATAAATAGGTTAGAATACTTTATATACGAGGGTTTAAAGCCTCGACCGCTCTTTTATAATCCTATATTAACGATACTCGTTAAAGTTATCGCGGATTATATTTTCTAGGATTATAATATTATAAAAGAGCTTTTAATAATCGAGCCTCTAGAGGATAAAATATATTATCTCCGGTAGTATAAAAGCGTATTTAATAAACCCTTCTTTTATATAATCTCTACCGGCGAGATAAAAAAGGCCGATATCTTTAATAAATATTTAAAGAAACTAGGTATTTATATAAAATACCTCTAGTACTTTATTATCCACGATTTCTAGGCGGAGGGTTTATACTTTATTAATATATTTTTATATTCTTCTCTCTTTATCTAAATTTATAAATTAATCTAAGATATAAATAAACTCTATTCGATTATTTAATATATAAAGTATAACGGATATAAAGACGAGCGGACCTTTAGCGACTCCTATATATTTAATAATACTAGAACCGACCTCTAAAGGGGATACTTCGACGGTAAGTTTCGTAGTATTATAAATAATTACTTTCGTGGGATAACTTTATATCGTAATTTTAAATTATAATAAATATTACCGGCTAAGAAATAGTACGAGCTAGAGAATAATTTAAAATTTATTATTATCGAAGAGGAGATTAAGATCTTAGCTCCGATAATTAAAACCGACTCTATTATTAAAAATAATCGTAATATATTAATAATATAGAAATAAAAGCTAGTTTCGGACGAACTTTATAAATACTAAAAGTAGTAACTAGGTAAACTACTAGCTAGCCTAGATAACGTCGTTTTAATAAGGTATTATTAAATTTAATTTTACCGCGTCCGCCGCTTTATACTAGAGCGGGACCGTCTAGTATTTAATCTTTTCTTTATAACTCCGATCCGTAGCGACGAAGGTCGATCCGTCCTCCGTAATATAATCGCGCTTTATTAATAGGACGCCGAAGTTCCCTTCCGCCTAGATTTAAAGCCGGAGAAATATATATATTTAATAATTAATTATAAATTAAAATTTAATAAATATATAATCCCCTACCCCTCTCGGCCCCTATATATATATTAAGCGACTAACGAGATACTTCCCTATAGTAAACCGGCCGTAGAGAGATAAAGGTATATTTATAATTATTATAAAAAGAAACTCGTAGCTAGTTACGGGTTTACCGAGTTATATTTCGATTATAATAAATAAATTATCGGTTAAGATAAATAGAACGATTATTATAAAAGTTATTTAAAAAGGCCGGAAACGCTTCCTATTTAATATAATTCTTTTATCTACGGCGGAATTTTTATTTATCCTAGGTATTATTCTTTTTATTTAAATAATTCGGCGCTTCTAGCTCCTACGCGGATTTAATAATTTCTCGACCGAGAGAAATAGAAAATATATCTTAACGAATATATCGGACTACTAGACGATTATAAGGTGATTAAATATATATATTCGAGATAGAAATATATCGATATCTTTTTATCCGTCTTAGAGTTAAAATTCTACCTTTAAGATATTTATTATATCGAGTTAATTAAAGGAATTAAAAGGCGTAGGTTTATTAACGAAGCGAATATTATACCGATTCGAAGAAAGAGATTTAGAAAGAATAAAACCGCGATTTAAATATAAAGATCGATATATAGCCTTAATTAATATATAAGTTCGTGGATAAAACGACGATTTTATATAACCGACGTAGCCCTAGAATATCGACCCCTCCTTTAACTAGCTTATACGGGTTATCTCCGTTAAATACTACTACGGACGAGAGTATAAATACCGTAGAGACACCGCCGTCGTTTATATATATTAATTTAATCGATAAATTTAACCTTTACCTTCTTAACGAGTAAGAAACTATTTAATATACTTAATTATATTAATAATACTACTTTACGAATTATTTATTCATAATATATTATTTTATTATTTTCGCTAGCGTTATTACGATTTCAGGTCTTTATTTCTATCGTTTAAATTTTTAACTTTATTATTAATTCTCCTCGATAATATAGAAAGGGAAGAAGTCGCGAATAAATTAAAATTAATAAATATAATTAACTTAAACGAATTTAAGATTTAGAATTAATTAATAATAAATTATACTTTTATATTATTATATTAATTATTATAAAAGATTTAATATCTCTCTTTATACGCCCTAACGGACTATTAATTTATCGTTTAATAGTCTCTTCGTTAGGTCCGGTTATATTACTTTACTCTATATAATTCTTTTAATTCTAATACCCTATACCTATTCTAGTACCCGCTTCGATTTAATATAGTTTATAGAGTTAATATTTACTAATTCGGGCTCTCTTAGGAAGTTTATTTTATAAAAATTCTTCTAGGATTAAGTAATATTTATAATAAACTATTACTAGTTATTTAGGGTTAAGTTATATTTAAAGCGCCTAAAAGGATAGCCTTAAGAGATCTCTCTTAAGAAATAAAACTATAATCTACGAAACGAATACTTAAAATATATAGTAGGAGAAACTATTAACGAGCCTTATAGCCTATTCACTTCCTATTCCTATACGTTTATTTCTTAACTTATATTAAAGCACTCTTATTAGCAAATATATAGGACCTGTTCAGCGCATTATTTTAGTAGAGGATGGGTTCGTTCTTGGCACGGGTAGTCGTCTATCGGAAATAGACTTGCTTCAAGCCATGAAATCTAATTTCGGCCCCTTTGAATAATCTCGTTACCTTCAGCTACGCCTTCCCTCCACTTCAGCTTTTACGTTGCGATTCGGGGAGACGGTATTAGAACATAGATGTTCAAAATTGCAGATTGGTCAATAAACTTGATATAAGCAAAAAGTCCAACACAGGGTAGTATTATAATTTACGGTTCGCTCCATGTGAGATGAATTTTGATCAGTCGTGGTATTGTTGATAATAAAGCAGGCAGAGTTATCTGTAGAATTTGGTTGTATGTAGGCAATATGGTAACAAAAATACCAGCGATTGAATATTGGCCTTGAAGATACAGTACAAGCTCTGGCTCGCGCCTAGATTTGAAAAGACTTCCAAGGAGCCCGCTTGGGGCCGCATTTCACATATCTGAAGAACAATTTGTAGACTCTGTAACATCTCTACCAGTATCTTGAAGAACAATGGGAGTGTTTTGCATCAATTACAATGAAAATGACAGCGACCTTTGTTTAGAACCGTGATTTGTGATTTGGCGCCCCAAAATCTACACAGCCGAGCCACGAAATCCTACCGTACAGGCGCTGTTGCCTCCATACGAGCTGAAGATGTCAAACGCGCAGGTGGTGTTGCCGAAGCGCGCGGCTGGGGACAGCTGAAACGCAAGGCTGCTATGCTATGCCCTCCAACGTGCAAGTCGTCGCTGTCTCTCAATCTGAACGCCTCTGGAAGAATTGTAATGCATCGTGGTTTGACTAAGGCTGTTAAGTCCTCGTCCCCTTGACGCTGGAATTCTGACCCCATTTCTACCATGTTAGCGATACGGCAGTCGTTCTTTCCACGGTATCATCTACGACCTGATCAATGGACTCGATGGACTGATGTTGATAGGTCTTTTCAGCAAAAGAAGCACACGACCCCCCAGGAAGACGTTCTCCTCCTGGACACCATCTCCCCAGGCGCAAAGACAAATCTAGTGAAAAGACCGCAGCACAGATGGCGTGACGGATATCACCTCGGAATGCTGTGTTGCACCATCACAGCTGCAACTGTCCTCATCATAAACATAATCCTAGCGGCGGTCATACCTACCAAAGTGGGCACGCTTCCAGCCGGAGACTGTGAAGAGACGAAACGCCTGAACATAGGCTTTCATGTAGTGATCAATATACTAAGTACACTACTGCTAGGGGCAAGCAATTACAGTATGCAATGCCTAGTTGCTCCAACCAGGTGCGATATCAACAAAGCACATCGTCAGAATATATGGATGGATATAGGGGTACCCAGTATCAGGAACATCCTTCACATCTCCTGGCGAAGGAGGATATTATGGTGGTTCCTCCTCGTCTCCTCTGTTCCGCTACATCTTCTGTATAACAGCGTGGTATACGCCAATACTTCAATTTCGGAGTGGGCAGCCTTTACCGTTACCGAAAATTTCACCTCAGGTGCGGATTACAATGCGACCCCTTTTTATGACCACTATTATGAATTGAGGCCACCTCTTCCTTCGAGCGACCTCACGCAACGGCTGGGTCAGCTTCGAAATCCGACCTCAACGTTGAACAGGCTGGAAGTCAAAGATTGTTTGAAGGCGTATAATGCTCCTCTAAATTCAGCGTGGAGCGACGTTCTTGTGGTTTCCATGTACCAGGACCCGAATAATTCTTTCTTACACGTTGAGTCAACTTGGGACGAATGTACCAACTCGGGCGCCAGCCCTTGCTGTCTCAATGGCTGCTACCAGGATCCAGGGACGCTTGGATACCCTCTCGACACCTCCAAATGGGCGACGACAAATTTCAATAATCTCACGAGGAGTGGACATCCGGTTGCCGACGCAGGGGAGTATCAGTATTCCAACGTGTCTCATTGCATGGCCGCAAAAGCCCAACAACATTGTAAGATATCTTTCAGTGGGCCTTTGATGTCTGCTGTTATAGTATGCAACTTTATCAAGGTGGTCTGTATGGCGAGTATGGTGTGGAGGATGGATCCCTATCCTTTAGTAACAATCGGAGATGCTATCGCATCGTTCCTCCACTCTCCTGGTGCGTACTTTGTAACGATTTATCCTCGAGAATATTCATTTTATGTTGAATTAATTTATGTGACGATCGACATGCAAATAAAGTTTTAATACTGACAAGCCCATGAAATAGATTTGACAACAGCCGGGAATTGCCTTGGAGCGAAAGCGCGCTTTGGTAAGACATCACCATGGATCAATCTCCCTTTGCAGTATTGTCCTCAACGCTATATGCGTTTTCATTCTGGCGGTCTTAAACGATGGCTTGTCACCACTCTACTTTGCGGCTCCACCCTTGTGGTTGCCCTGACTCTCCTCGGAGTATGTCTCGTCAAAATAGAGAATTCGTCTATCGGGTATCTGAACGACTTCAGTCTTGGTTTTGGGGCCACCAACACAGAAGCCATGATTAGAGTCGGCGAAGACCGCAGTATTGTCGCCAACGCCCTTATTGCAAACACCCCGCAGTTATTACTTTCCTTGTGGTATTTTGCTTATAATAGTCTCTGGACCTCCATGCTTCTTGCCGACGAGTGGTCTGGATATGCCAAGGTGCGCAAACCTTTACGCGTTACCTCTCCGACAGGCAAACAGCGTTCAACATACCGTCTTCAACTACCTTATCGATATAGCATCCCTCTTCTGATTACCTCTGGAACTCTGCATTGGCTTGTCTCTCAGTCCATCTTTCTGGTCTCTCTTAGCGCCTATAGCTTCGATGACATTGTCGATTTAGATTCGACGGCTACTGGTGTATCCTGCGGCTTTTCTCCAATTGCTCTTCTAACGACTATACTAGTAGGGTTCTCAGCTTTGGCTTTGAGTGTCGCGAATGGGTTTCGGCGATACAAAAACAATGGTATGCCTTTGGATGCCAGTTGCAGCGCCGTAATCAGCGCTGCTTGTCACGCACCGCTTGGGGACGATCGGGCGAGCAGCAAAGGTGTAATGTGGGGAGCTTGTGGGAGCGACGTGGATGGGGATTGGGTACGAACAATGAAATTGGAAAAGGCTCCTGGAGAGTTAAGGATGACGGAGGAGGGAGGTTCAGTCAGAGTGGGCCATTGCAGTTTCACGAGCTTTGCTGTCGAGGAGCCGATTGAGGGCGAGCTGTACGCTGGGCTATCTTCCGATGTTGCTATGCAACGGTAGCGCCCTTCATTGACTTAAATAACATCTGGCTCGACTCAGACAAAGCGATGGTCTCTTTCGTTAGCATGCAGTCACGATTTACGATTAGTTGGGACTAAATATGTATACACATCTCGTTAGCATCGTCCATAGGTATGGTTCTTCTATGTGTTGATGTAGTTCATTAAGGAGTAGTAACTATGGCAGTTGCCAGCTATGTATTATCTCAAGGGGCTTGCCCTAGCCCTAAGCCAAGACCTACTTAGTAAGCCAGGCTGACGGGGAATGGTAGTTATAATCCAACACTCCCATTAACTACCTGACCGTCAGTAATACTATTATAGCGACGTTATAGTCCTATACTAGCTCCGACGCGAGCCCTAGTATAGTATTAAAGGTCATGAACTTTATAGGGCTTAAGAGTTTCGTTAATTTATTTATAATTATAACCGCCGCCGGTATATAATTAATCTAAAGTATATTTATCTCAGCGACTATTTCGCGAATAATATAGTAGTTAGAATTAATATACTTAGTAGTAGGGTAATTAATAGGGTTAGTAACTATTTTAATAATTATTTAATTATTAATTATAAATTAAATAATTTTAATATCCTCCTAGATATATTTTATTTCCATTAATAAAAGTACTAGGAATTTCGACTCTATAATAGTATTTATTTTACCGATATACTCTGTTTCTATAATTAATCTAGCGATAATCTTTTAATATCTTATTAACTAGTTAATAAATTTATTTTATAAAAAATAAATATACTTTAAGGTAGAATATTTAGTATTTAAATAATCTCTTTAAGACGAATTTATAAATCCTATTAATAACTCTTTAATTCTTTCTTTAGGGTTATAGTGTAGTCCTAGTTTAATTATTCTAGTTAAATAACTAATAATCCTCTTAAATATAGTATTATAGGTAGAAAGTAGTACTTTTAAATAACGACTATAAATACTAACTATATATACGATATTAGGGCGAGTTATAATAATAAATTATTATAAATATTTAATTAACTTCTTAAACCCTTCTAAATCTTCTTTACTAGCGACGTAGTCGTTAGTAGTTACTCTTAATTAAATTAATAAATCTATAAAAGTCTTCTATTTTCTATAATACTCTATATCAAGTTTAGTTAATACTTTATTAATATAACTAGTTTAATTTATATAAATAATACGGTTTTAATAATTTCGTCTAATCTTTATATTAAAATAGTACGATATCTCGCCTAAATCCTTAATATAGAAACGTGTATTTAGTTATTCTTTCAGCTATTCTATTAGTACTACGGTCGAGGTGAGAATAAATAAGTCGTTAATATAAAAATTAATTACGAAGCTATTTTTATAAATAAATACTAAATAGTCATTTTTAACCCGTATAAAATCGATAGTTTTAAAGAATTCCCTAAGAGTTATATACTACTCTCGGGGTGCCTATTTAAAATTATATAGAGTTTTTTTAAATAAGTAAACTACTTTACCTTTCTAGAAACTATAAAATTACTTTATATAAATTATATTATTAAGTAGAGCCTCTAGGAATACGGTAATAATATTAATATAGTAGATTTCTTGGTTAAATTTCGTACTAAGTACTAGTAGTAATTTCTAGGACTATGACTTTAATACTCTTAAATATATCTCGTTAAAGTTAATATTTTTTATTTATTGGAATTCTTTCACGACCTAGCGCGCCTTATATCGAGTAATATTACTAGTTAAATTTATTTTAATAAATAAGACCTAGCGGCTTAGTAGAATCTTCTTATTATTAGGTACTAGTATTAAGTCCTAAATTTATTAAACTTTATATAAATTAAGTTCTTTTTAGAGTGCCGTTAGTTATTATTCTTTATCTAAGTTATTTAGAGTTTTATAAATAATTATAGGAACGTTAGGGATTAAATTAATATCTATTTTAATAACGCGTATAACGAAACCTCGTCTAATATCCTACGTTTTATTACCGACGCTTTTATTATATATTTTACTCTTAACGGGCCTAACTTTCTTCTAGAGGTTATTTATAACGGCGTAATTCTATAACTTTTTATATATAGGACGTAGGGTTATTTTATCTTTATCGGTAGAGAATTCTTTAACCTTATAACTATCGTCCGATATTTTATCTTTATTTTCTAATAATTTATTTAAGAAGATATATTACTCTTCTTCTTTATTCTCGTTTAATTATCTAGGATCGACGACTTTATCGAATATTATATAAACTAAAACAATTATCTTTTTATCGTTTTATAGGCGGAATTTATTTATACCGTCGTATTTAACGAAGTAGTATTTAATACTTTTATTATCGAGTTTCTTTTTATTAAAATCTTTATTATAGTAGTATACGATATAGCCGAATATACGAAGGTATCCTATAAAGGGCCTATTATTTATTAACGCCTTATATAGAGTTATAGTATTTAGACTCTTAGTCGGGCTACGGTTATAATAGTATATAATTATTTTAATAACTTTACCTTATAGGGTTCTCGGAAACTTAGAGTTAAATAGAATACTTTTTATATATTTAAATAACGTGCGGACATATCGTTCTAACGCTCTATTCTAATTAGGGTTATATATAATAATAGGAATCTAATTAACTTTATATTTAACGAATAATATTTATATCCTTCTATTTATATTTTCACTAGTATTATTATCTTTAAAGTACTAAATAAGCCTCCTAGTATTCTTAGTATACTCGAAATAAAGATTTATTATATTAACTATATCTAACTTCTTCGTAAATAAATAAATAGTTAATTCGTTAATAATATTATTAAATAGAATAAATATATAACGCTTACCCTTTAATATATATATAATTTAACTACCGCCGGCGATATCGGTATATATTAATTCGTTTTAATCGGTAACTCTTTTCATCTAGTCGGATCGCCTAAATATACGAATAATAACACAATATTAGTACTTTATAATATATAGTTTATATTTTTCAATAAGTAGTTCTAGGGTTTAAAGCGATATAGTTTTTTAAATATTTATTCCTTCTAATAAATACGCTAACCTTTTAATATTATTTATATTTAAATAATAAAGCCTCTTATATTATTAAATTTATAATCCGGATTTGACTAAAGGACTAGTAATTATAGGAGGTAGAAGAAGAGGATTCGCCCTAGTTTTAAACGTAGTTAAGGATTTTCTTAAATTAAACGAGTATTTAGTCCCGATACGGGTTCTAGATAAATAAAACTCTCTTTATTTATTTAAGATATTCATTCTTTTATTAGCTACCTGAAATTTATAATTATTCCACTCTAATATTCCTAGCGATAGGAGATTATACTCTATATTAAGAATATAATATATATTAACGAGATCTAACTCCTTATAATCACCGTTAATAAACGGGTTAATATTAATAGTATTAATATTATAAATCCTATACTAGGATCCGTTTTTAATTACTACGAATTTATATCGCTTCTCCTTATATATAGCCTTATTAAATAGGGAGAAGTCGTATATAATATTAATATCTACGGCTGAGTTTATTTAAAAGGTATTGTTTTTATCGTCTAATATTTTGGCCTTATTTATATAGTTAGAAATAAATACTTTTTTAATTTTTTTAGCCTCGGCGGGTTTCTTATTTAAACTATTAATACGGTTTTTAACTAGGAGGTACTATTTACTTTTATATACCTCCTAGCCTTCCGGCCTTTTATTTTTATAAAAGTAATAATAATTTTCTATAAAATAATACTCTTTATAATCTTTATAATTCTTTCTTTCCTTATACGATTTATTATTAAATTTATCTTTTCGACGATCTCTACTATTTTTACTCTTTTTATAATTAGGATTTATAGAGTTATTCCTAGATCCTAATCTATAATTAGAAGTATTACGATTTCTACTTTTATTATTTCTATATTTATTCTACTTTTTTAGTATTAACGCCTTTGAATTTTATCGGCGATTATTATATTCTAGGAGTTTATTAAATATATCGTTTAAGATAAATATCGTCTTATCTCTTTTAACTAGACTCTATATATTAGTAATATATATATATAATTTAGAGTTAATTCCTACCCTAAAGTATAACGCTAGTATTTATTCGGGTAATAGAGTTCCTATATTAGCGAGCCTTTTTTAATATATTTTTATATAATTTTTATACTCTAGTAAAGACTTAAAGTTATCCTAGTCTTTACGAGTAATTTAATATATATATAAATCGACGGTCTACGCGTTAAAATACTCGAAAAGTTAATAAAGAATATTTATCGCTTTAATATTATTCGTGACGCCGGCGATATAAGTCTTTAGGTTCGGTTCTAAGTTAAATAAAATATAATTATATATCGTTTTATAATTATCTTTTTATTCGTTTAATTTTTTCTAGTATTTCTTTTTAGTTACTTTATATTTTTTTTTCTCTTCTAATATAATAAATAGAGTTTTATATAGTCTTTCTTTATTATCTCGATATATTAATATTCTAATTAGCGGATCTAGGGCGATAGGATATTAATATTTTTCTTTATCGATAATATACCTCTAGACTTTTTCAGCCCCTAGAATAATAGTAATATTAATTTTCTATAACTCCTAATTACTCTTACTCTTTAATTTAAGGATCTTTATATTATTATTACCTCCTATTATACCTAAGAATAATATAGATAAGGAGTGATTAATGTTAAGGATTTTAGAAATTTTACTTTTAAAATAACGGTGTAAAAAGTATAAAATATTATTATTTCCCTAACGGCTCTCTAACTCGCCCTAGGAATACACTAAATAAACTACGCAGTAGGTACGTTATGTACCGGGCTTATAACCCGTTAGTATCGTCTATAAGTATAGTTCTTCTATGTATTAATGTAGTTTATTAAGGAGTAGTAACTATGGCAGTTACCAGCTATGTATTATCTTAAGGGGCTTACCCTAGCCCTAAGCCAAGACCTGCTTAGTAAGCCAGGCTGACGGGGAATGGTAGTTGCAATCCAACGCATCTGTGTTCTGGTCTTGGGCATTTTGATCTATCAGAAGTCTTTCTCGTCAGTATAATAGAACAAGACGCAGGCGAAGAACACAAATACTGATGTCTTTGTGGACAGATGTGACGTCTACAGGCATCGATCCAACATGATGGAAGGGTGTCCTCGGATTGAGGCTGTCCCTTGTGAAGGCGCTGATGGCAATGGCCGGGTGAACTGAGGGGAGGTTGGGTGAGCTGGGGTGAGCGCACGTGACTCTGCTCACCCAAAAAGCGGCGGGCTCACTTGCTAGATCGGATCAGGAGGAGAGGCCCTGTCCACGTACATATTCAAATAACAAAATCTTTGACTTTGTCTGAGCAGGTGTTTTCGACCTTTTGAAACGTAATAATCCATACTTGAAACTAAATAAGGGTCCAGGCTCAGCGTAAGGTAAAGCAATCGACGGAAGAGGAAATATCTACTAAGTCACCTATTTAATAGGGCCGATTATAGGGATATAAAGCCTACGTTCTACCATCCTCAGGCAGAAGGTTACTACTATTACGTAATATATCAGCTTACGAGGTCATGTTTTGAAGTATTGGAAAATGGCTACCGTAGCCAAGCCGGCCACCGTACACCAAAACTCGCCTTTTCTAATATTCGAATCTTCCTATTAAACCCTATAATTAATTAGATATCGATAGCGTAGCGAGTAAATATGACCTTAAAATTAAAAATCTTATTATAACTAGATATAATAAGTAATAATCTTAATTATCTAAGCTTTATAATAATATCTACGTAGTTACTACCTAGAATAGAGAAACTACGTAAGTTATTGAAATTCTATAATCGCCGACTAGCGTATTTCCAATACTTCAAATTATAACCTCGTAATACTACTCTAGATTAACTTCTAATAGAGACCGCTTTCCCCGTACTTATTACTCTTACTTCTATATATTTAGTTAGTATTACTAGCCTTTATTATTCCTAACTTTCTATTCCTTTATACGTATCTACGCCTATATACTACGTTTCTTTTATAAGAATCCTATTTATAGTTTCTATTAAATTTACGGTCTTATTTATTATTAACCTACTCCTTTTTTATTAACTACTATATAATATAATATAGAATAATAAAAGTTACGGACGATAGAAATTAATAACTTAAATAATATTTAACGAAGCGCTTTTATTTTTCCTACCGATAGTACTTTAATTCGGTTTATATTATATAATATTAAATAAAGATTTAAAGGAGATAGCTCGGTCGATTTTTATAATTACTTTTTAAATTTAAAGTTATAGCTAGAGCCCGTGTTCCTAGAACGAGATTTCGCCGACTTCTACGTTAATAAAATTTTAAATAATAAATAGTTATAATCTAAAAACCCGGATATTTAGGGGAATTATTATCTTTACTATACTACCTCCTTTAAACTACTAGTTAATTAAATCTATAAAGACGTTATTAAATCCGACTTATTAACGGAACGACTCTTTTTTAGGGGGGATATCTTTCTAGTAAAATATAAAAGTAGTTTAAGTATAGGTTATAAATATATTAATATATTATAAATTATAGTAAATATTACTATTAAAGTTATTAAAAAGATATACGAAAATAAGAGCCTCGAGAAGAAGTTAGAATTAGATAGGAATTATTAAAGAGAGTTAGAGAAATATAATAAATTACTCTTAAATAACTATCTTATCTCTTTTAAATCAAGTAATTAAAACTTTAATATCCGGAAATATATTCGGCTATCGAGACGGGTATAATAGAGAGATTAAGAATAAATTAAATAACGGAAGACGATTTACTTTAAATTACTATATTAAGAAAGTATAGAGTTATATTTCTTAATAGTAGTAGTAAATAATTTCTAGGTTAAGATTTAATAAGAATATATTCAATCTCGTCGGCTCTCGCCACGTGAAGATAAGAGTTACCGAGTATTTTCGATATTCCTAAAACGATCCTTTTAATTAAGATTTAAAAACTTATAAACTACGAATTAATAATTTTCTTTTATATTATTACTATCTTAATATAAAGACTCGGTCGTTAAATAAGGTTTAATTTAAAAATAACTTAGTTATTAATTAAATTAGTTTTTAGTTAATACGACTTTATATTAAATTTAATAAATAACTACTACGATATAATAGAACCCTCTAACCTATAAATTATTTATTTATAGTACTATTTAGGTCGAGCTTTAATTTATTTAGGAACTTATTTATAAATTTTATTATTATACTCTTTAAGAATTCTACTATATTTATTAAATTCTAGATATTTTATTATAATCGCCGCTTATTTATTTCCGCTATTTATATTACTAGTTTTAATCGATTCGATTCTTCTTCCGTTATTTCTATAAATTCCGTAACTTTTATTACTTTATTCTTTAACTTATTTATCCTAGTAGTTATTATATATATATCCGAGTTTAATCGTTCGATAATTATAATAAAGCTAGTTTCGGGTTCTTATAACGAATATATAGAAAATATACTTTATCTTTCCTTATTTAATACCCTTCCTATAAGGGTACTCGACTCGGGTACTAAAGTAACTTGGAATAATATACCGACTTCTCGATATAGTTCTTTATAAACCCTAATTATATACTTATTTAATTATTTCTAAAAGAGGTAATTTCTCTCCGATAATACTTATTAACTATATAAATCTTCTATATTTATAATGAGGTGTATTTCTATTAGCTTAATTATAATACCGAGTTTAACTATTTAAGATTTTTATTAATATTTAATATTCTCTATTAAATAGCTTAATTTTACGAATATACTCGAATAATTTCTTATAGTATTTTACTTTATAAGCCGCGCGGTTTAAATTACTAAATCGGAGTATAATTATAAAGTAAATTACTATTCGTAGAGGGGATATAAAAATCTTATATCTTTATTAAAATAAGTAAATAAAGGTATTTAAAGATATTCGATTTCTAAAGTCTAAAATAAACTCGCCGGGTCTAATTCTAGTCTCTTTAAATTTAGTTCTAACTTTATCCTACTACCTTTTTAAAATAATCTCTAATTCTAACTTTATAATTTAGATAATAAATTTAATAAAAGGATTTTATATTATAAATTATAATTTATAAAGACCCCTAGATACCCTATCGTAATTATTATTTTATTATACCTTCCTTATATAAAATTAGTCTAGATAATTAACTAGAATATAGAATTTCTAAAGTTAACCCTTTAGTCCCCTTTATTAGAATTCACTTCTCGTTTTTTAAAAATCGGTATTAATTCTAATATAAGACCTATTAGGTTTACGAAGACTTATAAATTTAAAAAACGCCCTCGGATAATATTTTAAAGCGATCGAGATAAGGAATTTATATATAAACGAGAGACGTACCGTCGTAAAAGGTTTATAGAGCGCGATAAATATAAAAAATAGTCGGCTTTTAACTTTAATTATTTAATAATTATAAATATTAAAGAGTATTTTTTAGAAATATAATAAGTTTATTTAAACTAGCTAGCTACCGAAGAAAATTATATAATAAAAATCGCGGAGATTCCGGGCGTATATACCCTAGATTTCGAGAAAAATCGTAAGGAGGTAGAAAGAGGGCTTAAGAGATTATAATCTTTAAAATACTCTCTAAATAATTATAAAGATTTAGAGAGTAATATTTAAATAATAAATACTTAAACTCGATTAGGTAAAGAATCTCGGGATTATAAAACAAATAATTATACACTAGTATTTTATATAGAAATTTCGTGGATTAAACTTCAAACTCGGTTCACGTCTAACTAATATTAAGGATATACGTAATTATAGTTATATAACTTTTAAATATGATTCGAGACTATCTATTAAATTAGGTTACTTTGAATTAATATATTAAAAGTCTAGTTTTAGGATAGGAAGAAAGATTCTATATAAACTCGAATATAAAAAGGAAACGGATATATAGGTCTAGAGTAAAGAGGATCTTTAAATATTAACGATATCGTTCTATAAATATTTCCGTATCGGCCGGTATTAATTATTACTTAACTTTATAATACCGGCGTAAAGCGATTTAAATAAAGAATATTAATAAAAGGAGATCCTCCTTCCGTTATTTATTCTAGAGAAATTCGTACTATAAAGATTAGAGACGTATTTATAGTAATATAGACTTAAAACTTACCTACGCTAGCTCTTTCGTAGGTACGGACGTAGTATCTAAAAAGAAGTTTACTATAATCGGGGACTAGCGATATAACTCGTTTATATTAATAGTCCTATTACGTTTATTATATTTTTTCGTAAATTATATTAAAATATCTCCTAGGGCTTACGAGTTTAAATAATCTCGTTATTCTTCTTGTAACGGCGTTTTATAGTATTCTTAATTCGTTATTTTATCGAGTTAATAAAACTTTAAAAAGTTATTAACGTAATATATTAATCTTTATAACTCCCTCCTAGTTTAGAAGAATACTAGAGTAGGTAATATTACTATAGACTAAGTTATTAAATTCTAGGTATTTAATTCTATTAAGAATCTAGATCCTTTAATAAAGATATTAGATTAAAAAGTCCGATTAACCTACCTAACTAATAATCGCTATAATTTAATTCTCGCGAGGGTACCGAGGTACTACTATAATTTAAAGAAGGGATATTATTATATATTTAATAATAATATATAAAATATTTTAGAAGTAGAAAACCTCGAGGTAGTTTATAAAATAGTTATTTCAAATATTTTCTAGAATCTAACGGAGTATCGAGAGTTTATTTTTAATATTATAACCCGAGAACTCCTTTACGACGACTAGTCCGTAGATAGGATTTTTCCGCTCCGCTATAGCGATAAATATACCTAGTTTAACCGTATATTCCTTATTATAAATCTTTTATAGGGACTTATCCTTCGTTATTAAAAATAATAAAAATAACTAGACTTAAGGTCTTAACGAAATAAATATATTATAAAGTCGCTTAAGGGCGTTTATATTTAATATAACTTTTATAGCGATTAAATCGTTATCTTAAAAACGATTTCCGTTATTAGTCTTTATAGAGACTTTACTCTTTAGAGATCTCGATTTAAGAGGTTTTTAAAATATAGTTTTCTTATTATTATACTCTTCGTCTTTCGAGCCGTGTTTTCGTTTCCTTATTAATTTATTTATAATATTCTTTATTAATATAATAAAACGAGATTTATTTATAAATTAAGGAGCGGTATTTCCGGAGGGTAACGGGCTAGTTATAGAGACCGAGTCTTTAAATCTCGTATTATCGAAGTTAAATTAAATATCCGTGGAACCCCGATCTATTTTTTATATAGAGTATAATAGGTATAAAGAGACTACGAAGTTATTTATCGATAATATTAAAAGAATATAAAGCCTAGATCGGGTAACGTTTTTTAAATAAAGGTTAAAGTTAACCTAGGAATTATATTTAAAGGGGATTATATCGGGCTCTCTTTTAAAAAAGAAAGATCTTTAACGGGTTCCCTCCCGACTTAATATCTATAAAGTCCTCTAGGATAAATTTATCTAATATTTATCCTATTTTTCTCGTATCTTCAAGTATTCGTAAAAATTCCTAACCTATATAATAAAGTTAGTACTTCTATCTACGGTCGACTAGTATTATATAATTACCGCCGGTAGAGTAGTAAGAAGCGGAACTCGAAGCGGAGAGGCGCGTTAAGTTTAAAGGTACTATATTTATTAGGCTAGAATCCCTCGATTTTCTATAATAAGAAATTAACGAGAATATAGAGAAGTTAAAGTTATATATTAAATATAAAAATTACTATCGGCTTAATAATAAATATTATATATTTATTATTATCGATAAAGGACTTTTAGATAACGTTATTATAACTTTTAATACTTTTTATATAATATTATCGAGTAACGTATATAATTAATAACCTATTTTATATTTTCTATTAAGAGTTCGATTTAAATATTTATAGAGTTAAAATCGACTTCGAGCCGGTTAAAAGTTATTACCGTTTAAAGACTAGTAATAAATAGTAGATTTCTTTCTTAATAGTAAAGAAATACCGTTTTATATTTATATATTATTCTACGTTAACTTTATACTAGATATTAATTAAAAATTAGAAAAAGCTTTAAGAGAAGGGTTTTTAAATAAAGGGCGACTCTCTTTTAAATAAATCTTCTATAATATCTACTTATATATCTTATAAAATAACTTTAAGGCCGAGCGCTAGTAATAGGTATATCTTAATAATAATAATTAAAAACTTAATTTAAGGAGATTACTCCGTTATAAAAAATATATATTAGTTTTAAATACCCTCCTAGACCTACCCGCCTTATAGGAAGGGATTTAAGGTAAAATATAAAAAAAAGTAATAAACGCGAAATATAAGAAAATAGGTTATTTACCCTTAATATCTAGAACGCGCTAACTAGGCCGGCGACTAGGAGGTCCTTTACTACCTCGAATATATACGAGTATTTTAATTTAATATACTCTAAAATAATAGATACTAGATATAGCGATTAGATTTTATTATTATAAAAGCGGTATAATATAAAGCTCTAGGGGTATCCGTTAGCGATTTTATATTCTTATATAATAAAATAAATAAAGAAGCGATATTTTATACTTTTAACGAGTCGGAGCGTATTATAATTCTAGTTAATTTAAAATTATTTAACGGTCTCGTTTTATTCTTCTTTATTTTCTTTAATAATTTTAAATACCTAGGTATATAGGCTTAATATATTAAAATTTTAAAACGAGTTAATTTTAACCTCGAGGGTCCCGGTCGGATAGTATTTACGACGTTAAAATAGGCCTTTAATAAGACTAATTAATATACCGACTATTATATTATTTAAACTACCGAGTTTATTTTTACGATTATCTCTAGGATTATTACTAATTATATAGAAAAAGGATACCGATAATTCTTCCTTTATATTATATATTATTATCGCGAGATAATACTTAGGTTAATTAAAATAAAGTTTAAAAATAAAAAGAAATTAATAAAGAGTATATATATTCCCGAGGCGCTAGATAAGACCGTATAGTATAAATTTATAATTTTAACGGATCGGCTAGGATTCGTCTTTATAGAGATTATATCGTTAAAATATTAAAATATAGCGGATATTAGTATCCCGTCCGATTGTGTATCGTTATCTTTTATAATTATAGAGTCCGGAGAGTTAGATAAATATAAAAGCGGACGTCCTTTCAACCTAGTATATAAATAGAGTCGGTATACTCTCTTTTTAAACGACGTCTATAGTATAAATAAAAGCCGAGGTCGCGGAATTACCTCTTTCTTCGTAAAGAGGTCTATTTATATAATTTTCCTTAATTATTTATTATTCTTAAATTAGGCTATATTACGAATATCTTTTATTAAAGTATTAGAGGAGTATTTATAAAAGATATATAATAATTTAATAAACGAATAAGATATAAATTAAAACGATAGAATATAAGAAAATCCCGTTTAACGTAATATAAACTTTAGAGATATAACTTCGGTCGGTTACTTTCTACCGTAATTAAATTAAGAGTAATTAATTCCCGAAGAGATACGCGAAGAGGTACGCTCGATTCCTAATAAAGAGGCCCTACTTAAAAGCTAGCCACCCTATTAAAAGGCCGTTCTTAATTAAAATATTAAACGAGTAGAGTAATAAAGTAGTAACTATTAAAGTTCCGAGGTATTATCGATTCTTACGTTTAATTATTACTCGACTAAAGACGAAGAGCTCTAGGTGAGTTATTTACTCGAATATTTAATAAAGATTTTAACTTTTTTATAGGGATTAACCCTCGCCTATATTAATAATAAAGATTATATATTTAGAGTTACTAACGGTAGTAAAATCTAAGTTAAATTCGTCCTCCGTGAAGAGATTTATTAAGTAAATTAGGAAAATTTATTAATTGATTCCTTTAGTCTAGTTTAGGTCGAAGGAGTCGCTAAAGAGTATATATAAAAAAGTCGTTTTTTATTTAATATTACGTTACGAGCTTTAACTCCTTCGGAATACTTCGAGGCCGTTTATAATAATAATATAAATACGATACTTTTAATTCTAGAGGGGAGTATTAATATCGATTATAAATTATAAATATCGGTTAGGAAAGTCTATATCGATATTAATAAAATAAAAGAGAATATAATATATTAAAAAGCGGTAGCTTATTAATAATTTATTAAATAAATTAAAATATATCTAAAAATTGAATAGCTTTTACGGTATCTAGGTATACTAAATATATTTTTAATATATCTCGTAATTTATCGTTATAAAGATTATAGTCCCGTTTTATCGTTATTCCCGTCCGCCTATTATTCACGTCGGTCGTTAGTTATTATATATAATTTATACCGCGTTTTTAAATACTTTTTATTTATCCGAAGTTAGATATATTATAAGAGGATTAATAATAATCTTTATTATAATATTAGTAATAAAAGTTAACCCCTTTATTCTTTCGTTTATTTATTTTAAACTAGTAACGACTTGACCGTTATTAATTATACCCTCTACTCCGGGATCTATTAATTTAATTTATTTAAACTAGTCGTATTTAGGCCTAATTTATATACACCTTCGATATATATTTTATAAATCGTCTAATCTAAAAATAGAAATAGATAATATAGGACTAGTCTTATTTAAAAAGAGATTCTCCGTATTTAATTCTTACTATATTAATAATATTAGGTTAGGAGTACGGAGGTCCGTCGTAATTTATATATTATTAAAGGCGGCGGGAGTAGGAAGCCTAATAAAAGAGAGAAGATTAAAAAAGATAAATAAAATTTTATATTTACCGAGTAAAAATAGATTAGAAAAACTTATTATCGGACTTTTAAAAGGCGGAAAATTACTCTACGGACGTTATTAAAAAGCGGAAATATAACTAGACTAGAATAAAGAATACGACGGGGAGCTAAGATATAAGTAAATAAAGAAAATACTATATTTAACTAGTAAAATCACGTTTATTATCGAAAATTATAAATTTATTCGATTTATTAAATAAATCTACCTAGAAGGGGAAGCCTAAATAATTAAGATTAAAGAAAATAAAAAGTTTAAAATAAAGTTACCGGAGCTTCCCCGAATTTATAAAGTATTATTATAACGGTCCTCGAGAGGCGTAATTATACCGTAGGGTTTTAAAAGTCTATCGAGGTCTTAATAACTATATTCTATATTCGTATTAAATAATATATTATTAATTTCGAGTTTAAGTATCTCGGCCGGGGCCTAGTTTCTAATTAAAGAATATAAAAGCGCGGTCGCCGATCGTAATAAAACTACTAATTATAATAGGATCGATTTTATTATAATTAATAAATCCTTAAATATAACTTTCTTTATTAATTTTAAGTTAGTTAATAAAGTTAGAGGATAGAATTTAAACGAAAAAAATATCGGAATAAGATTCTCGGTATTTATATTTTATTAAATAAACTCTTTAATAAAAGTAGTAGAATTCCTTTACTAAAGTACTTTATAATTATAAATTAATACTTCCTACTCTTTCTTTAATTTTAAATTTTCTTAATAATTATTATTCTTTATATTTCTTTATATATTTATCGAGATTTAAGGCTAGCTGGACCCGTAGCTTTATTCTAGTAAATTATATAAGGAAATATTAAGTCTACGATATAATTAAATATTTAAGAGTTTTATCGAGGAGCCTATTTAAAGGCGATATAACGAGAGGGTATTTATATCGTCTTCGTATCCCTTTAAAGGAGAGATAACGGATTATTTTAAACGAATTTATAAAGATCGAAGAATTAGGATAAAGCGAGTCTTTTATAGAATTTATATATTTATTCTCTTATTTTAATAACCTCTAGCTCGTTCTTAAATATTAATAAAATTTAAATTATTTAGAGTAAACGAAGTATATCGTTTAAAGTATAAATATAAAATAAATTTATTCTATAATTAGGGACTAGCGAAAGTTAGGTAGGATAAAAATATAAACGGAAAAGTATATATTTTAAATCTCTTAAAACCTCTACGTTATTAATAAGGCCGAGTTTATTAAATAGATTAAACGGTATAATTAAAACGTCTCGCGCTATATTATCTAATTTATAAGGCGGTATATATATAGAGGTTTTATTTACTTTCGAAGTTAATATAATATAGACCTCCTCTTAAGCTCTAGGTAAAAGAAATATATCCGAAATTAATTTCCTCTTTTTTCCCTAATAACTAATAAGACGTTTAGAAGATTTATTAATAAAAGTATAATTTATAAAATATATCGGCGAGTTCCCTCCGATTACTATAAAAGAGGTTCTTTATATAGTCTTAACTTTTTTATACTTCGAAACTCTTTTAATTTAAATATCCTCTCCGGCTCCGGTTAAAAAGAGTAGAATAATAATATTTAATATAATAATCGATAAAGGCCTACCCCTCGTATCTTATTATTAACCGATAAACCTTTTTTAACGTTTATTTTATTAATTAATATTATAATTTAACCCCGAGTTATCGAGGATTTTCGTTAAAATATAATTTTATAAGTTCGAAGGTATTATATTTAGTATTTACTAACTCCTAGACGTAGAAGATATAAACTTAGATTAAATAAATAATTTTAAAACTAATTAAATAGTATTATACCGGTCGGGATTATAATAAGTATATTTAAAGACGAAAGCGCGGAATTTAAATATTATAAACGGTTAGTTATAAAATAGATAGATCTTTATTAAATAACTTACCTTATTTAAATTATAGTAGACGAACCGATCTATTATATTAAATCGAAAATAGTATAATCGTAGGGATAAAATAATAAGAGATATAAAAGATAAAATTAGTTTTATATTAACCGAAAAAAGACCCGAAATAAAGAGAAATTTAAAAGTAAGAAGGGATTTAAAAGAACGAGAGGACCTAAAAAGAAAAAAAGATCTAGAAAAAATTATTTAATAGAACTATATATAGCCGGGTTAGGATTAAAAATAGAGTATAACCGGAGTTAGGAAATCCGTTCGGCGTTAAAAGGTATAAACCGAGGAAGCGCTTCTCGATAATATTCTTAAAGTTATATATAATAGTAACGAGTCTACGGTATATTATATATAGGTTATAATACCTTAAACCTCTATATTAACGAGGATTATTAATAAATATAGGTTTATAGTTATTTATTTTAATATCTTCTTTCTCGAAGGTTCTTTTTAATAACTTTAAAAGAGGCCTATATAAATCGCCTACGGTATATATATAGGAAATTACTTTATCTTTAATTCGTCCTAGTAATATTAAAGATACCGGAATATAAAGTCTAGGATAAGACTATTTCTTTATTTTATAACTTGGATTATATAATTTATTTCTTAACCCCCCTAATAACGAAGGTTAAAAAATAAATACTTTATATCTTCTTCTTTTAAAAGTAATATTTTATTATAAGATTTATAAACTCGTTAATCGCGAGTTATATTTAAATCGAAATAGAATTTGTTTTTAGAAAAGTTTATTTAATAAATTATCTCTAGAGGAGTTATTTTTAATAGTTATTTAAGATATTTAAATATAATCTAGGAAAATATTTTCTCGTTCTTTATATATTATTTTATATTACGCTTTCGAACCCTTTATATACCTCGATTATCTCTATCTCCTTTATTCCTTATTTATCTCCTCTTTATAATTATAAATATTCCCTAAATTTATACGATTACCGTAGGCGGCGTCTTCGTCCTATTATTTATTATTAAGAGTATTTCTACTATTTAATAATTTCTTCGTACTCTCGTTATTCTCGTAGTTAAATACCTTATATATTTATTCTTTATACGACGTCGCCGCTTTCTAGGACTATAAAGTCGTACCGATATCCTTCTTTAAATTATATATTTAACGATTAATATATTTTATTTAATCTTTCGCGTTAACTTTATTAAAGAGGTTAAGGCTCGAGCGGGAATCCTAGTAATAATTAATATAGCGCCGCTCTTCTTCGGGTTTTATTTAAGTTTTTTAATTAATATTTTAAAAATCTCCTTATTTAATTTCCGGCGAATTTATTATATAATAAAGTAGATATCCCTCCTACTCGGTCTCGTCTATATATTTATAGTAGTTTATAACGATTTATTATTTTTATACGATATACCGAAGAATCTTTATATTATTATAATAAGTCGCTGAGTTATTTAATTCTTTAAATTTAAAGATTAATATTCCCGTAGGCTAGATCTTATCTTAATCTATTAATATTACTCTTTATATTAATATTCCGTAGGCTATTGTACGAATTCTTTCTCTAAACTTATTAAATCTTAATTTTTATATATACGTATACTCTCTAGCGGTATCTAAGTTCGAAGTCTTTAATTATTCGGATTTATCTTTATATCTTTATAAAGATATTCGGTTTAACGTCGCTCTTTTAAGTTTATAATATTTTATATTATAACGTAAATTTCTAACGGGGCTTCCCGCGAGCGCGGGTAATTAAAATAAAAAATAGTATTAAAGTTATTATTATAGTCTCTTCTAGACTATAAATTAAACCCGAGTAATATATTAATCTCTAGATTCCGTTAATTAGCTTTTAATTCTTTTTATAAAATTATTCTTTTATAATCGTTTCCTATATAAATAAAGAATAAATAACTTTAGAGCTTTTAATCGGGTCGTAAAAAAAACTTACTTTTAAATACCTATATAATAGTATTAATATCTCTAGTTTAGTATTAAGCGATCTTCGTCTCGCGCTCTTTAACGGGCCGTACGGATTTAACGCGCCTCTAACGAATTTTAAAACTCTTCTTTTAATAACTTCGGGGTTTAAAATAATTATTTAATTATTATATCTTCGATATTTAATTCGTAGTTATAACGATTTTTAAATTCGTACTCGTTATATTTATTTAATCTAGTAGCTTAATAGCCTAGGTAAATAGAATTATATTCTTTTAAAATAACTAGTAATTAATATAAATAGAGGACGGGGCTTTAATATAAGATTTATTAAATTAAATACTAAAGGAAGATATTTTAGATAATAACTATATTAGTTTATCCTATTTTAAATTTATAAATCGTTTTATTAACCTCTTTTCTAGATTCTCTTTATCTCGGTTTATTATACCTCTAGAAATACTAAACGTAGTTTATTTAAAGAGGGGTAATATTAGCGCGTCTCTTTTTATTTTAATTTAATAAACTTAGTAGATTTATTATATACGGAGGTAGTAGGAGTAGATTCGCCGGCTATATTAAGAGAAGAGTAGGAGTATAATTATAATAAAAAAACGTTAGTATAAAAGGAATTAATAGGGACTAGTTTAAATATCTTAATAGAGTTTAATCCCGGGTAAATAAGGGTAGGGAAAAAAGACGGGCGGATACTTATAATAAATAAAATTTATTCTATACTACTATAAGTAATATTAACCGGTACTATAGTATCTACTTCTAATAATATTCGGGATAAGTTACGAGAATTTATAAGAATATATTTAGACGAGAGCGTAAGCTTACTAGAGCTAGAGTATTAATCGTGAACGAAATTAAAGGGAACTCCTTTACTATTTTAAATTATTAATCGTAGAGAAGCTTTATAAGTTAACTTTAAATAAGTTTAATGAAAGGCTCGACGGAAATAAAGCTCATCTGCACATGGAAGAATAAAGTATATCTGCATTTGCCCATGACCCGCAATTTTTGTGGGCCAGACTAAGGAACAGACCTCAATCAAAGGCCTGAACCTCACCCTCGAGGTCTGTTCCTTAGTCGAGGCCTGGTCCTCAGTCGAGGCCTGGTCCCTCAATCAAAGGCCTGAACCTCACCCTCGAGGCCTGGTCCCAATCAAAGGCCTGAACCTCAGTCGAGGCCTGGTCCCTCAATCAAAGGCCTGAACCTCACCCTCGAGGCCTGGTCCCAATCAAAGGCCTGAACCTCACCCTCGAGGGACCAGGCCTCGACTGAGGACCAGGCCTTGACTAAGGAACAGCCGGTGATACAGGGAGCAATGTTCTCGGCGAAATGAACATACGCAGAAGGTGGCAGGACGGATCTCTGCGTACGACATCGAGACGTCAAGGCTCTGAGGATGGGAGCTGAGAAATACATGTCTCTTGTGGGGATGATTTAAGTAGCTGGACCCGGACAATGGAGGGCAGGCAAGGAGAAGAAGGCCCCTGGACTGACAGAATATGTCTCCGCGAGCAAGGGAGGAGTGATCTCAGCGGAAGAGGTGCCGCGATCTGGTGCTTAAAACGAAGGAATTTAATCAGATCACAATTCAATATCGACGCTCGGTGTCCATGAACGTTTTATTTCCTTTATGTTTTCGACCTTTGATGGTGGAGGGGGTTGAATGATCCGCGTTTTCAAGAACTATGAGGTTCAGATTCGTCGTTTGAAGCCATATCAACAGCTGCCTGCGCGTGAAGCTTTAGAGGATCAAACAAAGGTATCTCCGGGCAATCTGGCTGCTTGACGAGGAATCCGATTTCGGTGCATCCAAGAATAACTCCTTGTGCTCCTTCCTGGCATGCCTTTTTGATGATCTTCAGGTAGCCTTGTCTCGAATCATCTTTGAACGAGTTCTGGGTCACTTCATCTTCGATACAAGGATACAAGAGCTGCGCTAGCACCAGCAAGAGCTTTATGAATAGATTCGCGACAAGTTCAAATATATTTATCGGGCAGTAGGTCAGTCTAATGAAACTCGCCCCTAGGTCTTTTGCATAACCCATCTTGAAACCGTTCATAAATACCCCAATTCCCTGGTCTACGGTTTCCTCTGAATAGCTAATGGACCCCAACTGTTCATAAGCTTTATGCAAAGGCTCATGCACATGGGCTATACTGGGGTCCAGAAAGATGATACGCCGGGCATGTTCTTGAAATATATTTGCTGGAAATGCGAAGCCTGTCGCATCATTCACATGTATATAAAGCGGAGTCGAGATTCATTTCGATAAACCTGACAGAACGTGCATGCATTTATCACAGTCAGAGCTCATCTAAATCATATCTACCAAAAACTTTTGGCTATTGGACTCTGCTTTCACCAGTTTCATAATTGTCTCACTTATATATACACTACAAAACCTGCAATAATGCGTCAGACTCCCATTGCCGTCCTCTCGGTCTTGCTCGCCCACCTCAGTATCGCAGTCGCCATTCCACTCGCCAACAGCGTATCTCCCAACCTTTTTGCTCGCGACAATACCGCCCCGTCGGTTCAGCCTGTGACAGCAACATATAATAAAGCCCTATGCGACGCCGATCTGGCAGACGGAGCCCGGTACGACGATAATACTCGAATGGCTATAGCCTGCAACGTCTGTGGCCGACAGGAAGTCTGCGACCAGATAGCTTCCCAGCAGAGCGCAGTTCTAATAGCAGCTACTGCGCCACAAGCACCAGATATTATATCATCGGTACCATCATCTCCACAAGGTCAATCGCAGAACAGCACGGGGCAGCCCGGTATGCGCCGAGGAATCCCATAGACCGCTAGAACCACCACGGTGCAAGACTGCGCTCCTGCCGATTGAATAGTCCTATTCGCATTTGGGTAACGATACTGGAGGGACAAAGCAGTGTGAAGTCTAGCTATCGAAGAGTGCGGGTAGCCGTTGATGGATTGAGCATTGTAAGGGCGCAGATTGCGGCGATAGAATTAGGGTAAAAATTAGCGCCATTACAAGGGCGATCGCGGCGATAGCAAGAGACCGAGGGCCGACACTTGCCGCCTGCCGCTTGCCCAATTAGGTTTCCAGTCTAGGGCTGATTGCGCTGACTGGATGCCCATTCAGACCTAGCCTTGCAACGACGATATTTCTACGTCTACACGACGAGGTCTGCGTCACAAGCAATCTCTGCTCACAGTCCTCCACCGCTCGAGCTCTTCGACGCGGCTCAATATGACGCCGAAGGCCAATATGGACGCGTCGTATCTTCCGCTTGATTCAGCAACTGCTAAGACCCAATGCGGCTCCAATCGCGGCTCCACGCAGCAGCAACCGAATTCAATGAGCAGGGGACCTTGACCTTCTAGGATTATCCAAACATCCTATCTTACGTCGCTTTTCGCAAAGATAGCAAGTCTCGCTTTCATTCAAGAGACCGACCCTTGGTCTGGGAAGGTCTCCTCCGCCTCAGCACGCCGTACCATCCGCTCTCACGTCATGAAAACGTACATGACGAACAAGGGAAGCTTGAGCAATCTCAGTACTCAACGCTTTATTTTCAAGCCATCAGAGTCACACGGTCAGTGCTCTCTCGATGACATTGGCCCACCAGCCCGGTCCACTGCATGTACTGCATCCGAGAGGACTGCTAGCAATTGCACTAGCCAGGCAGAGAATAGCCTCTCAGCCGATAATCAGAAGAGCAGACCTGCAGAGGGTCCACATCGTCAGCTTAATCGAGCTACAGACGCATTCGTCTACGCCGGCTCCTCTATAGATGTCAAATCATATGGCCTTTTCAGCCACTATGCTTCAGAATGTGAGTATCGTTTTCCTAATTATTTTCTGATGGACCCTTTACCAATGACAAGCTTCATGATAATTCATGTCATCCATTGTGAAGATATCCAGCCTCTGCCCTTTGCAAAGCAGACTATTTGCTGCTCAGCAGCCGTCCAAGAGAATTGTACTGCACTCCTCTATGCTATTTGCTTCACCGCTGCAACTCATGACGTTGCTATTTCGGTGCCAAGGCCGTAATCCGTTGGAACTTGTTTCGTCTTCTCAGACCCTGAACAGCCCATACCAGGCAGCACTTCATTATAAAGCACTATCACTGCAATTTCTGGCTAAATTGCTCACCAAAGCCAACATCATCATCACAGAAGCACTCGTCCTCTGTGTGAGCCGCCCACCGTCGCGAGCCGAATTCGTGGTTTAGACCTCTGAAGTTTCTCTTTCACAAGTCTATGAAGTTATCGTCGATGTGTCACTGTTCTACAGCCATTTCTCCTTCAGGACACCAGTCCGCAACGAGATCTAGCGCGATTTTGGTGAAGCTGTCGATCGTTTCGTTGGCGCCATCGATCGCCGCTTCAATTGCTCCCCCTTGGTAAATTGTGACTATACGAGTTTCTTCAAGTTCGGAGTGCTGGGTGGGAAGTCTTATTGAGGATGAATATGGTTTCAAGCTTTGAAGGCAGTCAGCTTTCAAAAATATATATTCCGCGAGTTTTACTGGTTGGAGGAAGGGGCGTCGATAGCTTCCCAACGTGGCGTGATGTTTTAGTACGTTTTGGCTTACATTAGCGTGCTTAAATAATCATGTATTAATTGTATCATACCTAACGCTACTAAGTTATCCTCTCAGATTAGCCTTGTGGATTGACTGTGGCGCACCGCAGAAGGGCTCTAGAAGTTTCCATGGCCGGCGCCCGGTTCATTGCGTTTATTATTGATTAGCAGTGCCTCTCACTGCCAGTTTTACAAGGAGGCTGCTTCTCACTTAATCTCTTTTCCCCCATCATTAACCACTACTATAATAAGCTAACATGGACAGACCCAGTCGGGTACTGGCATACGGCCTTCCGGAAGGCGTACCTAAACTATTCCGTTCCTTAGCTGATTATAGCGGCGTCCTTCGCACTACCTTTCCAGCATCGTACACGCGGTCGACGGTCCAAAGAAGAGAAAGCCCAAAGCTAATACTACCTCTACCCGTGGGAAGCGAAAACCCTTGTTAAGCTCTTGGTACAATAGGATGCTCTTGGACGGTCTGTCCCAATAAATTATATACGTCCAATAGCCTTCAGTGTTGCCCGCCAGGGTCCCCAACGGATAGACCAAGGAAGTGTCCGAGCAAGAACTGGCCATAGTCCTTCTAAAAACGTCATTCAAAATCTGAAGCGGGTAAGAGCGGGGCGCTGGAACTGGAACCGTTACGACATCTATGAGAAGGTCGTGCACTGGTTTGAGGTGACGGGAAAGGTAAGATACACCGACTTATATATCAGCTTGCAGTGGCTCAAGCTTGTATTTGACCACTAAACCAAAGTCTCCTTCTACCGTTGGAACCACTTGGGTTTACCATTTCGTACAAAGACATAATACCCTCAAAACGCGTTTTTCACGGAAATACAATTATCGGTGAGCCCTCTGTGAAGATCCAAGCAAAATACAAAAATGGTTCGAGCTCGTACGAGATACAATTGACGAGTTTTGTTGAACACCTTGAACACCTTGAATATATATAGACGCCCACTTGCATAGCTTGGATGGATGCCCTTGTTTTCAATAATAATTCATCTCTTAACAGACAAGACTTGAAGTTGTGGCTTGCTTCTATCATTAGCACTCTGTTCCTTGACACTCCTCTCCCCGAGAACCAATTCGCACTCGAAGTAATTACTGATATAACTGACTGATAGTTGTAATAATTTACCTAGGGTCGCAACAGGTAGGTTCATAAGATTGACAAAATATCCTGGTCAGACTAAGACTAGCCGTACAATGTCCTCGGACGAAGTTTGCTTGACCTTTTCCGTGATCCCACATCCAGCTCCAGCCGGTCGTACCAGGACCCCGAATTTTTGCGTGCAGTGAAAGTGATTTGCACGTCCCGTGTTAGTCTCCCGCTCAGGGCAGCTCCCTGCAGAGACTTGGACATCGATCCTGCGGTTCCGGCCAAGAGGGAGATGATGCCAAAGTTGTCGCTAATCGGGGTGGTATGCAGCATGGCTTTGCCTAGTACGGCTAAGATGGTTAGGACTGGTTGGATAACCATGATAAACATGAGCCAGGAGCTTCTGCGGAGTGTCACCACGGACTTTGTTGTTATGATGTTGTCGCTGTCGATCCAGTAGCTTGTCGAGTCCAAAGCGTCGTGGGGTCTTTCGGGACCATGCGAGCTGGTGATGCGAGCCCACAGCATAGACGCAACAAGGCTCGGTCTGGTGTTCACGGCTGGGAAGTATTGCCCAGTTGCCGCAAATGGTTGGTACCAATTTACTCGCGTAACCCAATCGTACTCCCCTAAGAGGGGCAAGAACATGTCATTTATATTGAGGGAGACATTCTCAATAATGTTCTGGTCCGCACCTTGCAATTTATCGATTGATTGCAGGTTTTCAACTTGAGTCAACGTGACGTTGGCATTGGTAATGTTCCAAGTTCCTGTGCACGTTCGTCGAGTGGAGACGAATCTCTCCGCTTCCGAGTCAAAGGTTTGATTCAACGTCGCATTGAAGACGGAAAGAAAGGTCTCTGTGTAATTGGACCCCTGCGGATCAGCTCCGATCCACATTCCTCGCGTTACAGAGTGAAAGGTGTTGTTACTCTGCGAATAGTCTGGGAAGAGCTCGCGTTTAGCTTGCCAATAGTCGGAGTCATTTCTTTCTAACGCTGATGGGTCCATGCTCTGTGTTACTGTGGCGTAGACCTGGGCGGTTAAAAGCATGAACTCGTTGTCGCCCAACACCGCCTGCAAGCTCGTTAAATTCTCAGGGAGTGGAGCATCCAGGACTGCAGCCGTTTGATTATCAAGGACGTACACATTGAAGCCGTAGGTACGATTAAGCGCTTGTTGGCTCCAAAATGGCAAATATGCATTGACCACCAAGGACTGCCCGTTCCCAATCAGTTGATAGCCCGGTGCAGCCGTGAAGCCAAACCTTGTACTAGAGCTCGGAATCGTCCGAGACGTCGATCCCCCGACAAATTCTTTGTAGGCGACACTGAGCCCAAGAGGAAGACAGAAGACGAAGAGCAGTATCGACCGTGGTCCAAAACTGGCGCTTGTGGAAAAGTAATCGGAGCGCAAAAGGGCATCAAAATTCTGTAGTGTTGATCTGCCGCTTCTGGCCTCATACACGAGCGACTGTTTCTGAATCTGCCGCGCGCTGCAGGAGGCCATAATAGAAAGTAGAAAGCCGAGGACGACCAGTTGATATTTCTGGCCAAGATGCATAGCAGCTGGCTTGACGAAGATTGTGACTGCTGCCGCCATCGTGCCGATAAGAACCATGCCGATGCTTGCGAGATCGATCCAAGTGACGCGGTGAATGTGACATGGCTTTCCTCCCTCTTCTGCGCCAGCTATGTGATCCTTCTCTTGATCTTTGATCTCGACGCCATCCAGAAGCTTTCCGGTCTCCGGTGCCGACATGTCAACGGCCTTCTGAGCTGCTAAGGGCTGCCAATCTCTATGGTCGATTCTGGGTTGGTCTGGTATATCAAGACCTAAGAGTAAGGGAATTGACAGGACTCAAATATTCTGAGGGCTAAAGGTTTGGGAGCTTTGTATGTGGCATAGCGGCGAATACGGGCATAGTTGACTGATAAGATTATGACAGCGCATAAACCACGAACTCATCCAGGGAGCAGTCTCGGTAAGGCTGTTGTTAGAACTACCTGAGATCTACCGAATAATGGGCGTACCCTAAGGGACGGCGCCTACCAGCCCCGGTGGGACACACCAGCAATGCTTGACCAAGCGGCTCCAGCTTCTTCTCGATCAGTGCCAGCGCGTGCGATGGGGCCATCGGTTGCACTGCTACAATATCCTTCTCTTCCACCAGTTTCAATGCGACGGCTTGGCTCCGACTGGTGACAAGAATCGACCCATTCTGGCTCTGAGGGAGATACACTGACATCAATTGCCGGCGTTCGCCATCCACCCTGGTCCCTTGTCCTCGCTGGCCAGCGTTTTTTACCTCGGAAAGGAGATCAATATTGTCGAGATTATCGAGGATCAGCAACCACCGGCCACTCTTCCTATACTATACAACCAGTTATAGATAAGTCGGAAGATATTCACATACAGATCCTACAGACTAGGAATCTCGATGTAATTAGCGATATCTGGAAAGCTCTACTCCAACCATGCTATACTCTCGGTATACACTCAGAGCACTTACATCTCAGGCGACTGTTCTCTGGTTCGATAGCTAAGTTCAATAGTAAGCTGCGACCTTCTAGCACGGAGTTAGTGCCTCGATCCCTTATCTTTTGTACCTACTTGTCTCTACTTACCCGACCCCGCCCAAGCCCACTAATGCTGTTCGAGACGCCAGAAGGGCGTGATTGTTAAAGAGCTGATTAATGATAGCTCCGCGATCGACGAAGTCGGGGTCTCGCCCGAACGGAATAGTCGACGAAGGGTACCCAAGGGTCGATGGTATCACCCTCCGCTTCGACAGCCTTTCCAGGATGCGAGTCGTCTAATACAGTACCAAGATCTCATCGTTCCTGTATATCGTCTCCAATACTCGCTTTACTCCATCTTCCTTGGCTAGACTTTTAACGCTTTTATGGCCCGCTTAAGCTTTGAAGTATTATCTAATAGGAGGACCTTGGACAGAGGTATCTATATATCGAACACTTATATCGAAGTGTCGTCGATAACTGCTTTTAGGGCCTTCGTCACATCATCTGGACTGCGGCTATCTGCCTAGGACTGGATGTGTTGAAGCGTTACTGTCAATAAAGGGAAGCGGGTGGAGAGAGAACGAAAAGACTCGGAGACTTCTGAGGACTTGGAGGTGAACTCGTGCAGTCGAGAGACGACTTTGGCCGTGAGCTCGACAAAAGAGGCGATTGGGGCAACGAGTCCGATGACGGCAGCTGCTTCAGCCATAGCAAAAAGAATAAGTACGATATATGATTTAACGTACACAAACACACATAGATGGCCGAGCGAACGTGTATTTGTGATTGACAAAAAGCTAACATAAAGGGTTTCTGCAGTAGCAGCGCGTCGCAGTCGTCATTATGCTAAAATTTCTTTGGGCTCCACTGTGAGATATAGTTAGTGCCTTTCGCTTTCTCGCTATCCGAGTCTGCGCGGGCACTTTCGGGAGCCCAGCCACAAGCTCAGAAGCCACAGTCTCGGCTTGGTCAGCTTTCCCAGGGTAAATTACAGTGTAATTATTATATGAGACGTGCGGCACCCCTACAGCTGATAATATTTTCTTAGCATAACAGTGATGCTCAGGTCCGATACTGCCATTTTTTTATTATTGGGAGTGATCAGAGTTCGGTAGTGGAGCTGTGGTAGCGGGACCCGGTATTGATACGAAAAGGAGACCTCTACAAAACTAGATCGCGAGGCGGCGACGGTAACGTAACATTTCAGTTGGGAGACGTCTGGGGAGTCCATGCTGGCCAAACACAGGATTCACAAAGAATCAAGTCAAATATAATGTGCATGCGAAGTCGAGGTCACTCTAAAGTTAACGTAACTAAATTTTGGCTCGCGACGCTGGGTGGCTCGTGATATAGGGACGTACATTTCATTAACTCTCGTCATACTGTTTACCTTAACAGCCTCCTAATTACTCTATACATAATGCTGCTTGCCTGGCATTCGCTCCCACAATAATGTACTTCCACAAATTGCCAGGTTCAATTCAAAGCTTTGAATTGGAAGCCTACGATTACGCGAGAGTCTAGAAGACGTTTGCCAGTTGTGGAGGTGGTCTAAAGGCATAAGAATAGAAAAGTAAAAAGCTTAAAGACATAATTCTCTTAATGGGATCGGTCAACTCAAGGAGGATGTCACAACGTGATGAATGGGCTTGCAATAGACGAGCGGGTTGAAGCCTCAGTGAACTTGCTGAGTTGTCGCTCATCTCAGTGTATTTTCAAAAGAAATCGTAACGTCTATTCCTGCGTGCCGAGAAAAATAAAGGATACTTTGACTTTAAACAGCTCATATTCTGTCTACTTATCAACATTTCTATTCTTAATTTATAAGTGCTATGCTGTGACTACTTCTGAACACTACAAAATACCTCCTTCCTAAAATTTACATTAGCATTGTTGCTCTTACGCCTGTAATGTGCAGAGTTTCTTTTAAAAGCAAATCGTAATTGTCGCATTACAGGCCTACCATTGAGTTTGTAACAATATCGAAATTTAGAAATTACTTTCATCCGAGTCTCAAGATGCTTTAGTCGTACCAGGAAGTTATTATTGATCTTATAGCTCCTATAGTATGCAAATTCAAACAAGGTCACCACTCCAGTCAGTATCTTTAATCAAAGAGATCGATTTTGCTAACTAATACGAGACCGTCCTGTACGTTTGATATAATACTGACAACGAAATTCAAAAAGTTACTATATATAAACTGCCAAGCTTACAGAAATTTGGGTTACGGCACCCCTCTTACGGACTAGGGTAGTGGCCGCTTTTCCTGCGCGCGTGGGCGTATTATCTTCGCGTGGCATAACGCTTGGTTATAGGTGGTGCCCTTCTTTTCAATGCTCAGCCACCATTCCTTATCTCTTAAGCTAAGATGCTTTACGCGCCTTGGTTTCTCCTTTTCCTGACACCCTCTCCGTATACCTACAGCGGGACCGCAAGTATATGGGAAAGAGCGCACCATTATCGGGCAGGTAGATCCTGCTCTTATTGAAGTCTGCCTCGGATGCGTCTTGGAATCCATCTAGATAGGACTGCCTGGGCTACCAATCTTGCAGCAATCTTGAGCACGTTGAGTCTCTCCGTCTGAGCTAGGATCACGAAGCGGAACGGAGGAGTACGTTTTACTATAATCAAGTTTACATCTATACGAGCCCGGGTCTATACCATATATGCTTACTATCAATGATTCCGATGACGACCTGATTCTACATATATTTCCATTTTGATTTCCTAATTGCCACCTTTTGTTCTCTAAATTCCCAAACTCTCTCAAGCCGCATCTATTCCAATAGCTTGATCATCGCCTTATGCCCCTTCTCCTCTGCCAAATCCAACGGAATGTCTCCAAATCTATTGGTCTCCTTCGGATCCGCGCCCAAGTCCAGCAGGACCTTCACGACACTCTCTAGGCCCCTGCTGGCCGCCACGCACAGCGCTGTGTCCCCTTGCTTATTCCTCAGATTCGGCTGTTTGCTCAGCCTTATCAAGTCGCGGACCGTCGTATCTAGGCCCTTCTCCGCCGCCACCAGCAGCGGCAGATTTCCCTTGTTGTCCGGAATATCCTGCGTCGGCTTGCTGCGGATCAGCAATCTTGCCGTTTCGACGCGCTTGTTGTCGATGGCCAGCAGCAGCGGCGTCCTGCCACATAAATCCTGCGAGTTGATGTCTGCTTTGCCTGGCCCCTCGTCGAAGCGCAGCACCGTGTGCACCAGCTCGCGGTAGCCCTGGTACGCTCCCACCTGCAGCGCGTGGTTTAAGTACGCGACCCACGCCTCGCAGTCCTCCGGGTATGGTTTGTGGCCCAGCAGAATCGGAAGCATCTCTGGGTGGTGCTTGGCTACGCTAGTGAGCGGCGTGTGGCCATCATTGTCCTTTTGTAAGGGGTCTGCGCCGGCGGCTAGTAGCATGTTGACCTTGCTGACACTCCCGCGGCAGGCGGCACTCCCTAGTGGCGTGTCGTTGCCTTGCGCATTCGGATCTGCGCCGATGGACAGCAGGTATGAAAGGATCTCGTCTGAATTGTTGGGCTTGCCGACAGAATCACGATCGTAGAGACAGCAAGCGTGATGAAGGGGCGTTGTGCCGTTATCGTCAACGGTTGAGGGCCCTAAGCCGGCCTTCTCGACGAGGAGCTTGAGCATTGGAACACTCCCTGCCTGATTGACGGCCAGGCCGAGGCACTTGCCACGCTCCTTGGAGTCGCCGGGTAGCAAGCCGCGTGAGACAATGAGCTCAGCAAGGGCCAAATTCTTGCCGTTTACGGCGTTCCAGAGCATTGTCCGGCCGTAGTTGTCCTTGCTACTTGGGTCAACGATGCAACGATTGAAGAGGACTCGCGCAACTTCAAGTTGGCCGTTCTTCAGTGCCTCGTGGAGGCATTTACCGTAGTCGTCATCCGGCTGGCGCCTGTCGTTGCGGTCCTCGTAATCCAGCAGCATGATGACTATCTCTGGGGATCTTGACGAGGCCCAATGCATCGGATGCGCCTTGACGCCTTCCAAAAAGAAGGGGTCAGCGCCATTATCTAACAGATACTTGAAGATCTTCGGAACAGGGTAGATAGCTGCGCGAGCGAGGTGACCCCATCCGCTGCTGTGTAGCGCGTTGATCTCCGCACCGGCGTCGACAGCGCGTTTCACTCTGTCGAAATCCTCGGACTGAATGCCTCCAAAGAGATCGTCAGAGAGAGAATCCATCTGGTCTTCAGTGATGTATTTCCTCACAGTAATTGTCTCACCAAGGACATACGCCGAAGTCTGCGAGGTCGTGAGAAGAACAGCGCCGTAGCCGGTTGAAGGTAAATTCTTGAGCGGACCGGCATTGTCGAAGGCTTTGTGGTCATAACCGTCCAGCACCAGTAGCCACCGATACCATCGCTCACCAAGGAAGTTCTTGACAAAGTCGAGTTTTTCAGCCTTAGAACCCTCCGTGGTTCGTTGAATGACAGCTGCCACACTCTCCAATCCGAGATCAAGCGACTCCGGCGTTCGCGCATTCAGCCAAAAAACGGTCTTGAACTGGCCCACACTGTGAGACTGCCTGCAATACTCCAGCGCCAGCTGCGTCTTGCCCGCGCCCTTGGGCCCAATCATCACCACAACCCTTGGCGTCTTGCTCAGCCCCCTTGCCGCATCGTAGAAGAGCCCGTCCAACTTCTCGATCAGATCATCCCGATCCACGTAGTTCGCTGCGCGCTTCTCTTTGACTTCGTAATAGTCCACGTCCTCTGATAGGCCTTGCGGCACGTCCTCCACATCAATGACATGATGTAGGATCAGGATATTGATATATGTCTGCAGGCTTTTGTCGATGGACAATATCTTCTCATCGTACTTGAAACTTGCGAAACTCTTCTTCAGCTTCGACCCTAGTGATTCGCCTTGCTGCTTCGCAACTCTATTGAGAATGTTCTCGACCTCCTCAACGAGGGTCGCACATCCGCTGATAACGCCTTTGAGGATGCAGCGCGTGTCCAGGTCGAACTTGTTGACTTCGATATCATTCTTCACGCGCTGCAGCGCGTTAATCAGCAGCGGTAGCTGCGTGTCAATCGACTGCAGCGAGCGCGGAACTTCGTTGGGCAACGCCTTATTATACTCGGTCAGCCGCTTACCAATCTTGAAGCCAAAGTCGATAAATTGGGTGACGGCAGAGGCGAGGCCGATTGCGGAAAGGGGATCCATAGTAGATTATCCTATTTCTATATGTGTTGAATGGAGCAAACGCAGTACTGCAATTGAGACAATCCAGCCTCTCCTTCCGGAGCTATGTACTGCCACCTGTCGCGATTTGAAGCGATGCAGGGATTACGTAAGCTATTGCAGGGTTGCTATTGGCTATTGCCTCAGTCCCTCAGACCTGCCGAGCCACCGCTAAGCCCCTTCGGGTTAGCTCCCGTTTACTAAGCCCCTTCGGGTTAGAAATATTAATTTCTTAACTGAACGGCGGTAGGTTTAAGCGTAAAACCCTATATTTTTATTAAATTCGTATTATTTTCGCGGGCCGCTTATATAAATTTTTCCGTTAACTTTTTTCTTTATTAATAACTAACTTTACGACGCGATTATTATTTAATTATTTCAGAATAAGATTTAAATTAATCGCGCGTTAATACTTTTATATATACTCTTTCGAATATAATTATCTATAATATTATCTATTATATATATAACGAAATAAGTATAGGTTATCTAAAAATCCTTAATTATAACTCGAGTTTCGATTATTACTATAACGATAATTATTTATTATTAGTTTTTATTCTTTATTATCGGTAGGTCCCCTTCGTTATAAAACCCTCCACGAAATATATTTAAAGTTAAAATTAATATTTATTATAATAGTATTATATATAATAGGCGATTTCGCGTCTACGCCTATTATAATAAAGATAAATAATTTATATAAAACTCTAGATCGAGAGTATATAAAAGGCGCCGTAATACGTTATTTCGGAGTCGAGTTTAAAGAGAAATAATATAATATTTTAAATATATTATTAAACTAGAGAACGGATTTAATTTTAATTACGAAAACTAGATTTAATAAAAGTATCGTTTTTTAGATTTTATTATTAATATTTTTACCTATTAAAGTAATATTAATTATTATATTTTTAAATACTTTATTAAAAGAGTAATATAAGAAATTAAATCGTATATTTAATTACCGACTCTTCGTTTTAAACGGCGATAGTAATAAACCCGTTAATATTATAACGATATACTCCGGCTATTTTACCTACGGTATAATAATTAAATATAATTTATAAATAAATAGTTAATAATAATAATCTTTATAAATTTTAAGATTATTAGTTCGAGTAATTTTAATACCGACGTACTACGATATATTAACCTTACGTTACGGTTATATTTATTAATAATCGACGAGCTTTATCTAGTAACCGAGTAGAAGGAGTTTCGATTAATATACTTTAATCTAGGTATCCTCTAAAAGCGATTATTATTTAACGTCTTTTTTTTAAGAGTCTTTATAACGCTCGATATCGAAATACTCGAGATTATATAAAAGCGATATATTTTCTCGGAAGATATTATTATTATAAAGACTCCGTTTAATCGGCTAGAGATATATATTTAAATTAATACTATTTATAATCCTATTAACGGTATATTTAATTTATAATATATTTTACCGTCGTAGATTACTACCTTCTAAAATATTCCGAAGACGATTATTTTTATAGATTCCGTAATTTAGGTTAGGGATATATATTAATTAATATATATATAAATAAGACAATTATCGTATTCGATCGAGGGTACGAAGTTAATCGTATCTTTTTTCGCGGCGATAACTACTCGAGATAAATAAAATATCGCGATATATTTCGGTCTACTATCTACCTAAGGTTTATCTTTATATATTATTATTATAACCGATATTTATAGGCTAGGGGTTAATAATCTAGATATAAAAAAAATTATTTAATAATTACTCCCTTCGTTTATTTAGAAAGTATATTAACGTATAAGACGCGCGATATATTATAATCGGGGGTAAATATATTTCATTTTATTATATTTACCTTAATATATAGGTTTTAAAAACGGGGCGTCTCTAACGGAGCCGGCTTCGCTCGATAATATAATAATAAAATCTTTATCGGGGCCGAGAAGAGTTTATATAAATTATATAAATATTAACCGACGAGCTCGAATAGTATTTAGTTTATACGATCTCTTTAATATACCCGGGAGTAGTTATATTCGCGATATCGGCCTCGTCTTTTTTAATAATACGAAATATAATACACCGAATTATACGAAGTTATTCCTTTATTACTCGGTTTATAATTTAGAATTATAAATATTTATTACTATTTACGCGGAGTTAAATAAATCGGTAGACGAGAATTTATTTAAATATTTATAATATATATTTAAACTTCGAGTTTAGCGATATTAAAAATTAAATAA
>JAABUS010001405.1_pt1 | contig 52869 bp, 3 predicted proteins | sample 5560161 | NCBI WGS metagenome assembly JAABUS01 (sample SAMN10711885, study PRJNA513376) | rock metagenome | isolation source: Antarctica rocks | place: Antarctica: Victoria Land, Trio Nunatak nord | collected 2016-01-04 | reverse complement strand
TAAACGGTATAAAATATTAATATTCGAAATATTTATTTTAATATAATTTTCACGGAATTTAACTTATTAAAAACGATATTCGTAGATTTAATAATACGAAAATATATAAATCTCTTAAAACTCGACTGGATTAAAGGTCTTATTATATAAATATTATATTATCTAATATCGATCTCTTTTAATACTCTTTTATTTCTCTTTTATTAAATAATATATAAATATTATTTCTTAAAGTAAAGTTTTAAGTATACTAGGTAAACCTCGGATAATTTAATATCTATATAACTTTATATTAAGAGACGAAATCTTAAGAATTATACCCGTAAAAATTAATACCCGAGCTTTTAACTTATAGGTCTTAACTAGATCTAGGCCTAAATTTAAGTATATTTATTATATAATTTATTATACTTTACTAGAATTAGCGATTATAATTATTATATATATTATTATACCCTTCTAACTATAATTTTATTATTAAATCTATTTATTTATTATCGTTATAATATTATAGTAACTCTTTTTATTATTTAACTATAACGGAAAGTTATTTAAAGATAACTAGACTCTTATATATATAAAAGAGGTATATACGCCAATTTATTATTATATTATTATTATTATATTTTAATAAGCTAAAGAGCTCGTAGAGTAGTATTATTTTATAAATAATATATTTAAGGATTAACCGAACCCTAAAATCGCGCTTAAAGATAAGAGAGTTTAATAGAGTTAATATTTAATAATTAAATTTAACGACTAAATCTAAATCTAAGGCTATATAGATTTCGGCGAAAGAATATATATTAATATTATTATTTATTAGGGAAGCTCTAATAAATCGTTAAAGATTAAATATAAACCTAATAATATACCGCCTCCGGATTTCTAGAGTTAAGCGGTAATAGTAATTAATTCGAGTAATCTTCGTATTAAATAAAAACCGAGAATTATTTTTAATCCTCTTCTACTTCGCTCGCTTAAAGGCTTCGAGATCGATTATATATTAAACTAATATATATTAAAGAAGTTCGTATATAAGACCTAGTTTTTTAAAATCTCTTTATATTTATTATTTAAAGAATTTAATATAATTTATTTACGATTTTTATTATTTTAGGATTATTTAATATCTCGCGATTTAATAATAAACCCGAGTTTCGATTACCTTATATATTATATTATAAAGAGGTATTATACTAGTATTTTAGAAAATAATAATTTATAAAGTATTATTTAATATTTCCTAGATAAAGGTATAAACTCGATAAAAATCGAGGTTATTATAAATAATAACTTTAGTTAGTTATATCCTTTATCCTCTAATATTTAATTTAATTTAAAAGATAAATTTATTTTTATTAAAACTTTAAATCTATCTTTTTCCTCCTTCGTTCTAGCCTCTTTTAGGTATTTAATATATTATAAATAAAAACTTATTATCGCGCCGGAGGGAGCCCGAAAAAGACGAGCTATTATAAAAATTAATACCGAAAATATATTCGTATTTATTTATTAATTCTCGTTTTCTTTATTTCGAGACTAACCTCTTTTCTTTATAATTTCGAAATATACCCGTTCTCCTAGTACCTCTAATAAAGATTTAATTCTTTTATTAATAATAAAAAGATAAAAGCGCCTAGCGAAGCTTTTAAGCCTTAATAATAATAAAAATTATCTACTATTATTACCGCCGAAATAGATTTTAAAGAAATCGTTAATTAAAAAGCCTCGTTAAAACCTTAAGCCTTTAAAGGAGTCCTCCGAGTAATTATATTAAAAGAATAAATTCTTAATTAAAGAATCGTCGGAATTAATTATTAATAATAATAAAAATAATAACGCGGATAAAGAAGAGAAGGTAGAGTTAATTATAATATAATAATTAATCGATATCTCTTTTAATAGTATTATATTTATTAATTACCTTCCTCCTAACTTTAAAAAAATTAATAATAATTATTTATACGAATATATTTACGATAAGATATAAGAACGCGTTATTATATTCGCGAAAATCGTTTACCTTAATAATTCTCGCGGTAATAATAAAATAGCGATTCTTAGAATATTAAAGTTAATCTATTACTAGTAGTAACTTTATATATTTATAATTATACTATTCTATAAAGGCGACTTCGGATAATTTAATATTATTATCGGAGACGAAATAAATTTAGATAAAATAAAGCCTCCTAATATATCTTTTAAGTTTCGCGATTAATTTTATTTATTTATAAATCTTTAAAGTTATAGGTTCCGCGGTATTCTATTTTTAATTATATTAAAAATAAATAGAGATCTAACGAGAGTAGAAGAAATAATTAATAAAGTTTTAATATTACTACGAAAACGCTCCCACGGGCTCTAAATATCCTATAAATTAATAATTCTACGAGTATCTATATTAACTAGACTCGGAAGCTTTTTATATTAAGTTAATTAATTAATTTATATTATTCTTTATCCCGCCGGTTAATCTTAGTACTTAAAGTATTAAAATATTATCGATAATCGACTTCGAGGCCTTAAAGGTACGGTTTATAATTATTTATTATAGCGCCGACTTTAGTTATTAAATAAACGTATAAATAAAGAAAGAATTATAAATAGTATATAACCCGAATAACTCCGACGTAAAATTACTAAAAGGTATTAAATTTATTAACGCCGCGTAATATAATCTCCCGAGCGAAGTAAATATTTTTATATTTATATTTACTTTATAGTAGTTATAGTTAACCGTTAATAAAGTCTTTAATAAAGTATATAAATACTCCTTTATAAAGAATAGAAAAAAAGTAATTAAAGAGGAAATTATCTACCGTTTTTAATACGGGTTCGCGATTATAGATAAATATAATAGGGTAAGGAATCTAGGTAAAGATTTATAAAATTCTTTTTAAATAATAAAAAAGACTCGCCCTAAATATCACTTCTAGTTTATAGTTATATCCGGAATAATTATTAACTTTAATCCACTAGATATTATAATCTTAATGGATATTATATATAATATTTCCTAGAATAATCCTAAATATAAATATTACCCCTTTAGACTAACCGGCCTAAAGATTCTTATTAATATTATTATTAAATACTAAGGTTTAAGTAATCGATTATAAGAATTCGATAATATAATAAATATATTCGGGAATTTACTTCCTAAATTCTTAATACGGCGGTACGAGAAGAGTAATTAAAAAGATTATAATTTTATCGAGTTTAAAGAGTTTTATCGAAGTATCTTTAAAACTAGTTTTCCTTATAATTATAAAATATATTATTTAACCCTCGTCGCCCGTTAGAAGGCCTTAATAATAAAGAAACTCGTAGAATAATAAATTTATTAAAACGATAATTAATATAATATTATATTTATACGGAATCGTCCCGACCGCCCGATTAATATTAACGCTAACTAGGTATTTATAGTAGTACGGTTCCTCCGTTTATATAATTATTTACCTTATCTCTCCGTCTCTTTAACTACGTATAATTAAAAGTGGATTAATAAAGAGATCGAGAACCGGTATATAAATAAGAATAATAATCGGATACTAGAAAATTATATCTTAAGTAGAGATTATATAATATTTAAAAAGATATCCCTTAAATTTAAAGTTATCGCCTCTTTTTTTAAGAAATATAAAGAGGTAAATATATTAATTATATCTTTATTTACCGAGATAATTTTAATAATAAAATAAATAAATCCTTCTCTTCTTTAAAATCTCCGATAAAGAAGAGTTTAAACTCGTTTTTTCTAATTTATTAAATTTAACTTTCTCTTTTTTAATTAACCTTTTTATATTAATATTCTTTTATTATAATACGTCCGAGAGGAGATTAAATCTAAAATACGAATATTCTTTAGGATTAATAAAAAGAGGGATATAACTAAATATATATTTATACGTAAAATTAATAATAATAATATATTACTAGAGAAGGATAAACCTAATATTCTAATTAAATTTATATATTAAATAAACGTAGGTTTAAATCTAATTTATATAATTATAATTATTCTATATAAGCCCCTCTACTTTATCGGGATATATAAATAAATACTAAAAAGAATATATCGGATAAAGTAGAAGGAGGAAGTATTTTATTATATATTAAATATTAATACCGAAATCGAGAAGTATATAGACGTAAAGCGTAAATCGAAGATAAATTTTAAGGAGGACGTATTTAAGATTATCGGTATAATAAATATAGAAGGCGTAAGAGGCGCCGACGGAGGTAATAATATTAAAAGGAGTAATAGTACTAGAAATATTAATAATACCGCGGCGTTTATTATTAATATAAAAAATACTATTTAAGAGGGTATTATATATATTAAAAGGAAAAGCGGTTAAAGTAAAAAAATATAAAAATAAACTATTATTAATTAAATTAAACCTTCCTATATTTCTAAGTTATTAGATATTTAGGTTTAAATAAAAGCTAAGAAACTTATTACCCCTTTACGCGCTTTTTTATATAATAATACTTATTTTTTATATAATAATATTTACTATAGTACGTTATTATCGTTTACGATTCTAATCCTTTATTCTACTATATTTAGGAACGATAATAAAAAACCGAGTATTATATCTAGCCTAGATCTAGGTTTAGATCTAGTCTAGATATTTTCTAAATACTCTTTAAATTTAACCTAGATTTTATTTAATCCCTAAACTCGTTATTAAAGGCCTACGCTTTTAATATTTTAATTATATCTACTATTATTTAACGCGGTATTTAATTATATATTCTTTAATCTCCTTTTAAATTTACGATCGATATAAGACCCCGGAAGTTAAAGGTTATTAACGAAAACCTTTAAAATAATAATAGAAAAGAAATATTAATTTACGAAAATATTATTTAATATACCTATAACTTTTATAAAGAAGAAAGAAATTTTTTTTTTTTCTCGATTTAAAGATATAAATATATAGATTATATTATTAATTAAAAATAAAAGGTACTAGAGATCCTTAATTCTAAAGACGATAAAGAGGAAGATAATAACGGGGCGAATAATATTTAAAGCGGTATTAATATAAGATTTATCTTTCGAGCTCCTCTATTAAATAGTTAATATATAATATTTTTAATATTCGAATAAGGTAGTTATTAATAGTAAGATATTATTTATACCTTAAAGCGGGTAGGTAATAACGGCGGTTTTATTATTAATAAAATTCTTAAACCCTTTAAACTCTTTATACCTTAACTTTATTTATATTAAAATCGACGATACTTTTATTAAATCTCTTTACGAGTTTATAATATATACTTTTATTTTTAACCCTTTTACTTTCCCCCCGCGGTTAATACCGAAAAAATCTATAACTAATATCTATATTATAGGTATCGGAGCGGATAATTAAAGATTATTACTAATTAAAACCGTCCGGCCCTTATAAGCCACGATTATAGGCGATATAAATAACGATTCTTTATTAACCGAGCGAGTATTATTATTATCGCCGCCGTCTTTATTTTTATTTTATTTATTATTATCCTCGCCTTTATTTATACCCCTTTTTTAATTATTATTATCCTCGTTACTTTAAGAATTATCGCTAGCGTAGCCCCCGTTTAAACTTTAAGTTATATTATTATTTTAAATTATAAAAGCGTAGGAGAGGGTTTACCCTTTTAGTTATTTTAAAATAAACGGAATATTTTACCGATAATTAACGACCGCGAGTTAATTATTATTATTATCGAGAAGGGTCTCTAGAGGCTAAGTATATAAATTTAATACGAATATAATAATATAACTCTTATATCGACCGGTATAATTAAATAGCGTAGAAGTCTATTTAGTAGTATAGATAAAAGAAAAGTATAAACCTAAAACGTTATTACTACTTATATTTATACTCTCGACTATATTAAATTTAATTATTTAAGAGACCGCTAGTTCTTTATTTAATATTACTAGCGTAATAATATAAAGAAAATTATATACTTTAAAATAACGCCTAGTTCTATCGTTAATAGTCTTTCGTTAATTAATCGGGATAAGTTAAATCGGAGTTAATATAATTTCGGTTCGGGCTACGAAACTATTAAAGAAAATCGGATATTATTAAGTATACTCTTTATAAACTATAATTATATACTCGTAAAGGAATATAACGAGCCTAGTTATATTACTAGTAATACTTTTAGTATTTAATAACTTCGTATTAAATATTATACTACCTCGAACTTTCTCTAAGAATTTTATTATAATAGTATCGAAGAGGAGACCTAAAATACGGATAATATAATAAATATTATATTTATTACTATTAAGGGTAAAGTATACTCTATATTTAAAAAGATTAAAGAATTATAAATTCTTTATTTTAATTTCTCGCCGGTTAATTTTTATAATCTAATAATACTCTTTAAGGTCGAAAAACTTTATACTTCTTTTTAAAATAACGTAATTTAATAGGACTAGTATATCGGTAGTTTTCTTTAAAGCCTTAAGGACTATTCCCGCTTCTTTAATAATATTTATTAAAGGTAGTAGATAATTCAACGCCTTTATTACTTTTAGTATTTTATTTATATTCTACCTTTAAGGTAATAAACCTACGTTATTTACCTCGGCGTTAAATATAGTTTTCTTTTATATATTAATAGTAATAACTTTATCCTAATTATTAAATAAAAAAGATATCGACGCCGAGACTAGTTTATTAAGCGATAACGAATATTACTCCGAAGAGTTATTAAATTCTAAAGAGGGTATACGGATATTTTTAATAATTAATACTACTACCGTCCTAATTATTTTAGTAACCTTATTTAACTTTTTATTACTATTATTATTAATAAAGTAGCGAATATAGACCGAGTCCTCTATAAAGTTTAATAAGAATAAATTAATTAAATTTAATACTAGTTAAGTATTCTCTAGTAATTCTTTAAAGTTAGATAAATCGTTATAATTATTATCGAGTAAAGTTATATCCTCCTCTAAATATTTCGTTTCTTTAATATCTTCGTTAGAAGCCGAAAGATTAATTAGATCTTCCGTTTTAATTATTATTATCTCCGATACTTTATTATAATTAAAGCCGCGGACGGAGGATAATTTATTATTATCGAATATAATTTTAGTTATCGAGAGCGCGAAAATAATATTAAAAGCTTTATATAATCTACTTTTAATTTATAAGAAATTATCCTCGTTTAATAATATATAAAGGATCTAGCCTAGATTTAATCTAAATTTAAATAAAATTTAAGGAAAATTTAGATTAAATCTAGGCTAGATCTAGGGCGCTAGAAAGTTAATTTAATATTAATATATTATAAATATAAATATTTTTCTTTATTATTTTTTAATATTTACTTTTATTTAAGCCCATTATATAAGACCTAGAAATCCGTTAATCACGATATTAATTATATTATAAACTGTACTCTAGGTTATTTCTAATATAGTTTAATAATTATATTACGTAAAATTATAATAGTATAAGCGGTTAGTATATAGGTTTAAATATTAAATATTAATCGTCCTTTTAAAGACGATTTCTTTAAATATATTTATATATAATAACTTAAAGACCTCTTTACCTATTATTTTATCTTTTTAATAATCTTATCTAAATATCGCCCGATATTTATAGTATATTAGGCTAGATCTAACTTAATTTATTATAAAATTTATTATACTTTATTATAACTAGTTATTTAAATTACGCGAATCGTTATACCCTTCTTACTTTATAATTATTATTAAATTTATTTATTTATTATTATTATCGCGTTACGGCCCCGGCGCGTATTATTTAAATATAATAAGAAACTACTTAAGGCTAACTAGATTATTTAGGATATTAGAAGAATATCTATATTAATTTACTATACGAATATTAGCGATATACTACTATAAACTAAAAAATTTATTAATAAATATCGTTATTTAAAGGATATAGTTAAATATTAACGGAATTATAAAGACGCGCTTAGAGTAGAAAGAACCTAATAAGATAAATATTTAATATTTAATTTTAAAAAGTAAATCGAGGTTTAAAGTTATCTAGGCTTCGGCGAATAAATATATATCGATATTATTATATACTAAAAGAACTTTAGTTAGATAATTAAAATTAAGAATAATTTTAATAACGTACTACCTCTTAATTTATAAATTTAAATAATAGTAGTAACTGGCTCGAACGATACTCTTCTTAAATAAAAAATTAATACCGTTTATAATCTTTCTTTTTTTCGGTCTTTTTAAATCTTTAAAATCGACTATATACTAAGCTAGTTTATATTACGGAATTTTATATATAAGATCCGGTTTTTAATAATCTCCGCGTATTTATTAAACGAAGAATTTAGTATAGTTTATTTATAATTCGTATTATTTTAGGGATATTAAATAGCTCGCTATTTTATAACGGACTAAATACTCGATTATCTCTTTTATATAACGGAGGAGGACGCGTATTATATAAATATTTTAGAAGATAAGGCCCTATAGAATAATATTTAATATTTCTAGGACCGGGGTATAAATTTAATAAAAAGTAAATTTATTATAAATAATAACTTTAATTAATTATATCTCTTATTCTTTTATATAAATCTAATTTAAGAGATAGATTTACTTTTATTAAGACTTTAAATTTATTTCTTTCCTCCTCCGTTCTTCCCTCTTTTAGGTATTTAATATATTATAAATAAAAACCTACTATCGCGCCCGAAGGAGCTCGAAAAAAAGGAGTTATTATAAAAATTAATACCGAGAGTATATTCGTATTTATTTATTATTTCCCGTTTTCTTTACTTCGAGATTAACCTCTTTTCTTTATAATTTTAAAATATCGCCCTTTTTTTAATACCTTTTACTAAAACTTAATTTATTTATTAATAACGAAAAGATTAAAAAGCCGGATAAAGCTTTTAGGTTTTAATAATAATAAAGACGATTTATTACCGTTATTATAGAAATATCCTCCGAAGAAGTTTTTATTTAAGAAGCCTCGCGAATCCCCCGAGTCTTTAGAGGAGTCCTCCGAGTAATTAAATTAAAAGAATAAATTCGTATTTAAAGAATCCTCCGAATTAGTTACTAGTAATAATAAAGATAATAACGGGGTTATAAAAAAGAAAGTAGAGTTAATTATAATATATAAATAATAATTAATTAATATCTTCTTTAATAGTATTATATTTATTAATTATTTTCCTAGCTTTAAAAAACTTAATAATAATTATTTATACAAATATATTCACGATAATATATAGGAACGCGTTATTATATTCGCGAAAATCGTTTACTTTAATAATTCTCGCGGTTATAATATAATAATAATTCCTAGAATATTAAAGTTAAGTTATTATTAATAATAACTCTATATATTTATAGTTATACTAAAAAACGAAGAAGATTTAAAATATTATAATATTCTTCTAGACTATATAAATAAATATAAAAAATATAAAGTTTATAATTTTATCTATTAAGCTCCCTAATTAATTCTAATTATATAAAGATCTATAAAGTTATAGGCGCTACCGTATTTTATCGCTATTTATACCGGAAATAAATAGAGATTTAACGTAAATAAAAGGAGTAATTAATAAAGTCTTAATACTACTATAAAAACACTCCTACGGGCTCTAAATATCCTATAAATCGATAATTTTATAAATATTTATATTTACCGGGCTTAGAGGTTATTTATATTATATTAATTAACGAGTTTAAACTATTCCTTATCCCGCCGCCCGATCTCGGTATTTAGGTTAATAAATTAAAATCGGTAATTAACTTTAAAGACCTAGAGGTATAACTCGTAATTATTAATATAATAATAAAAATATAATTATATTATAAATAAAAGGGCGCCGAAGAGTTTAACGACGATATATAATAAAAAGAACTTTAAAGTAATATAATTTAAAAGTAAAAAAGTATTAACTCTATATAATATAATTCCCCGAGCGTAGTAAATATATCGCTATATATAGTTATTATACGGTAGATATAGTTAGCCTTTAATAAGGTTTTTAACGAAGAATATAAATATCTTTATATAAAGTAAACGAAAAAAGAGACTATAAAGGAAGTAATTTATTATTTTTAATACGACTTCGTAATCGTAGGCGAATATAATAGGGTAAGAAATTTAGATAAAAATCTATATTATTCTTTTTAGAAGATAAGGAAAACTCGTTTTAAATATAATTTCTATTTTATAATTATATTTAAAACGATTATTAATTAAAATTAAAAGGATATTATAACCCCTTAGACTACTATAGAAGATATTTACTAGAATAATTATTAATTCGGTTATTAACGCTTCGGACTTATTAATTTAGAAAAGTCTACGAGTATTACTACCCGATATATAAGAAAACTAGGGTATAGAAGAGATTTATTAAAATAATAAATATCCTCGCTAATATACTCTTTTATACCTCGATATTATAATATAAAAAGAGTAATTAAATTAGATATATTTTATAATATTTAAGAAACTTTATTAAAAAGACTTTATGATTATTTACCTATTAGGCCTCTAGCCGCGATTTAGGTCTACTATTATTAATTAGAAAACTATTATACTAGAAAGACTTTAATAACGGTAAAATTACCGGAGGAATATTAAGATTATAATACCTCTTTCCTATATTAACGTCCTTAATATTTAATTTTAGTTTATTTTAATATAATACCTATTATACTACGGGTTCTCTAATTATATAGATTTTTACCTACCCTCGTTATCTTCTTTAAAACTCTTAATAAAAAGTAGATTAACGATACGACCGCGGCCTCTACTATAAATAAAGATAATAATCGGATATAAGAAAATTATATCCTAGGTAGAGATTATATAATATTTAAGAAAATATTCTTTAAATTTAAAGTTATCGCCTTTCTTTTTAAAAAATATAAAGAGGTAAATATATTAATTATATTTTTATTCACCGAGATAATTTTAATAATAAAACGGGTAAATTTTTCTCTTCTTTAAAATCTTTAGTATAAAAGAGCCTAAACTCGCTTCTTTTAATATATTAAATATAATATTCTCTTTTCTAAATATAATATTTAATATTAACTTTTCTTTATTATAATATATCCGAGAGGAGTTTAAATTTAAAATACGAATATTCTTCGGGACCGATAAGGCGAGAGTCGTAATTATATATATATTAATACGAAAGATTAATTATAATCGTAAGCTAGTAAAGAATAATATATTTAATTTTCTAATTAAATTTACGCGGTAAATAGGCGTAGGCTTAAATCTTATATATATAATTATAATTATTCTATAAACCCCTCTACTCTATTAGGTTATATAAATAAATACCGAAGAAAGCGTATTAAATAACCTAGTTAAAGGAAATATTTTAGTATATACTATATATTAATACCGGAATTAAAGAGTATATAGAGAGGAAACGGAAATCGAAGGCGGATTTTAAAATAAATATATTTAAGATTATAAATACGGCGAATACGGAGGGTATAAAAGGCGTTAACGGAGGTAATAATCCTAGATATAATAATAATATTTAGAATATTAATAATACTACGGCTAGTAATAATACTAGAGAAAGTATAAAGGCGATTTAAAAAAATAATATATATATTAAATAAAAGCGCGGTTAAAGTAGTTATAAATATAGTATTTAATTATTTTAATAAAGTGTTTATACGTTTTTAAGTCGTTAGATATTTAAGCTCGAATAAAAACTAAGAAATTTATTACCCCTCTACGCGCTTTTTTATATAATAATACTTATTTTCTATATAATAATATTTACTATAATACGTTATTATCGCTTACGATTCTAATTCTCTACTCTATTATATTTAGGAATAATAATAAAAAACCGAGTATTATATCTAGCCTAGATCTAGGCCTAGATCTAGCCTAGATATCCTTTAGGTTTAATCTAGATTTTATTTAATCCCTAAACTCGTTATTAAGAGTTTATATTCTTAATATTTTAATTATATTTATTATTATCTAACGCGGTATTTAACTATATATTCCTTAACTTTCTTTTAAATTTACGATCGATACGGGGCCCCGGGAATTAAAGGCTATTAATAAAAATCTTTAAAATAATAACGAAAAAAAAATATTAATTTACGAATATATTACCGAGTATATTTATAATATTTATAAAAAAGTTAGAGATATTATTTAAATCTAGGCCTAGATCTAGCCTAGATTTAAGGAAACGCGCTTTTAATATTTCGACTATCTCTACTACTATCTATATAGTAATACGTTATTATTTATCTAATTTAGATATAACTAAGATAAATTAGATTTAATTATATTCTATTACGCTATATTTCGTTTATTAATAACCTGCGAAATACGTAAAATACGTATTTTATACCGATTAAGTAGCGATTTTATAGAATTATTTTTCCGAATTTACCGATATATAAAATTACCCTAGCGTTAACCCGTACGATTTAGAGAATTTAAAGGACTTTATAAGAATAATAATATATAATATCGATAATATTTATAGTAATTTTAAAGTATGTAAAAAGTCCGTTCTATAATATTAAAAAGATTTTACGACCGGTTAATAGAGGTATATTTTCTTTATACCTCCCGAAATAATATAATCCGTTATAAACGTTAGTACCCTATAGTTTCTATAACCCGTATTTTAAATATTAAAGTTAACTAGTTAATAGTTTATTAAAATCTATTTATATAATAAACTTAATCTTATTTATAGAAAACGGCTCCGGAGTTATAATATTATTAATTATTTTATCTACCTAGATACGTAGCTTTAGGAGAAAGACTAGTAAATTTATAATAAACCGCGGATTCGTATAAATATATAGGCGAAGATCTAGCTTTATATATTTATATCGGTTAAAGTAAATAAATATATTGAATTTACCTACTATACTAGTTCCGGTCGCGGTCTTTATTATTATATAAATATTTTTTATAAATTAGAACGAATTCTCTTATAAGGATAAAACTAATTAAGAATACTTTATATAAGATATAATCTTTAATATCTTTTAGAATAAATAAGGGGAAGCCGAGTTCGTTATATAAATAATACGAGATATAAAGAATATAATATTAACGCCGGAGAAAAGGTTCGCCTTTATAATATCTAAAGTTTTTATATTATTATATCTTTTCTAGTAACTAATTTAATAAATAAACTAGAATATTCCGTATATAAAGATTTAAAGTTACGATCACTTTTTTATAATCTAATATTTACGATATTAATTAAAATTATCGCGGATAATATATTTAGAAATTATAATATTATAGAGGAATTACTAGAGATCGAATTATTAAAAAATAAAATATATTATCTCCGATAAAACGAAAATATACTCGGTAAACTCTTTTTTTACGTTATTTTTACCGGCGAGATAAAAAAAGCCGATATTTTTAATAAATATTTAAAAGAGTTAAGAATATATATTAAATATTTACGATCTTTTATTATTTACGATTTTAGGGCGGAGGGCCTATATTTTATTAATAAAATCTTATTATCTCTTCCTTTAACCCGATTTCTTAAATTAATATAAATAATAAATAAACTTTATTCGGCGGCTTAAAAAATAAAATATAATAAATATTAGGATAAACGTATTTATTACGATTCTTATATATTTAATAATACCGGGACCGACGTTTAAGGGCGTTACTTTAACGATAAATTATATAATATTATAAATAATTACTTCCGCGGGCTAACTTTATATTATAATTTAAAATTATAATAAATATTATTAATTAAGAAATAATACGAGTTAAAGGATATTTTTAAATTCGTTATTATCGAAATTAAAATCGACGCTTTAACTCCGAAGGTAAAGATAGACCTAATTACGAAAAAATATTAATAAATATTAATAATAAATAAACGAAAGTTTATAACGGAAGAGTTTAATAAATATTAGAAATTTTAATTAAATAAATTTCTAGCGAGCCCCGACGACGCCGAATTAATAAGATACTACTATAATTAATTTTATTATATTCGTCGTTTTATACCCGAATACAACCGATTAATATCGAATCTTTTCCTCGTCGTTTTTATCCGGAGTAATAAAAGTCGCTTTATCCTCCGTAATATAATCGCGCTTTATTAATAAAAGGCCGAGGTTCCCTTCTATTTAAATTTAAAGCCCGAAAAATATATTTATTTAATAATAAATTATAAATTAAAGTTTAATAGGTATATAATTTATTTACCCTCGATATTCTTTATATATATATTTAATAATTAACGAGATTCTTTCCTTATAAAAAACCGGCCGCCGAGAGATAAAGATATATCTACGATTATTATAAAAAGAAACTCGTAATTAATTACGACTTCGCCGAGCTATATTTTAATTATAGTAAATAAATTATAAGTAAAGATACCTAGAACGATTATTATAAAATATATCTAAAAAGGCCGGAAACGCTTTTTATTTAATATAATTCTTTCGTTTATAACGGAACCCTCGTTTACCCTAGATATTATTTTTTTTATTTAGAAAATATAGTATTTCTAGCTCCTATATAGATATAGTAATTCCTCGACCGAGAAAAATAAAAAGTATATATTAACGGATATATCGAGATATTTAATAATTATAAAGCGATTAAATATATATATTCGAGACGAAAATATATCGACGTCTTTTTATTTATCCTAGAGATAAAATTCTACCTTTAGAATATTTATTATATCGAGTTTAATAAAAGGGTTAAAAGGCGTAGATTTAATAACGAAGTAAATATTATACCGGCTCGAAGAAAAAGGTTTAGATAAAATAAAAATTATAATATAAATATAAAACTCGACTCTTAACCCTAATTTCTATATAAATTTATAGATAAAATAATGAAATTATACGGGTAATACGTTACTAGAATATTAATACCTCTTTTAATTAACTCGGACTACTCGTTTTTATCGAATACCTCTACGACGGATAAGATTACGGATATTATAAAGACGCCGGCGTCGTTTATTTATAATAATATATTTAATAAATTTAACCCTCGTTTCCTAGACGAGTAAAAAATTATTTAATCCTCTTTTTTATATTTATAGCGTTAGTAGCGGAGATATTTTCTTATATAATATATTTTATTTATTATTTTCGCCTATATTTTCTAGAGTAGTAGTTTTTATTTTATTTATCGGTAAAGCTTTATCGCTTTATTTTTAATTTCGTTATTAATTATTTTTAATATTTTCATATAAAAAAGTAGAAAATTACGAATAAATTTAAGTTTAATAAATATAATTTAGTTTAAAAGAGTTTAGGGTTCGTAATTAATTAATAAAATATTACGTTTTCTTTTTCTTTAATTTAATATATTATTATATTAATTACTTTAAAAAGTTATTCGTTTATTAATTAATAAGTCCCTCCGTTTAATCTAGTCCTATTATATTCGGGCTCTCCTAGGGTATTCGTTTTAAAAGAATTCTTTTAAGATTAAGGAAATTAAAATTAATTAATATAGGACTAGTTATATTTAAAAGTTTTTAGGAGGACGGATTTAAGGGATCTCCCTTAAGGTATAAAGCGGTAATTAACGAATTTTTAAAATATATAATATAAGGAATCTTTAATAAACCTTATAGTTTATTCCCTTTTTATTTTTAATTATATTAATTTATTTATTATATATAGTCCGCCTACTCCGTTTTATATATCGTCGAATCCTATAAAAGACCGTTAAAGACGTTAATAGAATTTTTTAAATTTAGTTTTATTCTTCGCCCCGACTTTTAAAACCCTAGAGTTATTAAACTTTATAAAGTCCGTTCTTTTATTCTTAATTAAATTAATAAACTCGAATACCTTTTATTTTAATTTAAGGTTAATATAATTAATATTTTAAAATAATCTTATTAATTTAAATTTTATTATAAAAATAAATCTTAACCCCGCCTCCTAGGTCTTTTTCTAGATCGAACGGCTTTTAAAATTTATAGTATCTACTTTAATTTCTAGTATTATATTCTAGTTTGGTTTTAAATTTTATAAAACCGCCTCTTATATTAAATACCCTCCTTTTTCTAGTTTCCTACTCTTTATAGTCCGCCTCGATATCGTCTATATTCTTATTCTTTATTGTTAAGGCTCTCTGTTTAATACTTTAATATAATATCGATAGGACCTAGGTTAGTACTCGTGGAGAGGAGTATTAAAAATTAAAGGATAATAAGTTTCGTATTAATATAAAATAAAGCTAGATAAATTTAATAAATTTAATCGATAGTTTAATAAACGTCTATATTTAGAATCTATAATTGAAAGTTTTAAAGGAAGTTAAATACTAAACTCCTATCTACTAGGAAAGTACGTTATTTATATAATAGAAGGAAATTATATTAAGACCTCTATAGTCTTATATAGTAGTATAGTTATTAAGAGTTATTAAATATAATCGTTTATAATAGTTTAGTTATTAAGAATTATTAAGTATAATCGCTAGCCTAGTGCTACGATTATAATTATAATTACTTTTATTATAGATTTAGTTAATCCCGTATTAAGATCGTAATACTAGCTCCCCCCTCTCGACTTCCGTCTTTAGAAGTTAAACTATTCTTTCTAATACCGCCTTATCGAATCGAGAAGTCGAAGTCTTTTATTATTCGTCGTAAGGAGTTTACTTTAATCCTTCTCGTTATAGTTATATACCTTTATAAAAATTATTCTTCTAATTTTAAGGAGTATAAAACTAGTCCTAGATCGGATCGGTGTACCCGATATATATATAATAATAGGAAATATAACCTAGTAGTATCGCCGGTAGATATACGTTATATAGAAAAGACGAGGAAGGATTTTTAATTTAAGATAAAAGCTACGTAGACGAAACTTATTCGTTTATAATCTTAATATAATAAGGTAGAGGATGAAAAGGAAAAGTTAATAAAATATAAATTTTAAAATATCGAGGAGCTAGAATTAGATAAACGGGTAATTAATACCGTTAATATTATTAAACCCGACGATCTCCTATTTAATATTTCGTTTAAACTCTTCGAGTTATCTTTTAATTTCGATTAATTAGGTATCGCCTACTCCCCTTCCGGTATTAACGGAACTCCGCGAGAAGTTATCGATAATTCGTAAAGTTAGTATTAGATTCCTATATATTTTCCGACTCGTTATATCCTTTCTATTTAACGAGGTAGTTTTAATTATTATAATCTAGAATCTTTTCTACCTCGAACTCCGTTTCTTTTTTAATCTAGAAATAAAAAGTATTTTATAAAAGTATAATAGAGTTTACTAACTTTAGTATAAAGATATAAAATATTAAATATAACTTAGCGTCGGTTAGAAGATTTAATTCGTAATTAACTAGTCCTTTAGTCTTCTTAATCGAAAATAATCCGATTTTAATATAATCTAGTTTCTTATTTAGTTTTTTATTTATTATATTTTTCGTTAAGAGGTATACTTTATCCCCCTCCTTTAACTAAAGATACTCTTTTCGATATTTATTTACCGTTAATTTAATCCGAGTATTTATTAATTTAATCTAGGTTTATATTTCCTTATATAATACCTTTATATTAATTATATAGACTAGCGCTTTATACGCGCTAGGTCCCTCTTTTAGGTCTAGGAATATATTAATATATTTATTATAATTTACGAAGAATAGCGTAAATTTAATTATATTAAACTAAGTATTATTAAACGCTAGTTAAGTTATAGGTAGAAGTTTTACCCAATTATTCTATTTCTTATTTATATAATATCGTAAATATATTTTTATCGTTTAGTTCGTCCGCTCTATCTACCTATCCGTCTATAAGTGATATACGATTAATATTTATAACTTGGTTCCGATAGTACTAATTAGTGTCTTCTAATAATTAGAGGTGAACTATTTATCTCGGTTAAAAGTAATCGACCTAAGTATTCTATAATCCCTAACTAGTCGATCTAGTAGTACGAAGGCGATTTATTCGGCCTTATAAGTTTCCTTAATAGGTATTATTATAGCGTATTTACTAAGTTTATTATAGATTATTATTTCAGAGTTAAAGGTTTCTAATATAATTAGGTCCTTTGATTTTAATAATTTAATAACGAAATCTATCGTAATATCGTCCTATAGTATTTCTAGTACTAGGGCGAATTAGATTTAACTATATTTAATATACCTTATAAATTTATTTTACTAGTATTCGATATATTTTTTAATATATTTCTCGACGTGTAACCTTAGTCCTAGCGCGTCGTATTCTCTATAAATAAATTCTATAGTCTTAGTAACTCTAGGGTATCCTTAGGCCGGATTATTATAATAATCGCGAATAATTTCTTTAAGATATCCCTTGGGAAGATAAGTTTTTTTATTATATTCTAATAGTTTAGTTTATAGCTACTGACTTTTTAATATAACGGTTAAAATATCGTTTTCGTATTCCTTCCAGATAGTATTTATAATTCCGGGAATAGAGATATATAACGTCGCTACTAGTTACTATACTAGGACTAGCGATCCATCTTATTATTAAATAAGAACTAGTTATATTACTACGTTCTTATCCTCTATATAGTCTTCTCGCCTATTAAATATATCGGCGCGACCGTTATTCTTTCCTAGGGTATAGAAGATCTTAAACTTATATTATCCTAGTAATTCTAACTATCTAATTTATCTTCGGTTTAACTACTTTGTCGTCGTAAAATTAAGAAGATTTTTATAGTTTATAAAAATAGTAAGATCTAAATAACTTTCTGCGTATACCCTTTACTATTCTAGTAAAGATACTACTACTAGTAATTCCTTATCGTGGATATTATAGTTCTATTCTATTAATGATATTTTCCTAGAATAATATATAATAGGATACTACTTATTATCTCTCTACTAGAGTATATAAGTGTTTATTATTAAATCCGAAGCGTCGGTCTCGATTCGAGCTAGTTCGTTACTTCGAAAGGAATATAGTACTAGCGGCTTCTCATAGGTCTTCAAAAATTCCTCGAAAGACTATTATTATTCTTTTCCCTATTAAAAGGCGATATCTTTCTTTATAATATCCGTTAATAGTAAGGCCTTTTTAGAGTAGTCTTTAATAAACCTTCTATTAAAGTTTATAAATCCTAAGAAACTCTATATCGTCTTAACGTTATATAATATAGGTTATTCCTTAATACTCTTAATCTTTTTAGGGCTTATATAAATACCTTTAATATTAATTATAAATTTAAGGAATTTAATTAATTCTTTATAAAACTCGTATTTCTTTAATTTAAAGAGAAGTCTAGCTAGTAATAAATAAATTAGGATATCCTATATATATTAAATATATTCTTCTTTATTAGTAGAGTAGATTAAGATATTATCGAGGTATATAATCACCGTTATATTTAAATATACTCGTATAATATTATTAATTAATATTTAGTAAATTACTAGTGTATTAATAAGTCCGAAGGGTATTATTAAGTATTCGTAGTAACCGTATCTAGTTCTGAAAATAGTCTTTTACTCCTCGCTTTCTTTTATTCGAATTAAATTATACGCGCCTCGAAGATCTAGTTATATAAAGATTTTTATTATTATAAACCGATCCTATAGCTCGTTAATATTTAGTAGAGGGTACCGATTCTTTATCGTAATATCATTTAACTTTCGATAATTTATATAAAGTCGTAGACTTTTATCCTTCTTTACTGCGAAGAGAATTAGATAATCTATTAATAATTTAGATTCTCGAATAAATCCTTTTTTAAGGTTCTCGTCGATATACCCGCGAAATACTCCGAGTTTCTTTTCTAATAAAGTGTAAATAAGTCTAAATATCGGCGTTTTATTAAATTCGAGTTCGATTTTATAATTTTATAATTAATATTTAAGTAATACTTTTATAGTAATCTCTTCCTAAAAGAGGTACTTCTATCGTTAATACTCTTTAGGGATATTAGGAGGTTCGTCTTTACCTCTAGAAACTTTAATTTATTCGCCCTATTAACCTCTCTAGCTGGTACGTATCGAGTTAGATCTTTTTATATAATTATCTTTATACGAAGATAAAGTATTATAGACTTCGACCGGGTTACGGTTCGACTTCTTATTTATAACTATCCTCTATAGGCGTATAGGTATTATATTAACGACGTCTCTAATACGCGGAAATATAAGTACTCCTCTCGTTTAATTTATTATTAGATTATATTTCTTTAATTAAGGTATTCCTAGAATAATATAATAAATAACTATTCCTATTATATCGAAGGTAATTTCCTTATAGTAACGTTAAATAATAATTAGTAATAAGAATATTTCCTCGTTTACTCTCTTTATTAATAGTTTCGACCCGTCGATTAATTAAAACTTATATTGTTCCTTCTTTTCTCGTATTAGTAGGTTAATTACTTAAGTTATTATCCGAGATATAAAATTACTAGTTACTTTTAAGTCTATTATTATAACGACCTTATATCCGTTAATTTTTACCGGTATTCGTATATATATACCGTACTAAACTGAGTATAGATATTATTTTAAAGTTAGTATATTAATCTCTTCGTATTTCTCTTTAATATAAGGGACTAGTTTTTTCCCGACGAAGATAAGAATCCGTAGTACTCTTTAGACTCGAAGTACCTCCCGTAATCTTTAGTTAAATAGTAGTACTATTTATCCTAGTTATAGTATTTCGTTTTCTTATTATATCCTATCTAGTTTCGTAATTATAATTACTACTCTTTATTATAATCTAGGAAGACTTAGTTCTCCCTTTTCTTAACTAGGTACCACGGGTAATTATCTTTAATATAGTTATTCTACTAACTATAATTATATCCTAGTTTTATAATATACTTTCGCTCTCCTAAACTATCGTAATAGTATTTATAGTATTCGCTCGTATATATTAACTAGTATATTTCCCTATATCGTAGGTAATATTTATTATAGGTATAATTAATTCTAGTAGGTTATCTTTTCTCCTTCTTCTTTTCTTCGGGTTTCTTTTCTAATACGATAGATTAGGTTTTTAAATTATCGAGATAGTTTACTACCTAAAGTTATCCTTTAGAACTTATTATATTTTATTTTTATTTCTATCCTTCCTTTAAGTCTTCCTTTAGAGTTTTATCGTTATTATTATCTAGTTCTTCGAGTTCTCGAATTCTTTAGGCGATTTCTTCTTCTATCTCCCCTTACTTCTCGAGTAAGTCGTTAAGCGTAGAATTATTTTATACTAGATTCTTAAGGGACCCGGTTATACTATCCGGTATCTCCTTCTTAAGTATATTTAACTATTATCGATTTATTATATTTTTCGAACGATAGTTCCTAGCGATATAGCCCGGTTTATTATAGTTATAATAATTTATTATTTTCTTACCCCTTTATTACTATTTACCCCTCTTCTAGAATCCTCTCGTAGGTCCCTTTTTAGTAAAATCGAGTTTTATTAATATATAACTATACGGGTTAGGTTTTTTATAGCGGTAATAATTAACCGAATTATATTCGTTACCGTAAACTCCTAAACGTCCTTATCCGTTAACTCCTCCGTTATAGTGTTTCTCTATTATACGTTCGTATAGCTTATCGTTAATCTTAATTACTTATTCTATAAATGTATCGAGGTCCTTTATAACGACTCCTACTCGTATAAATTCGTCTTTTATATATCTTTTAATCCTCGTCGATATATTATTATAGATATAGTATCGTCCTAGTCCGTTAATATTATATAGTATTAAAATTATACCGAGTAATCGGATATAGACCTTCGTTGTATTAAGTATTAAATAACGCGAACTACTATACTACTTTCGTTAGATAATTTAAATATACGGCGAATCTTAACTTTAAACCTAGAAAAGTTTTCTATCTATAGTTTTATTAATAAATTATCGGTATCGTATACTACTTTTATATAGCGCTTCAGGAATAGTTTAACTCATTTCTATATATTACCTCTTATATAAGTTATTATAAAGGTTATTTATTTAATAACTAGTATAGTATTCTCGTTGAATATAAAGAATAACTAGAGTTATAATAGTTAATTATTAAGCTTCTCGCGCTCTCTATAATAATAGTCTAGTCGGGCGACCTTAATACGGTCCCCTTCTTCTATAATATTACGTCTTTTAATACCGTTTTAGGTATTTAGGGCTAGGGCCTTTATTAATCCTAAAGTACTTATTTTAAAAGTATTTAAAATATTAAAACTCTCCGTTTAATACTTTAATATAACGTCGATAGGACCTAGGTTAGTACTCGTAGAGAGGAGTATTAAGAATTAAAGAATAGTAGGCTTCGTATTAATATAAAATAAAACTAGATAAATTTAATAAACTTAATCGATAATTTAATAAATATCTATATTTAAAATTTATAATTGAAAGTTTTAAGGGAAGTTAAATACTAAACTCCTATCTATTAAGAAAATACACTATCTATATAATAAAAGGAAATTATATTAAGACCTTTATAGTCTTATATAGTAGTATAGTTATTAAGGGTTATTAAATATAGTCGTTTACAATAACCTAGTTATTAAGAACTACTAAATATAATCGCTAGCCTAGTACTATAATTATAACTATAACTACCTCTATCGTAGGTTTAGTTAGTCCCACGCCAAGATCGTAATATCTACCTCTATAATTTGGATTATTTCTATATCTATCTCTTTAATAAGCCGAAGGAATTTTATAGAATTCGCCCGTCCGAGAGTTTTAATCGCGAACTTAATATTCTCTTTTAACTATTTATAGTCCGTTTAATATTTTAATTAATAACCGATAATATCCTAAATACTATTAAAGCTCTAATCGTCGGGAGTGGATACTTCGAATCTATATATATCGCTATTTTCATCGAAGTATACTAAGAACACCTAGCGTTTTATACTAATCTACGTACTATTAACGGAGCCGAAGGATCTTTAATCTAGTTTTAATTTATTAGCGCTTCTTATCTTTAACTTATAGCGGAAAGTATATAATAATATATTAAACCTAGATATGAAAGATACCTACTATACTAAGGTCTTTACCCTAGTAGTCGGCCACCGGTGATTTTTCTAAGGATAAATTAACTACCGGAAAATTATACTCGTTATTATAACTCTAAATAAAGTTAGCCGGGTCGTATTTATTTTTAATATTTTCTAATAACTTAAAATAAAGGGGGGATCTTAATAATTTATAGAGTATTATTATAAAGAGAAGTTTCGCGGACTTATTATAATACGATTAAAAGGGTTAGATATATAGATTTAGTCCGTATCTAATTTATCCTAAATATCGAGGACTATTTTTAATAAATATAAACTAAAAGGTTATTATTATTTTACGATTAATTATAAGAATTAAATAGGGTCCTTTATATAAAATAGTACGAAATATAAAATAGTATTACCCTTTTTATTTAACGGACTATAATAACTAACTATTAGACTTTAGACTAGAGGCGCGTAACTTAGAGTTTTTTTATTTATTTTTACTATCCGTTTATAAAAGAGCTTGATTCGCGTTTAACGCTACAAAGAGTACTATATTTAATAGTTATTATTACGCCTATATACCCTCTTATTCCTCTATAATTAGTTATACGTGATTTAGCCTATTCCACTTTCTTATTTTATAGGATAGAATACCGGTTTCTCTCTTTTTAGTATTATCGTCCGTTAAATATAATTACCTCTATATTTACCTCGACTCTTATCTCTTCTATACCCGATCTCGAAGTTTTTCTTTCCTTTATCCCTCCTTCTAGTATAATCTACCTAGATCTCGAAGGAAATCGTTTAAGCCGATATAGGATTATTTTTTTTATTATTATTCTAGTCTACCTATAGACGGTAGTATAATTTATCGATATTTTATCACTCGGAAAACGGGCCTTTACTACGGTATTAAATAACGGTAAAAGTCTTAAATTTATCTTTAAAAATACCGTTATACTTAAATATACCTAGGATATACGGAACGACGCCGATACGTTATAGGCTCTTTACTATATCGGTTTTATTAATATTATTAATATTTTACTCCTCGAGAATACGTCTCGCGCCGGCGATAAAATTTATATATATAAATTAAATAAATCTATTTAATTCGACTTAAAGCTCGGTTTTATAGAGATTTATCATTAGATTCGGACTAAAAAGAAGATATAGAGTCGTATATTTATTAATATATTCTCTACCCGGCCGATAGATATTAAGATAATTTAATATTATATTAACGATATTATTTATTTACTAGATTTATATACTCTTTATTTAAGATATATTTAGAGTAATTAACTCGTTATAGTAATAAAGAAGAGCGCGCGCCGCGTAATTAAGATTTATTCTTTAAGATACGAGCCTTAGTCGTTTATAAAGAAATTAAAATCATAAAGTTCGGGAGCTAAAAAATATATCGTAATATTAAATAAAATATTTAATAAATTAGAGGAAAAGAGAATAAAGGACCTTAAACGGGATATACTCGGATATAACGAGGATATAAATTATTATAATTATAATAATTAAAGTACGAATACTATTAATAGGGCCTTCTGCCTTAAAGTATTAAATAATTATTAAGATAAATTTAGATAAAATAAATAATAGTCCTAAAATTATTATAAAACTCTTTCGGCCTCGTAATTCGCGCCTAATATAATAAATAATTTTATTAATATATATTAATCTCCGATTAAAGTCCTAGGAGGTCGTATCTTAAATATTATAAATTTAAAGAGATTTTATTCTTAAAATAATATAATTTAAAAGTAAAATATTATTTTTAGGAGATTAGGTCTAAGAGTAATAATTTAAACGACCTAAAGTACTTTTATAAATATATATAAATTAAAGAATATATAAATTATAAAGTAGAGCCTATTATTTTTAGATATATTATAAGGTATAAATTCAAAACTTATATTTCCTATATCCTTTAACGCTACGAGATATCTTAAAGACGAACGTGGACGAGGGGCGACGCGTTAATAATATATTAAATACCGAGACTAAATAATATTTATTCCCGTTTAACCTAACTTTTATTAATATTAATTTATATAACGAGTAATTATTCGATCGTTTTAAATTACCTAGTCCTTTATTATATAAAATAATTTAAAACTAAATAAGTTAAGGACTATCTACGCGTTTATTTATAATATTTAAAGGATAAAGATTATAAAGATATATATATCGCGAGGTACTTTAATTATTAAAGAATAAAGGTTATTTTTTATATTTATTCTAACTACCGTTAAACTTTCGAGAAGAAGTTAAGGTTAACGAGGTATAAAAATATTTATAAATATTCCCTCGAATCGAGATAATAAGTTATTAATATTAAAATATTAAAATTATTATTTAAAGTCCCGTTACCTTAAATATTATAAAATTTTTAAATACCCTCTTTTAGAGTATCTTAATAAAGAACGTTATAAAGTATAATTAAAATCGACGAAATTTCTTTCTAAAAATAAACTATTATCCCGAAAGTAATTATAAATTCGATTATTAATATTATTTCTACGAAGCCTGTAAGATAAAGTAAATTAATTTATAATATCTCTTTATAAACCCGTTAACGTTAACCCCGGATATTATTATATAATATACTCGATATTTAAGGCCAGCCGAAACCGCTAGAAATAATATTATACTACCGATCCGTCTAGAGTTAGAAACTATATATATAAATAATAATATCAACGCGGTTATAATCTTTCGACGAGATAATTTAAATTTAAATTAAAGTACGCCCTTTAATAAAAAAACGGTAGATTAATCGGGAAATTTTAAATCGAAATATAATTTAGATTTAAATTAAGGTTTATTTTCTTATTATTAAATAACCGATCGATAAAGGTTAAGTATATTTAGGAATAAATAATATTTATATTTTTATATTTTTATAAATAAATAATTAGCGCTTTTACTACTTAATAACCGATTTTAAACTTTTAACCGTAAAGTAAATTTAAATATTAACGGTCGTAATTCCTTAGTTAAAGTATCTATATATTCCGGGTATATAAATTTACTTTAAACTAATAATCTAGAGTTCTACACCCTCTCTAATCAAATATATATATATAATACTACGGGTCTAATAAGGGAAGATAGTTTTAATTAACTTTTAATTCTATTATACTAAAGACTATACGATAAAAATATACTAAAACTATAAAAAAGAAAATTAATAACGGAAGTATTACCGAGGAAGCGGTAGAGACTAGAAACGGGGTTTATATAAAGATTATATTTTCCTACGCCCCGATTACGCGCCGGAGAGGAATAAACTATTAATAATTATTCTTTAATATACGATATAAGATTATTTTCGTTTTAAAGCGATAGTTTAGCTTCGATATTATTAATAACGGAGAGCTAATAGTCTTTAATATTAAATCGTATTAATTATAAAATAATCGAGTAACCTATAACGAGCGCGTAAAATCTAAATTAATTATATAATTTATAACCTAGAATAAATTAATCGGAATAAAGAATATCCTCGAGGTTATTAATATAAAAATAATAGTAAAGCGAAGAATTCGTACCGTATTTTATTAAAGACACTCGATTTATTTTTATAAATCGATATCTATAACTTTATTCGCCGATAACGAATTTATTTTTATTCCTAATTATAATAACGTTTAAGAATTCTTCTCCGATTACTTTAGAGTAATATATTTACCGTCTCTACCCTAAATTCTATTAGTTATTAAGGAATTATACTATAATATTAAAGTATATTTCGAAGACTTTTATTAAAATATAATTTTCGACGATTATAAAACTCTCCTTAATTAAATAGCGCCGAGTTATATAATAATTTATATAACGAATTCGACTCGTACTATTTTACTACTACGATATTTAAAGGAAGGAAATTATATATCGAGTTTCGTTATATATTTTCTAAAGTCTTTATTTTTATCGAATAAATCCTTTAAGCCAGGTATCCTCGAACCCTAGCCTATTTTCTTAAAATATTTATTTATTTTATATAAACCGGGCTCCTTAAGATTACTTTTATTCTCTTTAACTTTATTAAAAAAATATCCGAAAAAGTTACTAGGGGAGGGTATTCTTAAGGTTAAATATATCGGCTTTTTAAAGAATTTAACTCGGAGCCTCTTAACCTAACTATAATATAAATTTAGAAATATATTATTAATATTTTTAAAAGCGAACTCGGAGCGTCTAATCGATTTACTATATTTATTCGTCTCGATTATATAAAATATATATATAGGTTTAAAGAATATCTTAAAGAAAAACGGTTTCTTCGAGATCTTTTTATTTAATTTAATAATATTCTTAAAGTCCCGACCCCGCGGGTAATATTTAACCTAGTATATAATTTAAATAAATAACGACGTTATAATAAAGCGGAGAAAATAATATTAGAAATCTTTTTATTATTTTAACTAAATAAGATATATATTAAAAGAATTACCGAGAGGATAGAATATATAAAAATCGTTTTTTATAATTAATTTAATTAAGGGAAGACTCTAGTAGTAGAGCGGACTATATAAAAAACGATATAAATAATTATAAATTAATAGAGAATATAATATTCTTAGGTCCTTAAATTTATAAATATTCTAAAGAGTTAACTTCGAGATTAAGGCCGGGAGGAGGATATTAATATATTATAAAAAAAAATAAAAGACTTAATAAAGAAAGATAAAATTAACGAGTAATTTAATAGGATATAAGGTTTACTTTATTAAAATAATATCGGAGAAATCTAAAATATATATACCTTATTAGAAGAAACTAATTTAGTAAATTAATAATTAAGTTAATTTTTATAAATAATTATATATTTATATTTACTTTCTATTAATTTATTTAGGTAATTAAGAAAATTATATTAAAAATAAAGTATACTCTAAAATATATTCCTTTATATATATTATTCTTTTCCTTCGCCTCCTCGAAAATTAAATAAAAGACTATTAATCTCGTAATTAAAATTAATTAACTATAGTCGTTTAAATTAACGACTCTTTTATATATAAAACTATTAAATTATTTAGGTATAATAAAGAATTTTATAATTATCTAGTAATCTCTCTATACTTTTTATAATAATATTAATTTTAATTAACTATATAATATCTATTTTTATTTTCTTCTTTAGGGGTATTAATTACCGCTTTACTCTTTATAAATATTAATTTATTAATTTTATTTATAATATATTCGACCCGCTTCTAAGTTTTTAAGTTCCTAGTATTCGTATCGAGTTCTTAAACCCGTATTCGTCGGTAAAAATATTTTCCGTCGAATAAATAATATCCCCCGAACTTATTATTATTTTTATAATATAGTTAAGGGTTAGGTTAAGGGGTTTTATTATTATCCTATTATATTTATTATAAGAGTAAAGTATAAAAGTTATTCACGTAATCGTACCCGTAGTTTAATATTAATATACCTCCTTTAATTAAAATATCGTAGAAATAGGAATTAAAATTAAGGTTTTTAATCGATTCTCTCCGATAATTATTATATATATTAAAACGGCGGTATCCGAATTTAGGAAAAGAGATATATAGGAAAGCTAAAGATAAATAAAAATAATTATCGTTATTATTTTTCTTACGCGCGCTTCGTTACGCTTAGGAAGTGTTTACGAATTAATTAATTTAATTTTACTTAATAAAGTCGTAATCGGGATTATATATTAAACTCGGTATTTAATTATACGAATCTAGGAAATATAAAGTCGATAACGGGAGTTATAACGGGGCGGGAGCTAAGACTTAAAAATAGAAATTATTTATATCGTTGATTTACTTTAAACCTAACTCGTAGAGGTTAAAGAGTAGATTTTTAAATATTAATATTTATACCGCGCCTATAATCTAGTTAGTAAAAAATATATAATTATTATTATTAAGATATAATTTATAGGATTATATAATTATCTTACGGAGTAAAATAGTCTATATTATTTACGAGAGTACGATAACTCCGAGTATATTATCGACCGCTAGCTCTATGTATTAACTACTTTATAAAAGAAGTTACGTCGGCAAAACGAAAAGTGGCTCGATCGTGGCTCAGGGCGCTCGACGGGCGCCCCGGGAGCCTCCAACGCCACACCTATCTACCGACTCGAGGTGCGCCCGAGGCATGCAGCCAGGGGGCCTAGGGCCACTCGGGCGCATACCGAGCAAGCCTAAAACCGCCACTAACGGGCGCTAAATTAGGGGTGCGCCACCAACTTTGACCCCCGTCCATGGCCCCTGTTCATGGCCATGGCGCATTCCCCTCATAGCCATGGTCCTGTCGCTGTCGCACCCCCATAACTATCGCTGTCGCACCCCCATAACCGCTGTCGCATGCCCTGTCGCATGCCCTGGCGCATGGCCTGCGCATCACCCCCGCGAGGATTTCGCCTGAATCGATCGATTCCGGGGATCAAAACTTGCTGGCGTTGGGGGTCGTTCCGGGGGGTCGCTACCGTCGATAGGGGCGATCACAGAACATTAAGATTTTTCAAAATTTTAGGCCTTAAATCACGTGATTTTCTAAGGTTAGGGCCCTTGAAGCTCCGGGCTTAAATTACGCTCGTAGGGAGCCCGACGTTTACCTTATAACGGCCTCGGGCGCCCGTCGAGCGCCCGTCGAGCTATTTAACGCTCGAAGGGTGCTCGGCGGGCGCTCGACGGGCGCTCGGGGCCGCTTAGGCGCCTTAAGCCTATATCGGGCGCCCGAGGTAGTTTACCTAGTGGCCCCGAGCCGCTAGAGCCGGTTTTCGATTTACCGACGTACTCACGTGGTAATACGTGGATACCCTTACTATTATAATTGTTAAAGACGGCTACGAATAGAATTGAATATTTAATAATAGAGGTAACTACCGGCGGATTAACTATCGGGGATATCGTAGTATAATTAATCTTTAACGAGAATTATAAAATCTACTTTCTCGATATTTAAGATTTTTCTAATAAATTATATTATAAGTAGGTTAGCCTCGCTCTCTAGTAAATAATTTTTATAAGTATTAATAATATCTTTATAAACCCCGATATTAGTAATTATATACGTATTAGAGATTTAGATAATTTTAAATTTATTATCCTCCCTAACTTTTAAAGCCGTTTAAATATCTAGTCTCGGCTTAACCCTACCGCGGAGTATATTTAATTTTATAACCGGTACCTTTGGCTAGGCGTTAAATTAAAGTGATAATTATATAAGAGTTTATTATAGTCGTAGGTTAACGATATTTATATTAAAGAGAATATCTACCTTTATTATAACCTAGTTAATTTTATTAAAGAATTTACTTTTTAGTATCTAGATTCCGTTAGGTCGACTCTTTTATAAATAATTTAAATTTAAATTAAACTCGTTAACTCTAATATTTATAATTAATAAATCCTTAATTATAAACTCTTCTTTATTCGCTAGTATTATATATAATTATATACGTTATTAAGATATATATAAGTATAGATCTTTTTCTACGCGGTATTATATACGCGGGTCTAGTTTATAAATAAAAAGAGGAATTATCGGAGAGAAAATATATATAATTAAATCCGTAATAATTAAGTAAATAATAACGGCCGTAGTATAAAAAGTAAACAACGTCGCCGCTTTAGAGAGTAAAACCCTAAAAAATTTAAGAATATAAAATATTATAGTTAATACTACTAATATAATCGTAAAATAGTATTTTAAATTATAAGAGGATATATAAAACTAGTATTAAACTCTAGTTTAAGATAAGGTCGATAAGATAATAATAAATTAAAAATTTATATAATCTTTTTATTATCTTATCTAAGGCTCTTGGTTTTTAATTAGGGATATTTTAAAAATAAAAAGAAAATCTAAATATAATACTATTTATAAAGACTGGATTAACGGGAGAGGAAGGAAGTTCCGTTAACTCCGTTAACTCTATCTAAAGAAACTAATCGGGGTTTATTTTAACTAAACCTAATTAATAAATAATAAAATCTTAAGGATATATAATATCTAAAGTCGACTTCTTTCTTAAGCTCTATCCTATTATATAATAATATTAAGAGAAACGTAGGATATAAATAATGAATACGCCGTTATAGGCGCTATTATTAGAAAGGAAATCGATTAAAATTTAGAAGAGTTTCTTAGGCGAGCTCTAATATACTATATAATTCTTAAAGATAATAATCGGAACCTTTCCCGTCCGTTTAATAAAACTCTAATTATCGCTATATATAAGATTCTAGTATAGTCTTAAGAGTAATTTATTATAGAGGGAAACTACCGAGGCTTTATTTAACTATATAAAATACTTCTTAATATCGACTTAAAGTACGGCTCGATAGCCGATTATCTTAACTCCCTCACGTAAGAGGAGCTCAAGATTACGGTCGATATATTAAATATATTAAATAGGACTCTACCTACGTAGGTCGTAGAATACGGGCTTTTAACTACCGTCGAGTTTTTTCTACGATTTAGAGTTAATCCAAATCAGCTTCGTTTAATTAAAGATAACTATTACTCGCCGCTTATTTATTTAATAATCACAGAGTCTCACTTAGCCTAAATAAATATAAATATTATTAATACTATCCGATTACTCCTTTAAGCCGGCGTCGACCCAAATAAAATAAATTATAAAGACTAAACTATACTATATATCGTAACGTCCTAAGGTTTATTCACGGTTATAGATATACTTAAACGATATAATCTAAGTCCTTTGGATTAATAGACTCGAATATTCACGGGCGAGAGTATATTTAATATCTATAATAACGTGAAATATTAAGATAGATATTAAGGAATACCGCCGGATTTAATATATCTAACGTGAATTAATAATATTATATATAAGCGCGAGGAGGTTGAAATGTACGTCTTCTTCACTTCTAATAATATAACGTTTTATATATTTAAATACTAATAATTTTAATAAATCCTAATCCTCTTCTAATATAATATTCGTTATAATCGGTTTATTTACGTTATTATTTATCTCGTAGAATAAACTACTCGAAGACTTGACGAAGTATATATAATATAAATTAACTTCTTCTTTAGCCGGCGAAGAAGCGGTATTATTACGAAATATAGTTTTTCGATAAAGTATCTTAAAATCTATCGAGCTTTCGAGTAAAGCCTCTCGCTCGCTATTAAAGAATATCACGAGATTATTTAGAAAAGAATTAAGAATTAATTAACTATATATAATTAGTATAAAATCTTCTTTATAGTAATACTCTACGTATTTATAAATTCTCTCGTTTCTAAATTATAGGTTATATATAAAATAATATAAAGACCGTAAATATTATTAATCGTCTATCGAATTCAAATTATCTCTTCTCCTATCGTGTCACCCGAATCTCTCGAGAATCGTCGATACTATTTAGATTCTGTATATGTAAGTAGAACAAGAATAAGGGTATATACCAAACGTGATAGAGAGTTAAGTTAAATAAAATCGTCGATTAATTATATATTAATTAAAGTAAAATAGCCTAAGACTCCTAGCCCGTATATAAGGTCGTTTAATACTAGAAGATCTAACTCGAGTAATATAAAATACTTTACGTACGGCTGCGTGGTCTTAGTAATATCTATAATTTACCTTTAAGGCCGCGGCGGAATCATCGCGAAATTTATCCCGAATAAACAAAAATAGTTATATCCGAGAATATTTAATTATCGCTGAGCGGGGAAGGTGAACGTCACTATTAATTTTATATATATATATAATATTAAGTTTGAATTACTTTAGCGAATAAGAATTATATAGAGCGGGGTTTAATAAATAAGAAACGAATTACTCTCGAAAAACCGAGTTTAAATTAGGCGGAATAAAATTAGTAAAGCCGCTATATAATACCGCCGGATAATTTAATACGATTTATAGGCCTTATTTAAACTATTTAAAAGTAATTCGGGAATATAAATATATTTTCGCCGGGGCTTTACTCCTATCTAAATATATATAAGAAATAATTTATTATAAAGTAGATATCCAATATTCCTATAAAATCGATACTAACTAGTTATATAGAGTATTTCTCTACTTAATTAGAGGTATCTATCGTCGTTATAATTATATTTTATTATATTAATATTTATATACCTCTATACTTTGGAGTAGCCTAAATTATTATATTATTAATATCGTAGAGCCGAATATTACTAAAATATATTATATATTAATCTTTTACGGTTGGAGAAGCTTCGGTACGGATTATACGATTTATAACTCTAACGATAAATTTAAAGGGATAAGTCCCGGAAAACCCCTTTTAAATAATAATTATTAATTAGCCCGGGCTTAATATAATATAGAGATAATTAATTTTATAATATATTAATATCGGCGTGGTTTACTTTAGTCTATAAATATAATTACTATCTTATACGAATTAATATTTAATATTTCTCGTCGAGGAGGTTTTAGGTCTCGAATCGAAGAAGTTCGTACCTAAAGATTTTTAAAATACTCCTCTCGTTTAACTTTATCTTTATAATACCTTCGTCCTAGCCTTTACTTTAGGTTAGAATTAAATATTTTTAAAACTATATTTTATACTTTTAATAATTTATTAAATCTTTAATTACTTTACCGACCCCGATAAATATTTTAAAATAATATCCTCGACTTCTAGATAAATTAAAGTTATTTAATATATAGTATTAATAACTCTTATCTTCAAGAATAACCGACCGAAATTTATTATTAACCGCGATAGTATATTACCTTATTATAAAGGAAGCCGGTATACTCGATAGTAATTTTATCCTCTTTCTTTAGCTAATCGCCGTTATCGTATTCTAAAACCGTTCGCGTAATACCTATTATAAACTAGTTACGAGAATCGATACAAAAGATAATTTTTAGATAATTTAAGAATTCTTGATAATTATATAAATATTCTTGGAAGAGAAGTATTTAACTTAGTTAACGGTTTATTTAAGTCGATAAATAATATAAGAGATAATATAAACCCACTAGAGCGTTATAGAGTATAGATCGACCGAGCGGGTATATATAAATATAAAAGTATATAGGATCTCTAGGCCTACGGAGCGGGTATACGTCGGGGATTAAAGAATAAGATATCGATTTAGAAAGTAACTATATTTTAAGCCAGTAAAGGCTATTTATTTCTCTATCGCGACTATTTCACGTATACCCGCTCCGTATACACACCCGTCTTAAATAACTATTCCGGCGTCTTCCTCTTTATTATTAAATAAAGTAAGTATTTAGTTACTATAAATTAACGAATACGATTTTATAATATAAGTTTAACGAGTTTCGTAGTTATATATAAAACTGCGTCGTATAACTACCCCTTTAATTCGCTCTTATTTACGTTATTACTTTATTTCGGACGTTTATTTATATAAAATACTTTTTTATCTATTCGTAAATACTTTTATAACTTATAATTATATAGAACTAAATTATATTATTTATAGTTTTAGTACCGCGAGCCCGAATAATTAACTAAATACCCTCAGCCCCTTTATAATTAATAATAATTAAATATTTTAGAAGCGATTATTTATACCTACGAGATAAATATTATTATCGAAGATATTACTTCGGACCCTTTAGTTTCTAAAATAATCTACGAAATCTTTATTATCTTTAACGCCACGGATTATTCGTTAAATACTTTTTATATATTCCCGTTATTTATTTATACCTCTTTTATAGATAATAGAGCCAAGGTAGAGGGTTTAAATATAGTTACTTTTAAGATTTCTATAAATACTACTAGTACGGTATACGGTAAAGATAATTAAGTATAAAATACTTTTTATATATCGGTCTCTCTATCTCTAACTATCTTTACGGAGTCTATACTTATATATATTAAAAGGAGGATAGTACCTCTACCGATTCTCTTTTAACTCCGATCTCGATTAGTTATAAAAGAGAAATACTTCGTTCTTATTATTTTTATCGTAGCCTAGTAATAGCCGATTCCTATACGGATTTTACCTTAAAACTTTAAATTTATTATCGTAAACTATCGGCTATATTCTAAATTATTAATAAACTATTTAAAGAGCGCCTCCTAATAACGGGGAATATTAATTAAAAATCTATTTATTAATTAACTTAATCGGGTTTATAATAATTACCGGCTCGTTTATTTACGGACTATTAACGTATTAAATATTAGCGAATTAAAGTCGAGCCTTCGATAATATTAATTATACCGAAGTTACTTTATCCTCGTTATATTTCTATTCGCGATAAACCTTTAGGAAATCCTAGTTACGCGCGATTACGTCGACCGGTTTATTAAATACGCTAAAGTTTATAACTACGTTATCGAAGAGATTATTTATTTAAGGAATTTTATCGGATATTTCTCGGACTTCCGAAATTCCTTTAAAATTTATTTAAGAGCTCGAGAGCGACTTATTATACGAGCTTCGATCGTTTAACTCGCTTTAAGCGATAACGAGTTTATATCCTACGTAGTCACTATCTATCGCGATTTAATAAAACTCTACCGGTATTATAATACCTATAGTATCGTTATCTTAATTCTATTTATTACGGACTAATTTATATACTCGCCGGGATAATTTTATATTATAGGATTCTCTTAATACCCTATTAATAACGTAGTATTAAAAGGCCTCGCGAATATATTTATTTTCTAGAATCTAATTCGGGGTAATAAATCGGTCTAGTATTTAGTCCCGATAATATACGTGTAATATATCTATTTCACAAAGTCTATTCATTCTAATTTTCTCATAGAGAATCTTCAATACGAGTGTCGGATTAATAATAATCGACCACGTAACTTCTCAATTCATTTTCATTTAATAAACGCGACCTCGGGAAGATAGGATTGCGCGCTACAAAGTACCTAATACGATCTATAGTCCTAGTTATAGTAGGTTATTCCGTTCCTCCCAAGGAAACTTTCCTAGGAGATTTATCTTAGGATCGAGGGTCGCTAGTGGACCGGTAGGTAGAGAAAGTAGTAATAAAAACTAAATTAGACCTTTTAGAAAAAGGGGCCTAGGAGATCTCCTCTAGGAAAACTAGCTACGAATTAAAACTCTCCTTCGATACTACTACTACTCTTTTCTAATATTAAGTCTTAGTCTCTAGGTAAGGCTTAATCTATAGTTAATTATTAATAAGACTAGCGTTTAGTTAATATAGTTTCATATTAAATCTAATAAATAACTAACACGGTATAGCGGAACCCTCTAATTAATAAATTATTTATTCGTAGTATAATTTAGATTAAGTTTAAGTCTATTTAAGAATTTATTTATAGACTTTACTATTATTATTCTTAAAAATTCTACTATACCCGCCAAGTTTTACACGGTTTATTATAATATCTATTTATCTATTTCGGTTGCTTATATTATTAATTATAGTCGATTCGCTTCTTCTTTAACTAGCTTCTTTATTTCTATTACCTTTTTTACTTTATCCTTTAATAAATCTAGACTAAAAGTCATTTTAAACTTTTCTATTTTTAATTATTCAATCACGATAGTAAAGTTAATTTCCGGACTAGAAAAGCTCTATTTATTTCGTTAATTATAACTAATTAACGGAAATTACGTCTACTTTAACTCTTTATCTTTTCGTAAATATTTTCCTTACCCTAGTAATATTTAATTTAAGTACTAAGATAACTTTAAATAATATACTAACTCCTCGATATAATTCCTTATAAGCCCTAATCGAATATTTATTTAAATATTTTTTAAAGAGGTACTCTTTCTCCGGTAGTATTTACTAAATATAAGGATTATTAATATTTATAATTAACTAGACTTCTACGGGCGTAATCGAGATTCCGAGTTTAATTACTTCTAAGACTTTATTAATAAATACTATTCTCTACTAGATAACTAGATCTTATAAATATACTCGGATAATTTCTAGCGGTACTTCTTCCTATAAACCGCGCGGTTTAAGTTATTTAATCGAAGTAAGGTTATTTAATTAACACTTTTATAAACGTAGAAAAGAGATATAAATCAAGATCTCTAATTTACGGAGGTATATTCAGAGTAGATCGAATCTTAAAACTATTTATATAGGGAAAACTAAATCTCAGATTTTTACTTTACTCTAGAACTAGTATTATTCATTAGTCCTAGTAACCTCTCTATTCTAGTAGCCTTTAATTCTAGTAATCTCCAATTCTAGTAGCCTCTAATTCTAGTACCGTCTCTAGAACTAGCGTCCCTAGCGGGCGTTTATATAGATTAAATTTAGATAAGGCGGACGCCGTCCTAAAGTATTCTTACCCCGTATAATTTAGATTTCCGTTAATTAGTCCGCGTGCTCGAGCTCCCCCCGATATATATTTAATTACTAGGATCTTCGAAAATTTCCCGTTAGGCTCGTAGAGGATTTATCTTAGACTTATATTAAACCCGTGGATAATATCACGAGTATAATAATTAAATATACGGGATAAAGAAACTCTATTACTAGTATTAACTTCGATAAAACGGTTTTTATTCTCTTAAGCGTTCGAACTATTTTATATTCTAGGTAAGATAATAGTATAACTACTTATTCCTTTTATACTAGAGTAGGTTTATAAGATTTTTAATCTTCTCGTTATTAATATAGATTATTTAATATCTTTATTAAATTAACTACGAATTCTTTAATCTCTTAAATAGCTTTTTAAAGAGCTTCTACTAGATCTAGAGTTTATATATAGGATTTCGCTACTTCTATAATAATTAACCGTCTTATATAATTATTTCGAGACTTATATATATTTTAAATATATCTAATAAGCTCGTTAATCGGCTAGTGTAATTAAAACTTAAATTATTTAAAAGCGAGCGCTTCTAAGTTATCTATTTAAAAATCACGTATAATAAAAATTACGGTTATATATTTAAATAACTTTAGCTCGTTTTCTAGGAAGTATTTTTAATACCCTTCGACGTATTTTAATTTAAAGACCTACCTATACTACGAAGAGTTTCTATAAGTTATAAAGAATATCTTATTTTATATATATACTAGAAGACCCTCTAAAATAAATATATACTCTAAATAGGTTAATTAACCTAAAGGAGTCTACTCTCTAGATTTTCTAAAAGTTCGTTATAAATATAAGGACTTTAATATATAAGAATTATTCGATAAATAAGAATTTCGATTCCGGTCGTCCTAAAGAGGACTTTAATATTAAAGTAATCGGATTTATTAAAAAAACTAAAAGTAATTAATTTAAAGTTTATAATTACGACGAGGTAATATACCTCGCGTATATTTTATAAACGTATCTAGAGCTCTTATACGAAGATCTACTTTTAAATATTTAAAATTTAGCGATCGAAGTCGTTATAATCTATATACTATAATTTAATAAATAAATATTTTAATTAATTTATAACTACCTTTTATTAAAGGTCTAAGCGAGAAGGCGGTAGAAAAATATTAAATATATTTCTAAATTTCCTACTCTATAATTAACTCCTAAGTATTTAATTATAACCCCCTCTAGTATTTATATTTGGCTCCTAAGTATTTATTTCTCGATTAATTAAAACTGAAGTTCTACGGTATTTATATTAATAGTATTTACTTTTATAGTACCGTCTTTTCTAGTACTAGCTTTTATAGTACCTACTTTTATAATATTGTTTTTTCCGGTACTATCTTTCACGGTACCTACTCTCACGGTACCGTCTTTTCCGGTACTTATTTTCATAGTATATATATATACGGTATCTACCCTCGCGGTACCGTAAAAGATCGTACGATATATATATATACCGTGAAAATAGGTACCGGAAAAGACTATACTATAAAATATAGTACCGGAAAAAACGGTAGGGATTTTATAAATAATATTAATAAATAATAAACTAATTCGCAAATAATAGAATATTATTTAAATACTTAGTTTAGAGTTTATTCAATCTTTATTATTAAATTACGGTATAAATAAAATATCCTAATTACTTAACCTAGCCGCTCTTAAAGCGTAAAATATATAAGACGCGAGATATATTCCGAAAAGCTCTTAAGATAGAAAGTTATATTTATTTATATTAAAAAATATCCCTAGATCTAGATTAATTAAGGAATTTACTTATTTTAACTCTTATAAGAACTTATATTATATTATTATTAGAAAGTCCTTTATTTTAAAATTATTTTTTTATTTATTTAAGTTTTTTAACTTCGTGGACTAGGTATCTAAAATATATATTATAAACTCTATTAATTTTATTATAATAATTTTAAAATTATAAATATTATCGCGCTCGTTATCTAGATTTAGTTATCTCTTTTTAATAAAAGAATCGCCGATATTCGTTTAATATATTAATAACCGCCTATACTTTATTTCCCTTTAAAATTTATTAATTTTTACCCTTCCGTTAAGATTAAATAAAATTATACTATAATTAAATATATTATAAACTAGACTAAACTCTTTATATATATAAAGGAGGCCGTTTATTATTTATCGTCCGTAAATATAGTAAACTTTAACTCGATCGACGTTAATATTTACCTCTCGGTAAATTACCGCGATCTAGAAGACTTTTAACGGACGATTTTATAAAATACCTATTATATACCGTAACGATACTTTTATTTACTTATAAACGAAAATAATATTATTATTTTCGACGTATATATCTTTAATATTAATAATTTAATTATAGGTAGACGGCGGTATTTAATAAATAAAACCCTCGGGTTTTCTTACCTATTTAATAATTATTTATTTCCGATTATTTATATTATCGACTCCGATAACCGTAGGTCTAGCCTACTTAATTATTATAAAATAATAATAAAATTAATTAAGAAATATCCTAGTAAACTTCTTATTTTTTAGTAATTTTAGAACTATAACCTCGTTCCTCTTATAATTAGATTTAGGAAACCGTGATTTTAAGAGATTATTTATCTTTTTATAATTTTTAGGGATCGGAGGAGAAGACGATATTATCGAGGTATCCGGGTTAACGTACTTTATTACTTCTTTATTATTAATTTTATTATTCTTAAACCTCGTTTAATAACTTTAGGTTTAAATAATAAACCTTCCGTTATTAAATATTATAAAGAATTTAAGAATAAAGCGGAAGGTAGGAAAATTTATAAAGTATTTAATAATATATTTTACTTTAAGCTCTATAAGTTAATAATAAATATTTAAATAATTAGAAATAAATATCCGTTATATATAGATTATTTCTATAAAGTAAATATAGTAGCCTAGCTCTAGTTATAAATATAAAAGATACTAATAATTCTAAATACTATTTTATCGGCACGGAGCTTTAATATTTAATTATTTATATATAATACGAATATTCTAATCTAATAAAAGACTCTAATAAAATTAAATACTACGGGATACTTTTAGGCCTTTAAATAAAAAATTATAAATATCGTCGCCTCTTTATAAACTAGTATTCGAGTTCTAATAATTTTATACCCTTTTAAAGATATAGCCTAACTAGGTTCTATATTTTATCACGAATATTCTCGTTTATTAAAAATATAAACGATATTAATTCGGAGTTCTTCTTAAAAGATTATTTATAAACCCGTATTTAAAGTCCTCCTTATTTTATAACTAGTTTCCGAGTCGATTTAATTACGTAATAAACTAGGAAAGTCTATCTCTTTATTATAATAAATAACGTATTAATATTTTCTTAAATATTAAGGGTCTAGATCTAAGCGCGTATTAACGAAGAAAATTAAAATATATAATATTTAATACGATTTAATCAGCCTAAGCCTTATAGACTTCGAGGATATTTATATATTTATATAATTATAGTCTAAGGTATCCTCCTTTAATATTTTATTAAATAAATTATTTATTAAATATTCGTTATTTATTAAAATTAAAGAATATCGGTATTAAAGGAATAAAAGGTAAATAAACCGAGGTTTTATAATTACTATATTAAATAAATATTACGCGTCCGTACTTTAGTATAATTAGACCTTTATATTAATTTCTTTAATAATAATAATTATACCGCGATATTAAAGCCGCTAGCGATTATAATTATTTTATTATATTCGCCGGTAGGAGTAGTCGAGCCGTAGAGTTTATTAATAAACGCGATCCGGAAATCGGATAATTTAGGTTAATTTAGATAATTTTTAATAAAGTTAAAAACCCTCTTTTTAAATTCGTTATATAACTCCTCTCGTAATTTATTATTTTCTTAATAATTATCGGTATAGTCTAGAAATCTTTATATAAAATCGTTTTATAATTTTATTAAAAGTTTAAGGGAGGCTAGGTATCCGTCTCTTTATAAAATAATAATAAACGGGTAATTTTATAAAGAAGTAAAAAAATTAATTAATAGAATCTATATATTAATATACTATCCGGCTTTAATCTTTTAAGGTTTATTAAAGAAAATAATTATTTAAATTATATAATTCTATTTTATAATTAAAATACGCGAGTAACCCCGATTAATAATAATATTTTAATATAGAATAATAATATACTTTAAAACGAACGTAATTATAAATATATAACTAAAGGTAAATAAATAAATACGGGGAAACTTCGATTAAAAAAGAATATATCTTTAAAGAGTATAAACGACGACGATTATTAACACTTAATAATAACGAAGAAAGACTTCGTATAACGATAATCGAAATACGCGCGGCGATAGGATAAATAATAAGGTTATATATATAATTACCTATAAAGAGTATTAATAAAGTACTTTTATTAGATATAACGGCGCTTATAATTAATTTAAATATCTACTATAACTAGCCTACGTTAAAGCTCGGTTTATTAATTATATAAATTAAAATATAAAATAACTTTAAAAGAATAAATATAGTCCTTATAAATATATAAAAGATATAATATATAGTTAGTAAAATATTTAATAAATTATAAATAAAATTAAGGTAAAATCTAAAGTAGGCTAGTATTATATTAATTAATAATAAATAACCCGCTCGAATACTCGCTTCCTTTATAGTCGATACTCTAAAACTAATATAGAAGATATTAGCGACGAGATAAACTAGCTAAAGAGATACCTACGCGACGGTCTATAATTTAAAAAAGCGATATCGTCCTATAAATATAAAAAGTAGGAAATATTTCTATATTAATATTCGATAAAATTTAAGGAACCGGGTTAGACGGGTTATAAAATATATAAAGAGTAAGAGAATAATACTACCGCCTACGATAATAATATAATTTAAAAATATATCTATCTTTACTTCGGAAGGTTAAAAATATTAACGATATAAAAATAAAATAAACGGGTTTATCCCAAAATTAATAATACCTAGTTTAATTTATAATATATTTTTCTTCGATTTTAGAATATTTATTAAAGATAAGTAATTAATACTAGGCTAGTAATAAAGGAGTTAATATTAAATAAAAATATCTAAAACTAGAGGGTATTTAAAACTAGAGGGTATCTAAAACTAAAGAGTATCTAAAACTAGAGGGTATTTAAAACTAGAGGGTATCTAAAACTAAAGAGTATTTAAAACTAGAGGGTATTTAAAACTAAAGAGTATCTAAAACTAAAGAGTATTTAAAACTAGAGGGTATTTAAAACTAGATAAAGAGTAACTATTTCTAAAGTCTAAAATATAAAATTCGAAATAAATACGAGAATAAAATATACCTCGAGTATAGAGAGGAGGAATAAAAGGAATTAAAACTATAATAATTTTAGAAAGAGAGAAAATTACTAGGATAAATAATTAAGAATAAATAATCTATAAAAATAAAAACTATATTACGGCGAAGGGAAGGGATTAAAGAAAAAAGAATATTTTATCTATATCTTTCGTATATCTCTTATAGATACTATCGGCTCTATATATAATTTAGGTTATCGTCCGATTAATAATTATTCGTAAATACCCTCTAACTAAAAGGTATTCTATAGTTAATATATATTCTACTATAAATAATTTATTATTTAACGATTTATAAATCTTTTAAAAAAAGAGTCGAATATTTTATAATTCGGTTAAAATTCTTTTTAATAAAATTTATTATAAAGAGCTTCCTTATAACCCGCGCTAATTTAACGAGAAGAATATTATAATATTACTCGACTTTTTTTATTTAAAGAGTTATTTACACTTAAATCCCGAAAACTATATTTTTATATTAATATCTCGGTTTATTATATCTTAAGACCTCTATTTAAAAGGGGAACTATTATACTTTAATCCTAAATATCTTATAATTTATTTATATAAAAGATACCGCCTAGAAACGGCGCGGAAATTTTTTATAAAGGACGAGAATAAATAATAAATCGTAAATCTTTATTTTAAAGATAAAAGAGTTAATTATTTTTAGAGGAGATACTCGTTAATAAAAATTAAACCTTAAGCCCTAGGTTAAAGATATCCTATAAAGATATATATTAAACTCTATAAAATATTACGACGGAGATATTATCCGTTAAATTCGGATCTCTACCTTATATAGCGATATTATAAAAAAACGGAAATAACTCGCTAGATTTTTAAAAAATATATAAAGATATCTTTTATAATTAAAAATATTTTTAAAAAAGTTTATAAAAAGCCTAGATACTTTAATCCCGTTTATAAATCTATAATTAATATTATAATTAAGAATTTTTATATAATTTCTAGATTTATATTATTTTAAAATATAAATATCTTCTCCGTATTATATTCTTCTCTAATAAATAATATAAGGAAATAACCCGCTATTTATATTAGATTAAAAATATATAAATATAGATTATAAAGAACGAAAAGGCGGATTAATTATAACTCGATATTAATATAATTATAACCTTATAAGGCCGTTATTCTTTATAATTATCGGAAGATAATATATATATTTAAATTAAGATACTCGTTAACGATATCCTCCCGGTAGTTATAATTAACGATTAATAATTACGGATCTTCGACCGTATTTACTCGATAAAGTATATAATCCTATTTATTTATATTTTTTTTAAAAATACGAAATACCTCGAGCCTCCTATAAGAATTTTAAAGGAATTACTACCGGGTAAATATAAAGGCTTTATATCTCGATATTTTAATACTCTTTATAACGGATAAACGAAGGTAAAGATATAAACGAGCGAATATATTTTCGAGGATTAAATATCGCCTTCCGGTTATTTAATATAATTATTATATTATTAACTCTAGCTTTTTACCCTCCGATACTTCTTTATTATAAACGATTAATCGCCGCGGAGAGATAAAATAAAGTAGAGCGCTTTATATAAAGGGCGGTAACCGCGACGGTAGTATAAACTTTAATTACTAGTATTAAAGAACGACTACCGACGAATCCGTTATTTATACCGCGATCGTATAACGGCGGATATTAAAATAATTAAGAATTATATATAGAATATCTTATTTTTTAAATACTACGCGATCGATCTAGACCGAATATATTAAATAGTACTCTTTAACTATTAACTCTTTAGCGACGTATTATATATTAAAAAAAAGTTAATTACTCCGGTATTAACCTCGGATTATAAAAACTATAAATCGGATATCTCTAATCGATATAATAGGCCACGGGAGTATTCTTTTTAAATAAATAAAAAAAATCTTTTTTTTAAATATATTTATTCGACTTCCTATAATATTATTCTTAAATATTATCTAACTTCCTTTATTATTAAACGAGATTTCTTTTATACTTATTTCGGTTCGGAGGAAGATAATTTAAACTAAAAATTATTATTCGAAATCTTTTAAGACGGTTATTATAGGTATTAAAAAGAAAATATTTATATACCCGATTCCGAAATATAATTAGCGGGTTATTACCTTTTACCTACGTAGGATATATTTAATATAAACGAAGATATAGTTTTAAAGTAAGGTTACGATAGTAGGTTAAATTTTAATAATATTATTAAATTAATTCTCTTTCCGCGGGAATCGATATTATCGCTTATAAAGTCGGTCTCGCTAGTCTCGCCGGTAGTAAATATATAAATATTTTTTATTCTTTATATACCGTTTTCGAGTCCCGCCTAACCCCGGTCGCTTATATATATATTTAAATAATAAAGCGGGGAGGAAGTTATCTCCTTAATATAAATTTTATACTTTATCTTTAATAACCGAACGAGTATTAAAGAGTATACGTTCGCGGTGTTTTCTTTTATTAAAAATAATAAGTTTCGTAAACGCTACGTTAATTCTTATAATAAACTTTTTATAATTACTACTCTACGGTTATTATCCGTCTCCCGCTTTATTATATAGGATAATAATAAGCGACTAAAATTAATAATACCGATTATTATCCTCGAAGAGGCCCGTTTAAAGCGATTATAAATAGTAATTATAGTCTCGTAATATAATATTTAGGAATTAATATATTAATTCGAAAATTACGAAGATCCCGAGGAGAAACTATAAAGCTGAAAAGATACGGGTATTATATATATAATTTAGTAGATAGTAATAACGCGGTTTAGTTACTTTATCTCTAACTCTATTTAAATTAAAATAGTAGAATAAATATTTACTCTCCTTTCCTACCTCGTTTTCCTCCTCGTTTTCCTCCTCTCTTTATAAAAGTATTTCGGTTTTAATATTATAGCGCCCGTACTACCTTTTCTATATCCTTTATTATTTTATTAAAGTTTATATTAAATAGGTCCGGTATCTCTATTAACCCCTTTATATAGTTTTCTTTATTTATAAATTTTTTTATTAATATTATTTATACCTCTAGTAGGTATTCTTTAATATCTAGTACTTTCGAGATTTCCGGGTTTAAAATAAATAGTTCGTCGAGGTATTCGCGCCGTTTTATTTAATTTTAGAGGCGGAGTTTCTTTCCTTTTTTAATTTCCTTTTATTAAATTATCTTTTATTTTCTTCGGGAATAATTCGTCTTTTTATATTTTATCGCGGGTTTTAGCCCTCTATTTATATTAAACCTAAAGTTCGGGCGTAGTAAATAACTTAGGTATAATAAATATAATTACGACGTATTAATAGATTCCGCTATATCGGACTTATAGAAGGAAGTCGTGGATTAGGTTTATATAATTTTAACTCTAAATATATCTCTTTTAAAATATATAGTCGTCCGGACGAATTAATTCCTTATTAGTCTTTAGTATTAATCCGATTATTCGACTCTTATTTTTACGGGTATTTATTTCTAGCTTTAATATCTATTTTTAGTTCTTTTTCTAATATTTATTTTTAACTCCCCCTCCGATATCTTATTATAATACCTCTTAATATCTATTTTTAGTTTCTCTCTTATAATTTACTATTATATTCTATCCTCGCTTCAAATCCTAATATTAATACTATTTTATATATATATTTAGTTTAAATATAAGCTAGGTAATAATTAAAGAAATTAGAATAATAAATAAAGGCGTTATTTTATTATTATTAATATATAATATAAAGTTAATAACGACCTACTTCGCGAGTAGGACCGAGTATTCTATATATCGATTAAGATCCTTATTAAAAAACTTACTTTTAATAAATTATACTCGATCGACTAGAGGATACTAGAGAATTTAGTAAAGTATTTTAAATCGGGAAAATTTAATCGACTAGATCTACGAAATTATTTATTAATATTAATAATACTAAATACTCTACTCTAATATTTATACAATTATATCGACGATAATTTATAAAATCCTCTAATACTCGACCCGGTCGATATTATTATATATTTACGCGGAGGAGATTAACTAGAAGTAGTTAAGATATATTATACCTCGACTAGGGGCTAGTAGGTTATTAATATATACCGAGATAATTAAATACTCCTTCGATATCTTTATCTTTTTTAGTAATATAATAATAGATTTTAACCTAGAATTTAAAATTATACTACGAGATAATCTATTAAATACTCGATTATTAAATAATAACGATATCTTTCTTCGTATCTAGATAGTTTATTTTCGATACGATTTATTAAATAAAAGGGAATAACTAAAGAAAATAAGAAAAGATTATAAAGAATATATCTTAAATCTAAAGAGAGACGCTAGGAGAGATAATATATTTAGGTTATTTAGCGACGGCTTAAATATATTAATCCCTTTTAAAGGTCTCTAATTAAATTTCTAAATCGATTAATTATTTATTTTACGTATTTAACACTGCCTAGAAATAAATTTATCTCGATTATATAAAGTTTAAAGTCGCTAATACCGTTTATAAGAGATAATTTATTACTTTTTACGAATTAGAGTTATTTAATAATTTATAGTAGGCGCTATTTATTCCTATATAAACGTTTATATAATATAAGCGCTTTAAGGTCGTTACCCCTCCGGATCTATAAAAGATCGTCGGTATATCGAGATATAAATAAAAGAAGATTATATTTTTCCTAGGGTTAAATTATAGTCTAAATATTTAAAGCTCCTTAAAAATATCGTTATAATTCCGTATATAATAACCTTATTTCATATATTATTTAAGGACGCGAAGTATCTCGAATTATATTTAAATTTATTAAAAGATATAATCTCTTTAGATCTTCGCGATTCGATTTTATAGTCCCTAGACCGTATTTATAATAATTAGGCCAAATTTAGATATAAATTAACCGATAGATCTTTCTCTTTTAAAATTGAAAAGTTAAACTCTATAATACGCTAGAAAGTATACCGTTTACTTTAGTTATTTATACTCTATTATATATTAATAGCGAAGAGCTAAACCCTTTAAGTAAATTAAAAGAATATATTAATATATATTTAAAATATATATTTATAGCGATTAAGAATGGACCTCGCCTAATTCGCCGTTAATTATAAATATAGTATTCTATACCGAGCCTCCGAGAGTTTAGGTTTTATTAATAAATTAGTTATAAATAATTTCCTCCGCGATATTCGGTTATTTAAATTCTATTATTTAAATTATTACGAGTTATCGGATTAAATTAAAAGTATCTACGTAATTATATAAATTATAGAACCTCGAAAGTTATTATTAAAGTCTTTTTTATAATTTTTAGAGAGTAATAACCTAGGTATATATTACGATATCGATCGGCTCTTCTATTTTTATATATATAATAAAATTATTAAGACTAGCTCTAATCGTTACTCGACCTCGTATAACTATTAAAGAGATTTCTTTTATAGATTTTTCGGTACTCCCGACGATATACTTTAGCCTTTTTAGGAAGTTACGCCCGAAGATAATAAAATTAAAACCGAAATTTCGTATAGAAGCCCTAAAATATCGTTAACCGAGGAGTACTCGCTAGAGAGAGAAATCGTTATAATTAATAATAATTACGTCGACTAAAATTCCGTACCACTCCGTAAATATTAAAAAATTAATTATAGTATAATTAATTGATTTTCTTAAGGGAGAGGGATAATAGTATATTACTACTATAATACTTTAAATTTTATACTATTAATATCAAATTTATATTTCTAAAATATAAATAAGAATTATATTCCTAGCTCTATTTAAACTCAAATAATCTTTTAAGTAATAAATTTATTAATAGCCTAACCTCTAAGAATTCTTTATATTTATATATTAAATAATATATAAATAGTCTCCTATACTAATAAATAGGATATTTAATTACGATTGAAATAGCTTTATAAGGTTATACTATAGAATCCTAATATCCTAAACGTGACTACACCGGTCCTAATAATAAAGATAATATTTAGTATATAAAAAGCGAGAGATATAGGGAATTATAAATAGAAATTACCTAGAATTACTAAGAGTATACGACTCGAGTTTTTACTCTTTAAAACGCTTAATTTTCTTAACTTCTAGTTAATAGGTAGTTAAAAGATTTCGAGTATAATAAGTTATAAAAGGAAGCGGAGTCGTAGAGGGTAATAATAATATTTTAATAGAACTTCGTGACGAGGTTCCGGCGGTATTATAAATATCTAGAATATCCTATTAACCGAAGACTTTTATTTATTAGGGGAAAGTATCCTCGTACTTTTTTTTATTCTCTTATATTATACTCGGGTATTATATTATTCGCGCTACCCCTTAAGTCTAATCGTAAATTTTATAAATACGAGTTCTAGATTAATTTAGGTTTCTCTACACTCACGATTATTAAATTATTTATATTATATTTATTTTAGTCCTAAATACCCTTCTTCTCTCTATATCCTTCTATATTAATATTATTCATTTAAGGCGGGATCCCGTAGGACGGAATATTTCCTAAATAAATAATTAAAAGATGAAGGTTAAATATTTATTAAAATTATACTCTTTATCTTTAATCGTTAAACCTTATATAAAGAAATAATATAATTATTAAATTATTAACTTAGTTATTTAATTTCCTATTCTATCTCTAATAAAGAATATATATATATAAATAGAGAAGTTTATATATAGCGAATTAATGGCTTTTAATATATATAAAATTATATATTATAATATCTAGCCCGCCTTACGAACTAAGATCCTAGGTAAATAAATTAAAAAGATATTAAATTATTTAAACACAGACTTTATATAAGGAATAATATTTTTATATATAGAGTAGGCCGTATATATATAGAAACTTTTAAAATAATATTATTTAACTAGGGATACGTTTAACACTTATTCTAATTACTAATTATAATAATTATATATCCGAAGTTCTTTACTCTTAAGACGTTACGGTGATTTTTACGTAAAGTTAGGACGAAATCTTTTAGGCGGCTTTAATATTCGTATACTTCTTTATAATAATACGTTAATAGACTACTATATCGCTTTTCTATCCGTTAATAAAATTAATAATAGGCCTAAGTAATATTCTCTTTTTAATTAATATATACTAGTTATTAATAATAATTTAGTATTATTCCTAGATAATTTATTTAGCCGTTTTTTACCGGGCTTAAAGACTCTTAATAAATAAATAAAATAAAGAGAAGCGGGTATTATATTTTTAATTTTAAATATTTATTTATTTCTCGACTCCGGAGTATTAAGATCGGTAATTATCTTTCCCGTAAATTATAATATACTATATAGGACGTTTATTTTTCGGCGAGGGCTCCGTCTCTTATTATATTTCTTAAATACTTTCGTTAAATTTACTAGGCTAAGGATCGACCTCGTTATCGATTACTTCCGTATATAACTATTCGCTTTCGGGGGTTTATTAATTCTTAATATTTTCGTTATAAAATAATTTCGAAGCGCTCTCGGACTAGTTTTTTTCGGCCGGCCTTAACCGCCTTTTTTCTAAATAGAGGCGTAGTTAGTAGCGATTTCTCGATATTATTACTCGATTTATTCTAATAGAATATTATACCGTTTTATTTTCTCTTTTATAAATAATATCGAATTTAGCGTATTTAGTACTTTCTCTTTAAATTCGATTTTTCGATCGACTCTTTTACCTCCTTAAACTAGATTTATATAAATCGGAGTTCTTTTTATACTACCTTAATTAAGGCGGCTCTCTCGAGGGTTTTTTTTAAATTTTCTAGTCGAGCGGCTTTATATCCTTCTTTTACGAACTCCGCTACTTTTTTTACTTTATAATACTTCGACGATACTTTATATTCACTTTTTACGAGTTTATCTAATTTCTTATTTCGGTTTTAATACTCTATAGATTCGATTTTAAATTTAATTAAACGTTTCTCTTCTTTAGAAAATTCGTTTTATTTATTATATTTTCTTTGAAATTATCTATTATACGGCTTAAGCTCGCGTTTAATATCTTTAATTAAATACTATAACTCGTCTAGTTATATCTACGTAGATTTAACTTCCTTTAGGAATAATACGATCTAAATAACTCTTTCGACTCTTTCTCCAAAAATACTCGATTCGGTAGTCTTTAACTTTTTTTTTATTAGCCTTAATTTATACTTTATTAATTTCTCTCTTTTCTCCGCTTTTCTTTCCTCGTTATTATATTAAATAACTAGACTATAATAACTAACGAATTTAAATTCCTCGATCTCTTCGAATACCGAAATTTTTACCTCCGCTAATATTTACCGTCTAAATATTAGTTATATTTATATTTTCTTAAAATTTTTCTCTAAATATTTATACTCCCGAAGTTCGTAGTCCTAGTATTTTATTTAATCGTCTAGTTTACTTTATTTATCTTATTCCTTAAATAACTACGTATCGCCGTCGAGTCTATATCTCCGCCGACGTTCGAGGACTTTCTACTAGAACTCGGGAAACCTATCGTAGAATATAAAATAACGTCGATTTTTTAACTAGAATTAGCGAAATTTCTTCTAGCGTTCCAACTAGAGAAAGAATATTCATTATACTATATCCTCTATTATATTAGATTTCTTTCGTTAGTATTTAAAAAGTTCTTTATATTACCTAGGATATTTAAAGACGTCGAAACCAAGTTCGATCGGGTAGTCCGGCCGACCGTTATTATTAATAAGAGCTTCGTGGGCTTCTCTCTCTACTTTTAAATCTTCTTCGATTTATTCCGGGTCATTAAGGTCGAAGGAGGATATATTTAAAATATAAAAGAAAGAATATTCGACCCGTCTATATTTTATAGACGTATTAGCGTATATAGATTAATTACTTTAAGAAAACTTAATTTTACTTTAGTTTATCCTCTAGAAGATTTATATCCACGGTAATAAATTAGGTTATTTTATCTCTCTAGCGCACTAGATCGCTTTATATTATTAATATAACTATATAATATAAACGGGCGGATATAAATTAGTGAGATTTATACCGAAGTTTCATAATATATTATTTATATTATTCTAGTATTAACTTAAGCCAGCCTTTTATTTTCACGTTAACGAAACTTTCTAGAAGGAACGGTATTAGTATAGTTATTAAAGACCGCGGATTTAGACTCGCCCGTATTACCGGGTCTCTTACTTTAGTCTTTAAATATCTTTAATTATAAAGTTCTATACTTCCTCTATAGAATACGTCCTAGGTCGAGATATAATATCGAGGGGAGATAAAGGGAGTAGAAGAATAATATACTCTCTTAGGGAGGACTATAATAAATCCGTAATAAAGTAGTAAATAAATGAGGTCACGTATTAACCTTGGTCCCTCCGGCGGAACCTACTAAATATAAATACTCTCGATTTATTAAAGAGTGCGCGTTAGATCTTTAACGTTTAGGAATAATTAATCGAATATTATAAAGTATTATCTACTCTTTATCTACGAAATAAAGTTATCGTGGCTAGTAAACTTACGCCGAAGACGGCTAGTAATATAAAAATATTACTATAATCCTAATATCTTCGGTTAAAGTGTCGAAGATAGAAAACTCTAATTTTATCGTAATTTTAATACCGGCCGATAAAAGGAAATTAATTAAAAACGCGTTCCGCTTAAAAAAAAATAAAAAGTATTATTTATCTTTTACTCGAGGGATCGCCGAAGGTTTTATTATTTTTAACCGAGAGACTATACCCGCCTAAAAATAACCTATTAACGATTATTATAAATACGACTTTATATATCGTTTTTAACTAACCTTCGACGAGAAGTTAAAGGATACTAGTAAAGACTACTCTTTTAATACCGATTTAAAGAAATATAATATCCTATTAAGGCCCAAGGGCGCGTATAATATTAATAAATTATATTTCTATATTACTTTTAATAATACATCGGTAAGTCCGGAAAAATAGTTCTGTAAAATCGCTGCTTAATCGGTATAAAATGCGTATTTTGCAGCCTTGGTAAATCTTAGCGCCAAGATTTTTAAGTTAGAGTTAAGGTCTGCGCGGGAGCGCTAAACTTAATCCTAAAAGTAACTTTATAGCCCTATAGGGCAACGCTAGTAAAAATCTAATTAAAAA
>JAABUS010001404.1_pt1 | contig 52878 bp, 63 predicted proteins | sample 5560161 | NCBI WGS metagenome assembly JAABUS01 (sample SAMN10711885, study PRJNA513376) | rock metagenome | isolation source: Antarctica rocks | place: Antarctica: Victoria Land, Trio Nunatak nord | collected 2016-01-04 | reverse complement strand
AAAAGTACATATTCTTCTTGCTTGATGAACTTGACTTCTGTGAGTGACTTCTTCATGACTATGTCATGATATTAAATGTCTTTGTGCAATGTGACTGACTCATTTTGCATAGTGTCATAAATAGCTTGATGTATATCATTCTTGATCTGTTGCATTCGCTGTGAAAAATCTTTCTCTTTCTGCTTAAAGAGAGTGTACAATTCGTTGTACATGCTTATAAAGCTTGCTTGACTTGTAAGCTTTCTGAGATCTTTCTTTACTTCAAGATGATCTTCTTCTTGTTCAAGAGTGTCTTCTGCTGCAATAGTAAATGCTTGTAGAGTTTCGCTAAGTCGATTTTCTTCTTCAACTGCTTAATAAATAGCTTCTTTGATGCTGTTTGATTTATTCAAGTCATATGCTTCATTGTTGAAAATCTCTGATTTCGCGATTATAGTGAACGAACTTTTGTCACTATTCTCATCATGCACTTTTAATTGATGATGAGTTGCTGCGTAGAAACGATTCTTTCGTGAAAGTTTTGAATATCATTTTGAATCTTTCTTATCACTCAGATGAGTGTGACAGTTGTTCTTGTAACATGCTGTTCACGACAATGCTTGATGCTTGTCTTTCTGATCTTCTTTCATTGCTGCAAAAGATTTGTTTTGCTTATTATAAGACTTTGACTTGTTCTTGTACTTATTCTGAGTACAATTCTTGAAGTAATGACTCAGCTTTTTGCATATGTAATATGTCTTGCTCTGTTGAACTGTTTTATTGCGAGTGTTCATCGATATCTTTCAAATTGCATCTAACTTCATAGATTAAGAATCATAGTATGACTGTTGTCGTTTCTTCTTGAACTTTTGATTCAATATCACTGACATAGTCGATTCTTTATCTTTTTTCAGACATCTCTTGTACTGTCTGTTATTGATGATCATCGCTCTGAATATCATCTTCTGCAAGTCATTGAGTTTATCAATTCTAGCGATTTCGTTCTTGACTTTCTCTCGCAGTTTCTGATAGAACTGACTGATGAGAGCTGCATAATCTCATTTTGTATTTATCGCGATATGCTGAAAGTTGATTGAATAAGTCGCTGCAAAGATTTTCTGTCGCAGATTGTACAACTGTCGTTTCGCTGTACATTTCTTATCAATGTTTTCAAATACTCTTCTTAGATGTTTCTCAAACATCTGAGAGTCATGAAATATCGTGTTGATTTCTTCTTCTCATTTCTCTGATTTCTTCTGCAGATAATTCGTTAAATAGTGATGAAATCATGTGAATGCATTATCTTTTAGATAAATGAATGCAAAGAGTGCTTTGTTCTCGATGAACTTGAACTGAAATGAATGTCATTTGATGTATAGCTTTATCTGTACTAAATATGCTTCGAGTTTATCTCGATCATCATGATACAAGTTTGATGTTGAGATCTTGATTTTATTTGCGCTGAAGATGCTTGCTTCTTGACTGAGCGTGACTCATCTTGACTGACTAGACATGACTGAAGAGAATAAACATCTCTAATATCTTGTGAAAGAGTGATGCTTAAAGTGTAATGATTGTTTCTTTAACAACACAAGATATATACAGAGATCAAACAGTAATCACTATTACTAGACTTGAGATTTGAAAATAGCTGAGACAATAATATGTATTAATTACTTACATGAATTAAGCATGAAGCTTCTATCTAAGAAAATGATCATCGTTATATAGACATAGAAGAATCGTGTCAAGTCGTCTCTGCTCTGAATGATCACTTTGATCATTCTCGAGCAAGATGAGTAAGATGAGCATCATGCTCATCATGCTCACTGTGATCACTTCTGATTCAAGCGATCAGAGCAATCACTTCAAGACTTTGATTATTCAATGATTATTTAATTATTGCTATTACATAATTTCATGTGAAAGAGTTCTAACAATCATCTATCTTGTAAATGATGTCTCGTCTATGTTTATTAACTTAAGCTTTGATGATCAGCTTAGTCTTTTTCAATTGTTGACAATCAAAATTCAGTAGCTTTTTTATTTGAATGACAATATCATCTGCTTTTCTAGCTTCAATTCGTTCATGAGTGATTTCGTAGTCAGTTGTATCTGAATCAAAACTCATTCGAGAGTGAAATTCTTTATTGAAGTAGAAAGAAGTCATTGAGATGATCAAGAATGTATTAACATTGTCACTGAACTCAATCATAGATATTCATTTAGTTTAATCGTTCTGCATGTAATTACAGCAGATTCTGAGTTCGCGTTCAACGTCTTAATTGACTCGCTCTGTTTGATCATCAATCTCAGAATGATAAGCAGTGAATAAACTAGCAATAATTCGTAGTCGCTTACAAAGACTCTTTCACATGATGAATATGAATTAAGAGTCTCTATTCAAAACAATAGAACTGAGTAAATCATGCAGTCGATAAACGTTTCATAGCATAATTCAGACTGTTTCTTCGACTGAGATGTCATCATCTCTTCAATGACAGAAAACATAGTGACGTTCTTTGAAGAGACAACATATGATTGTGCAAATGACGTTACAGTTCTTCGACAGAGATAGCTCAGTTATGAAGTTCATAGCTATATCTTTTCATCGTTCTAGTGAGATAGATAGAGGTTGATGAAGTTCGTTGATTGCATTTCTAGAAACTTTGCTTCGTTGATAAATATGACAGTTTCGAATGTACTGTCTGATAGTAGCTCAATGACCTGATTAATAGTAGAAGCGCTGAACTAAATCAATAGTTCGTTTATTGTTGAGATGAAAGATGAAAGATTGATCATGCACTTCTTGTAGTAGTTTCATGTGCATGTTCTTGAGAACTCAAAGTAATCTTTTTCTAAATAGAACATCATCAATAATTTCGCAGTTCTTCATGTTAGTGCTATGAAGCTTGAGCTTGTTGTCGTTTTTAGCTTGTTTATATTCGCTGCAAAGCTCATTCATTTGATTGACTAATCATACTCTCTGATAGAGATTGACTTCTGATTTCGAATTTGCGCTCGATTTCAAGTCAATAGGTAGAATATTGACTTTATCAGAGATAAGAATAGTTTGAAAGCAATCTTCAAATCATTTAGCTGATTCAGAGACGTTCGCTAAAGACATTCGAGTTAGCGCATCGACTTTAGTGTTTATTTTGCCTGACTTAAAGATGATCTGAAAATTGAACTTTGATAGAATGTTCAGATAGTTGACTTGACGTTGACTCAGCTGTTTGTTTTTCATGAAGATCTTCAGAGCTTGATGATTGATGAATATCTGAATGAGTAATTCAGTACATTTCAGCTTGAATCATCAATGTTTGAAACAGCGAATAATGATCAGCAATTTCTTGTCATAGATATGATAGTTGATTTCAGCGAAAATCATGCTTTTGCTGTAGAAGATCATCAAGTGAAGTACACTCTCATCGTCATACTGAGACAATATTTCATCTTTTACATAGTTCAATGCATTGATTTTCAAAATAGTCTGACGTTTGAGATTGAAATGACGAAGAACTGAAGTGAAACTAATCTGTTTCTTCAGATTTCTGAAAGCTTGAACGCAGACTTCATTTCAAACAAAAGACGTGTCTTTTCTAGTCAATTGAGTGAACTGTTTGACTAGTTTGAAGAAGTCTTTAATGAAACGATGATAGAAGTTCACAAATCTCACGAAGCTCTGAATTTCTTTCAAATTGATTGAAGTAGTTCAGTTGACTATGATGATCATCTTGTTTGAATTCATGCGAAGATCTTGTTCTGATACAATGACTTTTAGAAAGACTGTCTTCTTTACATTGAATTCGCACTTTCGAATATTTATCTGTAGTTCAGCTTCGCGTAATCATCTCAGCACTAGTCTGACGTGATTTCTATGTTTCTTTCTGATTTTGCTATAGATGAGAATATCATTCAGATAAGCTTGACAAAAGTCATTCAGAAATTCTCATAGAACATCGTTCATATATTGCTGAAAGAAGATTGATTCATTAGTTAATTCAAAGAATAGCACTCGATATTTATATGCTTTTAGAGCAGTGATAAAAGTGATGTAATTCTCGCTATCAAGATGCATTCAAAGTTTGTTGAACGCTGATATGATATTCACTCTAGTCAAATGCTTGCAATCTGCTATCTTATCAATGATCTCGTCTATTAGAGATAGCGAATATTTATTTCGCTTGAAAATGACGTTTAGCTTGCGATAATTCACGCAGAAGCGAAGATCTTCGTTTGCTTTGAGAGCAAATAAAACGAGTGACGAGTAGAAAGCTTGGCTTGAAGTGATGAATCTCTTTGACAAGTTTTCATTCAGATACTTCTTTACTTTCAGAAGCTTGAAAGAAGACATTTGATATGCTTAACAACGAGAGAAAGTTGAATCACTAGTCAGCTCAATTTTATGATCATAGAAGCGATTCAAAGATAGCTTATTCAATCAAGCTCGATCAAAAACATTTAGAAAATCATGATATTCTGAAGACAGCTTGACTTTAATAGCTTTCAAATTCTGAGTGATTTTCTTGACGAAAGAGACGTTCAGAGCATTCAAATCGCACTAAGTGTTGTACGTGATTTCTCTATCGATATTCTTCATGAATAAAGCAAATACTTTAGTCTGATTCTTCTTTAAGCGATTCAACAGTGTTTTGAACGAAGCAACGTTTATGCTTTGAATTGAGAATGACTCTTTCTGAATTGTAGTTGAAACAGATCGTTTGAGCATTCTAGAAATCTTTGACTGAGAAGTAGAAGTAAACGAAGTTGATCGCGATCAACTTGAGTGCTTTGAATTAGAAGAAATTGAAAAAATCGAAATAGAAGTATCTAATTGATTCGGAAAAACGATGACGTTGATTTGCATATTCAGTAATATTTTCTTTTTGTTCATTCATGATTTTTCTAATATGACTTCGTGATGATTGATGTCAGCTATCAACATAGAAACAGTCAATTTCTTATGACTTTCAATGATGAGATTCGATAGAATTTTATGAGTGATAGTCTTCTTAAATATCTTTTCATCATATTCTTTTATTAACTTCTCTTTTGTCAGTGATATAGATTAAATTCTCAGCTCTTTACATACTCTATCAACTAGATTGATATGTATGATTGTATAGACGGCTGAATCACTGTCTATCAAAGAGCGAAGACTGAATGATTGATTCTGCAAGATGAGAAGAGCATCGACTAGAAATGACTTATCAAAGTAATTCTCTTTCAATTGAATTTCGTCTAGATTGCACAAAGATATAATCTTCACTTTAGTGACTGTTGAAGAGATGACTAGTTTTTTGACTTGAACTCTGATTCAGTAGAAGTACTTTCGAGCTCATGCACGTTTCGATCTCGTGCACATTCTAAACTCGATTAGTAATCAATACTATTTTTATTATTATTCAATCATCATTCATAGAATCAAATTACAATTAATATAAAGAGTTGTCGATATCTATATGAAGCTTTCAAGCTATAAGAATTAATTATTAAATTGCTTAGAAGCTTTGAATTGTCTTTCAGCTCGCGTAGACCTGATTTGACTAGATCTTCTTTTCATCTTCTCAATAGCAACAAAATCAGTGAATTGCTGTACTTTCACCTCTTTAGACTTCTTCTTTTGCTCTTTCTGAAGCTCTTTAACCTTCAGCTTTTGCTTCTGAACTAGACGTCGTTGCTTCAATTTCTTCGCTCGTAGCTTCTTTTTTTGCTTCGCTTTCTTCTCTCGTTTCGTCTTCTTTTTTTCCCGTTTCATCTTTCTTTCAGCTATTAAACGCTGTTTCTCTAGCTTTCTAAGCTTTCTTTGTTTCTTTTCTTCAGTCTTTTGAACAGCAGCTTGCTGTTTCTCTTCGATTCTTTGAATTTGATGATCACGAGTCGTCTGAATCTTATTGAAACTAAAAAACATCTTCTTTGCCTCATCATTAATCTTTAAATCGTTAAATAAAGACTTTTCACGTCGTCTGCAACTTCTTTCAATACGTACTGTTCATCAAAGATCTTCATTTTCTGCTTTTAGAAAAGCAACATCTGTAGTAAGCTTTTTCATCGTATTGTTCAACTTACGAGCTTTCGAATCAATTACTTCTTCTACAACTGACTTCATTAATCATCGAATCTTTCTTCAATCAGCTTCTGACAATGCTGAAGAAGAAGAATGACTTGAAACAGATTTAGCGTTCGATTTAATCTGCTTTATGATCTGTGACGAATTGAAAGACAGCAATTCTGTCTTTTCTTCTTCACTTTTTATGTTGACATGCGTGAAAGCAGCTTGATATGCAGGTCAAAACAGATCAAAGAAGTCTCTTTTTGATATTCGAGAAAGTTCTTGACTCTTAAAGATTCAGTCGTTCAGATTTTGCGAGTAGTAATTGATCAAAGAATTGAATAAGCTCACATTCAGAGATTGAAGATGATGCGTAGAATAAGAAGAATATAAAGTCACGAGCATCTTGTTCTGCTCACATCAGTCAAGAAATTTCATGTTGATATGACTGTCATGCTCGTCAACAAATAGAAGACAATAATCTCATGAATTTCTGACTTTTGATCTCGTATTTCGATCAAATACGATAGTGAGTCAAGAGTAAGTCAATTCATCATTGATTCAGTCAGTAGCGAAGAAAGCAAAGAAGCAGAATTGCTCTTTGAGATCATATTCAGTAAGTCAGCTGTTCTGAATATTACCTGATATCGCCTGATAAATGATCGAAGAAAGTATATAGATCATATTCATGCAAATGATTGCAATCAAGATAATTCATTCTCTATTATCATCTTGATCAACACTCAGCAATTTGTCATGATCAAGATGCTTTAGACTGAAGACTCTTCAAGTCTTTTGAAGCAGTTCAAGTAGAAAGCTCTTTTCATTCATATTGTATGTGTTTTTAGAAAGAATCTCATATTCTTCGATTTTTTGCTTTATCTATTCTTATATTAGTATGAAACTAAACGAAATGAAGACATTTACTAGGTCAAAATAAAGCTGATATTGATATGCATTATCGACTTTCTTTCGCTCTAGATCAGCGCCTTGTAGAAACTTTGACTGCAGTATATCTGAATGACGTCGAACGAACTCATAAGACCAGTTTTTGCCTGGCTGTTTTCCAGATATATTATACGCAAAAACGCGAATCATGACATTGAAAGAAGATATACTACGCTCGATAAGCTTGTTAATATAGCGAATAAGCTCTTTTTCTTGTTGATTCGAAAGAATTGACGTCGTTTGCTTGCTTTTCTTGACGAAGATGATTATACTTCTATGTCGTTGCAACAGCGTGCTTCGATTGATATTGAATTTCTTTGCAGTTGCAGTGTAGTTAAATGACTTTTGCAAAGCTAAATCTGCAAGCGCTGTCTCAATTGAAGTCATATTGAATTTGTAATTGATTTTTGAAGAAAGATGAAAGTAGTAAAGTGAAGTGTGCACGAAATCAAAACATGCATTGAGTCGAAAATACTTCTATTGAGTTCAAAACGATCGTAGTTCTCATTAACTGCATTGACTTTGATAGATCAATTCAAGCATTCTTTGAAACTATGATCTGATTTGTGACATACGAAACAGGTTTCAACTAAAACGTCTGCATTCTTGACGTTAGTCAAAACTGCGCTACGCGACTTTAATCAGTCAGACTTCAAAGCAGAAAACTGAACAGCAATAGTTGCTTTAGAAATGATGATCTTTGAATCATTGCATTTGAGTAGTTTATTCTTGATCTTTCGAACTGCTTTATGTTCATTGTTCAAGCGAATCAGATAGTTTCAAATATCTGATAGCTTGATGAGTGACTTCATTTGAGCTATTCAAAAGATTCAAAGACGAGAATTTATTTTATTCTTTAAATCAACAACTAATACGTTCTTCTGATACTTTAGATAAATATATAGTTGTTGAAACTAATTAAAGAAATCGCTGAATTTCTTTGATTCTTGAATCAGATTAATATATTCTCTATGATAAATCAGCGATGAAACTCATCTGTACATGATGCTGACTACGAATCTACTGTCTAGCTACAGTAGAGTCTAGAGATTATCAAAAGTTTGAATGACATCGAGATGCTGCGTGATGATGAAGCGCTGTGCGTTGATCGCGTGCAAAGTTTTCGCGATTACGCAGACTTTGATAATCTCAATGCGCATGCTACAAAAAGCAATCTGCACGCAGATGAGAAAGTCAAATAGAACGCAGAACTACGAGGGAAATCGCTTACGAAAATCATTCGATTCAGTATCTTGTCGTCGCGATGACAAGAACTGAGACAGAACACTCTCGTGTTTGATCTGTTGAGAATGATTAGCAGAAAGAACTCGAATCACGAACATTCTTTAGATTTACGTGCTAACTACGTATAAATCTTGTTAAGACTGCGTGCCTGTTACTACGACATGAGCAACTCACGAGACTCATTAAGTTTGACACAAGCAAACTCGAGAGTCTCGTTAATATCGTTTAACAGACGTTCAAACACAGACATTCTATACATGAGTGATACGCTGACGAGAAGACTTCGTTAAGAGAAGAGAAACACAAGCGAGTTAGTAGAGAATGATCGAACTACGCTGCCTGATTAGAAGTGTAGCATATGAACATCTCTGCAAGACACGATCGATCTGCACGAGAGAAATCTCTGCAGATAACGCGAAACAGATGAGTTGCACGTCTTACAAGCGAAGCGAGCGTCTGCAAGGCGTGATATATAATGACGACGACTGTCAATCTCAAGAATCTCATTCCTTCACTGAGCTCTGACTCTCGAATGTCTTGATGATAGAATTAATTTCTAGTTGAAGACATCATCTGTATAGCTTGAGAGAACAGTAGCGTGTGTCAATGTGATTAGAGAAGAAATCGACTGCAATACGTCTGCGACTCATGCTTAAGAAGTAAACTGCCGAAATCTGAGCAGTGAGAGATTTTGTTCGCCTTGAACTGTGAATCTGTCGCGAGAAAACTCTCTGAGTAATCTCTCAAGCCTAAGAAGAAAACCAGCATAGAGATCGTGCTCTATGTATGTTGCATGCAACGTATACAACATATTTTCAATAGATCTCACACGTCAGACTTCTGCATACGCTGAAAATGAAAAGAACATCAAGCTACATAATCGAATGAACACGCAGCTTTCTAAAAAATCGAGAGACGTCGCTAATATTCGACGAACAAACGAGTGACATGCGCGAGGTAAACGCAGGCATATCGCAGAGATTTTTCATTTCATTGATTCTCTTTCTATTCTTCAACGCAAGTCTAATTGAAAAATGCGAAGCACTGAGAATTAAAATCGAAGTGCTTGACTTCGTAAACGATATTAACATTCTAGTCTACGACAGATTCACTGAAGAAATCTGCAGAACACTGAGCAAAGCACACGACGTCTGCGCGAAATGAGCTCGCACTCATGACGCAACGTTCGCATCAGAAAAGTACAAGCTCACGCATTTCACTAGAAAATCGAAGAGATTCGACATGATGACTAGCATATAAATAGAAAGCTCAGTTATCAAATCGAAATCAGACGTACGAGTTCTAGAGATGCAACTGAACACGAAACTGTGATGAGACGCGCATCTTCGACAAATAGAGACGAATCACGTCACAAGAATGCTGACACTTAGTCGTCTTGAAGTCTTCACATGAGAAGCTATTTTCACAAAAGCGAGGCAAGTATACTCAGCAGTAGTGAGATCAGAAATTGCATTCGAAGCGTCAGTCTGACATCAGCGCGACAAGAAAGATGAACTGTCGAGCAAAGAATGCAAACTAGAAACACTTCAGAATCAGACTCTGCGTTACGTAGCAGAAGCATTCAAAAGAGTAAACATCAAAACTCTAGAGACAGAAACATACATGAGTTTGCTACATGTTCATCTGAACATGCTACAGAACAAGATCACGCTACACAGTCGAGTCAACGATCGAACGCAAGAGATCAGACAAGCATGCGAACTAATACGCGCTCGTTTGATGAAAGTTAATCGCGTCATTTCTCGCTCACTCGTCATCAAGAAAATAGTACTTCTGAATGTCTTCATTCAAGAAGATGCAAAGATACAGTCGAGACGCAGACAACACACTTTCTTCTTCACAATGATTTCAACAAGCGATAGCATCGCAATAACGCAGTATCACAAAGATCAATGAAATCAACGATGAAAAAAGTACAGAGAACGCGTTGCAGACGTCAACGCAATCTCAGCACAAAGATTGCATCTGAGCAATAAGATGATAAAGATGCGTGATGATTTTCAGAAAGCAGAAAGCACTTTCGCAATGTACATCAGAATTGAACGCATAGATCTGAATGCTTATCTGCACTCTAGAAACATTTCAGGCACGAATAGCTCGCGATGCAACTGCGAATGAAGTCATTAGACGACGAAGCATATACTCATGCACTGCTCGAACTGATTGCATCTGCGATCAAGAATGTTACAAGATGCTGACTTCTTGAACTATTGAATAATCGTCGTCATCATGAAGAGTCTCAGAGCAGTAGCGAAGATGATGATGAAAACGAAGCTCTTGAAGCAATTTAGAGTGACTAGAACACTCGTTCTCTAACGTGCAATCAACGTGAACAAATTTGATACATAGTCTCAAAACTTACTGTTTCGACTGCGTGAAGCAGTCGTGTAGACTGCGAGTGATTTTCTATCTCAGAGCGTTTTGTTCACTCGATACAGATAGCATAGAGTTTCTCATGAGTCGATCTAATTGATGTCACAAGAATGTATGAATTTATTATTATTATTATTCTCTACGATAGTTATCTTTCTTATCAGAGTCATGAAACGATTGAGCTAGTTTCTTTAGAAGTTCATTGACAGTCAGATAGAAATTGTCACAGTTGAGATCACATCTGACTTGAATGACTTCGATAACATCATCTGCTAGTTGAAAGTTGATGTAGCTCAGCTTGTAAAGTTCATTTGAAAAAATGTTGACGTTCATTGCTAACTTTTCTTGTATGTCAAGAGATCAGTTCTTTCAAGTAGAATTCTTTTCATCAGTGAACATTAAAGAGTCAAGTATTTTGTGATATCTAAATCGTTTGAAGTAGATGACAATCGAGAAAGCAATGATGACTACATTGACTGTGATAGCAGTGAAAGCTTATAGTTTTACTTTCAACTGTTGAATTTCGCTCTTGTCTCATTGTTTCATTTCAACGAGATGATCTGTTTCTTTATTAAGATCGTAGATACATTTCTTTCATACTTTTATATCATTGAGTATAATGATTTCAGCGTTTGATTCGTTGAAAGCAATGAATGAAGAAGCGTATTGTGAGTCGACGATAAAAGAGAAAGCTTGTGAACATGTTTGTTGCAAGAAGTCAACGAAAGCTTGATCTTTATCAGATGTGTTCTTAAATGTCATAGTGAAGAAGATGAGAATTGATTTAAACTGAACGAAGAACGAAGCTCAGTGATTTTATGAAGAAAGACGAATGTTTGTTCAACAAAGAAGATGTTTGTGAAAGCAATTGATCTTGAAGCAATTCACGAAGATTCTTTATTATAATTCTCTCAATCGATTTGATTCTCTAGCAATTCACGAAGATTCTTTATCATAGATTCTATTAATTGATTCTGAACGAGTATGTACTGAATGAGCAATAAATCTTCTAGCAATTCAATGATTGTATGTTCTCATTGATTCTATGAATTTTCTGATGTTGTTCTTGTCTTTCAAGATTGAATCATCAGGTAAACAAATTTCTTTAGACTTGATTCGTTTATACGAGTTGATTGAATGAGTAATGAGATCAGTATTATGTGATTAACGAATTCTTAATATAATGTCAGAATTATGTTTAAATGATACAATCAATGAAGATCAGAATTGATAGTGCTTGATCTTTAGAGATAGCTATAACTGAATATTAAGAATATAGAAGAAGATTGATACAAGAGCTTCTATTTATGTAATGTTCAGAGACTGCGCTAGGCTCGAAAGAAATGTGTTTGTGACATGAAAAGAAGATGATGTAGATGAACAAGATGTTGATGAAAGAAAAGAGTGTTGAGAAAGAAAAAGAGTGTTGAGTCATATCTGAGTCAAATCTGAGTCAGATCTAGGTCAGATCTCGACTAAATCATTGACTAGTTCTAATCATTATGCAAAGTACTCGCTAGCATGCACTGCGAATTGATTAAAGCTTCAGTCTTGTTCAATCTTATTGATTTTATCAATCTTGATACGCTCGTAACATGAGATTTAGATGTAGAAGCTTGTGAGCTATTTGATAGAATATTCAGCGAACAGATATGAAAGATTCATTTTGAAGAAATTGATTGAGCAAAAGAATGATCAAATTTAAATCTTAAAAAGCTTCAAGATCAGATGATGAAACTATAACATCAATTGCAATTGATTAAAGAAGATACTTTTACTTCTTTCATCATGTTTAATTCATTCAAGCGATTTCAAAAGCTTTCAAATTCATCTTTATTTACTGATGAAACAGAATGTTTCTGAAATGATTAACAAGAAAAGATTCGTGACAAGCTAAAGATCAACGTCGATTATTTTGATGCTGATAGAATCATACTGATTTATATTCACTTCAAAATTGATGAAAATGCAGTCAAAGCTACTTTAACTTGATGTTAACACAATTCATTGAATCTTTATAAAATGATCAATGATTTGTTAGATAAACTTGCTCAGCTATATAATAATTTTGTCAGAATCATGTCTAGATGAGTCAATCAGCGAAAGTCAGAATTGAATAGTGCTTGATCTTTAAAGATAGCTATAACTGAATATTAAGAATACAGAAGAAGATGAGTACAAAAGCTTCTATTTAAGTAATATTCAGAGACTGCGCTAAGCTTGAAGAAAATGTGTTTATGACACAAGTAGAATGTGATGTAGAAAGAAAGATGATGTTGAACAAAGAGATGTTGAGAAAAGAAAATAGAGACTGAGTCAGATCTGAGTCAGATCTGAGCTAGAGACACTGACTAGCCCTATTCAGCCTTGGTACGCTCGTAACAGATTTCGACAAAGAGACAAACTTTCAAAGAGAATATGCTAATCTCATTCAAGAAAAGAGCAAATTCAGCAACTTTTATTCAATATTTCAACGTCTGTTCTTTTATCTAGAATATCACAAAAAGCAATTGATCATTGATTTACAAGACAAGATAGTTTATCATCTTCATGCAGCTTGAAATAGTCAGCTGATTCAGTCAGAATCTTTTAATGAAATTCGTAGTTATCTGATTCATTTGAACAATGAGCATCGAGTCATGAATGACATCAAAGAAAAGAAATTCTTGATGAAAGTCAGAAAGCAAGTCATCTTTGCTAAGAAACGAGATTCATTGAATCTCTATAGAAAGATTGAAGTCACTACACTCATCAATTATTCAAAGTCATGCAACGTGATTTTAACTAGCGTCAAAGACATTGATCTACAAGCTGAAATCTGTTTCATCTGTCACAAATCAAATCATACTTCTAGAAAGTGCTCTGATTGATCAAGAGTCAATGCATTAGAAAATGATGAGTTTAATCAATTTACATTGAACTTTGAGTTTAATTCTGATTCAAAAAACTAGCTATCTTTTTCAAAGTTATTGAAGAAATAAAGATCATATCTTTGTGCAGTCAAATCAAAGTTCTATTGAAAGAAAACTATTTTAAAAAGTCATTTTTAATCAATGCTTCTTTTATCTCTCAGAGCAATTCTTTCAGCCTTCGCTTTTTGATAGATAGTGATTTCATCATCTACATGCTGATACATGACAAGCTAGTCAATAAAGTATGTCAGAAACTTGAAATACAATCTATATCACTAGCAAAAGAGAAGTTAATACGAGACTATAATGAAAAGTTAGCTAGAAATACTATTACTCATAAGATTTTACTCAAGCTTACGATCAAAAGTCATAAGAAATTGACTATGTCAATGCTGATAGCTGATATTGAGCATCATGAAGCTATATTGAGCAAATCATGAATGAATAAAAATGAGATATTATTGAACATGAGACATGATACTATCATATTCTCTGATCAATTAAATATTTCGATTTTGATTTTTTCAATCTTGTCAAATACAAAGCACTCAAGTTGATCGCGATCAACTTTGATCTCTTCAGCAGCTCACAGCAAGATCTTCAAGATGCTCAAGCACTCAGTTTCATTCTTTCAGAAAAAGTCATTCTTGATTCAAAACATAGACGTCACTTCTTTTCAAGCACTAGTAAAACGAAAAAAGAAGAATTAAACAGAGATTTTCGCTATGTCAATCAAAGACATTGATAGAAAAATTATCTACAATACTCAATGCAAACTAGATGTCATAAACATCTTTTCAGTCGATGAAACGACTCAGAATCTAGAAAATATTAAAGTCAAGCTATCATTGAAATATCAAAATTTTCTAGACATCTTTGATCGAGCTTAAGCAGACAAGTTATTGTCTCATCATTCATATGATCATAAGATAGAGCTTACTAGTGACGCAACGTCATCTCACTGTCGAGCATATTGAATGTTTCTTTACAAGCTTCAGAAAGTAAAGAAATATCTGAATAAAAATCTTTTCAAAGAATTTATAATCTCTAGTAAAGCTTCATATTTCTCACTCGTTCTGTTCGCTTTAAAAGCAAATGAAGATCTACGATTCTGCGTTGACTATTGAAAGCTCAATGCTATTATCAAAAGAAATCGCTACTCTTTATCGCTCATAGATGAGATGATCAACAAAATAGTTGATTGCAAGTATCTGACTTAATTAAATATTATTTCAACTTTCAACAAACTGCGAATGCATTCTGATAGTGAAAACTACACTATCTTTATCATTGCTTTAGAAGCATATAAATCAAAAATGTTATCTTTCAAACTTATCAATGATTTTATCTTGTTTCAGCAGTATATGAGTGACGTTTTTTGAGACTTTCTAAATGACTTCTGTCAAGTTTATTTAAATGACATTCTGATCTACAGCAAAACTCAACGAGAACATTGATAACATGTCAAGATGATATTAGATCATCTACGAGAAGCTGATCTACAAGTAGATATTTGAAAGTGCAAATTCAATGTAGAAGAAATGATCTTCTTAGAAGTCATAGTGTCAGAACAAGATCTTTGCATGAATTATATTAAAGTGAAAGTCATAGTCAACTAAACTACGTTGATTAATCTGAAAGAAGTTCAGAGCTTCATGAAATTTGTTAACTTCTATCGTCGTTTCATTAAAAACTTCTCGAAGCTAGTCAAATCATTCACTCAGCTGACTAGAAAGAACATGTCTTTTGTTTGAAACAAAGTCTGTGTTCAAGCTTTTGATGATCTAAAGAAACAAGTCAGCTCGATCTTAATACTACAACTGTCATGATTCTAGTCTTGTCAGACTCAGTCTTCTAGTCTTGTCAGATTTATTCTCGCTTCGTCATCTTGACTAGTTCTTATTGAGTTTAGCGTCGACTGAGAAACACACATATGTAGTCAGCTTCTTTTCTGTAGCTATCTTTCTTTCTTAGCATTTATCTTCTAGTTAAATGACATTTCTATCTGACTCGCTCTAAACAGATCTTTAATATTAAATAAATGCTTATCATCTACTACTCTGCTATCAATGAATAAATGATACAAAACAATCTATTCAGTAAGAAAAATTTGCAAGAAATTCTTCAAATTTGCATCATCATTTTAAATTGCAAGAGATTCTTCGATTCTACACTCATTTTCATTATTTTATTCGCAAGAAATTCTTTGAATAAAGCACTCAATTATTACCTGAAATTCACAAGAAATTCTTTGAATTTTCACTCATCAAAAAACATCAATTCAAAACATCAATCTCTCATTTATTCTTATCTCAACAACTTCTATCTTCTCTCATCATGACACATAATGTCAAGTCAGTTGAGTCTCAAACAACTCGACTGATTAAAAGCACTGTCAATAGAAGAGTTTCACTTCTACTTATTAATGCTTCAATTGAAGCTGAGAAAGCTGTCATTGCATGAAACATAAACATCGAAGAACAACTGTTTCATTGAGTCAGCAATCAACTCAACGAAGTCATCAATATGCTGAACGAGCTTCGAAGTCAGCGAGATTTAACTTTACAACTCAATGAACATTGACTTCTCATACAAGACGATCACAAAAAGAGAGTGAAACAACTAGAAGTCACTTTTGATAAAAATGATGAACTAGAGAAAAAGATCAATCAGCTGCAAGATGAGCGATTGAACTTCAGAGTAAAACAACGTCAAGCTGATCAATCTATGTCTCATCAAGATACTCAGTCAGCTGAGCAACGAGTCAATCAGAAAGAAGCTCGCTCTCAATGAGAATTTTCTACTCTATCTGATAATGAAAACAATCATCACAAGTTCATCAAGCTTTCAAATTCACTTATCTTCATTGAAATAAATGATTCTACCTGAGAAACATGAAACATCAAAATAGCTGACAAGCTTGATGTCAACATGAATCATTATTCTACTGAAAAGATTTGTATTGTCTATGTGATTTTCAGACTAGAAGATGATGCTGATCAGCAAATTTATGCAAAGCATCGTGTTGATGCTTTCTCATTCTATCAATCACTATCAAAGTTACTGAAATATTTGAAAGAAATTTATGAAGATCAAAATCTGATTCGAAAGTATTATTACAAATACGTCGCTCTGAAGCAGCTCAACAAGCTCTTCAGCTCTTTCTATTCAGAATTCACTAGAATATTCAGCTTTCTGAACTATGATGATATCACTCTGATAAACAACATTCAGAATAAAATCAACAATTGTCTTCAGAACGCGTTGTCAGTTTGTCTCATAAAGTTTAGCTCACTTGATAAGCTCAAAATCTTTCTTCAAGATGTGAATAATAAACAACAAGTTAATTATCAGTTACGTGATGAGCAACAAACAGTTAAATCAATAGCAGCTTCGAAAAAACGTTTTGTTTCTTCATCAACATCAACTTCAGTCTTGATTACTAGTTATGTTCAACTCATTACTTTTTTCATTCTCAAATCTGAATGATCAAGAATGTCAATCATCTGCTTCAACTGCAAAGTATCAAGTCATCTTTCAAAGAACTGCTCTCAGCTGAAAACTAGTACTTCAACATCTCGTGCATTCATTTCTTGCCTCAATGAGATCATCATGTCAAAAGAAGAAAAGAAATTATTTACAGAGAAATTGAAGAATGAGGCAAAAAACTAGTGACTTTCATCAAAGATGCAATGAAAGATGTGTTAATTTCTTCAACAATGAGCAGCTTAAATGATTTCTTTGCTTCGAAATCTTTGACTACTGAATGTGTATTATCTAGCAATGAAATTAGTTACTCATTAAAGTCATTGATTGACATTGAAGCAGCTGACTATTCGTTCATTGATAAATTAATCGCGCAGAATGTTTGTGATCATTTGCAAATTGAATCTTTATCTTTAATCAAGCTCAAATTAATAAGAGAATTCGATGATCATTATGCAAAAAAGCTCATTACTCATGCAATTTATTCAAATCTAACTGTTCAAGATCATATGAAACGTTTTATCTTTATGCTGATTACTCGATTAAATCAACATCAGATGATTCTCAAAAAAACATGAATGAACAAGATTGAAGTGACTATTGATATGAAAGATGATCGTCTTCAATTTTCTAGTTTCAAAGCTCATATCAAAGCTTCTATCAAAGCTCATTCAACTGTTCTTTCAAGCAAGAAAATCGCGATAGAACAGAAGAGTTCAATCTCTACTCAAATACTAAGAAGATTTATCTCTTCTGTTATCACTCAACTCAGCGAGAAGTCATCTTCATTCAGTAAAATCGTGAAATCATCTAATTCAGTTAACTTCGCTTCGTCTTTCAATTCAATGAACATAGCAATGATAAAGACTGCAGCATATAAATCACTAGTCAAACAATTGAATGTGACTACTTTTGCAATCATCATCACGAAAATTGATTGACTTCTAAAAACAGCTAGAAATCAACTCGAAGATGTAAATCTACAAGAGCTTTCACATGAAGAGATCTTGAAAAAAGTCAAAGCTAAGCTTTCTTCGAAATATCATGACTATCTAGACGTGTTTGATCGAGCAATGACTGATCAACTATCTTCTCATCGCTTCTACGATCATAAAATTGAGTTGATCAACGAGAGAACATCTTCTCAAAGTCGTCTCTATCATATGTTTGACTACAAGCTTCAAAAGATGTAGAATTATCTGATCAAGCATCTGAATAAAGACTTTATATCTTCTAGCTCAGCTTCATATGCTTCGCTCATACTATTCGTCGAAAAGAAAGACGATAGCTTGCGTTTCTGTATAAACTACAGAAAGCTCAATGCTTTGATCAAACGAGATCGCTATTTCTTATCGCTAATAAACGAAACTCTCGCTTGTATTCAAGATAGCAAGTATCTGACTTGATTGAACATCATTGTCGTCTTCAACAAACTGCATATGCATTCAAGCAGTGAAAATTTGACTATCTTTATCATCTCTTTTAATTTCTACAAATATCACGTGATGTCTTTCAAATTAATCAACGACTTAACTTTCTATCAACACTATATGAACGACGTGTTATTTGACTATCTTCATTAGTTTTGTCAAATCTATTTAGATGACATTATCATTTACAGCAAAACACTAAAGAAACATAAGCGACACGTACGATTAGTTCTACATAGACTACGAGAGACTGATCTTTAGATGAATATAAAAAAATGCAAGTTTCATGTTCAGAAGATCTTCTTTCTGAAACTATTGCTATTCATCAAAGAACTAAAGATGAATCTCAGAAAAGTATAAGCAGTAGTCGAATGATCTACTTCTACAAACCTCACTCAAATGCAGTTCTTCGTCAACTTCTGCAATTTTTATCGACGTTTTATAAAGAACTTTTCGAAGATTGTTCATTCTCTGATTCAACTAATTCAAAAAGAGATGATATTTGAATGAAATTAAGCTTGTCAAATGATCTTTGATTATATGAAGAAATGAATGACTGAAGTCTTTATTCTTCGTCATTTTGATCAGAATAAAGAGACTATTCTTGAAACAAACTCATTCAACTACGTCAACAATGACATACTTTCTCAGTATGATGACGAAGAAACATTGCATTCAATGATCTACTACAGCAAGAATCTGAGTCTCACTGAGTGCAATTACGAAATCTATGACAAGAAACTACTAGCAATCATTCGTGTCTTCAAGTATTGATGATCTGAGCTAAAATTGACTGAGCTACTCATTAAAATGTTCACTGATCATCAAGCTTTAACGTCATTAATGAAAGATAAAGAGCTAAGTAAACATTAAATGCGCTGAGTACAAAAGCTCATTGACTTCAACTTTAAAATCATGTATCATTCAAACAGATAAAACATCAAAGTTGATGCATTGACTCGTCAAGTCAATTTAGTTTCTAGAAGCTTCGAGAATGAATGATATCACTATCAATGAACTATGATTCTCATGTTGAATCGAATGAAAATCGCTGATCTAAAAGAGAAAGAGAATGATGAATCAATTTATTGATTGATTCTAGAAGCTAACAGAATCAATGAGAATTGTATTCTACTTTGTGAAGTTGTATTAAAAGATGAAGCTCAATACAAAGATATTAAATTAAGAAATTGTTGAGTTCAGAACGAAATATTATATCAAAGTGATCTTTTATGAGTTTTCTTCAATGAGCATCTTCAAATGAAGCTAATTCAAAAAGTTCACGATCAATCTTCTATTGATCATTTCGAAATTCTCAGAACGATGAAGATCATAAGAAGATACTACTATTGATCTTCAATGCAAAAGATAATAAATTGATATATTCAAAACTGCTACATTTGTCAGCAATCAAAGACTTCTTGAGATAAATTCAATGAACTACTACATTCTTTACTCATACTCAAACAGCAATGAAAGAACATAGTCATAAATTTCGTCATCGACTTATCTTCTTTGAAAGGCAAAAACATTATACTAACAGTGATATGTAAATTGACAAAGAAACGACATTATATTTCTTGCTTCACTGATGACGAGAGAATCACAGCAGAAAAAACAGCTGAGCTAATGCTTCAGTGAATATATTGAATATATGATTTATTCAATTTCATTGTTTCGAATCAAAATCTTCAATTTATCTTCATTCTATGAAAGTCGCTTTGCAAAAGACTAAACATTAATCTTTGACTCTTCACAGTTTATCATTCTCAGATCAACGATCAAAGTGAACAAGTCAATCAGAATGTTGAAAGATATCTTTGATTCTTCTGTTCATACATGCAGAATGACTGAGCTAAACTACTATTCATGATTGAGTTTATTAACAATAATGCTTTGTTCTCAATCATCTTCTCAATCTCTTTCTTTTTAAACAAAGACTTTCATTCTTGTATGAGCTTTGAACTCGATGTCATTGAATATGAAAGTTTTCATGAACGCTTGCAGATGACTAAAGTCGAGAATATATCTGAACATATGAACAAAATACTGAAGTTTGCTCGCAAGTCGCTAGTCAAAACATGAGAGCAAATGATGAAACAAGTTAATAAACATAGAAAAGAAGTTGATTATAAGATCAAATCAAAGATGTTTCTGAATGAAAGAAACATCATTACAGCGAGATGTAAGTAGCTTGAGAAATGCGCAGTCACATTAAAGAATATACGCGTAGATAATACGATTAAATTTGATAGTAGCTTAGTAATATCTATTCATATAGAAAGTTAACACTAAACTATGAAATACAGAAGTGAACTTTTCTTTATATACTCAGAAAACTAAGCTCAAGCATCATTGATGAGATCAGCGAAATTACATGCAATCTCTGCAAAGTCTCTTGAAGATCATATGTGACTTGAATTCTTATCATCGATGAAACATTGAAGTTTGTATGTGACTTGAATTCTTGTAGACTCAGAGTCTTTGAGAATCGACGATAAAGATTCTCGTAGATTCAATGTCTCTGAGAATCGACAGTAGAGTTTCTTGTAGACTCAATGTTTCAATTCTCATAGATTCAGATTCTCATCTGAGACTTCAATGATAATGTTTGAAGAATAATTCTTATGTTTATTCTTTATTCTTTGAAGAACTCTGACTCTCATAGATCTGAGTTTTGACAATTATTCTCTCTTTTAATAACAACGTTCTTGTTGTTGAATTGCTTTATTTCTTCATGCAATGCATGATATCAAAGCTCGCTGTGCATCATTGTGTTCTCAAGATTCTCTTTCAATAGCGCAAGCATTAAGTTTTTAAAGAGTCAACGATAGCATTCATGTTTATTCTCTGATTCTTGTAAATCTAGATATCAATGATAGCATATTCTTTATTCTTTGATTCTTGTAAATGTAGACTGAGCATTCTTTGCAATTCACGTAGAATCTCTAGATGATCAGCAATATTGTTTGTGTCTATTCTCTGAATTTTGTAAACTTGAATCTTGATAATTATCTTGTTATCTCATTATATTTTGACTGTCGCTTCATGCACAGTGTGATCATGATCTCGATGTTCTCTTTCATTAACGCATGCACATCAACTAGACTTGAATTTTCATGATGACAATTGTAATGAGAATCAAGATTTGCTCGATTTGAAGTTTTCTTCTGTAAATGATGCTCAATAGTAGAAGCAGACAATGAGCAGAAGATAGTATCAGATAGTAGAAGTAAATAATGAACAAAAGAGCAATGCTTCTGTTGTTTGTTGTGACTAGCGTAATGATGATGATCATCGATATTCATGTTTATTTGTTGTGAAGTAGTGAATTTTTATTAACTCATCTCTTTTATCTTTTGTCTGATTTTCTTTCTTCTTCAACTTTTGTTCTTGTATTCAATCTTCATTTCATTATCTTACTCAATCTTCTACTTATTCTGTAAAGTAGTTCTGTACAATTTTATCGAGTATCATGATAGTAGTGAGTATAAGTCAGATTCTTGATTTGATGTGCAATGAGCTGATCATTTCACGTCTGAAGATAAGAAAGAAAGAAAATCATTAAAGTGTCTTATTGTTCTTGTTTCTTTGATTCAGAAATGTACTCATTTTTCATTTGCATGCTTCATCTGCTGTTGATTCTGCTGTCTCTGATCTGATCGCTTTATCTGTTACTGATGATCATTCTCGTGCATCTTCTGTCATCTTTATTATGCTCATTTACATGAAGAATCTATCTTCTTCAGTTCAGCATCATAAAATCGCTATTAATGTGTATTGCAAGAATGTTTCAGTAAAGAGATGCAAGAAATGCATTGAAAGAGATGTTAAATGCATTAAGATTAAATTTTCTATTGAAAAGAACTCAAAGAAATGCGCTTTATGCGCAGTATTCAAGACAAATTGTTAATATGAGTCGTAAGTATAATTTTCAGTAGCTTCAAGATGCGAAAATTCAATGATTAATTGATACTTTTTAGAGCATTCAAGAGTGATTCAACGCTCATTTCTGTCAGCTCTGCTTTCTCTTCGCCTGATTCAAGCACTTCTCTGTCTTGCTTAAACTCTTCTTATGTTGAAATTATGTCTGATCTTGAGTTCAATCTCGTCAGTTCTGTCTCTTCATCACTTCATTCAAGCTCTTTTTCTTCTTGACTTCACGCAAGTCTTTCTTCGTTCTTTATTGTATCTGATTCTGAGTTTGTAATCGAGAAGATGATGATCATCTTTCGCGATCTTTCTCTCAACTCAGCTCAGAGTCAGATGTTTCTTGAATTTGAAGAGTATATTGAGAAGAAGCTGCATTTTCTCGTTCTTGATATTAAGATAAACAAAGATGATATCAGTGAAATGAAGAAGAATGTTGAAGACGTGACTATTAATTGTAGAAAGATGCAAGAGCAAATGACAACACAAGAGACTTGAATCAATGATCTAATGTGTCAAATTACAAGACAGAACAAGATCATTAAAGATTTGTGAAAGCAGATTGAGAAGTATGACAATCTTTGACTCATCTTAATTGCTCAGACTCAAAATGCTTTGACTTTTCTTGCAATGCATTTGAAAGATCAGAATGTTTCTGTCGTAATTGAAACATGCTTTTCTGTGATGTCATCTTCGTTCTTGTTTTCTTTGCTTTCTCATGTCTCTCTGTTTTTGCTCTCATCTGATTTATTTCTGTCAATAACTTCTTCTCTTTTTTCATCTTTGATGTTGATCATGCAGTTTATCATTGAAAAAATGAAGAATGCAATGAACTTTGATATGAGTTTCTTATTTCATTCATTCTGTTAATACGATAGCTTGTGTATGTTTTGTGCTATCTGACTAATAGTTGCAAGAGTTTACTTTCATTAATCTTCAAATTTTCAAGAAAGTGAAAGCTGAATGATACACATATCATATGAAATTCATGAGCTATTCATGTATTGATTTCTGCATCTGCTAACGACTTTTTTAGACTGTTGAGTCGAGTATTGATGAGAATGATTAAGTGAGAAAGTCTTGTTTTTCTTTTCTTTTTTTCTTTCTAGTGATAGCTAGATAACTATCAATCTTTTTACTTTGTTTTATACATATTTGTGATCTTTCGTGATGACATTAATGATTTACTTTCAAGCTTGATGAGATGTCTGCAATGAAAGAATCTCAATAAAATCTTGCAGTTATCAAGACAGTTTGATGATTCTCAAATATTTTCTGAAGCTTCAAAGTTCTTTCAGCTAAGCAGATATTGCAACTGATCATTCTATATGCAACTATTCAGTATGTTATTAATCTCTCAACTATCATGTATTTCTTTCTTTAGCTCAAGATTCTTCATTAACAACTTGTTCAACTCTTTCTTTCTTAAGCAGAATGATTTCAGCAGACTGACATTGAATATTGAATGTATACATGTTTTTGAAGATAGTTTCAGACGATAGACTTATCTGCTCAGTCACTTCAGAATTCTGTACAATTTGTATTTTTTAGCTTCAAGTTTCTTGAAAAACTTCTTGATTTGAATGTTCTTGACGTTCAATCACATCAACTGATTGACAAGATACATTTTAGCAGAGTGTTTTTTATCATGCTGAGTCGTGTAGTCAACGTTTGCTTCTGCAAGTCTGTAGCAAAGATTCTCATGCAGTTTTTTCATTCTCGTTGTGTAGTTCATGATTGACTTTGATTTCTTTGAATGATTCTTGACGCTGAACTTCATTCTTGAATGTCTTTCTGTGATTGCAAAGAATGACGTTATCAATGTTGCAATGTGAACGTTATTATTGTAGAAGAACTCAATCATGACAAGAAGATGAACTCAATCATTTTGAACATCGTTGCAGTACGCTTGAAGATAAGTCTCGAGAGTTTGATTCTGTCTCTTGATTTAATCATTGATGCAAGAATGAAATGCAGTGCTAAGTTTTTACTTGATCAGAAGATGATAGCACAACGACGTTCAAAAGTGTAATGTAAATACGAAATCTCTGTCAGAAACTATATCATCAGAAGTTTCGTGATATCAAACTACTTTGTCAAGAAAGAGATCAATCAGATTGAAAGCAGTCATTGTCTTTCAAGTAGAAATGTAGTGCATCATCTTGAAAAAATGATCAACTACAATCATAATGCTGTCATAGAAGATGTCTGAGACGCTTGTGCTGTCAGAAAGATTGATGATGAAGTTCATGATAATGCTTCTTCATACTTTTCAAGAAATGAGTAAACTATTCAAAAGTTCTCAAATTCTGTGATATAATATCTTGTGTTGCTGACATGATTTACAAATTTTGCAGTATTTCTTAATGTTTTTATTTGCAAACAATCAGTTGAAGATTCATTGAACAAGCTTTAAACATCATCAAAGATCGAGATGTTCTGCAAGAAAGCTGTCATGATGTCATTTCATAATCTCTGCTCTAAATTCATTTTGTGCAAAAACATAAATAAATTCTTGAAATATCATGATGTCGTCTGTGATTTTCTTCAATCAGTTGATCATGAAGATGTTGAAGTCAATCTCAGTATCATGTGTGCTTGAGTTTCTCTTTTTCATTAATTCTTGTACTATAATGACAAGATGATTCATTTTCTGCTGTTTGCAAATCAGTCAAGTCAGACTCTTGAAAGAGTAGCTTGCAAAGTTGACAAAGCTCAAGATCAAAACATCATTTTGTATCAATAAATTAAAGTGTTTATGAATTTTCATAGACTTTAAGACTGCATCATCTGTCTCATCTGAATCATTTTGAATTGCAATGAAACAACTTTCTGATGCATTCACTTTCTCTCTTATGAATAAAGCTTTCTTCATTTCTTCAGCAAAATGATGCATAGTTGAATCTTTGTTCTGACTCATGATCAAACATTCGCTTTTCTCAGCAGAATGATGCATAATCAAAACTCTGCTCTGACTCATGATCAAACATTCATTCTTCTGAACAGAATGATGCATAGTTGAATCTTTGCTCTGATTCATGATCAAACATTCGTTCTTCTTGACAGAATGATGCATAGTTGAAACTCTGCTCTGATTCATGATTAAACATTCGCTCTTCTTGACAGAATGACACATAGTTAAAACTCTGCTTTGACTCATGATCAAACATTCGCTTTTGTCAGCGAGACAACATATAGTTGAACTTCTGCTTTGACTCATGATCAAACATTCACTTTCTTCAGTAGAAGAATTTGCTCTTCTGCATTTTCACTTCATCTGAATGACGTTTCTTTCAGTTTCAGCAATAGTGATAAATGTCAACTTGATGTTCTTGCAAGAGTAAACATCTTTTTTAGTCTCAGCAATAATAATAGATCTTGACTCAATGTTCTTGTAAGAATTGATATTTTCTCAAGTTTCAGCAACAGTAGTAGATCTTGACTCAATGTTCTTGTAAAAGCAAATGTTCTTCTGATAAAAAATAATGACATTTTGAAATCATCATTGAAACTTTTTGTCAGCACTCAGCAGTCGAGAATTTCTTCAAAGTTTAAGAAATTCTTCTGATTCTTCTTGTGAACGTTGATAAGTTAATGATCTTTTCAAATGATTTGATGACTATTTTTTCATGATTCTTGATGCTCAGAGTCTTGAACTGTTGAGTGAAGACAACGAGCGTTGATGCTGATTAACTCAAGAAATTCTTCAAGAGTTCTTTCATGTATGTTAAATCACAAGTGAACTCTCTCTCATCTACGTTGATATCTTTCTCATAGTTGAATCTTCTTGATGAGTTATCAACAGAATTGCTCACTCTCTTTTGATAGAAAATCTTGAAATTGTACACAGTAAGTTTGTTAACTCACTTCATCTGTTTGCAAGAGAGCTTGATTATTGTCATAAAGTATTAAAAATTTGCATGATCATTGATTATTTTTATTTCATGTCAAGTCTTTTTTAAATAATGTCTTCAATGATTCATGCTTTCAATGATCATCAGCATTTTCTGATCATGTGCATCATAGTTTTATTCAATTGATTATCACTTTCTTGATCAGATGATTACTGAGTATCAATGTAAATTTTTAAGTATGATATCTGTTTGTTGAAACATCATCATTTTCTCTGCAAATTCAGAAATGTTCATCTTCAGTCTTATGACTTTCGCAAAATTAAAGTGCTGAAGAATAATGTTTTAAGCAAAGATGACTTTCAGCTTCTGAAAAGTGTTTCAAGCATTGTTGATGAGTTCAATTCACTTCATCTGTTCTTTGAGAATTTATCTCTTTTTTATGTTAGAAAAGAGACTCATTTTAAGATGATCAATCAAGAATGATGCTATTCTTGAATAATTTTTTATGAATCAATGATAGAAGTTGACAAAGTTAAGAAACATTTGAATTTCTTTTATTGTTCTTGATTATGATCAATCTTGAATGATTTGCACTTAATTCTTCTTCATTGAAATTTCTTTTTTCTTTATTTTATATTCTAGAAAGAATAATTCTTTCTTGAAGAATTTGCATTTTGAGAGCTTGATGTAGAGCTTTAAAATCTGCAGTTTGTCAAGAATTTGTTGTATGTGATGAACATGTTTCTTACGAGTTTCGTTGAATATCAGAATGTCATTCAGATAGACAAGACAGATGATATTGAGAAATTCAAACAAAGTCTGATTCATATAGATCTGAAAGAAAGTCGATGCATTGATGAAATCAAAGAGCATTACAAGATACTTGTATAAATCAAATCTTGTACAAAATGTCGTCTTTCATTCATCTTCTTCTTATATGCAAAGTTTGTTGAACGCGTTCTTGATGTCAAGCTTGATAAATCACTTGATGTTTGCAAGATGATTGAGAGCTTCATCAATCAGCGAAAGAAAACATTTATTCTTGAGAATGATCGTGTTGAGTTCTTGATAATCAATGCATGATTGCAGCGTTTCATCTTTTTTAGATGTAAAGAGCATGAGCATCTCAGCTGAAGAGATGAAATATCATATCATGTTTGCTTAAAGCTGTTTCTTGATATACATCTTTTGTGCAATGAGTTCAACTGCAAAAAGATTGTACAAAGAATCTCAGAGAGCAATACAACTCTTCTTGATGCAAATAGTATGATCATGAAGTTCATAAATTGAAAGAACTTTGACTTTTTGAGTGAAAAGATTCGCGAAGTTCGTAAATTCTTTTGAAACATTTAAGAATTAATCGACTATTGTATTCTCAATCTGTGTGAATCAAAAGTTTTCTTCTGTCACTGAGAAACTCAAAGAATTGTACAGAGCATTTAGAAGTGATCAAATATGTATTATGATACTCTGTTGCTTAAGATTTTGAGTCAATTGAGCGCTTGAGACTTCTCGTTTCTTCTGCTGATTACATTGATGAAAAAACTTGAGAATGACTTTTCTTGTAAAACTAGATTGACGAATATTGCATGCAAAAAGACTTGACGTAAGTCTTGCTTCATTGAACATCACATAAGATGATTCTGAAACTGTTCTTTGATGAGATAGTCTCTTTCTTTCATTCTGAGCACACAAGATTCTTTAGCGTAAACATTGATGAATAAACTCATGAATGAGATTATGCTTCTTAAAGAATGAAAGATTTAACATAAGATTCTTTGAAACATATTCAACAATGATAAAGATCTTCAAGATGAATAAATTGCTTTCATTAAAGTTCTGAATGTTCAGATCAAGCAGTATTGTTTCATGTAATCACATTAATTTATCATCAAAGAAAATTTTCATGAATTTTTAAGAATGAATATTCTCAATCTTATCTAAACGTTTCACGAGACTGTGACAAATCATGTTTAACATACACTTAGTGTTTATCATGACTTAAGTTTCAAGAAGATCAAGACATTCTGACTTGATCTTGACTACGAGAATGAATGATGTTGTGACGAAGTTTAAGTTCTTTAACATTGTCAACGCGTTCAGTTTAACAGACAGTTAATTGATTGAATTGATTCACTGAGTTCTGTACTCTTCAGTTGCTCTCTTCTTCTGAGCAATCAATAAATGAAAGAAATCTATCAAGTTAAGTCTTTTTTCAAGATGTTGATAATGAGAATATTGTTAGAAGCAGAAGAAGCTTCTGAGAAGAAAGTTTCTGAAAAGATGAATCATGAATTTAAACAATTCAATTCTGCGTGATCTTTAAATTTGCATCTGATGCATGCTTTCTCACTGACTCTGCAATATTTTTTCTTTCAAAAGACTGTTTTTCTCAATTCTGATTCTTGTTGTTCTTGTTAATCATCAAAGTATTCTTCTTTTTCTCAATCATTGATTCTCTGCAAGAAACTCTGCAAACTCTTCTTGTGTAATCAATTCTTGAGAAATGAATTCGTTTTCAACTGTTGATTTTGCTGAGCATAGTTCAAAGCATGTTGCATGTCGATGTACTTCGTCAGTTCTCGACAGAACATCTTGCTTCGTTGAGCGAAAGTTAGTACAATTAGCTTGATCTTGTTTGAAGAAAGTAGTTCACTCAGAAATCTGAATAATAGCACTTTTTCAGACTTCATGACTTCAACACGATTTTGAAAATGTATCTTGTTGAGTTTCAGAAAGAACAACACGCATGTTTGATCGCTTCTTTTTATGATGACATTTCATAAATTGTTCATTTAATTCTGAAGTGACTTCATGTTGTTGTAAGACGAAGTCTCATCTTTCAATGACTCATGAAACAGCATTGATTCGATTGCATCTTCAGAATTCATGAGAATATAGACTATCATTCATAGAGATTTCTCAAGCAAAGTTATTGAGTTGCATCTTCAGAGTTCATGAGAACATTGACTATCATTCATAGAGATTTCTTGAGCAGAGCTATTGAGTTGCATCTTCAGAGTTCATGAGAACATTGATTACTATTGATAGAGATTTTTCGAGCATGACTCAGTTGCATCTTCAGAGTTCATGAGAATATTGACTATCATTTATATGAGTTTCTCGAGCGAAGTTTTTCTTCTTCATCTTTTTACTCATCTTTTCATCTCATTTCTAAACGAAGACATTGACATAAAGATATATCTATCTATTTATTTATTTATCTACTCATTTAATTATCTGTATCTAGTCTATCTTCTAAATCTATTTATCTAGTTGCATGTGTTTATGCTCGCTCTGTTGATTTCGAAGCTCTCTATATCACATCTGTATTCTATTTCTCGACATTGAAGCTCAACGCAAGAATATCATTTTCATGATATTGAGTAGAGCAGTGACAAAATAACAGAAAGCAACACGTTCATCTCTGCAACAATGAACGCATTGATGAGCAGCTTAAACATGAACGCATTGATGAACAGCTTGAACCAGCTGAATTTGAACGCATCGATCAGTTTAAGTCAGCTGATACTCTTTTCTTCGAAGGCTAGAAAACAGCTGCTGCAGACGTTTGATTTGAAAGATCGACATATTGCTCAGACATTAAGACTCATACTCGATGAATGGAAGGAAAAATCAAAGAAGCAGAGAGCTCAACTATACGAGCATATACAGGCTATGTGTGTTGAGGCTGAAGAGAACGAAGCTCAAGCTCAGAAAGAGCTGAATCTAGAGAAAGCTCAAGCTCGAGCTCAAGAGGAAACTGAGCATTCGAAGCTACTCAATGACGATGACGATTTGAATGAAATACATCGAATGTGCAAGCGGGAAATGACTCGACAGCAGGCTCGAAAGCTTGTTTGGCCTGAATGGCCTAATTCGGCTTCATCTGCTTCGGCTGTTTGGGAATTCGTCCCGTTGCCAGCCCGAAAGCCTACCGTTTCCCCAGCTCGATCGTCTCCTTCGCCTGCTTCGCCTGTTCGAGAAACTCGAGAATTCGTTCAGTTGCCAGCCCGGAAGCCCACTGTTTCTCCCTCTCGTTCTTCGCCTAGATCCCCGACTTCATCTACAAGCTCATTCTCTCGCTCGTCATCTGCTCGGGATTTGCAGCGATCCTACGCCCAAATCGCTCCTCTTTCCCCAGCCTCTTCGGTTCCCACTTCAGCCTCTGTCTCACCTGCTCGATCGCCTGCTCGAGATGCTAGGGATTTACGCCGAAAACCCAAGCAAAGGCCCTCTGTTTCCCCGCCGCGTTCCCCGCCACCTCATGGCTCACCCCGTAGCTCACCTCGCTACTCACCTGCTCGGAATTATCGCCGAACGCCTACCCGAAATGCCTCTGTTTCCCCCTCTAGGTCACCTCGCACTCCGCATGGCTCATGGCGTACTTCTTCACCTCGTGGTTCACCTACAAGAACCCCCCTTCATGGCTCATCTGCTCGAACCCCCCCTCGTGGTTCATTTACCCCCTCAGCTCGCGGCTCACCTTCGTGTTTATCCGTGGAGGATTTATACGTCATGTTTCATAGACCCAGCGGGGAAGAACACGCGCCGCAGGGCCAAAGGCAACGCGCCTTCCCCGAGCCCACATATTCGATTTCGCCCCCTACCTCTGCCTCATCATCGCGTCCTCTAAAGCGATTTCTTCAAAGATCGAAGGCGAAACTATCTTCCTGGATTCGATAGGTCTAGCCAACCAGGATTTCACAGGCCCAGGCCTGTCAAATGCGAAGGTCATGTGTTCGAACTCTAGCATTGCTCGTTGTTATTTTCATTTTTGTTATATACAAAGAATAAGGAATAGTAAGAAGGAAGGAAGAAAATGGTTCCGTAAGGAACAAAATAGTTTCGTAGGGAAAATAAGGGACTGTACAGCCGAATATTCAGTGGCAGGGTAGATTCTACTACTTCGTAAGACCATGCGACTGTCTACACCTCATCGTCGCCCTCATATATCTCGCCCTCTAGCTATCGACCTACTAGCTAGTCATGTTCAAAGCTTCGCCCTCGCACCAGGAAATATCGCCCTCTAGCTATCGACCTACTAGCTAGTCATGTTCAAAGCTTCGCCCTCGCACCAGGAAATATCGCCCTCTAGCTATCGATCTACTAGCTAGTCATGTTCAAAGCTTCACCTTTGCCCTTGAATATCCCGCCATCTAGCTATCGACATACTAGTTAGTCATATACCTCGCCTTCCCCCTCGAAAACCTGGTTCTCTAGTCATCGATCTACTGACTAGTCATTGTTTTAATCGTCGCTTTGCTCGAGTTTATTCTATACCTTCGGCCTTCGCCTCCCGCTTTTGCTTTCGATTTCGGTTCCGCCTTCGCCTTCGTCTCGCTAGTACCATAGAAGAGTCACATTGATGCTCAAGGGACGAGCATTAAATGGGTGGGGGAAGAATGTCGTGGGGCGAAGCCTCACCCCTCGATGACTCATGGAACAGCATTGATCCGGCCGCACCTAGGGTTCATGGGGACATTAGCTACTATTGATAGGGGCTTCCCGAGCAAAGCTATTGAGCCGCACCTTCAGAATTGATGAGAATATTGGCTATCAACCATGCGGTCACCTCTACACCTCGTCGCCCTCAATTTTTCGTCGATTTAGTGGCTACTACCTCATCTGATCGAGGCTTGCCCTAATCATTACGCAGTGAACTTTAGCGCGTACCCTGCGTAATGATTAGGGTTAGATATTTGATGGCCCTATTCAATTTCGGCCTTCGCACTAGGAAATATCGACCTCTAGCTATCGATCTACTGACTAGTCATATATCTCTATGATTTCGACCTTCACCTTCCGCTTTTGCTTTCGCTTCCGGTTTCGCCCTTCGCCTTCGCTCTGACCGACAGCTCGATTCGCCTAGTCAGTACCATTGAAGGGTCAAATTGATGCTCAAGGGACGAGCATTAAATGGGTGGGGGAAGAATGTCGTGGGGCGAAGCCTCACCCCTCGATGACTCATGGAACAGCATTGATCCGGCCGCACCTTCAGAATCCATGGGGATATAGGCTACCATTCATAGAGGTTTCCCGAGCAGAGCTATTGAGCCGCACCTCCAGGGTCCATGGGGACATTGGCTACCATTCATAGGGGTTTCCCGAGCAGGGCTATTGAGCCGCACCTTCAGGGTCCATGGGGACATTGGCTACTATTGATAGGGGTTTCCCGAGCATGACTCAGCCGCACCTTCAGAGTCCATGAGGATATTGGCTATCATTTATATGGGTTTCCCGAGCGGAGTTTTCCTTCTTCATCTTTTTACTCATCTTTTCACCTCATTTCTATACGAAGGCATCGACATAGAGACATACCTATCTACCTACCTATCTATCTACCCACCTAGTTATCTGTATCTAGCCTACCTTCTAGATCTACCTATCTAGTTGCATGTGTTCGTGCTCGCTCTGTTGGTTCCGAAGCTCCCTATATCGCATCTGTATTCTATTCCTCAACAACGTCAAGCAAGCATTGCTGAAGAGTCTTGAGAAACTTCGCTCATGTGATTCTACAATTTTTCTTCTCGACAGTTTTCTCGATCTGTTGAAGATAGTGCATCGCTGTGATCTTTACATATTTCGTGATGTAATCAAGCTTGTCGTTGTCTTTAATGTAATTCATCTTGATGAAGTTCAACTTTAGTTTTCTGAGAAACAACTTTAGATTCTTGTTGACGATGAACTTGAACTTCTTCTCTTTTGAGAACTTATTCAAGAAGATGATCTTAGAGATAATTACTTTCTTCTTAGAAGAATCATCATCGACGAAAGAACTTTCTATGACTTTAATAATGATTCTTTTGCGAAACTTCAATTCGAAATGATTAAATGCACGACTTCGTCATGTTAAAAAGTAATCAGAGTTTAACATGCAAAACGCTTAATTCAGATCTTTTAACAGAATGACATTTTCAATGAATAACATTTTACATCAAGCACACATCTTCAAATAATTTTGTTATCTCTGCAAGATCTTCACATCATCGATAATGCTTTAAATTTTGTTGAAGATGACAAATGAGAATTCATGTTCAACGACTTTCATTCTTGTCTGAAGCAGCGTGCACTATCTCTCTTTTCTTTCTACATTGACATGAGTGCTTCTGATGTTTTCATTCAATGCTGCACAATGATGAATCTCTAATAGATTCTTCAAATTAATGCTTGCAAAATCAGAAAATGATTGAGTCAATGAAGTCATGATGTTGACGATGATTGCTTGATGCTGTGCAAGATTCTTCGTTGAATTCAATTGAAACTCTTCTTTATTGTTGCAAGAAATCTGATCAAGCAAAGCGAGTGCAAGTTTTGTGAAGATGATGAAAGTAGACAAGATAATGCTCTTGAAAGACATGCAAATATTGCTTTCAAAAGATGAGATTACAACATCAAGAAAAATCGTATCTTGATCATGATGCTTGAAGAATACATTTACAACGTCATTGATGATGATCATTTGAGTCAAAGATGCAGAAGTCTCAAGAATGAAAAGAAATTAAGATTCATTACAAAGATTGAGTGTTATATTCGAAGAATTGCTGTTTAAGTCGACGATTTTTTTTTGATCATACAAACTATCATCTCTGCAATAAAGTAGAGTGTTAAAATTGTGAGTAGCTCAAGAAAGATGCAGTCACACTAGAGAATATGCACATAGATAATACGATCAAATTTGATAGTAGCTTAGTAATATTTATTTGTATAGAAAGTTAATACTAAACTACAAAATACAGAAGTGAATTCTTCTTTATATATTCAGAAGACTAAGTTCAAGCATCATTGATGAAATTAGCAAAATTACATGCAATCTTTGCAAGATTTCTTGAAGATTGTATGTGACTTGAATTCTTATCGTTGATAAAACATCAAGATTTATATGTGACTTGAATTCTTGTAGACTCAAAGTCTTTGAGAATCAACGGTAGAAATTCTCGTAGACTCAATGTCTCTGAGAATCGACAGTAAAATCTCTTGTAGACTCAGTGTCTCGATTCTCATAGACTCAGATTCTTGTTTGAGAACTCAATGATAATGTTTGAAGAATAGTTCTTGTGTTTATTCTTTATTCTCTGAAGAACTCTGACTTTCATAGATCTGAGTTTTGACACAAGATTTTTCAAGAAGCTAAATGACAAAATGCTCGATTCTTTCATTAATTTAGATCTTGTCAACTCTTTATATAAACTGAAATTATCAAAGTCTATGCATGTTTATGATGTATTTCATTCTGATCTGCTTTGCTTTGTTGTCAACAATCTCTTGCCTGATTAAAAGAATGAATTCTCAGATTCAATAGTGATAAACGATGAAGATAAGTGAAAAATCGATGATATATTGAATTTTCATTAATATTGAAGATGACTTCAGTATAAAGTCAAATGAAATGACTATGACAATGATCTCAATTGATATAACGCTGATGATGATGAATTTATGAATGCTCAGAAGATCATTGATGATTTTCATATTTAATACTTAAACAAATCGCGCTAATCAACAATTCAATCAATCAATCAAGTCGAGCAGAAAATACATTCATGTAAACATGAATCATTGAAGAAAAGAAATAATGTTACGATTCTAGTCTTGTCAGACTCAATCTTCTAGTCTTGTCAGATTTATTCTCGCTTTGTTATTTTGACTAGTTTCTATTAAGTCTAGCGTTGACTAAGAAACACACATATGTAATCAGCTTCTTTTCTGTAACTATCTTTCTTTCTTAACATTTATCTTCTAGTTAAATGACACTTTTATCTGACTCGCTTTAGACAGATTTCTAACAACAACACTTTAATTTCAAATGACAGACTATTCTGAAAATCAATGCATCTGACTACGTCAAAGATGAAATACTATCACAGTATGATGATGAGAATGTTTTTCACTCAGTAGCATTTTACAGCAAGAGCATGATTTTTGCTGAATGCAATTATCACATCTATGACAAGAAATTGCTAGTCATTATTCAATGTTTTGAACATTGAAGACTCAAGCTAGAATGTATAAAGCTGCTTATTCAGATGTTCATTAATCATCAGACTTTGAAAATCTTCATGAAAAACAAACAGTTAACTCGACGTCAAGTCAATTATCTAGACATTCTATTTAAGTTTAACTTTCAGATCATTTTTTAATCAGGCAAAATGAACTTTAAAGTCAATGCTTTAATCAGAATGTTTCTGATCAACGTTTCTGAATCAACTCAGCGTACTGAAGATTGCTATCAAATCATTCTGACATTTGATAGAATAAATATTCTAGCTATTGAATTTGAAGTTAATCTTTATCAGCGAGTAAAAGATGTCAACAAGATGAATGAGCTTTGCAATGAGTATAAACAAGCTATAAGCAAAAATAAGCTCAAGCTACATAGCATTGAATTGAAGCACTGCAAGATCATTGACAACGTTCTGTTCAGAAAAGATCTACTGTGAGTTTCTGAGAATATACATACAAAATTGCTAAAGAAAATTCATGATCAATCTTTCATCTCTCACTCTGACAATCAAAGAACTACTGATTTAGTTCAACGTTTCTACTATTGATCAGATCATTAAGCAACGATTAAACGTTACATTCAAAACTGTCATGTCTGTTAACAAAGCAAGATATTTAAAAATAGCATTAATGAATTTCTTCATTCTCTCTTGATTTCACAGAAACGCTGAAAAGATATAGCTATGAACTTCATCACTGAGCTATCTCTATCAGAAGATTATAACGTCATTTGCATAATCATATGTTGATTCATCAAGAAACATCACTATGTTCTCTGTCATTGAGAAGATGAGAACATCTCAGTCGAAAAAACAGTTTGAATTATGCTATGAAATGTTTATTGACTTCATGATCTATCTAATTCTATTGTTTCAAACAGAGACTTTCAATTCATATCAACAATGTGACAAAGTTTTTGTAAGTGACTAAGAATCACAGCTAGTTTATTAATAGTTTATCATTTTGAGATCAATGATCAATTAAAATGAGCTAATCAAGATGTTGAACGCGAACTAAGAATCTACTGCAATTACATGCAAAATGACTGAGCAAAATGACTATCAATGATAAAATTGAGCGAGAATTTCAATATTTTCTCAATCATTTCAATGACTTCATTCTACTTCAATAAGAGTTTTCACTCACGAATGAGTTTCAATTCAGATACAACTAACTACGAAACTACTTGTGAGCATCTTGAAGCTAGAAAAGCAGACAATATTATCATTTAAATGAAAGAGCTTTCTATCTTTGATTGTCAGCAATTGAAAAAGATAAAGCAGATCATTAAAGCTCAGATCAATAAACATAAACAAGACGTCATTTATGAAGTAAACAATTGAGTTTGATTATTCTTCAGAAACATTAAAACAACAAGATCATGCAAAGATTTGAAAGATAAACAGCTAGAACTTTATCAAATCACTATCAAAGTTGAGATCTTCTATCATCTTCATTTATTGATAAGCATGAAGCATCTGCATTCAATGTTCAGCTTAAAGCTATTGCAATCATATTCAGAAGATTTTCTATCAGAACAGCATTCAGAATCACTCAAATCAATCATTATTAAAGATAATGAATATTGAAAGATAAACAATATATTGAACTTCAGACACTATCGAGATCGAATACAGTACAAAGTCAAATGAACAAATCTAGATAGAAACAATGAATGATACTATGTCAATAAAGAAAAATTCAATGACTCAGAGAAAGTTTTGAATGAATTTCATAGACTATATTCAAACAAATCGCGCTAAATATCGAAATAACTATCAACAGAAGTGAGCAAATAAACTACATTCATGCAAACATGAATTTTCAAAAAGAGAAGTAATGTTACGAGTGTATTAAGACTGAACAAGACTGAAGCTTTAATCAATTTGCAATGCATGCTAGCAAGTACTCTGCATAATGATTAGAACTAGTCAACAATTTAGTCGAGATCTGATCTAAATCTGACTCAGATTTGACTCAGATGTGACTCAGCATCTTCTAATCAGCTTCTATTGTCTTCTAAATAAACACACTTCTTTGTATTACGAATGATCAACAGATTTCTATGATAAACACATTTTTTTATGTCATAAACATCTTTCAAATCAACATCTTTCTTATGTTTCAACACGTCTTCTTTAAGACTAACGTTAATCTGAGTAACTACTATATAAAGCATGTTTTTCTTGTCTTTTGTATCTTCTTTCTTCTGTATTCTTAAAGTCTTAGTTATAACTATCTTTATTGATCAAACATTCTAGTCATGCATGCACTCTGATTAGTTTCTAACATTCACAGTTTGAGAAGTGAACTGAATTATTGAGTTTAGCTAAAGAAACATTTGTTGCTTAAAGCGAAATAAAGTTGAAATTTTAGCTGAGCTCATCTGAATGTGATCAGATTTTATGAATAAAATCTGTGATCATTTCATATGTTGTTGAACTGAATCTGCGTTTGTTTATATGTCATTGAACTGAATCACGCTTTCGTTGCTTTCATCACTTTCATCACTTTCATCACTGTCGTTTCTTTCGTTGCATTCAGTCTACTACTCATTTATCTACTCGCTCATCTACTTGTCTATTTACTCGCTCATCTACTCGTCATTCTACTCACTCATCTACTCATCACTTTACTCACTCATTTACTCGTCACTTTACTCGCTCATCTACTCTTCATTCTACTCGTTTAGTTACTCGCTCATTTACTCTTCACTCTACTCGTCTAGCTACTCGCTCATCTACTCGTCATTCTACTCGCTCATCTACTCTTCATTCTACTCGTCTAGCTACTCGCTCATTTACTCATCATTCTACTCGCTCATCTACTCTTCATTCTACTCGTCTATTTACTCGCTCATCTACTCATCACTCTACTCACTCATTTACTCTTTACTATACTCGTCTATCTACTCGCTCATTTACTCGTCACTTTACTTTCTATTGAACTTTCTATCAAATGCTTTATCAAACGCTCTATCAAATGCGTCAATCAAACGCACAAAACATGTTAAACAGTGCTTCAAACAATGCTTTCTACTGAGCTTTTCACTGATCTTTCTACTAATTTTTCAATCAATCTTTCTATTGATCTTTCTACTAGTGAGCTTTCTACTGACCTTTTGATTGAGTCATCTAGTGAGCTTTCTACTGATCTTTCGATCGAGTCATTCAGTGAGCTTTCTACTGATCTTTCAATCGAGTCATTTAGTGAGCTTTCTACTGATCTTTCTATCAATCTTTCTATCAATCTTTCTATTAATCTTTCTACTGAGCTATTTATTGAACTATCGACTGAGCTTTTTATCAAACACTCTACCAAACATTCTACATGCTTCAAAATACGCGTCGATCGAATGCATAACATGAATCAAACAATGCTTTCTGTTGCAATCGTGCACTTTGAATTAGTCTAACATAGATCATGTCAAACTATCATAGACTAGTATAAAGCTGATGTTGACACGCTAGCTGTTATGAGTTTGCATAAAGCGAATCATATGAGTGTATTTTAACTAGAAGTTCAAAGCTGAAGAAGAAAGAAGATGCAACACGTCATGAGTTTTACTCACAAAGACACGCTAGATTGCTAGCGTGTCAACATCAGTTTTATACTAGTCTATGATAGTCTGACATGATCTATGTTAGATTAACTCAAAGTGCATGATCACAACATTACTTTTTCTCTTCATTTAGTAATGTTCTTATTGCTGCAGTTCGATTAATCTTTCTTAAGTCGATTTCTATCTTGACTTGTTCAAATATCATTCATAAAAGTCATTTACAATCTTCTGACATTCTTCGAATTCACTTTCATCAACGTTGTATCAATGTAGATCAACGTTGTATTCTTTTCAATTGATACAATATTGTAGTTGTTTATCTCGTTCGTAGTGTCTAAAGTTCAGTATGTTCTTCATCTTTCATTCATCTTTATCGTCGATCACTATAAAGTCAGACGATTTATTTTGTTGTTCATTCAGAGAGTTTTTTAAATCTAGTTGCAGCAAATTTAATGCAAACTTCAAATGTATTTTCATAGTTGATGATAGTTTCAGTTGATAAGCATGTTCAATCTTGATCAGAATCTTGAAGAATTCTAGCATCTTATCGTTTAGCTTCTGTGATGATCATAAGATTATTATGTTTCTAGAATTCAGAAACATCATGTCATCTATCTTGTAAATCATTTTCTTTCGATGCTTGTCAATCTGTTTCTTCATTGTGACTCTGACTTTTGTCAAGACTTGCTTGATCAATGCTAGTGATCATTTCATGTGTTTGAATATATTCTCTGCTTTGTCTGCTTCGATTCTAGCTTGAGTGATCTCATATTCGATTGAGTTTAAATTGAAGCTTATATAAAAGTGAAAGTTCTTATTCAGAAAGAACATTAACTGTTTAATTGATGATGAAATAGCATTGTTATTGATGAATTCAACCATGAATAATCAGGCGAATCAATCATCTTGCATATATGAGCAGTAGCTTCGTAGATATCATTCTACATTCTGATTCACTCTTTCTATCTGATCATTGATCTGAAAATGATAATCGATGAATAGTTTCATCTTGATGTCTAGTCTCAGACATAGAGACTTTCAGACAATCAATATGAATTGTGAATCACGATTGAACATTATTGATCTTGATAGTTCATAAATTCTGAAGACTCATATCAACAGTAGTTTGACTGTTTGTTCTGCAAAGATTTCTTCATCATTTGATCAACGCGATATATAGTGTCGTTTCTTAAACAATCAATCTATGACTGTCAGAATCGCGTTGCTTTCATCACTTTCTGATAGATTGATAATGAAGTTTAATAATATGTTCTGTCATCGCTGCTTAAGTATGAGCAATAACTTCAGCAGTTCATTAATTCAATCTCTTGATGCTTTTGATCTACGATAAACATAACAGTTTCAAATGTAACGCTTGATCATCGTTCTCATCTTCGACCAGCAATATGATTGTCTTAGCAAGTTCAACGTTTGATTCATGTCAGAGTGATCACTGATCGAAAGATCATATGCTTTTCTTATCAATAAAGTGATCATTGACTGAGAAACTCATAGTCTATCATCTTTTCAAAGTACTTCATCAAGTATTTTACAATTGTCTAGATCAATATCTTGACAAGTCTTTCTGTTCTGTTTTATGACTATTCGAATATCAAAGCACAGTTGATTCGTTCAATTTTCGACTATAATCTGATTCTGAATAAAAATCATCTCTTCGATCGAATTTTGATTAGCTTTTGATTTGAGTTTCGAATCTGAGTCAGATCTGAGCAAGATTTGAGTCAAATCTTGATCAGCTTTCTGATTATTTTCTATTGATTGAAGTTCAAATCTGTCTTTTGACAGTAGCATCTGATGCTAATATAGCTTATGATTATCGTTTGCTTCAACTGACTTGACGTCTGACATTCTGATCAGAGCGTTGACTTTCAGATTCTGTTTTTTCGACTGATATATGATCTTGAAGTTATATTCAGATAACTTCTCAGCTCATTTAGCTTGTCATCTGATCAGTTCTTTAATGATCATGAAGTACTTTAAATTCAGATGATTGATGAAGATCTTGATTGAAATATTCATACATTTCAATTCAAAGCGTCAATGCTTCAAGCAGCGAATGATGATCAGCAGTTTCTTGTCATAAATCTTGTAGTTACATTCTGCGAAAACCTTGTTCTTGCTATAGAAGATCACTGAATGTAGAATGTCTTCATCGTCATATTGAGACAATACTTCGTCGTTAACATAGTTCAAGAAGTCAGTTTTCAGAATAGCTTCTCTGATCAAGTCAAAATGCTTCAGAATGAGAACTGTCATCACTTGTTACTTCAGTTCTTCAAAGATTATCTGATAAATCTCTGTTCATTCAAAAAGATGATCTTTTCAAGTCAGCTTTATCATGAGTTAAGCAATCTTTGAAAAGTTCTTTATGAATCATTAATAGAAATTGCAGAAATCAATGAAGATCTGCACATAAGTCAATGATCGAGACACTTTTCAGTTTCAAATCACATCTACTTTTCGAAAATTCATTCGCAGATCATTGATGAATATCAGTAGTTTAAGAAATGAGATTTTCTGAATCTTGAATTCGCACTTGTCAATGTCTATCTGTAGATCGACTTCACGAAGCTTCTTTAGTACTTCTTTCACATGAGTTCTATGTTCTTTCAATGTCTTACTATAAATGAGAATATCATTCAAGTATGTCTGACAGAATTTATGCAAACAGTCGAACAACACATCATTGATATAATGCTGAAAGAAAGCAAATTCATTGATCAATTCAAAGAGCATTACTCTATACTTGTAAACATTGAAGAAAGTAACAAAAGTAGTTAAATCTTCGCTTTCTGAACTCATGCGCAGTTTATTGAACATGATGATAATGTTGAGTCAAATCAGATACTTACTGTCTTGAATTCAAGCTAGTACTTCGTCTATCAAGAATATTGAATAACGATTTCTTTTAATCAGAGCATTCAGTTTTTAATAGTTCATACAAAAGCAAAAACTGTCATCTTTCTTTTTAATAAACAATATTGACGAAGCAAAAGAAGCTTTGCTGAGTATGATAAACTTCTTCTTCAAATTCTCTTCTAAATACTCTTTAATCTTCTGCAACTTGTAACTTAACATGAAATACAATCAACTTCTAAAAAGTTGATTCTCTTCTTCTAATTCAATCTTATGATCATATGATTGATGTGAAAGCAACTGCGTTGTCTTTTCTCTATCAAAATCATTCAGAAAGTCGTGATAAACTATCAAAAGCTTCTTCTTCAGTTCATTTAATGACATGACAGAGATCATTTCATTCAGTTTCGCGAAATCTTTGACTAAGCTAAGCACTTTGTTGATTTCACTAATGATCAAAAAGAAGATCTTAATCTTCTTATTCTTAACTAGAGTTTGATACACAGTGACTTCGATCATGACAATATTGACGAGTTTCTTTGTCTCAGTTGACTGAAATGAGCGAAGTTGATTGAAGTTAACTTGAGTGCTTTGCTTTGCTATGAGAGCAGATTCAATGAATCTATTCATTGATTTCTGATTCATGAGTCTCTTCAAGATGATCATTAATATAACAATCAAGTTCAAGTTCTTTTATTTCATTTTGCAGATTTCATTTGATTCAGATCTGTGAAATGTTGATTGACTGCTTACTTTTGAAACAACAGATTTCGATGTTTGAATTTTCAACAATGATATTAATCAATTATTTGCAAAATTTATCAACATTTGATTTCTTTTTAATCAAAGATTTTCAATGATTATCTTGTGTTGATCTAAACAAGTTATTAATAGAAACATCATTTCATTCTTGTGTTCTTATATCATAATCAATATATACAAAGCATGTGTAATTGACTTTCAATCAGAGATTTTATCATACAATTGAATCAACTTTGATTTTGACAGCGATATTGACTGAATATCAAAGCGTTCACATAGCTTTGACATCAAAGATTCATCAATGAAAGTCATGTCAATGACTTCAATATTTATCAGAGCAAGAAATTTGAATATCTTTTCTAAACTATTTAAGATGATGTCAACAGTGAACGACTTGAAATCAAATGAATCATCAGACATGCTGATGAAGCAAAATATAAGTATATCGCTCTCAGTCACTACTTTGACGAGAGCAAGTCATTTTTCGAATTCGCTGCGATTTTGTGCATTTGAGCTGACTTAAAACAGTTGCATGCTCTATGTTTTGACTTCTTGCATTTGAAGCAGAGTTCTTTTTTAAACAACTTCTCTCTAGCAGAATCAACGTTCAATATTCTGAGTTTCTTTCATGCAGAGATTGAAGCTGAGATTGCAGTAGTGATCATCATTGAGATGCTAGTAATTTGAGTCGTTAATGTCTTGAAGACTGATTGAGCATTCAATTTCATCAATCAAACGTTGACTTGCATGCAGATGTTGATGAATTCATTCAAATTCATAGTTTGTTCATTGATCATGACTTGCTGAAGATCTGAGCTAATCTTATGCTGAAGATCATCTAGTAAAGTTTCGTTATTGTATTCTAGTTTTGCACTAAGTCTCTGAAATTTCATTCAAAATTCATGAAAGAAGATTTTGTTTTGATACAGCTTCAAGAACTGTCGTTGAGTTATGTGATGTTGATTGAAATCATCGTACATCTTATTTATGATCAACAGTATCTTTTCTGCTTTAAGAAATGAGTTCGTGATCATGTTTCTCATTCTGAATGCTATGTGTTTGATCATTGTTTTACTGACTTAACTTTTCACATATGCAATCTTTATTTCTTCAATAGAAAAATGATTCTTGTTCATCTTCAGCTTGTTTTGCATTCAAAACAATCAATTATTTACATTCTGTCTCAAATCTTTGAACAAAGATGAGTCAGATAGCTTAATCGACTTCAAGAATTAATCTTTTGAAATCAAAGTGCTTAGTCAACTTGATGTTACTTTTAAATGATGTATAATCACATTCTTTTTCTTCATCTCTTTCTGTAAATGCATTTGAACAACGTTCAACGTTGTCTGTGTAACTTTCAACTTAATGTTAATAGCTTTCAATTCAATGTTAATCTTGTTGACATCATTCAACATCTGAATCATGTCATTGTGAATCTTGATTTTGATGTCATGCTGTTAACATATGTACTTGATAAATGCAATGAAATCATCTGCTTCATGAATGTTTATTCAAGCATTCAGTTCAGTGCTGATGCTGATCTTGATCATTTCATGATCAAAAAGCAACACATTTGTGTTCTTTTCTTTAATATTCAACAATGCATTCATGTCTTCTTCTTTTGATGCTGTTCAATTCTGTAATAGAAGTGATTCTCTTTCAGCATTTCAAAGTTCATAACAAGTTGTGCTCACTAATTCTGATTCTAATTCTATGCTTTTAATCATTGTGTAAGTAGAAAATTGCAGATTGAAATTCAACTGAAATTTCTGATTTCAGTTCTAGAACAACATGTTCATGTTCTTCTGTTCTTCTGTTCTGATGATGAGTTCAGTAAAGAGTTAGTTTAGAACAATGCATTCATGTTCTTCTGTTCTGTTCTAGAAATTTCTTGATTTTTAATGAGTTTTTTGAGCTTGATTTTCTGATTTCAATTCTGATTTAAGTTTGAGTGATGTAGCTTGTTTTTATATCATTTACACGTCAATAGTAAGATTAATGAGCTTTGAACTAATGTTATGAGTCTGCATAAAGCGAATCATATGAATGTATTTTAACTAGAAGTTCAAAGCTGAAGAAGAAAGAAGATGCAACACGTCGTGAGTTTTACTCACGAAGACACGCTAGATTGCTAGCGTGTTAACATCAGTTCTATACTAGTTTATGATAGTTTGACATGATTTATGTTAAACTAACTTGAAGTGCACAATTGCAACACTAGCGATCTAACGTGTCTTTGTGAGTAAAATTCACGACGTGTTGCATCTTCTTTCTTCTTCAGCTTTGAACTTCTAGTTAGAATACATTCATATGATTCGCTTTATGCAAACTCATAACATTAGTTTAAAGCTCATCAATCTTGCTATCAACGTGTAGATAATATAAAAACAAGTTACATCATTTAAACTTGAATCAGAATCAGAATTTGAAAATTGAGTTCAGAAGACTCATTAGAAATCAAGAAATTTCTAGAACAGAAGAATACAAACGTGTTGTTCTAGAACTGAAATCAGAAATTTCAGTCAAATTTCAATCAGCAATTTTCTACTCACACAGTGACTAGAAGCACAAAATTAGAATCAGAATCAATGAGCATTGCTCATTATGAACTTCAAAATGTTGAAAGAAAATCACTTTTATCACAGAATTAAACAGCATCAGAAGAAGAAGACATGAATGCATTGTTGAATACAGAAGAAAAGAACATGAACATATTGTTTTTTAATCATGAAATGATTAAAATCAGCATCAGCACTGAACTGAATGCTTGAATAAATACTTATGAAGCAAATGATCTCGTTGCATTTATTAAGTACATATGTTAACAGCATGACATTAAAATCAAGATTCACAATGACATGATTCAGATGTTGAATGACATCAACAAGATCAACATTGAATTAAAAGTTATTAACATTAAGTTGAAAGCTATACAGATAACGTTGAACGTTGTTTGAATGCATTTACAGAAAGAAATGAAGAAAAAGAACGTGATTATACATCATTTAAAAGCAACATCAAGTCGACTAAGCACTTCAATTTTGAAAGATTAATTCTTGAAGTTGATTAAGCTATCTGACTCATCTTTGTTTGAAGATTCAAGACAGAATGTGAATAATTGATTGTTTTAAATGCAAAACAAGCTGAAGATGAACAAGAATCATTTTTCTATTGAAGAGATGAAGATTGCATATGTGAAAAGTTAAGTCAGTGAAACGATGATCAAACACATAGCACTCAGAATGAAAAACATGATCATGAACTCATTTCTTGAAGCAGAAAAGATATTGTCGATTCTAAATAAAATGTATGATGATTTCAATCAACATCACACAACTTAATGACAGTTCTTGAAGCTGTATTAAAACAAGATCTTCTTTCATGAATTTTAAATGAAATTTCAAAGACTTAGTGTGAAACTAGAATACAATAACAAAATTCTACTAGATGATTTTCAGCATAAGATTAGCTCAGATCTTCAGCGAGTCATGATCAATGAACGAACTATGAATTTGAATGAATTCATTGACATCTGCATGCAAGTCAACGTTCGATTGACGAAATTGAATGCTCAATCAGTTCTCAAGACATCAATGACTTAAGTCACTCACTTTATCGCTAGCATCTTGACAACAATCACTACTGCAATCTCAGCTTCAATCTTTGCATGAAAGAAATTCAGAATATTGAACGTTGATTCTGCTAGAAAGAAGTTGTTTAAAAAAGAACTTTGCTTCAAATGCAAGAAGTTAAAATATAGAGCACATGATTGTCTTAAGTCAGTTCAGATGTACGAAATTGCAGCAAATTCAAAAAACAATTTGCTTTCATTAAAGTAATGACTGAGAGTGATATACTCATATTCTGTTTCATCAACATGTTTGATGATTCATTTAATTTCAAGTCATTTACTGTTGACATTATCTTGAATAGTTTAAAAAAGATATTTAGATCTTTTGCTCTGATAGATATTGAAGTCATTGACATAATTTTTATTGATGAATCTTTGATGTCAGAGCTATGTGAATGCTTTGATATTTAATCAATATTGCTGTTAAAATCAAAGTTGATTCAATTGTATGATGAAATTTCTGATTGAAAGTCAATTATACATGATTTGTATACATCAATCATGATACAAAAACACAAGAATGAAATGATGTTTTTATTAATAACTCATTTAGATCAGCACAAGATAATCATTGAAAATCTTTGATTGAAAAGAAATCAAATTTTAATAAATTCTGCAAATGATTGATTAATATCATCATTGAAGATTCAAACATTGAAATCTGCTGTTTTAAAAGTAAACAGTCAATCAGCATTTCACAAATCTGAATTAAACAAAATCTGCAAAATGAAATGAAAGAACTTGAATTCAATTGTTACATTAATGATCATCTTGAAAAAACTTATGAATCAGAAATCAGTGAATAGATTCATTGAATCTGCTCAGTTCATTGAATCTGCTCTCATAGCAAAGCAAAGCACTCAAGTCAATCTCAATCAACTTTGTCTTTTTCAGTCAACTGAGACAAAGAAACTCATTAATATTATCATGATTGAAGTCGCTGTGTATTGAACTTTAGTCAAGAATAAGAAGATCAAGATCTTCTTCTTGATCATTAGTGAAATTAACAAAGTGCTTAGTTCAGTTGAAGATTTCACGAAACTGAATGAAATGATTTTTGTCATGTCATTAAATAAACTGAAGAAGAAGCTTTTAATAGTTTATCATGACTTTCTGAATGTTTTTAATAGAGAAAAGACAACGCAGTTGTCTTCACATTGATCATATAATCATAAGATTAAATTAGAAGATGAGAGTCAGCTTTTTAGAAGTTAATTGTATCTCATGTCAAGTCACAAATTGCAAAAAATCAAGAAGTATCTAGAAGAAAACTTGAAGAAGAAGTTTATTACACTCAGCAAAGCTTTCTTCGCTTTGTCAATACTATTTGTCAAAAAGAAAGATGATAGTCTTTGCTTTTGCGTGAATTATTGAAAATTGAATGCTCTGATCAAAAGAAATCATTATTCAATACTTTTGATAGACGAAGTACTAGCTTGAATTTAAGACAGTAAGTATCTGACTTGACTTAACATTATCATCACGTTCAATAAACTGCGCATGAGTTCAGAAAGTAAGAATTTGACTACTTTTGTTACTTTCTTCAATGTTTACAAGTATAGAATAATGCTCTTCAAATTGATCAATGAATCTGCGTCTTTTCAGCACTATATTAATGATGTATTGTTTGACTATCTGCACAAGTTCTGTCAGACATACTTGAATGATATTCTCATTTATAGTAAGATCTTGAAAGAACATAGAATTCATGTGAAAGAAGTGTTAAACAAGCTTCGCGAAGTTGACTTGCAGATAAACATTAACAAGTGCGAATTTAAGATTCAGAAAATCTCGTTTCTTAAATTACTGATATTCATCAATGATCTGCAAATGAATTCTTGAAAAGTAGATATGATTCAAAGCTGAAAAGTGTCTTAATCATTGACTTATGTGCAGATCTTCATTGACTTCTGCAATTTCTATCAATGATTCATAAAGAACTTCTTAAAGATCATTCAACTTATGATAAAGTTGATCTGAAAAGATCATTTCTTTGAATGAACAGAGATTTGTCAGATGATCTTTGAAGAACTAAAGTAACAAATGACAACAACTCTTGTTTTGAAGCATTTCAACTTAATTAAAGAAGTTATTCTGAAAACTGACTTCTCAAACTATGTCAATGACAAAGTATTGTCTCAATATGATGATGAAGACATTTTACATTCAATGATCTTTTATAGCAAGAACATGATTCTCGCAGAATGCAATTATGAGATCTATGACAAGAAACTGCTGATTATCATTTGCTGCTTGAAGCATTGACATCTCAAATTAAAATGTATGAATATTTTGATCAAGATCTTCATCGATCATCTGAATTTAAAGTACTTCATGATCATCAAAGAACTGATCAGATGACAAGCTAAATGAACTGAGAAGTTATCTGAATATAACTTCAAGATCATATATCAGTTGAGAAAACAGAATCTGAAAGTTGACGTGCTGATCAGAATGTCAGATGTCAAGTCAGTTAAAGCAAATGATGATCATAAGCTATATCAGCATTAAATGCTATTGTCAGAAGACAGATTTGAACTTCAGTCAATAAAAGATTATCAGAAAGTTGATCAAGATCTGACTCAGAATTTGATTCAGATTTGAAACTTGAATTGAAAGTTAATCAAAATTCAATCGAAGAGATGATTTCTATTCAAAATCAGATTATAGTTGAAAATCAAATAAATCAACTGTGTTTCAATATTTGAATAGTCATGAAACAGAACAGAAAGACTTGTTAAAATATTGATTTAGACAATTGCAAAGTACTTAATGAAGTACTCTGAAAAGATGATAGACTATGAATTTCTCAGTCAATGATCATTTTATTGATGAGAAAAGCATATGATCTTTTGATCAGTGAACATTCTGACATGAATTGAACGTTGTGTCAGAATCGTGCCTAGATAATACAATTGATGAAGATCAGAGTTGATAGTGCTTGATCTTTAAAGATAACTATAACTGAATATTAAGAATACAGAAGAAGATTGATACAAAAGCTTCTATTTATGTAATGTTCAGAGACTACACTAGACTTGAAAGAAATGTGTTTGTGACATGAAAAGAAGATAATGTAGATGAACAAGATGTTGATGAAAGAAAAGAGTGTTGAGAAAGAAAAAAAGTGTTGAGTCATATCTGAGTCAAACCTGAGTCAGATCTAGATCAGATCTCGACTAGATCGTTGACTAGCTTTAATCATTACACAGAGTACTCACTAGCGTGCATTGCAAATTGATTAAAGCTTCAGTTCTGTTCAGTCTTATCGATCTTGATACGCTTGTAACATTACTTTCTTCTTTGAAAATTCATGTTTGCATGAATGTAGTTTCTTTGCTCACTTCTGTTGATAGTTATTCCGATATTTAGCGCGGTTTGCTTGAATATAGCTTGTGAAATTCGTTCAAAACTTTCTCTGAATCATTGAATTTCTCTTTATTGACATAGTATCATTCGTTGTTTCTATCTAGATCTTTTCATTTGACTTTGTACTGTATTTGATCTCGATAGCATCTGAAGTTTAATATATCATTTATCTTTCAGTGTTCATCGTCTTTGATAGTAACTGATCTGAGTGATTCTGAATGCTGTTTTGATAGAGAGTCTTTTGAATACAATCATAGTAACTTCGAACTGAACATTGAATGCAGATGCTTCATGCTGACTGATAGATGAAGATGATAGAAGATACTCACTTTGACAGTAATTTGATAGAAATTTAGCTGTTTGTCTTTCAAATCTTTGCAGAGTCTCGTTGTCTTGACGTTTCTAAAAGATAGTCACACTCAGTCATCTACTTCATAAATGACGTTTCATTTATATTTATTGATCTGAACTTTGATGATCAGCTTCGTCTTTTTCAATTGTTGACGATCGAAGCTCAGTAGCTTTTTCATTCAAATGACAATATCATCTGCTTTTCTAGCTTCAAGTCGTTCATGAGTTGTTTTGTAGTCAGTCATATCTGAATCAAAACTCATTCGAAAATGAAATTCTTTATTGAAGTAGAAGAAGATCATTGAAGTTATTGAAAAGATATTGAAATTGTCGCTGAATTTCATCATAGATATTCATTTGACTCAGTCGTTCTGCATGTAATTGCAGTAGATTCTAAGTTTGCGTTCAACGTCTTGATTGACTCATTTCGATTAATTATTGATCTCAAAATGATAGATTGTGAATAAACTAGCTGTGATTCTCAGTCGCTTGCAAAGACTTTTTCACATAGTTGATATGAATTGAAAGTTTCTGTTTGAAACAATAGAACTGAGTAAATCATGCAGTCGATAGACATTTCATAGCATAATTCAAATTATTTCTTCAACTGAGATGTCATTGTCTTCTTAATGACAGAAAACATAGTGACATTCTTTGATGAAATGATATATGATTGTGCAAATAATGTTATAGTCTTCTGACAGAGATAGTTCAGAAATGAAGTTTATAGCTATATCTTTTCAGCGTTTCTGTGAAATTGAAAGAGAATGATAAAGTTCATTGATGCTATCTTTAAAGACTTTGCTTCGCTGACAAGCATAATAGTTTCGAATGTACTGTCTGACTGTGACTCGATGATCTGATCAATGGTAGAAACGCTGAACTAGATTGATGATTCATTTATTGTCGAAGTGAGAGATTGAAGATTGATCATGCACTTCTTGTAGTAATTTCGAATGCATGTTCTCAGAGACTCACAGTAAATCTTTTCTAAATAGAACGTCATCAATGATTTCGCAGTTTTTCAGTTTAGTAATATGAAATTTGAGCTTGTTTTCGTTCATAGCTTGTCTATATTCGCTGCAGAACTCATTTGTTTTATTTGTCATATATACTCATTGATAGAGATTTGCTTCTGATTCAACAGGTAGAACATCGACTCTATCAGAGATCAGAATAGTCTGAAAACAATCTTCAAGACACTGAGCTGATTCAGAGACGTTCACTAGAAACATTGTGATTAAAGCATCAATCTTAGTGTTCATTTTGTCTGATCTAAAGATGATCTGAAAGTTGAACTTTGATAAAATGTTCAGATAGTTGACTTGTCGTCGACTCAACTGTTTGTTTTTCATGAAGATCTTCAAAGTCTGATAATCAGTGAACATCTGAATAAGTAGTTCAATGCATTTCAGCTCAAGTCGTCAGTGTTCAAAACATTGAATAATAACTAGTAATTTCTTGTCATAAATGTGATAATTGATCTCAGCGAAAATCATGCTTTTGCTGTAGAAGATTATTGAATGAAGAACTTTCTCATCATTGTACTGAGATAGTATTTCATCTTTTACATAGTTCAAAGCATCAATCTTCAGAATAGCTTGTTGTTTAAGATTGAAGTGACGAAGTACTGAGATTGAGCTGACTTGTTTCTTTAGATTGTCAAAGACTTGAACACAGATCTTGTTTCAAACAAAAGATATGTTTTTTCTAGTCAGCTGAGTAAACGGTTTAACTAACTTCGAGAAGTTCTTAATGAAACGATGATAGAAGTTAACAAATCTGACGAAGCTTTGAATTTTCTTTAGATTGATTGAGATGATTCAGCTGACTATGACTGTCACTTTGCTGAAATTCATACAAAGATCTAGTTCTGATACAATGACTTCTAGAAAGACAGTCTCTTTTACATTGAATTTACACTTTTGAATATTCATTTGCAGTTCAGCTTCGCGTAGTTGATTCAATACTAGTTTGACGTGATCTTTATGTTTCTTTCTCGTTTTGCTATAAATAAGAATGTCATCTAAATAAACTCGGCAAAAGTCGTTCAGAAAGTTTCATAAAACATCATTCATATATTGCTGAAAGAAGATCAATTCATTAGTCAGTTTAAATGATAGCATCTTGTATTTATATGCTTCTAAAGCAGTGATAAAAGTGATGTAATTCTCGCTATCAAGATGCATTTGAAGTTTGTTGAACGCTGATATGATGTTCAATCTAGTCAGATGCTTGCAACTCACTATTTTATCAATGATCTCGTCTATCAGCGATAGAGAATATCTATTTCTTTTGAAAATGACATTTAGCTTTTGATAGTTCACGCAGAATCGAAGATCTTCATTTGCTTTGAAAGCGAATAGAACAGAGAAGAAATAGAAGATCTGACTGAGAGTGATGAATCTCTTTGACAGATTCTCGTTCAGATACTTCTTTACTTTCAGAAGTTTGACAGAAAACATTCAATATGCTCAACAATGAGAAAGAGTTGAATCACTAGTCAGCTCGATTTTATGATCATAGAAGTAGTTCAAAGATAGCTTATTCAATTGAACTCAATCAAAAACATTTAGAAAATCATGATATTCTGAAGACAGCTTGACTTTAATAGCTTTCAAATTCTGAGTAGTTTTCTCAACGAAAGAGACGTTCAAAGTGTTCAAATCGCACTGAGTGTTGTACGCGATTTTTCTATCAATATTCTTCATGAATAGAGCGAATACTTCAGTCTGATTCTTCTTTGAGCGATTCAACAATGTTTTGAACGAAGCAATGTTTATGCTTTGAATTGAGAATGACTCTTTCTGAATCGTAGTTGAAACAGATTGTTTGAGCATTCTAGAAACTCTTAACTGAGAAGTAGAAGTAGACAAAGTTGATTACGATCAACTTGAGTGCTTTGAATTGAAAGAGATTGAAAAAATCGAAATGAGAGTATTTAATTGATTCGAAAAAATGATGACGTCAATTTGCATATTCAGTAATATTTCATTTTTATTCATTCATGAATTTTCTAATATGACTTCGTGATGATCGATGTCAGCTATCAACATAGAAACAGTCAATTTCTTATGACTTTCAATG
>JAABUS010001402.1_pt1 | contig 52897 bp, 69 predicted proteins | sample 5560161 | NCBI WGS metagenome assembly JAABUS01 (sample SAMN10711885, study PRJNA513376) | rock metagenome | isolation source: Antarctica rocks | place: Antarctica: Victoria Land, Trio Nunatak nord | collected 2016-01-04 | reverse complement strand
GGATGTCGTCGCAACTGCTTGAGGACATGCGGGCGACAGGCGTCGTGATAGCGCCGCCGGCTGGCATGATGGCCCTGACGGGTAAACGGCTGGTTGCAAAGCGGGCAGACGCCGTACGAGACCGAGACCGTCCAGCCGTGACGCCGGAAACGCCAGCGGGCGGCATGTACGGCGGATGCGGTCGCGCCGATGGTCGATGCCAGGACATCATCCGGCACCGTGTCGGGGCTGGTCAGAATCAGCCAGCACTGGCTGTCGGTGAGCTCGGTGCGTGCCATTGGCCAACCTGGGCGAAGCCGTAAACGTACGGAGCAAGGACAGCGCGGCTCCCTACCCGTTGCCGTCGATCTAAGCAGGGCTTCCGGGCATTCTCCCTAGTGGGGCGCAGAGCAAGGATGACTTCCCCTTTGAAGCCAGGGCGTCTGGGCATGGCATCGACCATGCTCATGTACGATAGGTCACGTACCCGCCAGACAGGTTTGCTGTCGGAGGCATACAAGGAGTTCAAGACACACATGGCAGCAATGAAGTTTGGTGTGTTCGTTCCGCAAGGCTGGAAGATGGATCTCGCCGGGTTCGCCGATCCGATCGCGCAGTTCGAGGCGATGACCAACGTCGCGAAGGCCGCCGATGGTGGCTCGTGGGATTCGATCTGGGTCTTCGATCACTTCCACACCGTGCCGACCCCGACCCAGAACAGCGTCTTCGAGTCGTGGACGATCTCGGCGACGCTTGCGCGCGATACCAAGAACGTCAACGTTGGCCAGATGGTCAACTGCAACGGCTATCGCAACCCGGCGCTGTTCGCGAAGATCGCCTCGACGGTCGATGCCGCCAGCCACGGTCGGCTCTACGCCGGATACGGTGCCGGCTGGTACGAGCATGAGTGGAAGGCGTACGGATACGGCTTCCCGGAGACGAAGGAGCGGATGGCGGCCTTCAAGGAAGGCGTCCAGATCATTCACAAGATGTGGACCGAGGACAAGCCGACCTTCTCCGGCACGTACTACTCGATCGACGAGCCGATCAACGAGCCGAAGAGCGCCAGGCCTGGGCGCAAGGTGCCGCTGTGGATCGGTGGTGGTGGCGAGAAGGTCACGCTACGCCTCGTCGCCCAGTATGGTGATGCCTGCAACGTGGGTGGTGGCGATGCCGCCGTGATCAAGGAGAAGCTGGAGGTCCTGCAGGGGCATTGCGAGCGCGAGGGGCGCGACTACCGCGAGATCACCCGCTCGACCGGCTTCAATGTGTATCCAATCGCACCGGGCGAAGATGCAGAGAAAAAGACGGTTCGATTGCGCGAGACGATGGGGAACGTTTCCTACGCGGATTTCGCCAAGGGGCATCTCGTCGGCACGGTCGATGACATCAACGAGCGGATTCAGGCCGGGATCGACGCTGGAGCCGACTACGGCATCATCTACATTCCGGGGCTCGCCTACGATCTCGAACCGCTGCAGATGTTCGAGGAAGGCGTGATCGCCAAACTTGGCAGCTAACCCCCACATCGTCATGCATGGATACGCAGTGTTCCTGCGACGGTCGCCTGTCGGTCATCAGATCCGGAAACCCCGTGTGATTGGCCGTCATGGGCTGAGGAGGAGTCGGATGCATCGCGTGCGCGTGGCCGGTCGTGTGGCGTTAGTCGTGGCTGTGATTGTGGCGTCGGGATTTGCCGGGTGGGCGACCAGGGAAAGGAAGCCGGCACCCGGCTAAGACACGAACGTCATCCCCTTCTCCCGCCGTAAACGGTTCGCCGGGAATCATCCTCCCGGCAAAGACATGGACGGATCGCCAGGGCGACTTGTCGCGTCGTGCGCATGAAAGGACATCAGCATGAATCCGGTTTTCCGGGGCGCTGTGGCCGGTACTGCCGGGACCATCCTCATGAGCGTGCCCATTTTTGCGAGTCAGCGTCTGGGGCTCGTCAGGACGGCTCCGCCCGTCGAGATCAGCGCGAATGTGGCGCGGGAAACGGACGCGCTGCCAGACCCCTCACGTGCGGCGTTTTCGCTGCTGTGGCCGCTCTCGCACCTCGCCTATGGCGCCGCGGGAGGAGTGATCTACAGCCTGGGACGGCGATTCCTTCCCGCCTCGACCACCAGCGCCGGTCTGCTGTTCGGGGGCGTCGTCTGGTCCACGGCGTATCTCGGGTTCTTGCCCTGGCTGAATCTGTACCCGTCGCCCGCCAATGATGCCCGCTCGCGGACCGTCGTCATGCTCGTGGCCCACGCGATCTACGGGACGACGCTCGGCGTCATCGAGCGCCAGCTGCGGACGTCGCGCCGGTAGGCTGCCATGATCTTCGCGCCTGCGACATTTGGGAACGATTCTTGCATGCGCATGTCTCTGGCGGGATCGACGCATTGCCAGCGTCAGGGTGGCCCTGGACATGTCCTCGAAGCCCGCTTGGGAGGAGTCATGATGCGTCGAATCATTCTCTCTGTGGTGTTCGTCATGATCGTCGGTGGCGGGGCCGGGATCGCCGTTGCCCAGGACCAGGGCAACACGGAGGACAGTGGTGCCCCGCAGAGTGGGTGCGCCAGCCCCATCGCGTCTCCGGCGGCATCACCCGCGGGTGCCGGGACCGCGACACCAGACGCTGAACTCGGGTCGTATGCCCCAGCGGTGCCGGGTGCATCTCCCGAGGCGTCGCCCAGCACGTCGGTGGGGTGCGCGACTCCCGGGGCGGGAACTCCGGCCCCGTAACGCGACGGGACGAGCAACGGCGATCGGTGAATGCTCTCAGGTGGCAATCATCATGCCGGACCTGGGGAGCCAGTCTGTCGGGCTTCAGTTCTCCGGTATGTCAGGTGCGTCCTTGCCGGCAATCGGTGCCAGCGCGTCATATCACGAACCAGCCGCAGCGCGCATCACCATCGGGGTCCGGTGTGGTGGTGTTCCTCGCACGCAAAAAGGACCCGCGGTGTGGCTGGCACCGCGGGTCTCTAGGGGGAACCAGCGAAACTGCAGGAGGAGGGGCCATCGTGCGCATCGGGTTCCTCCTCATTGTCACCCAGTCACCGCTGGCTGTATAGGGTCTGTTCGTATACCTTCCTGGTTCTGACCGGTACGGGACGCCACCTGGCATACAGAGCGTGAGCCGAGTATTCCACGTTGACCCAGGCAGTACCGTTCCAGCGCTTCAAGGGCGTTGCCGCCCAGGCGCTGCCGTTCCACTCGCGGGCTCCCGGACGGCGAACGCGTGAGCGGTGCCCTCCGGCTCTGTGGGGGGTGGCCAGGACCCGCGGTGACGACGGTAGGTCACATTCACATAGCACCCGAAGAGCAGGATGTGGGCGAGGATGGCAAACCACGCCAGGAGGAGGGTGAGCAACCCGAACGCGGCACCGTACCGGTTCACCCCACCGATCATCCGCAGGTAGAGCGGGAAGGCCTGGCCGATCGCCACGAAGAGCCCGCCGGCCACGAGCGCTCCTGGCCAGACCTCGCGCAGGCGTTGCCCCGCGTTCGGCGTCAGCCGGTAGATCATCAGGAAGGAGAGCGCCGCCGCCAGGTAGGCGAGCGCGAAGCTGACGATCTGGCCGCGGATCCCCGCCAGCACCCAGGTACGGAAATAGGGGCCGACATCGCGCTGGATGAAGAGCGCCGGCAGGGTGGCGGCGACGGTCACGGCCGTGAAGAGCACGACAAACGCGGTGAGGACGACCACTCCGCGGCGGCGCGTCGCGATGAAGGTGCCATCGGGAACACCATAGACGCAATTGAAGCAGTGGTTGAGGGCACCGGCGAACCCACTCCCGATCCAGACGAAGCCGCCCAGACTCGCGACGGCGAACCAGCCGCTCTTGCTCCGCGCGGTGAGGGCGGCTTCCAGGGCCTGGCGGGCATCATCGGTCGGCAGGGCCCAATAGATGGAGCGGATAAAGATCGACATCGCCGCGTCCTGCTGCAGGATCAGCCCGGCGATCGAGACCACCAGCAGGGTGGTCGGCACGAGCGCCACGAGGCCGTTGTAGGCCAGAATGGCGGAAAGATGCCCAGCACCAGAATCGTTGAATCCCTGCACCGGCCAGCTGGAAAGCAAGGCCCGGTAGCTCTGCACCGCTCCCGCGCGCCCACGCTGAACCCACCGCACGACGCGACCGGCACGACGCGGAGGGGGAAACGAGGACGAACCAGGAGGATGCTCGGCGGTCATCGGCGACTCCTTGGCAGTGGGGTTCTCCTGCGGGCCACATGGTGGGTTCACAGGAGCCTATTGTAGCGCTCGAGGGCATCGGTCAAACGAAAACTGACTGACACGTCATTGAGCTCGCTCGGCAAGCGACATCCGGGACATTCCGTGATCGTTGCCAGCCGCGATAATCCCATAAACGTGGGTTTTAGCTTCATTTCAGACGGTCTCCGGTTTTTTGTATTGAAATAATAAAAATGGGTATTTACGGACAACTCCCTCGCACTACATACTGTCTCCGGCAATGGGAATCCAGGAGGACCGGCGGGGTGAGCACAAGTCAGCAACAACCCAGGAAGCAGCTGGTATGGCAAGAGACCCGGCGGGAACAGACCGACGCCCGGGAGACGAAGCCAGCCTACCGGACGACGGAACTGTATGTCTTCGTGATCATGACGGGTGCCGTGCTGACGGCGTCCATGGTGGGGATCCTCAGTGCCGATCGGGGCTGGGGGTTCGCGACGGCGTTGACCATCGGGTACCTGCTCAGTCGCGGACTGGCGAAGTCCGGAACCCCCGTGCGCCACGATCACCTCACCCAGGTCTCGCGGACGCAGCCACCACTCTCGGTGTCGCGCGATGTCCTCAATGCGGTGGTACACGCTGAGCGTGGTCGTAGTAAAGACGATAGCTCATCTGCCTCCTCACCTATTAGCCACGCTTCATGATGCTGAGGGCGGATGCGTGGATGTGAAGTTCTGCTTATGGTCCTGCCTTGAAGACTTGGGTCGTCCATATCGGCCATGCATGCCCGCCTTTCGGGAAGCTGATGCCGTGCTGATCGAAAGTCAGATACCGGATTACCCTGATCGGCTGTTTTACTTCTTTGGCTTCCCTTTCACGTCGCAACTTGGCACAGTTTATGCTTCAAAAGGGATTGATGATCCCGACATTCCTAGCCCGCCTATCCCTTGTTCCGACGCCTGAGATCTCACCGCCATACCTGACATTGTGCGAAATCGCATGGAGCCATCATGACCAGGCACTCAGACACGTCTTCGTCAGGTTCGTCCATCAATCGCCGACGGCTACTGGCAAGTGCCGCCGGTGTGGGCGCGGCCAGCGGCCTGGTCGGATCCAGCGCGTTTGCTCGTGGCGAAGCAACTCCTGCCGCCGATCCGAACTCACGGGCAGCCAGTAGCCCGGGGACGGAAACCGGTGATGCTGCCGATCAGATAGCTAGTGGCGACAAGGACACAGCCCTTGCAGCGGTCCGCGAGAATGGTCAGGGCCAGGCGCTCACGACCAATCAGGGACTCAAGGTCAGCACCACCGACAACTCCCTGAGAGCCGGAGATCGTGGCCCGACACTGCTGGAGGATTTTCACCTTCGCGAAAAGATCATGCATTTCGATCATGAGCGGATGCCGGAGCGAGTGGTTCATGCTCGTGGCGCTGCAGCCCATGGCTTTTTTCAGGTCTACGAGCCGATGGGCCATCTGACGAAGGCGGGTTTCCTTCAGGATCCGTCCGTGAAGACGCCGGTCTTCGTCCGCTTCTCGATGGTCATGGGTTCTCGCGGTTCCGCCGACACCGTTCGCGATACCCGTGGATTCGCGGTCAAGTTCTACACCGACGAGGGCAATTACGACCTGGTCGGCAACAACATCCCCGTCTTCTTCATCCAGGACGCGATCAAGTTTCCCGATCTGATTCACGCAGTGAAGCCTGAGCCACCGGACGAAATTCCCCAAGCCGCCACCGCGCATGACACCGCCTGGGACTTCTTCTCGCTCGTGCCGGAAACGACGCACATGGTGCTGTGGAATATGTCAGATCGGGGGATCTCGCGCAGCTTTCGCATGATGGAAGGCTTTGGTGTCAATACGTTTCGTCTGGTCGATGCCGATGGCATCTCGCGTTTCGTCAAGTTTCACTGGAAGCCGGTGCTGGGCGTGCACTCACTCGTCTGGGACGAAGCGCAGAAGCTGAATGGCAAAGATCCGGACTGGCTGCGGCGGGATCTCTGGGAGGCGATCGAGACCGGTGCCTATCCGGAATGGGAATTCGGCGTGCAGGTGATCGAGGAGGAAGATGAACATGGCTTCAACTTCGACATTCTCGATGCGACGAAAGTCTGGCCAGAAGAGCTTGTGCCAGTTCAAAAAATTGGCAAGCTGACGCTCGATCGCAATCCGGACAACTTTTTCGCGGAAACCGAGCAAGTCGCATTCCATCCGGGTCACCTTGTGCCCGGCATCGACTTCTCCGACGATCCGCTCCTGCAGGGCCGGCTCTTTTCCTATCTCGATACTCAAATCAATCGCTTCAATGGCGCGAACTTCCATCAGGTCCCGATCAATCGCGCCGTCTGTCCGGTCCACAACAACCAGCTGGACGGGTACATGCGTCAATCGATCCATGTGGGTCGGACGTCATACTTTCCGAATTCGCTCGGCGACAATTCACCCACGCCAGCGTCTGAGGCAGACGGTGGCTACGTGAGCTATCCCGCAGAGGTGAGCGGCAAGAAGGTTCGCGTCCGCAGTGAGAGCTTCAATGACCATTTCACGCAAGCCCGATTCTTCTTCAAGAGTCTTTCCGCTCCTGAACAACTGCATCTCACCAACGCATTGCGCTTCGAGCTGGGCAAGGTCAAGAGCCAGGGCGTGCGCGACCGCATGGTGGCGAACCTGGCCAAGGTAGATGGTGACCTGGCGAAAGCCGTTGCCTCCTGGATCGGCGTTGCCGAACCTGATGCCGACATGCAAACAGCGCAAACCACCACCTTCAATGGCAAGGCGGTCGAGACATCACCTGCCTTGAGTATGGAACAGCCACCCACCGGTTCAATCGTGAGCCGCAAAGTTGCCATCCTGGTTGCTGATGGGGTGAACGAGGCGGATGTGACGGCGGTCAAGACGGCGCTCATCGCGCAGGGTGCGGTGTGCGACGTCATCGCGAAGATGCTCGGCTCGGTGACCGGCGCCAACGGTGGGAAAGTCGCTGTCGACAAAAGTGCCATCACCGTCGATTCGATCATGTATGACGCCGTGTTCGTTCCAGGTGGTGCCAAAAGCGCCGCTGCTCTCAAGGCGATGCCGAAGGCACTGTAACGACCGTTTGTGGAAATCCTCGGATCGGCCGATGATTCTGACGCTGCCATGCCACCTAACGACCGCGATCGGGCATTCGCGAGTGCATTGTGTATGATGAGTCTCTTTCACAGGAGATAAACATGGAACGCGTGCGTGCGCAATGGCGCCGGGAAGGCGAGATCGTCCCGGCGTTGCGGGATGGAGATGTGCTCGGCTGGGATTACCTGGCGCCCGATACGGGCACGGTCGGGCGCAGCTACGTGCTGCTCGATCTCGGAGTGAAGCTGACGATTCCGCCGGTCTGGATTTAACGCGGCGACCCAATATGGTACGTCGATCTCACGATCGTGACGCGTGAAGAAGATCTCTACCGCGTCGTGGATCTCGATATCGATGTCTTCGTGCCGACCGACGGTCGGCCGTACCGTATGCTCGACCTCGACGAGTTGGCCGACGCGATAGAGGACGGCGAGTTCACCTTGGTGGAAGCCATGGACGGCCTGCGACGCTGGCAACGATTCCTGGACACCCACCTGCACCGGTTCGGGCCGAACGACGTGCAACCCGGCTGGCGTGATTTTCCGCCTGCTGCCATCGCATCGATGGCGGAGCTGCGGCAGGACGCCTTCACGGTGTGAGGAAGTCGTCGTCTAGTAAGGTTGTGATCGTTCATTGGTCATTTGGAGACTGTAAACAGGAGATGGTCATTCAACACGCTTGAGAGGACGGACAGCCATGCGAGTGGCGGTGTTTTCCGATGTCCATGGCAACACATTGGCTTTGCAAGCCGTGCTGGCTGATGTCGAGCGCCTGGGTGGGGTGGACGCGTACTGGTTCGTTGGTGACGCGGCAGCATCGGGCTATGACCCGTCTGGCTGTATCGCGCTCATTGCCGCCTTGCCAGGTCTGCGGCGGGTACGCGGCAACACGGACCGGATGACCGTTGCGGATAGCCCGGGAGATGATGCCACGTTCTTCGACGATGTCGTGCGCGACCGGGCAGTGGCTACGCGCCAGCTGAAACTGGACCGCGGGATGGCTTGGACGCGGGGAGCGGTGGCAACGGGTGGTGGGTACGATTGGCTGGCCGACATGCCGATTGAGGATCGGGTGACCTTACCGGACGGGACGCGGGTGTTGCTTGTGCACGCGGCACCCGGCACCGATGCAGGGTCAGGGATTCGGACGGAGCAATCCGACGCCGAAGTGGGTGCGCTCTTGGCCGGTGCGGATGCCGAGCTCGTGATTGTGGGCCATACTCACCAACCGGTCGATCGTACCGTCAATGGTGTGCGGGCGTGGAATCTGGGGAGCGTGAGCATGCCGTTTACCGATGATACGCGAGCGATGTGGACGCTGCTCGAAGCGGACGAGGCCGGGCACACCTTGACCCGGCAGCACGCCTCCTACGATATCGACGCGATGCTCGGGCGACTGGCGGTCGCACATCACCCGGCCGAGGATGTGATACGCGAGCCGTGGGATGGGAAGGCTTACTGATCGAGATCGTTGCAGAGCCCCATCAGCGCGTCTGCAGCACCGGACGCCGGCCGCAATGCCATTTCCCTACCCGCACCACATCTGATCCTAGATGGATCATCGAGATGGTCTGCTCGGTGGCGTCATCCTCGGAGTGGTTTTCCTGCTACTGACCTGGCTTCCGTCTGATGTTGGGATCTTGCATCCGGGTTAGGCCGATGCTGCCGCTTCCTCTTCGAGGCGAGCGAGGCGCTGTCAATCGGACCGTTCGGACCGTTTGGTGGCGTCGGGAATGGTCTCCAGGAACGCTTCCACATAATCAGAGAAGGGCAACTCCAAGCTGAAGGCGATCCCAAGCTGGGCTGCTTCGGGGTCCTAGTACACCAGAGTCAGTCGCATAACAACAGCGTTATCCTTACCCACAATGGGTTCGCGCGTGCCAACGGACGGGTTTCAGGCTGAGAACAGGAGTTATGCGACTGAATGGCGGAAGGTGGTTAGTCTGAGGTTTGAGCTATGTGGGATATGTAACGTTACTAGAACCTTGGGAATTGGCCTTCACCACAGTCATTTCAGCACTCTTCATTCTTCCAAGTCCTCGAAATCCTTTTCCGGTCCTCTGTAGAAAGGGGAAGGAGTAGGCGCCGGTGTCGATATCGTAGTGCGCCACCACTACAAAGGCACTGCGCGCCACCACCGTCTCGGCGTCCGCCCGCGTGACTTGGCCACAGTTGGACTGTGGTTCGCATGGGATGGCTACTGGGTGCAGGACTTCTTCTCTCCGGACAACGGACGGTACTCATCCACCAGCCGCTCGACGACCGCGTCTACCGCCTCTATGGAGAGTGGCTGCGTCTCTTCTCCATCGCTGGCCCGAGCTTCTACGGCGCGCCGATCGAGAATGTGACCGAGGTCGTCGATGGCGCCGTTCTGGGACTCGATGGCGGGACCAACGGGCGGACGACATTCTGGAAGAAGGCCGGCAGCTGGGGAGTGCCTTCGTCGGTCCCAAGCACCTGCTCCCCGGGCGGATGCGAACTAGGCGATATGGAAGCCAGTCCTAATCATGCGCAGTTTGGGTGTTGTTCTGCGCATAACTCAAAAGGCCGATGCAAAAATGAAAGGGTCAGGGTTGACTCATGTAGCCTAGTTGTTCCCTGTATAACCATGGAGGGGCGATGGTCTGGATGAATCCAGGATGAACTCGAAGCACGCGCGCAGCACCACCGGAATGTCATCCTCGTAGCAAACTGCCGCAAGGGCAATGCCGAGATCAGGCTTGCGAATGCCGCGACCGGCCTTGCAGCGCCGACGTGCTAGAGCGCAAAGTTTATCACTGTACTTCCCACCAGCCCGACGCAACTCGGCCAGTTCGTCGAGCGTCCAATCCCCGCCGTCGCCGGTCGGTGGGAAGCTCGCCTGAAGGGCACGCTGCCACACCTCGTCACTGAACGCGTCCTCAAATTCTTTCTCCCCGATGAAGTAAGCTCCTGCACCGTCCTCCAATCCGAGCGCCTTAAGCCATACAGCGTCGATGCCACCCCGGTGCCCATCGTCAAGCGTGTCCGTGTCGGCCAGCAAGACGACCTCCCGGCCCCATGTAGTCGCCAGGGTGGTGATTACCTCACGAATGGACCCGCTTCCCTTGGCGTTCACCACATTGAGCCCAACAGTGACGAATCCCTGGCCCGTCACTAGCCGGAAGAGGTCTGGAATCGCTGCCTCTTCAGTCTCTCCCTCGACGATGAGAAAGCGGCGCTCGTCGAGCAGGGTGTGGTTACGCAAGCCCAATCCGGCGCAGACCCGGGCGAAAAAGGCCAGCTCATCGGCATGTCCATAGCTCGCCAGGACCTCGACCTGTGTCTTCAGATCTTCATCCAACCGGAAGTGGAGCAAGGCCTGCAACGGCACCTTATCAATGAAATTTTTCGCATGGGTCGCGACCATGACCTGGATGTGGGGAAGCTTCCCCTGCCGTTCCAGGACATCGAACAGGATTCGCTGTCCAGTAACATCCAAGTGGGTGTCCGGTTCATCGTAGGCAATCAACTCGGTTGTGGCTGGTTTTTCTTCCTCCATTGCCGACAGCGTTGCCTCGTAGATGGCGAGCGTCACCCGCCGCCGCCGACCTTCGCCACCCTTGTCCAGGTCTGTCCAGTTTCCCTGGTGGCAGACCTGGATATGCACCTGGGAACTAGGTTTGGTGAAATCGAACGACGCACTGATCTCCACTTCGTCGAGGTCGGGACTGTGGTGCCGGATCTTTTCTTTGATCCGTGCAAGTCCTGGCGCGATCTCAACATCGAGCTCCCGCCCCAGATCACCGAGCTGGTCTGCAAAGTGAGGATGCGCGAGCAGGCGATCAACCTCGCGCGTGACGACTTTCTGAATGGCACGGGCCGGGCTTTGCGCCTCAGCAGCATTGAATCGTGTGAGTTTAGGCAGGCGAGCGAACTCCTCCCGGGTCACTGGGCACCAGCACTCCGTCCACTCCTCGTAAGGGCGATCTAGTAACCATGTTTCAACGGCGGTGATGTAAGGCGACTTCGCCGCCCCACCTGGCAAGCGAACGGCCGCTGCAGTCATGAGTTTCTTGAGTTCAGGCAAGGGGAGTGACGACCACTGGGGGCCGAACACCGTATGTACCCGCTCAAGCACCTCACAGGCACGGGCCTTACCGCATGCCTGTCGTGCCCGGATACGCCGGGTTATATTGCACTCAGGGTCATCGAGCGCGCAGAAAATGCCCTCGACCTCGATTGATTCGTCGTCGTTCGCCCACCGCGAGCGGTCCTCATTGTCAAACGGTCGATTTCCGAGCAGAAAAGCGACAGCGTCTAGGCAGGAAGTCTTGCCCCCGTCGTTCTCACCCGCTAGAACCGTGAGGGCGGCTTGGACTGGTAGCGGTCCAACATCATGCAGGGAACGAAAGCGGCGTATCGTGAGGCTGCGTAGCTGCAGCAATGGCTGGTCATTGTCCTCTAGGTCTGCTTGGTTATTGTCCATCAAGTTGCTCGAGTCCGTCGGCACCGCCGCGTTTCATACGACTGGCACCCTCGTTCCTACAACCCTAGACATGGCAATGCACGGATCTCATCTGCCGATCGTCGGGGCTGTAGTTCGGCCGGTCCTGAGTAAAGACAGCACCGGTACGCCTCAAACCCTCGATTTTGGCAATGTCGTAGAGTCTCCAGCCTTCTGTCTTGCCAGAACGACTGAACCCGTCGACCTGGTAGCCACGGACTACCTCATGGTCGGCAGTGCTAGTCCCATGTGCGTGAGGCTCCACCGTTCTCGTCCCGCCGTCATATTCGAACTCAACGATCGCGCGCTCACGAATCGCGTCACAGATAGATGCGACCATACAGGCTCCTGTATAAGGCACGATCCAGTGCAAGGGCGGGGATGTTTATGTTACCTCGACGTCCCGCATAGTGTCAAAACAACGAGCTGCTGCGACTCACACCTCTAATTCACCGGCCAGAAGAAACTGATGTAGCCGATATCAGGTAGAACCGGGTGACAGTCAGGCAGGCGGTTGACGGCCACCCAGAGAACTCCTAGACTAAAAGGGATGAACGTACGATTACAACGACTTACTACTCAGGATGAGACATCAAGCCCGGATACTGGGCTGACGTCGATCGAAATCTGCGCTGGCGCCGGCGGGCAAGCGCTCGGGTTGGAGTGGGCGGGCTTCGAGCATGTCGCCCTGGTCGAGATCGACGCCTGGTCCTGTACCACCTTGCGGCACAATCGTCCTGACTGGAACGTGATCCAGCAGGACCTCCACACGTTCTCCGGGCACCCCTACGAGGGTGTTGACTTGCTCGCGGGCGGTGTGCCGTGCCCGCCGTTCTCGGTGGCCGGGCACAAGCGCGGGCACCTGGACGAACGCGATCTCTTCCCTCAAGCGCTCCGGCTCGTCGAGGAGACGGCACCGCGCGCCGTGATGCTGGAAAACGTGCGCGGCCTCCTGGCGCCTGAATTTACAGGGTATCGCGAGGAGATCGATGCCCAGCTTCGGTCACTGGGGTACTACCCTCGCTGGAAACTCTTGAACGCTTCCGACTACGGGGTGCCGCAACTCCGGCCGCGAGCGGTGATGGTCGCGCTGCGGGAGGAATATGCTGACCGCTTTTCCTGGCCAGTGCCCAATCTTGCCGCCGCGAAGACCGTTGGAGAGGCGCTAAAAGAGGAAATGGGCTCGTGGGGGTGGCCGCAGGCCGCAGAGTGGGCAGCCCAGGCCGCAACCATCGCGCCAACCCTGGTAGGCGGCTCCCGCAAGCACGGCGGGCCCGACCTTGGCCCGACGCGGGCTCGAAAAGCCTGGGCACAATTAGGAGTCAACGGGATCTCGCTCGCAGATGAGCCCCCAGGCCCTGATTTCTCGGGTATGCCCCGACTCACCGTCCAGATGACCACAATCCTCCAAGGATTCCCGCTTGACTGGAAAATCATGGGACGCAAGACACCAGCCTACCGGCAGGTCGGCAACGCCTTCCCGCCACCTGTGGCGGCAGCCGTCGCCGGTGCGATCCGGGCAGCCCTCGTCACACCTGGACCACAACCGGTTCTCCAAGCGACCAGGATCCTCCAGGAGGTGCCTTGATGGCGCGCCGGCCGGGATCAAAGACCAAGCTGCGCGCCTACCTCATCGAGCATGTCGGCGAGGTGTTAGATTCGGACACCCTGAGGGCGGTCGCGGAATCCAGCGAATGGGGTCGTCGCCTGCGCGAGCTGCGCGATGAAGAAGGCATGGAGATTCTCTCCCACAACGACCGTTCAGACCTAAAACCCGGGCAGTACGTACTTGCCACCCTCAAACCCAGGCCAGCCTTTGCCCGTGGAATCTCCAAGGAAACGCGCGCCTTTGTCCTCGACCGCAACGGGTTTACGTGCCAGATGTGCGGTGCCGCCGCAGGGGAACCCCACCCGTATGATCTGGATAAAAAGACCCGGCTACATATTGGGCACATCATCGACAAGTCCCAGGGCGGTACAGACGACGCCGGCAACCTGCGGGCGATCTGCTCCGTCTGCAATGAGGGCGCCGCAAACATCACGCTGGCCCGCCCGGACGCGGCCAAGCTGCTCGCCCAGATAAGACGTGCCCCCGGAACCGATCAAGTCGCGGTCCTAGACTGGTTGATACGTAAATACCCTGCTGAAGCGAAGAAACGAATCGAGACAATGTAATGCCGCTAGGCGTGCAAGATGGCGGAATCTGGCAGCATGGACGAGCCCAGGATTGATATTCGGGAGCAATTTGACGACCTCAGGCACCGGTTGTTGATAGGGCAAGTCTCCTCGTTCTTCCGGAAGTTCTACCGCGAGAATGGCAGGGCATTTCCCTGGCGCGAGCGGGGAGTTCCGGCTTTCGGCATCCTGATCGCAGAGATGCTGTTGCGCCAGACCCGCGCAGAGCAAGTTGCGGCCGCCTGGCTCATATTGATGGAACGCTACCCTTCCCCCGCCGATCTAGCCGCGGCTGATCTCGCCGACCTGTACACCTTATTGGCGCCGCTAGGGCTCGGTCGCCAGCGGGCAGAAGCGTTGACAGCTGCAAGTGCCGCACTGGTGACCCGTCACCGGGGCAAGGTCCCGAGATCGATCGATGTGCTGGCGGCCATACCTCACCTCGGCCTGTATTCCGCCCACGCCATAGCTTGCTTCGCTTACGGCCAACGGGTCCCGGTCGTAGACACCAATGTGCTCCGGGTCCTGTCCCGTCTCTTCGGAGAACCCTACTCGCCGGACAACCGGCGAGCGCAAGCGGCCTGGGACCGGGCCGCGAGCCTCTTGCCCTTGAAGGCCTCGATCCGGGAGCACAATTACGGGTTGCTCGACTTTGCGGCCATGATCTGCAAGCCTGGACTGCCTCATTGCCGTGTGTGCCGCTTAAACGAGCTCTGCTCCTGGTGCTGTGAGAACGTCTGGGACAAGCGTGAGCGGCTTCCCGATGGCAGCCTAGGCCTTCCTATCTGGCCGAATTAGGACTGGACAGTATCGACAGACTTCCGCGCACGCGGAAGTTTGTTCCTGGTGCGCTATTCGCTCCCATTCTCCTTGATCCCGGCGATCAACCCGGCCGCGACGCCCTGCACCTCAGCCAGGTTCCGCCGCACTGCCTTGTCCCTGGCCCAAAGGACCACATCAGGGGCGGTATCACTGCTCACCGATCCAGAACACGCTACCCGTCTCTCCCGCCATCACGTCCACGCGGTCGATTAATGGTCCGTATCGACACAGCCGCTCGTCGTCTCGCAGCAGCCGCAGCGGCAGGTCGCCTAACTCCCCGATCGGTTGGATCACACCCGCGGCGAAAGCTCGATCATGCGTCTCGAAACAGATCAGCTTCCGATCCGGATCGACGGCCACATGATCCATCAGAAACGCGAGCTGGAACCGCGTCGCCTGCTCGTATCGCGTACGCAGTTCCGGAGCCATAACGAGGAAATCGCGACCTTCGCACTCGGTGAGATATGTGTCGTGCCGTGTTTGCCCTGGATGGACCAATCCGAGGTCGCTTTCCCAAGAGGCGTCCAATTGAGGGGCGACCAGGAAAAAGCCAAGCCGCCGGATCACCCGGTATGGTGAGGGGATCGGCGCCTGACCATTGACCGAAAGCAAGTAATTGAAGTCAGCGCCTAACTCCACGTAGGACGCCAATTCTTCATATACGAGAGACAGCATCCACGTTCCATGCTCATCCCGAAACTCGATGTTGTATTGCTCCCGCCCTGGCAAAAGTGAGAACCTTGGAGCATCGTCCCGCATATCGTCGACATCCGTCATTTGTGACGACCATTGGTCCTTTCCATGTCCCGCTCAGTGCAAGCTGGTGCAGACCTCATCGCAGCCGTCGATCAGACCACAAGCCTGAACGCGAACTTTCCCCGTCGGGGCGTACCACATCGCTCCGTAGCCGTAAACATGAGGCGGCTCGACCTCCAGGCTCGTCACCGCAATCATGTTTCCAGATTCATCCCGGAGATAGGCCTCAAGCCGGCGTTCATTACGGCAGAGTCGAGTCATCCTCACCCAGTTAGTCTGGCAGGCGCGCGAATAGCGCAGTTCCACGGTTCCCACGACAACCCCGCTGTGTGGATCACGAATGTCCCGACCGTCGATAGTAACCGACCCATTGGAGCAACCAGACACCTCGGGGTCTTGTCCGTTGCAGCCGTCCTCCCAGCACGGTGGCTCCAACCCGAAGTGGGTCACAGCCGAGAGCGGGACGGGCACCCAGTGGAGTCGTCCGTTGAACGGTTCGCGTAGTTCGACCACCGCCGATGATTCCGGCCCAAAGGAAGCGATCGCATCCAGCGGAACGAGGACCCACTGCGCTCCATCGACCGACGCATTCATCCGAAGCTCACCAGATCGTGATAACCCCCGCTCAACAGGCGCATTATTCGCAGATACCAGCCCACGTGCCCAGACAACACAAGCGGGGAGTTCATCGGCACCAACCCCTAATTCCGTCATCAACCGCTCAGCCAGTTCCTTCTTAGCCACGTCCCAAAAGCTTCCTGTCTCACCATATTCCCCTCTTGTCCGTTTTTAGTCCGGTTTTTGGGTCATCGTAGTGTCGCTGGACGGTTCAAGTCATGACATAAACTTTCGGTACGTGGAACTTCACATTCTTTGCTCTTCAAGTCTCGCTCGTCAGCAATCCCTCAGTATCGCACCGATGGGATTGATGAAGTTACCTGGCACGGCGCGCAGCACCATCCTTTACGAAATTCTCAGTGAGCGGGGATTCCAGAATGCCTCAAGGAGCCGTCGTCGATCCGGATGAGTTAGAACGTTTTGCCAGAGCGCTTCAACAGTTCAGCGCACAAATGTCTCAAGATAAAAGTCGCTTAAGCGCACAGTTTGCGAGACTTGAAGAGACTTGGCGTGACCAAGAACACAAGAAGTTTGCGCAAGACTTCCAACAAACGATGACTGTGCTCGGGCGATTTACGCGGTCGGCCGAACAGCATGCGCCGCATCTTCAACAAAAGGCGCGCACCATCCGCGAGTATCTAGGTCGCTGACACCGGAGTCCGTGCATGGGAGTGCCATCTGCAAGATTACGGTCGATCGCAGCCTTGCCCCAGCTCAAGGGCAGTCTCCGTCGCTACACCAGCGAAACGCTAGAGTCTTTGGCGACTGCGGAGCGGGAGATCCAGAGAACTCTTGCTTGGCTTCAGGATCGACGCAATCACTGGAACAATCAAGCTGTAGGGCGCCTTCAGCGGTTTACCCAAGCTAAGATAGCACTTGAGAAGTGCCGTTCGGCGGGGTCGCAGAGAGGCAGACTGGACTGCTCTGGACCAGAACACGAACTTGTGACGGCACAGTCATCGCTTCGCGAGGCGGAGCAGGCCCTTGAGATCTTACGTGATCAGACACAACGAGTTGAGCATGCGGTCCTGGTGTATCGATCGCAGACGAAACTGTTCAAGGCTTTTATCAGTAACCGGATTCCTCAAGCACTGGCTTATCTCGAACAGCAGTCGTCGCTGCTCGGTGGCGCTTACGTTGGCGGTTTTACAGCCAACGGTCCTCTGTATAGCGGCACACAAGTCGCGTCAACGACCTGGGCCACAAGTGGTGAAGTTAGTGAAACCTACCGAAGAGAGCAGGCAGCCGCTCAGGAGGTCAGCGACAACGTCATAGGACAGTTTGCATCCCGATCATTTTTCGAAACAGCCCAAGTGGTGATGGGACCCAATTCGTTCGTTGGAATGAGCCTAGGTGCCGCTCAGATGACGGCTGAAACAGTATCTTTCATCGTTCTCACCACGGTTTGCGCTGCATTTTTGGCCAAAGGCCGGCGTAATTAATCTGCCGATGAGCAAGAGTCCTAACCATGAGCTCGTTATCACTCACCAATGACAAGTTACGAGCCAGCCGACAAATTATTCGTCAGCGATGGCGCGAGGTGCAGCAAGTCTGGAATGACTCGGAGAGCTGGAAATTTGAACAAGACTACGTTGAGCCGTTGGATCAGCAAGCTGCTATGACAACCAAGGAACTCGAACGACTTGCCGCAGTTATCGATGAAGCACGCCGCCGCGTGCGCTGACGGGAACCGCGATCAGACCTGTGATCCTTCTCAACCCTTGGAGATATCCGCATGACCGTGGACAGTCGCATTGAGCATCAAGACCATTTGGCACATCACGTGGCCAGCAGGGTACTCAGCCTAACCAGCTCCGCCTATCAGGCTCTCTTCCCCACCTTTGCGAAAAAGTTGGATGCGGAAACCAACCTGAGTAATGCTGAAGGCCTGCGTTCCGGCGAGGAGTGGCGTCAGCTATCGCCCTCGGAGCGACGAGCGCGCCTGGTTAAAGCTCAAGAAGCGGCCAACGAACTTGAGGGGTATGATTTTCCCTTGGACCTACCCGAGTTTGACGAGTTCAACCAGCTCTACACGGCGTCATATCGAAAGCTCGAAGAATTATTCCAGCTCGTTGAGATTAAAGATCGTCCGACCACCGGCGCATATATTCGACGAGCAGTCAAGATTTTTTTTGGTCTCATAATTGCGGGATTCATTTTGTACTTTCTGAGCAATACGTTGGGCAACCTGTTCATCTGGGCGGCCTTCATAGCCCTCGTCGCAGTGCCAATGTTCATGCGACAGCGCATATCTCGCCAGGAAGCCCATGCTACCCAGATCTTCCAGGACCTTGTTTCCACGACGCGACGCGTCACGGCCCTGCAGGAAGAGATCGAACAGATCGTCCTGACCAATATCGCCAATGCCGCAGCGAAAGCCTCAGCAGAAACGATTCCGGCGGTACGAAACCTCTACGAGTCTGTGCCTTTGGTCGGGTGGCGTTGGAACGCCCCCGGATGGTCGAACTGGGAGCCGGTGACAATACGGCCCGGTGTCACGCGTGTCGGTGAACTTACTTATTTTCTCTACTACTCCCCAATCTCAGACCATCGTGAAATCCTCATGACATCGATGACCTCCGTCAAACAACAACTGCGTGACCGGCTTGGTGCAGCTTGCAGGCCGCTGGTATTAGCGTCTCCCAATGAGCATTACATCCTTCCAGAAGAATCGGTGCAGATGACCGCGCCCTGGCTCGTTTCTGTGCCGGGTGGCGGCAACCTGCTGATCAAGGCGTCTGGCGCTAATATGATCCGAGCAATGGATGCCCTTCAGTCCGTGATGCTGCGCTTGCTCGCGACGGTGCCGCCCGCAAAAGTCCGTTTTACCCTAATCGACCCGATAGGCCTCGGTCAAAATGTCGCTCCCTTGATGCGTCTCGCTGATTACGATGAGCAGCTTGTCACCAGCCGTGCCTGGTCCGAACCACGCCACATCGAACAGCGCCTCACCGATCTCTCCGAACATATCGAGAACGTGATTCAGAAGTATTTGCGCAATGATTTCGCCACTATCGAGGACTATAACGAGCATGCCGATGAGGTGGCCGAGCCCTATCGCGTGCTGGTTGTCATGGGATTCCCGGTGAACTTCACCGACGAAACCGCGAGGCGACTGGTCAGTATCGCCACCAATGGACCGCGTTGCGGTGTTTCGGTATTGGTCGCGATGGATGAAAGCAAGCCGCTTCCCTATGGATTTAATCTCGCAGACTTAGAGCGAGTATCAACCGTCATTGCTCAGGTAACACAAGACCCAGCGAACCGTGATTTTGTCTGGGACCACCCCGAGTTTCGCGATATCGGTCGTTTAGAGCTCGACACGCCCCCGCCCCCCGCGCTCTTTAACCAGATTGTTCAGATGGTCGGCGAACGGGCCCAGGCTGCCAACAAGGTGGAGGTACCGTTCGAACGCATCGCACCCCCATCTGACCAATGGTGGACCGCCGACAGTCGAGACGGACTTACGATCCCTATTGGCCGCGCTGGTGCAAACAAATTCCAATCAATAGAGCTCGGCCAGGGGACCGCTCATCACGCACTTGTGGCTGGGCAGACCGGCTCAGGAAAGTCAACGTTGTTCCACACCATCATCATGAACACGGCGCTCAAATACAGTCCTCACGAAGTCGAGCTGTATTTGGTGGACTTCAAGGAAGGCGTCGAGTTCAAACCTTACGTATCCCAGCAACTTCCTCATGCACGCGTAGTGGCGATCGAGAGTGAACGCGAGTTCGGCCTTAGTGTGCTTCACGGCCTCTACGCCGAACTCCAACGCCGTGGCGAGCTCTTTCGCTCATCCGAGGTGCGAGGAATTGCCGAGTACCGGAACAAGACCGGAGCACGGATGCCGCGGATTCTCCTTCTCGTAGACGAATTCCAAGGATTCTTTCTTGAGGATGACCGCACTGCCCATGAAAGCGCCCGCCTCCTTGACCAAATGGCGAGGTTGGGCCGGTTTGCCGGTATTCACGTCATTCTTGGTTCGCAGACGTTGGCTAGTCCTGCCGGCGCCTATGCATTGCCAGGCACGACACGAGATCAGATGGCCGTACGTATCGCCTTACGTTCGAGTGATGCAGATGCTAGGTTGATATTAGGGGACGAGAACGCCGCGGCAAGACTCTTATCGCGAGACGGTGAAGCTATTTACAACGCTAAGAACGGCCTTTTAGAAGGAAACCAGCTGTTCCAAGTCGCACGTTTACCCAAAGAACGCCAGAGAATTTACTTGGATCAGATCAGTGAACTCGCTCAACGATACAACTATTGCTCACCCGATCCTCAAGTCGTGTTTGAAGGAAATGAGCTTGCGGACATGGCCAAAAATAAGCCATTCCAAGAGTTGCTGGCCTCGTCATCATGGCCGCAATCGCCGCAGGCAATTACAGCCTGGTTGGGTGAACCTATCGCTATCAAATCACCCACGGCAGCCCACTTTCGACGTCAGAGTGGCAGCAACCTATTGATCGTTGGACAAGATCCGGACGCTGCGATGGGGATGCTGATCACGGCCTTGGTGAGCGTCTCGGCTCATCACCAACCCTTACCCGAGCGAGAGCACCGTAGCGCTCGTTTTTGCATTCTCGACCTAGGACAAGCTGATTCAACAAATGCGGGGCTACTCAAGCGAGTGGGTGAGATCCTTCCCCATGCGATGCGGGTCGTAGGTCTGCGACACGCTGTAGACCTGCTGTCTGACATCGCCGCCGAAACTAATCGCCGAGTGAAGGATGACGCTGGCCGGGAAGCCCCGATCTATCTGATTGTCTACGGTCTTCAGCGTGCCCGTGATCTTCTGCAAGAGGACCTTTATCGTTCACTTGAGGACGGTGCCCAAAGTCCGGTCCAACAGTTTACGACGATCTTGCGCGAAGGTCCTGATGTTGGCGTCCATACACTGATCTGGTGTGACACGCTGGGAAATATCGAAAAGCGTTTGGGCCGCCAGTCTATGCGAGAGTTCGACATGCGCGTTGCCCTTCAGATGGGAAGTGACGACTCCAGCAATCTAGTCGATACCCCGCAGGCCAGCAGATTAGGATCCAATCGCGCGCTCTTTTTCAGCGAAGATCAGTCGCGTCTCGAGAAATTCCGCCCTTACGGCATAGTATCCGTAGAGTGGCTATCGGGGGTTGGGCGATGGTTAGCGGAAAAGAGCGTAAAATCGTCAGAGTCAAGCGGTGAGACGCCAGATCAACCGAAGGCTGCTGCTGCCTCCCAAGCAGAAAAGAAGGGCACGTCGCCGGTTGATATGGCCGCCCAGATGCAGCAACTGATCGATCAAACGGAATGATTACGGTCCGCTGTGAATCACCGGACTTTAGGATGACCATAACGGAATTAGTTGACGTATCACCGAAGATTGCTAATCTTAAAGTGTCGAAATTCGAAATTTGTATAAATTTATGAATAAATCTGACGATTCATTATTTGATCTCGGAACATCCGTAGTCCAGCCATTCGATCGATCCATGATTTCGGCAGCCCTGCGCGTAAGCAACCTAGCATTTACCGAGCAGGAATCGCTGGGGTTCCGCTTCTGCTTGGTCTCCATTGACTTGCCAGAACAACTCGGACCCGGCCAACTGGCCGGGTTCTATTCAGTCCAAGGACCGTCGCAAGACATCTATGTTGTTCAGTTTGGTGGTGTGACCGTCTTTCAGAAGGATGAGGCGGGGCGAGCATTGCAGATCTGTGCTGATTGGAATCGGGGGAACTCCCTGCTTACAGCCCACTTGACAACATATCAACCCAACCAAATGGCTCCAGAAGACGTCGCAAGAGTTACCGGCCTTGCGATCGATGACCTTCCGATGGAAGAAGGAAAGATGATCGAACTGAGAGCAGCGGCTAGTTTTGCAGCAGACGTTCATCAGGGCTTGGTAGATGAGTTTACTCGCACTACCACTGAGGCAGCTATGGTTTTCTGGTTATGGGCTGTAGATCAATACAACCTATGACAAGCCCTTAAGCAAGATAGGAGGATGTATGCCACAGGCCGACACCTTGGTGGTTCGAAAATTAGGCGACTCGATGATCGAATGCTATCTCCGTGAGCGTAATCCTGGAATCACACCGGAACGAAATACCGGCGGTTTCTTCAATATGGTTCTTGGACACGGTGTACTTCCGGACTTTCCTCTTTCTCTTAGCCTTCGGCTCGAGCCCACTGATAGGTATACCGTTGTGCTTGTTGCGAGATACCAGATCTCAAAAAATGACTGGGCGCAGATGATTGTGCTCTGCGATTCATGGCACGCAGATCATTACTTTCCGGTGGCATCTCTTTACCCACATGGTTCAACATTTGCAATGCTCATGCTCAGGAACACTTTTAGTCTCTCGGCGGGTATTCACCAGGCACTCTTCAATCACTTCACAGACACTACGATCTCAGCCGCCATGGAATTCTGGCGTTGGGCGGTAGAGGAGCGGGGCTACAATCTTCGAGTCTCGCCGAACCACAAAGAAGGGTACTAAAGAGCGCAATAGAACCGAAACGGCCGACGCGTGACAACACATGTTCAGGAGAATGTCGATGTTCTGCTAAAATTGTGGCACCCAGCTCTCTAGCGATGCTAAATTCTGTCTAAAGTAGGGGCCAAAGGGACGCTCAATTCTAGATCAAGCAGCGTTTAGTTCTCGATGGATGGGAGCCAATGCCGCCGGGGCCTAATTGGTTCAGCCACCGCTTCCACCGTCAAGTAACGTAAAGCGGGTCAAATCACCTTCAATGGAGCTCGTCGTCCGCAGCCAAAATCTTGACCTAGTTCCGGCGGGAATGCAGCAGGGCGATTCGCATATAAGCCCAATCTAGTGACATCTAAACACACTGAACCAGAGACGGAGCTACTGTCTATCAGCCTATTCATGCACTCCTGACTCCTCAATTCCCGCAATCAACCCGGCCGCGACCCCCTGCACCTCTGCCAAGTTTCGCCTGAGCACCGCCTTGTCCTCGGCCCACCGCGCCACATAGGGGAAGGAATAGCTGCCGGTATCGATCCCGTAGATCCCGTAATGCGCGAGCACCACGAAGGCGCTGCTCTCGGCCACCGTCTCGGCGTCCTCGCGCGTCACCTGCCCGCGATGGTCGGCCAGATAATGCGCCGCCTCGTGCACGAGCGTCTTGGTGCGCTGGTCACCACCCAAGCGATCGCTGAGTGCGATCAGACGATCAGCGGGCTGGTAGTAGCCGTTTGTCCGGCCCGTATCTTCCTGGCTGAGCCGCACGCCTTCCTCGATCAGAAAGCGGGACATCCGCCGGTCGATCCGCACCCCGGTCTCGCTCTCCCCGTCCAGCTCGCGCGCGGCCGGCGGCTCGGGCAAGGGCTCCCCCTCGGTCTGGGCGACGTCGAAGACCCGCCCGAGACCGAAGCCGGTGATCATGTGCGTCGTCTCCTGCTCCTGCTTCCCCGCCTGCGGTTCCTCCTTGTTTTCGTCTTTGTTTTCATCCGGACTTTCGCGTACGCGTCGCCGGTGCGGCACGAAGATCACGACGCCCTTCTCCCCCTTGCGCACCTGCCGGCCGAGTGTTTGCCAGGTGCGGTAACCGGCTACCCGCGTCGCCTCGGGCCGCTGGGCCACGATCATGGCGACGTTGGTGAAGCTGTAGGTGTGGAAGCGGGCCATCGTTCTGAGGTAATCCGCAAAGCCCTCGGAGTCGAGGATGCCCTCGATCCCCTGCTCCAGCACCGCCATCGCCTCATTGAGCTTGTCCTGCCGTTCCTGCTGCTGTCCTTCCGCCGCCGCCCGATAATGCCGATGTCGTTCATTCATAGAAAAATGCGTTAGAGAGATGTAACTGGATTGCCCTCCTGGTCGAACAGGCTCGGTTGCTACCGCTCGTAAAGTTCCCGGTAAAGTGCGACGAGATCATAGAGATGCAGACAGTGCTCGCCCTGAAACTCGGTCACCGCGACCTCTCTGCGGGAGAGCCGTTCGGCGGTCTCCCCCTCCCAGATGTAGCCCCCGAGCTGGATTCTGTTGCCGTCCATCTGCCGGCCAGTCAGTCGCCGCCTGAGCCAGGCCAGCGAGCTGCCTCGTTCGACATAGGGCCGGATAAACTCGAGCGCTGCTTCCCTCGGGGTCATCGTTCCCTCCTTTCCAGACGGCACCTGAAATAGGAATTGTGGTGGTGCCTGCCTGCCACCACTAAGGGGAAACGGAACTCAGCGGGGTGAATCGCGCCAGGTGGAGACCGGAGGTACGACCTGGCGCGAGAGGGGGAAGGCCTCTCGTCGTTCGTTCGACATTTCGAATTTTCGAACGGTACCTGAATGTGCTCTATGACCGATCAACAGGTTGGACAAAGGTCTTAGCTATCGGCTGGCTCGACTCCAACCTCAACAGACAGTCTCTCCTGATTGTCCTCGTATAAGCCCTCGCAGTCGTTCATGAGCAACTTCAGTTCACCTGATTCCTCCATGACAATCGGCTCATCGGAAGCGCCGATCGGAAATAGCAAGCCTCCCACCTGACCTATGAGCAGCCCAAAATCGCTGCCGGGCAGAGTGGTCTCCGGGCACTGATCATTGGCATCCGGCCGATCGTTCGTGCCCGCAGGTCCCGGGCAAGCATGATCCGTATCAGACCTTCTCGGACCCCAACACCAACTCCGGTCGGCACCGACCACCCGGAAGGTGAGCCTCTCGCCTGGGGTAACTACCAATCCGGTCGAGACACCAAATTCCTCGTTCGCAAACACCTCGACGACTTCCACTGTCGTCTCTGTGGGAGTTGGCGAAGGTATCGGTCCACTAGTCGGAGGAATAGGGGTGGGTGTGGTGTCATTGTCACTGGTAAAGTCGCGAGCAACACCGTAGACAATGCCGACGATCGTCAGCCATGCGGCCAGAAAGGCCACAAAGCCTCGGTCCTTCCACCACGCAACGCGTGGGGCTGCATTGTCCTGTTGCCCATCTCCGGTGGCCATTGACATCTTTCGCCCCACGTACAGTCAGCCGAGATGACCCACCAGCCGACTTCAAGGCCGAATTGCTGAGGGGCAAAGGGCTGGTCTAGCGCAGCTGCACAGATCTGTTCCTCGAAACTGTAGTTGCTTCACTTCATATTCTGATGCCGCGAAAGTGCATGACTCGCTTCATTTGCAGAGCAGATCTGATCGATCTGCTCTGCAATGACGTCCTCTCTCCACTTTCCGTGCATGCTGACCATGATTGTTCTGGAGGTCTCAATAAAGGCGAAAAGAAGTAGGCTCGTCAGGGCTGCCCGTTCGTTACCGTCATGGACGTAGGATTCCACCCCCGAGTACGCCGGCACGAGTGCGCCCAACCGACCGGCTACCGAGACCGCACCGATCGCTCGATCTCGATGCTTCGTGCGGGCCTTAGCTGCAGTCAACACCTCCTTGCCGATGCCCAGTTCTCTTTCCATGTGTTTTCTATTATGTTCAGCACTCTATGCTATCCTAAATGAGTTTGGCCGTCAACGCGGCGGCGAGGGCCTTTGTCGCATGCTTTCTCGACCTCTTCAGACACCACATCATCGTATTGCTTCTTCTCGGGTCTCATGATCCATTCGCAGCTAATCCCGAGAAAGGCAACGGCAGATAGAAACGCTAACGCCTTGCGTTCATCTCCGGGGCGGATATGAAGCTCCAATGCCGAAACACAGACTATGGCGCTGCCAACAGTCCTTATCGCACCCGCGATGAGACGACGACTTCTCTCCTAATGCCACTGTCACATTGCCATAACAAGATGCAATTGGCCTACTGACGGACTTAGGCGCCCGCGCCACTGCCCGAAGGCGCGGCGGTTCCGCCGGAAACCGCGTTTTCGGCGGGAGCACCGCGCCGGCATCAACGCACTGCGCTCCCTTCGCGTGGCGTTCACACTGTGCTCCGTAATCCCGTCTCGCGAGCACCGTAGCTGCGGGCAGCCTCTTGCGAAGCCGCCCGCATTGTTGCTACTGTGGATGGGCTAGCCTACCGATGTGGCAGTCGCTTTATCAGCGCTTCCACCGGTTTGCCGAACACCCACTCGACCGCCGCAAACAGCAGGTCCAGCAGGCCGCCTAGCATCCACGTCAGCGGATCTTCGTACGATCCGCTTTTGTGTGCCCGTTGGGACATCGTGCCTCACCTCCTCTCGTTACCGCGCAAGCCTCTTCGTTGTCGCTCGCGCGTACTCCTCGCCCCCGCAGCCGGGGTCCCCGCAGGGTCAAGGGGCGCTCTGGCAAGAGCGGGCGTGAGCCTTTACCCCTTGACGCTGCGGGGTGGCTGACACAATAAGAAGGGCGCGAGCGAGAACGTTCCCCCGACCGAGGGCGGCGAAGCCATATAAACGAGCGTGAGCGCCACAGTCCGCGGACGACCGGTGCAACACAACACTTTGCGTGGCGCTCACACCGCTGAGCAGGGCCGGTGGGCAGCCTCTTGACGAGGCCACCCACTTTGCTCAGCTCGAAGTGCTACTCCGAACCTGCGGCTTCCCAGAGGTCGTCGATCCAGGCACCCATTGCTCTCAACAATGCGGTGCCTTTTTCGCTGTTGAAGGGCACGATCTCGGCGATTCCCGAGTCGATCGCGACCTGCTTGAACTCCCGCGTCCACAGGTCGATCGTGTAACCCCTGAACTGCGCCTCTGCGCTGATCTCCGGCGACATAGCTGTTCACCTCCTCCTTGTTTACTCCGCTTCGCTTTTTGCCCGCGGTACGGAAGTCACAGCCAGACGGGCCCCGGCGGGTCAAGGTGGAGGCCGCGGCTAGGCACGACCTTGACCGGCTGGGTGTCTGGCGACAATGGGGAGGGCGCGGGCAAGAAGGAACAGACCAGACAGGTATAAACATCCCCCGGCTGGAAGTATTCAAGAGTGAGGGCCGATCTTATTGCCGTACCTGCAACTCTTCGCCCCGCTCAGGCAGCGGACCGCCGTTCTGCATTTCTACCAGATACTGATTGATGTCGTATCGCCGCCTGCCCTTTGTGTTCCAAGCAGCGATCATGATGACGACCGAGCGCTTGGAATCCTTCGTTACAATATGCTCTTGCCATTTGGCGCGCATCGCCGGATTGGGATCGATTACGGCGCGTTTTTCCAGAGCATTGAGGAACCCTTCATAAAATCCCCGGTGTTTGTACCCGAAGTTTTCGTCGTCGTACTGGTCTCTTGAATTCGGAAGCCACTCTATCCAGATCAAGCCGGGACCATGCTCGACCCTGCCGGAATGTGCGAGGTCCACGATCCGTCCACCATTTGCCCTAATCCACGCCTTTTCTGCGACGATCCTCTTGCGGTCCCTGCTCCCTACATGATCTTCATCCAGAAAGACCAGATCGAGAGCGGATTCCGCGTCCGTGGATACCCGCTTCCGCTCCTTTACCTGTTGCCGCTGCCCTGGTGACGCTACCGACCGGGTCATAGACACTTCCGACCTGGCTAGGTTCGGCAGAGGCTCCTCCTCCAAATAGTCTTGTAGCCGATCGATCCGCGTCTCCACGTAGGGGTGGTCGCTGGCGAAGGTATGAAACGGCACCGCCACATCGAAGAACTGGTAGACATCCAGAAACTCGATCAGTCCATCCGCCTGGCCACACTCGAAGGCAAAGCGGTCGGCCAACAATTCGCGTTTCTGCCAGTAACGATTCCAGAATGGCGTCATCAGCGAGTACCCGAATCCCCCACCGCAGAGCTTCAGCAGTCCCGCCAAGCATCCTCCCTCCTCGGGTGACAGGTAGGACAACGGCGGCGGCACCAGTCGCCGCAGCGCCAGCACCAGGCGGCCGTCATCGTGTTTCAGGTGCCCCAGTTCATGAGCCAGGACCGGCAGCAAATAGGGGGTGCGGAACAATCCCCGATGGACATAGATCGTCGTTCCGACCACGAGGGCGTTCGGGTCGATCGCATCGATCACTAGCCACCGCGACGGCTCAATCGTCCCGGTGGGGGCGGTCTCCGTCAGTTCCTGCAAGGCTCCGAGCAGTTCCTCTCGCTCGCGTACGCTCGGCTCGCGGGCGCCCAACTCCCGGCGGGTCAGTCCGTAGCCGCCCGGCAGCACAGTCAGCGTGAGGACACTCACGATTACCGGCAACAACGCCAGGAACACCGCTAGCCACACGATCCCTGCCAGCAGTGGGTCCCATTCATCGGCACCAGACACGAGTAACAGTGGAAACCCAATGAATAGTCCGATCAAGGCGGCTGGAATAAGGGCAGGCAGAAACCGGAACGCCGACAAGATCACTTCCAGAAAAAGCGTGATGCCGTAAGGTCCCCGGTCGTGCTGCTCCATGCTCTCGCCTCCCTAAAACGCGATGCCCTCGTCCTCTTCGAGCTCGTCGGACTCGTCGTGCTCCGGCTCCATGCCGGGATCTGGGGTCGGAACAGGCCATGGCGGCAACCGCTCCGGCGGCGCCGGCGGTGGCGCCGCGATTGCGGCCACCTGCAATTTGACCGCGTGGCGCGCCCGGATCAGGTAGGCTTCCCCGTCTTTCAGGCGCGGCACCTCGTTCATCGAGATCGCAAAAGCGTGCTGCGGCCGGCTCGAGCCCAGGCCGGTGGCTTCGCCCTGGTCGTGCTGGATACTGCTCTCGATCACGGTGATCGTGCCTGCGAGGCTCGCGACCTCCTCCGGGTAATCCGTCCCCATCAGCAGCTTCGTCCGGGTGTTGGCAAGGATCAGGCGCCGCTCGGTCTCGTCCCCAAGGCTGGCCACATCCTGGGTCGCGAGCACGATCCCGAGCTGCGCGCTGCGCGCCAGCGCCAGCAGCGACAGGATGCCGGTCGTGCCGAAGGCGCCGAACTCATCGATCATGAAGATCGCCGGACGCCGTTGCCGCTTGCCGGCAAAATCCTTGAGGTCCTCGATCAGGAAGCGGAGCAGCCGGGTGGTGCTATCCCCGGCACTCTGGGCGCGCAACGAAAAGACGGCCGCGCGCGTCTCTTCCAGCGCAAACCCGTCCGGGCCGATCAGCGGGGCGAACTCCCGCACCAGCGGGGCGAGCCGGCTACGCAGACCGCTGATATCCGCCGGCTTGTACGCGGCCAGTTCATGGGACTCCACCGGGTTCTGCTTCCAGGTGTCACGCAGCCAGTTGAGGTCGAGGCGGCCGCGCACCTCCTCGAAGGAGCGCGGCGGGCCGAGGTGCTCCGGGTAACAGATCAGTTGGAGCAGGTTGCGATTGATCGCCTTGTAGTGCTCGGAATCGCCCTCCGCCTGCCCCTTCGGGGTCGAGGCCCCGACCACCTCCACCAGCCGGTTATAGATATCCTCGCGGGCTCCCCGGAAGCCGTCGTAACGCGCGCCGGGTGCCCCGGTTCCCAAACGGAAGATCGGCGCTTCCCCGCGCCCGTAGAGCCAGGCCAAATCCCGGAAGGTCTGGGCCAGCTCCGGATCCCCCTTGCCGTCGACCAGGAACAGATCACGGTCGGTCTGCTCGAACACTTCGGCGGCGAGCCGCTTGAGCGTTTCGCTTTTGCCGGCGCCGGTGCTGCCCAGAATAAAGAGGTGCCTGTCCAGCAAGCGTTCCTCGAGCGCCAGCCAGCGGCCGACTTTGTGGACCATGTGGCCTCGCGGAAAGTTCTGGCCGTGGATCGTCGGCCCCAGCCGCAACACGCGCGTCGGCACGGCGGGCGGCTGGCTGATCTGCCTCACGGCTTGGCCGCTGAGGCGCGCGTCCCGCTCGCGGAACCAGGCTTCCTGGGCCTCCACACCTTCCTGCAAGGTCCGGGGTTTCAACCACCGCTCAATGCGACGAAAGAACCCGAACACATTGGCGCTGAGCGGCAGCAGCAGCATCGCATAGAGCCAGGCGGCCAACCAGCCGCTCAGCGCTTGCGCCGGAGTCGTGTTATCGAGGCCAAATCCCGCCCGGTAAGCGGCGAGAATCAGGGGCGACAAGACGGTGAATAAGACTGCGCCAATGACGCTTGCGGCCAACCACAGGCGGTGGCCCAGCGTGCCCTGCGGCCCGTCCCAGCGGGTCGCGGCCCAGGCCGCGCCGAAGACGACCAGCGGTCCCAGCACGAGCAAGCAGCCCACCAGCAGGAGCAGAGACACCAGCGTCTCCTCGCGGGTCGGTGGACGCTCACTCGGCAGCTGGACCGCGGTATTCATGGCGCAATCTCCGTTAGGGTTTCGATGTCGTAGAGCCTGAAGCGGCGCTGCTCGGCCGCGGGCAGATAGGCGATCGCCTGCCGAACCCCGCGCAGCACTTCGGGTTTCACGAAGTACCACACTGTCCGGTACTCCCGGGCGAGCCCGGCCACGATCGCCGCGAGCTTGGCGGCTTTTTTGACGGTCAGCTCGATCTCCAGGCCGACTGTCGCCTCGTCGATCCGGACCTCGGCATCGGCGTAGTGCACGTCCTGGACCCGCTGCCGTTGCGGCTTGATCGCCCGTTCGCAGACCCACCTGTCCGCGCCGTGGCGCTGCTCGACGCTCAGCCGGATGCGGTTCACCTGGAAATAGTGCCGCAGCATGACGGGACTCGGTTGACCGGCAAAATAGGCGAGTCCCGCCAGCTGCATGCCGGCGCGCGTCAGCCAGACCCAATCCGGCTCGCGGTGGAAGATCTTTCGGCGCTCGACCCAACCGGCTTTGACCCAGCGCGTGACGACGCGCCTGGCCGTGCCCTCGCTGATGATTCCCTCCGCCTCAGTCCTGGCCTGCGCCTGACGGCCAAGCACCACCTGAAGCTGATCGATCCGGATCGCGTACTGCTCCCCAATCCACCTGAGCGCGACCTCGTCGCGCGACGTGATCAGCACCGCGCCTTTGTCGCTGCGCGCCTTGCGCTTCCGTTTTTCTCCCTTCTGGAGTTCACCTAAATCGTGCCTCGCTCCTGCTCTTTCTTCTTCTCTTTTCCTTTCTTTTTCGTTATTCTCCACACTCTCTGTATTCTGTTCTTCTACTTCTTGTTTACTTATTTTTCCTATTATATTTCTTACTATCATCTCTTCCTCCCCTCACTTCTCTACTCTCTCTACTCTTTATTTATCATCATCATTTTTCATATTTCTTCTCTACTTTCTCTACAACTCTCCCTACCCCCACTTGATACTCTTTGACCACCTCCTCTCTTTTTACGTTGAGAGGGGGTGGTCAAAGAGGCGAGGACGCCAGGACGAGAGAGTGGGGGTAGGGAGAAACACCGTCGTTACGGCGTTTTTCGGCGGAGCGGAAAGACGAGTGACGGTCAGGTAATGACCGTCAGTATATCGCAGCTAGATCGGCGCTGTCGAGTACAAAAAGAGTTCGGGCGGGAATGATCACCCGGTAGTTTGAGATGGTCAACGGTCAGGTGTACGCGTCGCTTTCAGGCCGAGGAGGTCTTCCAGCACACTGAAGAAGTAGGCCATTTTTGTCTTGCGTTGTTGGCCCCAAACGTCGGTCCCCCCACCGCGCGATGTGATCGATCCGGTCCGTTCCTGGGTCTTTGCCCGCGCTTCGTAAAGCTTCGGAATAAAGGCGTTGAGGTCGAGTCCGGAACGCTCCATCAGATTCTTGGTACGCGAGACCGTTGAGGTCAGTTCCGCTTTGTCGCCCAGTTCGCGGGCGAGATCGGTCATGTAGGAGACCAGGACCTGCCGGGTCTCGTCGTAGCTCCGGTCCCTGGCCGGTTGGCTGTCTTGATCGCCGGCCGTCTCGTCGTCGAGCAGTTCGCGGGGGCGAACGAAACCGTTGGAGGGTGCGCTGCTCTCGCGAATTCGGGCGAGCTTCGCGCGAATCCGTGCTTTTTTGTCCTCGGTCGCGGCTACGGCGCCGAGGCTGTTGCTGCGCTTTGGGCTGTCCTCCGTTCCCCGACTATTGTCATTAGTGACCTTTCGAAGATTCGAAGATTCGAACTGTTGTAATTCTGTTTGTTGTTTAACTGGTTCTTGTGTGGTCAAGTTCTTTGCCCTCGGGCGTGGCGAAGATTCTTTACCCCCCCCCTGGTCAAATTCTTTTACCACGGGGGGTGTAGGATTTTGACCACGGTTCATGTGGTGGGCACCGCCGGCGAAGGACAACCGGTAAACTGTCGGCTCGTCCCCCTTTTCGGCTGATCGGCGGCGCTCCGTTTCGATGATGTTCTTGTCTTGAAGGGTCCGTAATGCCTGAAGCAGGGTCGGCTTGGAGAGACCGGCGCCACGGTCCAGCTGGGTGCCGTCCTTGCGCGCGATGCCGTGAAGCATCTGGGAGAGGCTGATATTGTCGGAGTCCTTTTTGAAACCGAAGGTGCGCCGGATGATGTACAGCAGCACCTTGAGCTCGCCGCCCGAGAGGACGGTCAGCAGCTCGTCGAAGACCTCGTCGGGGACGATCGTGTAGTTCGGATTTTGGAAGCCCGCGAATCGGAAAGCGGGTTTGGTGCTGGCGTCTGATTTATCAGGAGGCATAGGGTCTCCAGTTAGGCTGTCGGGTTGACACACCACCGGAGGCCTTGCTACGCTCTATCTTGCTTACAGAGAGAGGCGGTCGCTGGGAACCTACGGGTGCCTGTCGGCCGTTTCTTTTTTTCGTCGCTTTTACTATAGCCTTCTCTTACGGTTCGGCAAAATATCGCCGGCGGTTAGCGGATCTCGCTTTGGTCGAGTTCCGCGTAGACAACGCCGTTGATATCCCAGGAACGTACCTGTCGGTTTTGGCGCTTGGCGGCGCGGGTCAGGGACGCTTTGACACCGCGTGCGGTGTCCTTCGGTCCAAGTTCGATCTTGGCCGCTTTGCCCGGCACGAGGGCAGCGACGATCTGCTCGCTTTGTCGTCGCCGCTCACTGGTGGTCTGGAGCGACTCTGCCGGTGCCTTTTCACGGTCGATCAAGGTGTATTTCATGGGAACCTCCTCTTGATCGTCCAGCTTAGCAGGCCGCTTACGGTCCCGCTATGACCGTACAGTCCGATCTTTTACGTCTTTGATGTCATTGCCCTCCTTTCTCTTTCTGGTTATTGGCTGTTGAGAATTAGCTCGGCTTTATTCTGCCGCGGACTGTTGACCGCCTGGCTCACCGGCCACCGCTGCATCGCGTCTGTGGAATAAGGCTGGTAGAGGCGTTCGAGCTGTACCGGATCGGTCACGTCCGGCGAGAGCCATTCGGCTTCGTCTTCGGGTTTGAGGATCACCGGCATCCGGTCGTGGATCGGTTCCATCAGGCGATTCGGCCCGGTCGTCAGGATCGCGTAGGAGCGTTGTGGCGGGGCTTCCGGGTGCTCAGGATCGCGCCATTCGTCCCAGATGCCCGCAAAGGCCAGGAACGGTTTCTCGCGCAAGCTGAAGTAGTAGGGTTGTTTTTGGCCGTTTTCGGTCCGCTGCCACTCGTAGAATCCGGCGGCCGGAACCAGGCAGCGTTGCTGCGGCACCAATTTCCGGAAGGACGGTTTCTGGGCGACCGTCGCCGAGCGTGCGTTGAACAGGCTCGGGGGTGTGGTGCCGGGTTTCGGCCGCCAGCGCGGGATCAGGTTCCAGCGCATCGGTTCGAGCCGGCGGCTGGCGTTCCTCTCCGCAACGATCACCGGAAGGGTCTGGCTTGGCGCCGCGTTGTAATTGACAGAGACTTCGGGCAGGGTCGGTTCGAGCCCGAAGCGTCGTTCCAGGGCGTCGGCGAGGGCACTTCCCTCCAGGGCGATCACATAGCGTCCGCACATAAGCGATGGGGTTAGGGGGTGGGTGAAGGCGTGGTGGCGTACAAATCTTCCAGCTCGCGGATGTTCCCGTAGGAAATGCGGTCGAGCACCATGTGCTCCATGCCGAGCATGATCGCCGGCGTGATGATGAACTCCCCGTAGCGGTCGTTGATCTCGTCGGCTGCCAGGGCGATCCGGCGCTCCCGCGACTCCCCTGCCTCGAACAGATCGGGCTGGGCCCGGTTCGACGGCACAAGCCCGTAGCAGCTCACGCCGAGATGGGTGATGATCTCTTCCTTGCCGGTTCGCCCGTTGAGCAGCCACTGCGCCTTGCGATAGAGCTCCAGCGTCGCGTAGAGCTCGCCCCCGACCCGTTTGCCCTGATGCCAGTGGGAATAATCCCGGTAAGCGCAGGCGACATGCAGGCCCTGGGCCGCATATCCCGCCGGCGCAGTCGCCGGCCCAGCTTCTCGCAGAGCTTCATCAGGATCCGCGAGAGTTCTTCGGGGTCGTTCGTCGGCCGTTTTAGGGCGTACTGCTGGCCGAAGCTCTTGCGGTCGAAGACGACTTGATCGACCTCGTAGCCACGTACCCTTAGGAACCAGTAGTATCCGTTGATACTTCGGAAGACCTGACCCTTGAGCACATGGAGCGGAGCTTGGAGCAACTGCAGCGGCGTGTAGATGCCGTGGACATTGAGCCGGGCCTGGTAGCGGGTATTGATCCCGCACAGATCGAGCAGCTCGCTCTCGGCATACACCGCCTCCAGATTCTCATGGGTGATCTCGTCGAGGCCGTCCGGCTTATGCAGGGAAGCCGCGAGTTTGGCGAGGAAGCGGTTGGTGCCGATTCCGATGTTGCAGGAAATCCACTCCCCGATTTCGGCGCGCACGCGCCGCTTGATCTCGCGGCCGACCTGGATCAGGTCGTACTCCAGGTGCACCGTTCCGGAGAAATCGAGCACCGCCTCGTCGATCGACTTGGGGGTCACGTCCGGCGAATACTCCCGGAAGAGCCGGCCGAACTTGAGGTGGACGTCCCGGTATTTCTCGGGGTCGGGGGTGCGCACGATCAGCTCCGGGCACAAGAGCCGGCCTTCCCGGACCGGCATCCCGGTCTTGATCCCGTAACGCTTGGCCTCGATCGAGGGCGAGACGATGCAGCCGTTCGGCGAGTCGTAGGCGGCGACCGCGAGCGGCTTGCCGCGCAAGAGCGGGTTGGCCTGCTGTTCGACCGTGGCGAAACAGGAGTTGAGGTCGATGTGCATGATCGTCGGCCGGTTGCGGTTAATGGGCAATTCCATCGCTCACCTCCTCTAAAACCCAGCTCAAATCCTCGGGGTGGTGTCTCAGCTTGAAGGCCATCGCCTCGGTGCTCACCGAGAAGATGTGCACCCAGACCCGTCCCTGCCTCGCCTGGTGGTGATATCCAACTTTCCGGATGCGGTAGTCGCGGCCCTGCCAGCGCAGGCTCACGGGCGCCACCTTGCCGGTCTCGCGGCTGTAGATCGTCACGACACTGACCCGCTCGTTGATCGTTTCGTGCATGGGGAGTGTGGTTAGAGACTCAGATCGGCTCGTTTGAAGACGCGGCGCACGACGCCGTAGATGCCGAACCGCTCGGTCACGATGATCGGCTGGTGCGCGGGGTTGCTCGAGCGTGGCAGCAGAACCGCGTAGCCGTCGCTCGTCTTCTTGAAATACTTGACGGTCGCCTCCTGATCGATCCGGGCGATCACGATCTCCCCGGAGTCGGCATCGGCCTGGTGCCGGACGAGCAACAGATCCCCGTCCTCGATCGCGGTGGGCTCGGCCCGGTTCATCGAGTCACCCTCGGCGCGCAGCAAGAAGAATTCAGTGGGGTTCGCGCCGATGAAGCGCTGATCGATCTGGGCGTAGCCTTCCAGGTCGGCCTCGGCCCAGACCGGCTTGCCGCAGGCGACGTGCCCTACGATCGGGACACTCACCATCATGCCGCGCCACTTGTAGGCATCGACGTGCAGGTAGCCCTTGCGCTGGAGCTGTTGCAGGTACTGCCAGCTCGAGTTTTTCGATTTGAATCCGAGACTATCCGCGAGCTCGGCGTGGGTTGGCATCCTCCCCTGCTGCTCGAAATGGGCGGCGATCGCGTCGAGCACGCGTTGTTCGTTGGGGGTGAGGACTTCAACCATCTGTGTATACATTATGTCTTGTTGTACATAGTAGCGACCATATCCGGGCCTGGCAATATGGCCGTTGCGGCACGCTGTAACGACACGCACAACGGGCTGAAGACTCGCTCGGGGGTTGCAGTCCCGTTCCAGATAGGCTGAAAAGCCCTCCACGTGCCCGCAGAGGGTCGTTGAAGGGCTGTCAAGTGGTCTGATAGCTATTTGAAGTCGAGCGTGTTCTCAGCCGGTTGTAGAGGCGAGATTACTGCTCCAAGGTCTCACCCTTATTTGTTTGGGAGTGCGAGACATCCACGTACGCGAAATTCTTATGGCTTGTTCGTTCGGTTCTGCCACCACTGTTCCAAAAGTTCATCGACGAGCTCGCTGAACTCCTTGCGCTTGGCGTCTGGCCGCCCGCGGCTCTCGTCGTAGAGGGCGTCACTGACATTCTTGTAGAGGTCCTTGCGCACGTAGGCCGTGACCTGGCGGTAGTTGGGGTCGCTCTTCTTGCCCGTCGCCGGACGACCGGTGCGTCGCGGTGCGTCACTCCTCGGCTCCGGGCTGCTCGGCGTCTCGACGGGAACGGGCTGGGGAGCGGCTGCCTCCTCGACGGTGGGCGCAACAACCAGCGCTTTCGTTTCGTCCTCGATCACCGGCTCTTCCTCGTTCTGGAAGAGGCTCGAAAATTTGCTTGGTTTAGTGGCCACGAATTACCTCCTCCCCTATTTTGCGGTAGTCGCCCCAGCCTTCCTTGGCTCTGGGGTCAGGGACGGCACTCACCGGAACGCCGGCGAGCGCGGCCTTCTGAAAGGCGGCGAGCCGGCGAATCTGACTCTCGAAGACCGGTAGGCCGGCGCCCGTGAGCATGGCGCGCGCCTCTTCCCCGTCACGACTTGGTTTCGGCGGGACCATCGTGATCAGGATGCGGAAGCGATCGGAGCCCAGGGTTTTGAGCGCCTTGACGGTCTGCCGGAGCGCGTCCAGGGAGAGCGCGTCCGGAGTCGTCGGAATAATCAGCAAGTCGGCGCCTTCGGCCAGGGCCTTGAGGTCCTCTTCTTCCGGTCGTGCCTCCGTATCGATCACGATGTGCTCGAACTGACGGGAGTACTTGGCTGCTTGGCGCTCATCGACGACGGTAAATGGCAGCGATCCCCGCTTCGACCAGTTGGTGGCGCTGCGGTTCGGATCCCCGTCCACCAGGAGTGTCGGCTGTTGCTCTTGGAGAAAGGCGGCCAGGTGGACGGCGCTTGTGGTCTTCCCGACCCCACCCTTGAATGCTGCGACGGTAATGATCATTCCATCTCCTTAGTATGTACGTACAGTACACCAAAGCACCGCGGCAACGCAAAAACGCGCGTTGCTGAAAGTCCGGCACGCTGAGGGTGCAGAAGTCTAAATATTCGAATTGCTGAACGTCTGGAAGGCTGCGTAGTCGTATTGCTGGATAGTTGAAAGTCCATAATTCTGGGTACGCGAAAGTCTGTGATATGTCTCTTATAGTGAGAATTGCTTAGCTGAGTACTCGAAAACGCGCGTACGCGAAAGTCCATGAATATTCTTCACCGACCCCTTTGTAATATATTGACATAATTATTCAATCCTGCTACGTTGGTAGGCATTCATCAAACTAATTGAACACCTATGTCTTCACATCGAGAGTCGGCGGGTCGAGAACAGCACCAAGAATCCTGGGATGATCGGTATACGTTTCCGAAGCAGGAAGGACGCGCGATGCGGACCGCACGCCGCGTGATGGAGGGGATTGGCTTCTCTCCCGAACTGGTCGGTGAGGCCTTTACGTTCATGAGATCCGGATCGACGAAGGAAGAGTTCGACCTGCTCCACGAGGAACTCACCCCGCAAAGATTGGCAGAGCTGAAAGGACGGATCGACGAACGCCGTCAGCGGGCCGCCACATTGAGACATCCACGCCGGCTTTCACCGCCGGCCGTTGAGCAAGAGCTTGCCGACCAGATCAAAGAGATGCGGGTCTGTGTCGAACGGTATGACCGCCGCCAGGCCGATCGCGAGTCTGAGACAGGGCCACGGCGGAGGATGGGGTCCGGCCGCAACGCAGGTGCGCCGCTCAACCGGAGCAATGATGAGAGGCAGTCTCGCGCTGCTGAGTCCCACCAGCAAACGGAAGCAGATCCAGATAGCACGATCGAATAGGCCGCGCAGCGAAGCAGTCAGCAACGCGCGTACGCGTAAGTCTGAAATCTACTCGGGAAAAAACGAAGTTGAGGAGCCACGTGACCTTGACGTGTTGACTGTCACTCAGGCCGGATTTTCTTCGCCCGATTCCAGTTGCCGCTGCTGTTCGTGTTCCGCTGCCTCGGTCGCCGTCTTCCCGGGCGGATTGTCGTCATTGGTATCAGGGCGATCCGTAGGGGTTGGGATGCTCCGCTCGGCGCGTTTGGCTCGACTCGTCTCGGTCTTCTCGATTGGCGCATTATCCTGCTCTTGTTCCGCCGTCTCTGGCCTGACAGGGCGCTCGCTTGATTGTTCGGTCATCGTTTTCACCTTTAAGATTTCGTTTGTCCTGACTGGAATGGGAGCCTCAGGCCACAGTGGTGATTACAGTCTCCGTGGCAACAGCGTAAGTTTCAGATCAGGGACCCGTTGATAGTCCGTGTCTGTGGTGACCAGGGTCAGACCGTGTTCGAGCGCCGTCGCGGCAATCAGCGTGTCGATATCACCGATCAAGCCGGGTCCGTGGGGCGGGCGCAACTGGCGCCGCAGCTCAGCGTAGCGCTCAAGGATCGCGAAGGTTGGGACGTATGGTGAAACCTCGCGCAGCAGCAGGCGTAGCTGCTGTTGGCGGCGCGTGACATCCGGGAAGCTCTTGTTGTATTCCGTCACTTCACCGTAGACGAGAATGCTGGTCGCGGCCTCCTGGCGAACGAGCCACGGCTCGATCAGCTCGCGTGCGGAGGTGACCCCTTTGAGATAAGCGGTCAGCGGCGTCGTGTCGAGCAGGTAACGTCTCACAAGCCCATCGACTCAATGGGCGGGGTCGGTCGGCTCTCGTGGCGAATCCGGTCCAGCGCCTCGACCGTCTCGTTCCAGTCGAGGTCATCCCACGCGCCGGCGAGGCTCAGGGCGTTCTGCACCGAGTCGGGGAGGGGGGATGGCGTCGTGGTTTCTGTTTCTACCGCATAGCGGACCACGTCGCGGCCGTCCTCAATCAGCGGGGTCGCGACAACTGGCTGGTCGCGTTCGACCACCAGGCTCGACGTACGTTCTGGGTGTGAATCTCTCATCTCTGATCCTTTCAGACGTGTGTTCGCCTTCTACACTGACATATGTGACATAAGAACACAAGATTCCACGCCCTGTTCCAGTCAGAGTGAAGGACGATACACACGCTTACGGTTGTGAGCGGACGGCGCGTTTGGACTCATCGGTGAGTCGAGTGGCTTCTGTTTCGCTCAGGCCGGCACGATCGACCGTCTCGCGCATCTGTCCGAAGAAGCCATCGCGTCGGCCTTTCCACTGGGAGTAGAGGGCGAAGGGGACCACGGCCGCGAGCGGCACACCGTCCTGTTCGACCACGTAGCGGTCACCCTTGTCCGAGACGCCTTGCAGCAGGTCGCCGAAGCGCCTGGGGGCATCTTGAAAGGAGACGGTCTTTTCCATCGAATCTAAATCCTTCATTGCCGAGAGTATTAGGAATCATCTCAAAACTGATCTGCGCCCATCGTAGCAGTTTGACCGGTGCCCGCAATCAGACTCTGCACAGGACATATCCCATGAGCCTTGCCATTCCTAGAGCGCGTGGTCCTGGACGTCCTTGTGCAGCTGCTCCTTGGCGAGGGAGACATAACAGATTGTGGTCTGGATATTGACGTGGCCGATCATCTCCTGAAATGTCTCGTTGATCTCTAGGTGGGTGTTATCGGGAAAGTTACTGTATTCAGAAGAAGACGAGGCTGACGAGGCTTTGGAAGACTTCACTGGAAGTCTAACAACGCAGACTTTCGGATACGCGGCTAGCGTGGCGGGACGGAATCTGGTACCTGTATATGACTGGAGAGCTTTAAACCAGGCCGGTCTGCTGCAGAATCTGGAGGAATTCGGCCGGACTGACGATGTGCATGCCGCTGATTTCACGAACCGCTCGGACATCCTTGTCGCCGGACACGAGGTAGTCGGCGCGGCCAACCAGCGCGTGGGCGTAGAGGTAATCGTCCTTGCGGTCACGCCCAACCTCGGGCAGCGGTTCCCCGAGCTCGGGAACCGTCTCGGCGACGGTGCCAAGGATCTCCACAAGCTGTTCGGTCTGCGACGGGGTGATGCGGGCAGTCAGGTACGGTTTGGTTGCCGCCTTGTCACGCAGCTCGGCAATCACGCCTGCGGTGATCAGGAGCGTATACGCGCCGGTGAAGGCAGCCTCCGCCACAACCATCGGCGGTGTCTCGCTGGCAGGGGAGAGCAGGTAGCTGATGAAGATATTGGCGTCCAGGAGCGCTCGCATGTGACGGTGTTAACGGCGATCGCGTTCGAACGTGACCTTGCTCTCGGTCGCAAGGTCGTCGATCAAGTCGTGCGAGAAGCGGTCGGCCAGTGCGGTGGCGTGTTCCTCGGTGAGATCCTGGTTCCGCGTCCGCACCTCTGCCCGAAGGGCGCGCAGCTGGCTGAGTGCTTCGGCACGACGCTTCTGTTCGCGGAGTGCCTGAACCTCTTCGTAGGCAGCTATCGACATGATGACGGCCTTGGGCTTGCCGTGGCTCTCGACGATCACCTCGTCGCCCTGCTCGCTGACGTAGCCAAGCAGTGAGCCGAGCCGGTTCTTGGCTTCGTTGGCAGAGACGGCCTTTGGCATGGTGCTTCCCCCTGGCGGGATCTTGGATGGATACGACATGTCAAAAAGAAGTTACGGCAAAATCACTACCGCTACAATATCAGGCTCTATAATGGCTGTCAAATTAGCTGGTTTGTGGCATCTATAGTGGGCGGGGAGTGGCAGCGCACGCTTACGGCTGCGAACGGATGACGTGCTTGGTTTTTCGAAAATCGCGTATCCGAAAGTCCGGAATTCCACACGGTTGACCGTTACGCACTGTCCAGGATCTTCTGACACTCGACAGAAGCTCGGCGCCGCGCAAGGGTTGGAGGGAGCCCGCGAGACTGACGAGATTACGGCTTGATCTTTTTGATCCTGTATGCGTTTCTCATCCGGAGGGTCTGCACGCATGAATTCGTCGCTGAGCCGCATTGCCAACGTCGTTGGCGTCCTGCTGATTGCGCGCGCACTCGTGCCCATCTTCCTGTTTATCGGCTCAGGATGGGAGCTTCTTTTCATCCTCCTGGCGCTACCAGGCGTAATCGCTGGAGGATTGATGTTGATGGGGGGTTCCCGTTTTGGCAAGGCCCCCGGATCGGCCGTAATCTGCTTCGTTCTCGCAGCGATTTTCAGCCTGATTGCCACCGAAACCAGCGTTTCAATCGCCTCTGGCGTTGGTGCCCTGCTGTCGCTTGTCGTGCACTGAACACTCGTGCTCGTTACGATCATGCTCGCGGCACTGTCCCTCCGCTCATTGATGCGAACCCAAGGGGGATGCCGGCGTACATGGGGTCGTGGTCACTCGCGGGCTTCCTGACTGCGGATCCAGAGTTCTCCCAATGGGTTTCGGAGACTAAGAAGCCAGTGACTCGGGAGTAGGAGGTAGCGGCTCTGCCGCCTCGATCACCTCGGGGATCTGCGGGAAATGACGGACGTCACGACCCTGGTACAGTAACCGTACGTGTGAAGGGTCCTGTCCGGCAACCGTTATGTGATGAAAGGTGCGCGTATGCGTCGGTTCCTGGTTGCGCTCGTGGGTGTTTGGCTCGTTCTCCCCGCCCCGTTCACCACTCCTGCCGCTGCCCAAGGCATCTCGTCATGCGCCGACTTTGATGCCTGGGAGTGGGCACAAAGCGTCTTTGACTCTGATCCCCGGAGGTATGACGCACTCGATCCCGATGGTGATGGCGAGGCCTGTCCCGACCTGCCCCATGGGGGGTTCGCGCCGGCCTTCTGGACGGACACGGTGCCGGTAGATGTCGAGGCAGCGCAGATCAAGCGCGTCATCGATGGTGACACGTTCGAGATGACAATTGGGACCGGCTTCACACGAGTGCACTTGTATCGCGCTGACGCTCCCGAAGCGCAGAACGACCAGGAGTGCGGTGGCCGGGAGGCAACGCTCTTCGCCACCTATGTGCTCGGATTCAATTCGAGCCCGAATGTCTTTCTCGAGAAGGACACAACCGCCCAGGACAGCTACGGGCGTGAGCTGGCCTATGTCTGGTTCGAGATTGACGGCCGGCCCTACCTTCTCAACCACATTTTGCTCACCAGCGGCTGGGCGGATGACGTGGACTCAGGTGACCGCAAATATGACACCGAGCTGAAGGATGCTGCGGCGTTTTCCAAGCGTCACGAGTTGGGTGTGTGGGCGACGTGTGGCGGCTTTGGGACACCCCTCGCCACACCAAGTCAATAGCTGTCCAGCACGAAGTTTGGGATCAGGCATGCTCGTCCACCTCGCGTCTGGCGTGGTGGAAACGTCACATCTCTCAAGGCCGCATGTCCTCGCTGTTGACCGTGACGAGCGGACAAACAGACGTGTGCGCTTGTGTTGGCCTCTTCTTTCCATTACGCTTTATGCTTCTCGAATGAATGTTATGTTTCCTCCGATGTCAAGCTCTCCTGATTCCTGACGTCACCCGCAGGAGGCTTCCTTGGATCGTTTCCGCCGCTCACGCCCGTCCCGCAGGACTCCCGCCCCATCGCCTTCGGTATCACGGCGTCCCCTGCCTCCACTGGCGGCCCTGGGCCTGAACGACGACGCAGTGCTCGATCCGGACTGGTGGCCCTCGACCCTGGAAGCGACGTTCTCGTCTCCCCCGTCCCGGCCGTCCTCCTGGCACGTGCGGCGGCGTCCGCTCCTCATGCTCGCGGCCCTGATCGCCGCGATGGCGCTCGTCATCGTCGTGCTGCCCATGCGCTCCGGCACCGACGCCCCGAATGCGGACGACCGGGGCATGCCCGCGGTCGCGGCCGGCGAGCAGTTCCCGGCGTCCTCGCCTCGCGCGATTGGCAACCCACCGGCCGCTTCTCCCGCATCCGTCGAAGTCCGGGCCGTTCCCGACACCAACCGGCCTCCACTCGTCCGGCGTGGGGGGGACAATGCGCATGTCGTGTCTCCCGTGACGCCGATGCCATGGCGCCCCGACGACCCGGTCCTCCACTGGTTGCCGGAGATTCTGGCCGCCGCCGGGCAAACCGGCGTGTCCCCCGCCCTGATCGCGGGCGTGATCCAGACCGAATCGCAGGGAGACCCGGCGTCCACGTCGCCTCACGGGGCCCGGGGCCTGATGCAGGTGATGCCGGACCATCTCGTCGAACAGGGGGTGCGGGAAGCGGCGTGGGATGACCCGGCGGCCAACATCCTGGCAGGTGCCTGGTTGCTGAAGTGGAATATCGACCAGTACGGCTCGGAGTGGGACGGGATCGCCCACTACTTCGGGATCGGCTGCGATGGATACAACTGCACGGACGGCTACGTGCACCTGGTGCTCGACTGGAAAGCGCATTACGCACCGCTCCTGACCGGTGCCTGAACCTCGGAATCCCGCCAGGTGGGTCGGGCGTTTCCCGCTCGATGACCTGGCGATGACGAAACACTGCTGCCCATCAACACCCTGGAGACACGCCCAATCGCTGAGTCGCCTATGATTCCCGGTAAAGTGGGGATACTTACAGGGCTGGGGCTACCTGCAGTCCCGAGGCCAGCGGCGCGTCGGACAGCGGCGCACAAGGAGGAGCGGCATGGACGGACAGCGGTTCGACGACGTCACCAGGGCCCTCGCGGTGGGACATTCCCGCCGGGCGGTGCTCCGGACGGTGCTGGGCGGCCTGGGGGCCGGAGTGCTTGCCCTGGTCGGCGGTGCCAACGCCGATGCGGCCAGCACGCGGAGCTGCGCCGAAGGCTGCCGGAAGCGCTTCCGCCCCGGTCGGGCGCGAGGGCAGTGCATCAGCGACTGCGTCAGGGGCACCCCACCGGTGCCCGTGTCCTGTGGCGGGATCGCAGGTTTTCTCTGCCCCGAAGGGTCCATCTGCGTGGATGACCCACTGGACGACTGCGACCCGGCGACAGGAGGCGCGGACTGCCTCGGGATCTGCCGGCCGGCATGCGGCGACACCGTGTGCGGGGCCGGGGACTCCTGTTGCAACGCGAGCTGCGGCATTTGTGCTCCGACCGGCGGCAGCTGCACCCAGGAGGTTTGCGGCGGGTGAACGGCGCCCTCCCGAACCAGGTGGCCCCCTATTTTGTCCTGGAGTGATCCACCGCCTCAACTGTTCGCGTATAATCGAATGACGACCGTCCAGCCGGACAGCTGACATTGATTTGCGAACGGGAGGGGTCATGGATTGTGCCTCCCCGTGTTCACGACCATTGGGGGAGAAGTCGCATGACCGCTCTGCATCAGCAGTTTCTGAGCACGATCACGTCGGAGCATCAGCGCGTGCTCAATCGCCGCCCTGTCCTGTCGACCGGTTCGCACGTGGCCATCGGTGGCGCCGTGTCACCGGCCGTGGCGCGCCTTGTCGCCGCCCAGGCCTTCACCGACGACCTCGACATCCTGAATTACGCCTTGACGCTCGAGCATCTGGAATACGCCTTCTACCGGGACGGCACCGCCGGGATGGCAGCGGCGGACTTCGATGATGGCGTCTATGCCAATCTCCTGCTGATCCGCGATCACGAGGGCGCCCACGTCGATGCTCTGGTGTCCACGATCACCTCGCTCGGGGGCACCCCCGTCGCGGAGCAGACCTACGACTTCGGCTACACCGATGCCGGCAGCTACCTGATGGTTGCCGCCGCGCTCGAGAACACCGGGGTCTCCGCCTATGACGGCGCCGCCGCCGCGATCGAGAACGTCGATATCCTGAACGCGGCCGGCACGATCGTGGCGATCGAAGCCCGGCATGCCTCCTATCTCAACCTGGTCACCGGGGCGGATCCGTTCCCGGACGCGTTCGAAACCCCCAAGACGCGCGCGGAGATTCTCGCGATCGCTGGCCCCTTCATCGTGGCCAGCTGATCCGGGCACCCGTGCCACCCCAACCCGTTCGCCTCGTTGTGCAGGGAGTAACCGACATGAGTTCGCCCACGACCACGGAGTTCCACCGAAGTCTGACCAGCGCCTTTGAAGCAGCCATGCGCGCGTCGTGGTCGCGTCGCGCCGTGATGCGGACGACCGCCGGCGTGGCCGCTGGCGGCGCCGCGGCCCTGACGCTGGCCGGCCCGACGTTCTTCGGGTTCCAGTCCGTCATGGCGCAGGCGTTCACGAGCGACGTGGACGTCCTCAACTACGCGCTGACGCTCGAGCACCTGGAAGCGACGTTCTATCGCACGAACAACGAGACGTATTCGGCGGCCGATTTCGAGGCGGCGGGGTTCGGCAGCCGCGTGCGCGGCCGGTTCGACAGCATCGAGGCCCATGAAGTCGCGCATGTCGACGCGCTGACCTCGGTCATCGTCTCCCTGGGGGGAACACCGGTCGCCGAAGCCGTCTACGACTTCGGGGTCACGGACGCGACGGGCTACGTTGCGACCGCCCAGGTCCTGGAGAACCTCGGAACCGGCGCCTACACCGGCGCCGCCCAGTTCCTGATCGACAATGACGATCTGCTGACGGCGGCCCTCACGATCCACGGGATCGAGGCCCGTCACGCCTCGTATCTGAACCACGTGAACGGGGACGTGCCGTTCCCGGAGGCCTTCGAGACGCCGATCAGCCCGGCCGACGTGCTGGCGGCGGCCACCCCGCTGATTGTCAGTGGCATGCCGAACACGGGATCGGGGGCAGCGACGCGCACGTCGGGGAATGGCACCTCGCTGCTGCTGGCCGCTGCGGGAGCGGCCACGGTGGGGGCGGCGGCCCTGGCGGTCCGCGCCCGCGGTGAATCGACCGCCGACGGGATCTGATCGTAAAACCGGAGACGATCCCCGGAACCCAACGACCGGCAGCCGTGAAGCATGGCTGCCGGTCGTTGTTCGGTGCGTCATCGGCCCCTCTCGGGGGGCGATGCATTCAGACGACGCGCCCGTCCCGATGGTCGTCACCATTCCCTGGTGTCGGGATCCTGCCTCTGACGATGCCGCCCGCCAGCAGGAAGACGGTTGCGAGCACGCCCAGGAGCCCGCCGAGCTGGACACGGTCCGGACCGGCGCCGGTGACGGGCAGTTCCCGCGCGATCGTCGCTGTCTCCGGCATGGTCGCCACCCCCGTCCCCGCTGCCGCTGATGCCCCTGACGTGGCGGTCAGGTCCGGGATGGAGGCGTCATAGAGCACGCCCCAGAACGACAGGTGGTCACCCGGCTGCGAGGTGAAGGCATAGTTCGGGAAACTCGACGGAATCGTGATCGAATGCGCGCCGGCATCCAGGTGCGCCCAGGTGAGAATCGACACGCCATCTCCCCCGTCGGGAGTACGACCGTCCAGGAGAAAGGCGGGCGGGAAGACCGGCGAATAGGCCAGCCCCGCCCAGGAGGAGGAGCATTCCGCCGGCCGTTCCGGTTTGACATTGGTGGACGACGCCGTGCCAATGACGCGCCGCGTGCCCAGATGCAGGGTCAGGGTTCCCGCCTCCTGGGCTGCGGTAGATGGGGATGGTGCGAGGGCCGCTGTTGCGGCGATGACGACCACGACGACGAGGCACCATGAGACGATGCGGGACACGACAGACCTCCACCCAGACGAACCCAGACGAACCGCGAAGCTTCCTGGCCACCAGTATAGGGTTCGGTGACAATCAGGCACAGGGGTCAGGCCGGAGGATGGTTCATGCTGGCGGAGAAATCAACGACCGACGTGATGGTCACGGGGATTCAGGAGGACCGGCGGGGTGGGTACGAGGCACCAACAACCCAGGAAGCAGCTGGTATGGCAAGAGACCCGGCGGGAACAGACCGATGCCCGGGAGACCAAGCCGGCCTACCGGACGACGGAACTGTATGTCTTCCTGGTCATGACGGGTGCCGTGCTGGCGGCGTCCATGGTGGGGGTCATCAGTGCCGACCGGGGCTGGGGGTTCGCGACGGCGCTGACCATCGGGTACCTGCTCAGTCGCGGGCTGGCGAAGTCCGGAACCCCCGTGCGCCACGATCACCTCACCCAGGTCTCGCGGACGCAGCCACCGCTCTCGCTGTCGCGCGATGTCCTTGATGCCGCCCTCAAGCAGCCGGACGTTCGACCAGGAGGGGACGCGTAGGCCTCGTCCCTTCACCGTATCACTGCGCCTTGCTCCCACAACAGACGATACGGGCGACGATGATGTTGGTATCGAGAACGATGCACATGCTTAGGGCTGTGAACGAACCTCGCGCTTGGCCACGTCGGCGAGTCGAGTGGCTTCTGTTTCGTTCGAGCCGGCACGATCGGCTGCCTGGCGCATTTGTCCGAAGAAACCCTCACGTCGGCGTTTCCACTGGGAGTAGAGGGCAAAGGGGACCACTGCTGCGAGCGGCACGCCGTCTTGCTCGACCACGTAGCGGTCACCCTTGTCCGAGACGCCTTGCAGCAGGTCACCGAAGCGTCCGGGGGCATCCTGGAAGGAGACGGTCTTTTCCATCGCGTTTGGGTCCTTCATAGCGCTAGTGGGATTAAGATCGATGTTTACGTCACGGTTAGTCGTCTTCGTAGCAGTTAAGAGTACGCGGTCATAGCGCCAAGCCGACTGACTCAGCAGTGGGTTACTGGTGTCGTTGTAATCGGTTGGTTGTGTTATCACCGGCCAGCAAAGCGTATAAAGGAGATAGCACCAATCTAGGGGAGGCGGATGACGCGATGGTTGAACGAAAATATGGTCGGCGTGTGATGGAGCTGATGCTGCCCCCAGTTCTTCCTCGGATTTATATTCCACCATCGGCGGATGATGTTCGACAACCTCTACTGGAGCGTCCTTGGGCAGAGCGAGAGTTCATCTTGGTCGTCGATGATCAAGATGTTATTCCCTTTCGTACGACTCCAGGAGGGTGGACTCCATTCGACTTTATTCTCGGTACCGAGCGAAAGGGAATTGGCCTCCTAGCAGTTGGGCGTTCGGAAGCAGCGCGCCTCAAATTCCCGGACAGTACCCATCCACAAGACCGGGTCGTGTATGTCGGGCATCCGTTTGTTCCTGAGAGATACTACCCAGCAGCAACATTCCACACGCACCTTTTCGCGGACAAGTTTGATGAAGCTGTTCGCTTGCTCACGGCTCTCCATGCTTCAACTATCCGCGTGACGGCGTCTCGCGGCTTGTCCCGGGACATGGAAGCTACTATCGCATTCCCCACAGGTCTCAAGAATGTCGTAGCGACTGGGACAGCGGAACGACACGAATTTGATGGATTCTACACCTTGTTCGAAGCTACATTCAAAGCTCAAGGAAAGGTGCGGCTTCACGAGCACCAGAACTGGTACCCCTTCGAGCCGCAGTGGCAGAGAATCGCGGATGGGCGGCTCAACGGAGGTCTCAAGACAGTTGTGCTAGACGTGAGGCACGAGCAGGATTTTGGAGTGAAGGCCTCCTTCTCGATCACAATTCAACGAGCGGGTCTCGAGATCGGCGGCGGTTTTCAGCGGCTTGAGGCCACAGTGTGGAAAATCGTTGCGACGTTCGACGACGCGACGCTGCCTCAAATAGTTGACCCTTCTTTTGACAACCCAGTCGGGAACCTTGCGGATATTGGTGCTGAAGCGCGAACACGTATAACGGCCAAGCCAAGCGAAGAGTCAAAAACTCCAGACGAATGAGGAGACATATCCCTTGAGCCCTACTCTTCTAGAGAGCATGGTCCTGGACATCCTTGTGCAGCTGCTCCTCGGCCAGTGAGACATAACGGCTCGTGGTCTGGATATTGGCGTGGCCGAGCATCTCCTGGACCGAGCGCAAGGTCGCGCCGGACTTGATCATGTGGGTCGCCATCGTGTGCCGCAGGGTGTGCGGTGAGGCGTCCTCGATCCGGGCGATCGCCAGGTACTTGTGAAAGAGGTGCTCGACGGCCCGCGCCGAGAGCGGCTGGCGGTACTTGGAGAGGAAGAGGGCGGGCGTCTCGGCTTGCGGCCGGACCGCGAGATAGGTCCGCAACGCTCCGCAGACGCGCCGGTTGAGGGGCAGCCGGCGGCCCTTGCGGCCCTTGCCCTGGCGAATCCAGAGTTCCCCCAGCTGGCCGCGTTCCTCACCTGAGACGCTCGGCAGCTGGACATCGCGCAGCTGGAGCTTGACGAGCTCGCCGATCCGGATCCCGGTCTGGAGCATCAGCTCGACGATCGCCGCCATCCGGGGTCGGTGACCGACGGCCTCCCGCAGGCGCCGGTACTCGGTTTCGGTCAGCACGCGCGGTTTGCGGTCCTCGCTCTTGGGCGGGATCAGGCGGACCGCCGCACTGTGTTTGACGTGCTCGTGCTCCTCCAGGAAGCGGAAGAAGGCCTTGAGCGCGTGCGTATGCAGGCGCCGCGTCGTGCCGGTCGAGATGGGCGAAGTAGCCGTTGAGCTCCCGCAAGCCCACGGCCTCGACCTCGGTCACCCCCTGCTCGGCGAGGTAGGCGAGGCAGGCGTCGACCACGCGCAGGTAGGTCGCGCGCGTATTATCGGCGAGGTTGCGGGAGGGGAGATAGACGGTCGCGAACTCGTCGCGCAGATCAGGGAGGGGAGCGGTGGCGTCGGTCATGTTGTCGGTTCGTTAGGGAGTTTCGTGTTCACATAGCGATAGAGGGTGGCGCGTGAGATGCCGAGCGTCTGGCAGATCGTCGTGACGTCGGTCTGTCCGCCATCGTAGAGTGCCTGGGCGAGGGCACGCTTCTTGGGATCCGCGAGTGCCTTCGGCCGGCCCCCCGTGCGTCCCCGCCTCCGGGCCGCCCTCAGGCCGGCGTTCGTGCGCTCGCGGATCAGGTCACGCTCGAACTCGGCCAGCGCCCCGAAGACGTGGAAGATCAGCTTGCCGCCTGGGGTGGTGGTGTCGATCTGCTCGGTCAAGGATCGAAAACCGATCCCTCGACCACGGAGATCCGCCACGGTGGTCATCAAGTGCTGGAGGGAGCGACCGAGGCGATCGAGGCGCCACACCACCAGCGTATCGCCTGGTCGAGCGTACGTGATGGCCTCGTCCAGAATGGGTCGATCTGCCTTCGCGCCGCTGGCCGTCTCGGTGAAGACTTTGTCACAGCCATCGTTGGCCAGGGCGTCAAGCTGGAGGTCGAGGGTCTGGTCACCGGTCGAGATCCGGGCGTAGCCGATGTTCATACCGCTATCGTCTCAAAACCCGTGAGAAAAGACAAGGAATGAAACGTTGTTACTGAGACGGGTAGTGAGACAGGTATCGAGGTTGCGGAGTGAAGTTTCTGCCGATCCCGGTCATCGTCTCAGAAACGTTCGTTTCTGAGACGGGCCGATCAGGATGATTTCCTGTAGGGTCTGTTCGGATCGTACAGCAGAGACACGACAGGCGCCGATCAGTCAGCGAGCAGCTGCACTGGGGAAGGAAACAGGTGGAGCCGACTGATAGTGGCCGGCTCCAGGCTCTCCTAGCCCTGTTTGCTGTTGGTCTGGTCAATTGCCGTCCGAAGCCCCTGTGCCAACTGCGCTGGATCACCGGTGGCAAAGAAGTGCATGTAGAAAAGTCGTGGATCCTCACCGAGATGGTGGTTGTGCAGCGCCATCACATCGATGCCAGCTTTTCGTAGCGTTTGCGCTACCGGGTTGACCTCGGTGGAAATCAGCACGAAGTCACCGGTAATCGCCGCCTGTCCCTCGCCTGCAGGTTGGAAGTTGATGGCGGTCGCCACCCCCATGGCCGGCAGGAGTTCGATGTCGCCCTCCGTGATCGTCTCGGCCCTGGGTACCGAGGCCTGCACGACCCCCCCTTTGGCGATCTTGGTCTTTCGCCCGAGGACCTGCCCGATCGGGCCATCCGGCAAGTCAGTCATCGGCGTGGCCGCCGGCATGGGCGTTGCCACCGGCATCTTGCCCAGCGGGGTCGCGCTCGCCGAAAGGGCCTGGCGCAGACTCTTGGCGAGCTGCACGGGTTCGCCCATGCCCATGTAGTGCATGTACATGACGTGAGGCGTCATTTCGTTGAGATGATTATGCAAACCGGAGATGGTAAATCCGGCATCGAAGAGACCGGACATGACGGGATTGACTTCCTCGTCCAGCAGCACAAGGTCACCCATCACCATCGTAGAGACCGGACATGACGGGATTGACTTCCTCGTCCAGCAGCACAAGGTCACCCATCACCATCGTCTGGTCACCCATCTGCTTGAAGGCGGCGTAGGAACCAAGGGCGAACGCTGGCAAAAGCGTCACGCCTTTGGCGGTGACCTTGAGATCCGTGCGCAACATGCCAATCCGGAAGACATCGCCGTCCATCAGCTGGCCGCCATCAGCTGGCCGGGAGCACCGAGTGCCTGCGCGACCGTCTCCCAGTCCGGAGCTTGCTGTTGGAAGCGGCTTCCGGAGACAGGCTGCAAGGCGGGAGAAGCGCTGACTCCCAACCGACTCGATCCGAGAAGGAGACCGAGCGATCCGGCGATGACGTTACGGCGGTGGGTACGGATGTGCATGACAATTCCCTTTCGCGTTGATACGAATCTTCTGTGTTGTAGATCATGTCGAAATGCCGGGCATCACCTCCTTCCCGGTTTCTCCCGGACGTCAGTTGCCAGGTTGCATGGGGGCCATGATTCGCAGGACCGGTCGGCCATCAATGTCCTCCAGTGGGAGGTAGACGAGATGGGTGGCGGGATCGACCGCCACTGAGTGGGCATGCGGAGCACGATAGTCGCCCACAGCATGCAGCGTATCTCCACGCTCATCGAAGATCGAGACCGTGCCCGCTTCGGATGCGACGTAGAGTCGACCCCAGCCCGGATCGAAGGCCAGCACGTCCGGACCATCTCCCGTGGCAAAGGTCGCGGTCACCCCCATCGTCGCCAGATCGACGACCAGCAGCGTGGCGTTGCCTTCGCAGGTGACGAACGCCAATCGGTGTGGCGCATCAATCAGGAAGCCGTGGGGACCTTGACATCCACTCTTCACCTCATATTTCCCCACAACCTGGTCAGTGGTGGGGTCGACAACGACGAGCTGATTCTGGGTCTGGACGGCGACCACAATGCAGCCGGAACCAGCGTCGTAGTGGGTGTTGCCGGCTTCGCCCCCGATATCGATCGTGGTAACGATCTGGTTGGTCACCGCATCGATCACCAACTCGCCGCCCCCAGACTCATCCGAGACGAACACCTGCCTGGCTTGCGGTGCGTAGGCGAGACCGTCGGGAAAGCCGATCGTGCCGACACGGGCGACGACGCGAAGGGCCTGCGTATCGATCACAGCGACCTGATGATCACCGGCGACAGCGGCGAAGACGCGGTGCACTTCCGGCACAGCCAGAACACCCGTCACCGTCGGCAAGTCATCGACCGTGCCGATAACCTGTTGGCTTTTCGTATCAAAGACGACAAGCTGACCCGCATCCATATGGGAGATATACAGCTGTCCGGTCACCGGATCAAAACTCTGGTAGTCAAAGCGGGAGGTGTCGCCAGGTAAGGGAATATCGGCCAGGTGCTGCAGCCTAGCGGAGCCTGCGGGAACAGGCGTGGTCACATGCATGCCTGGAGTCGCGGAGATGGCTGGTGAGGCCGTCGCCGCAGCGACGCCACAGGCAGGAACCGTGGGTTGTCCAAGCACGCGGGCTGCCTGCGGCGATTCCCGGAGCGGGGACATGATCAAACCAGCGAGCGCACATACCGGGATCAGTACGGATAGCAGGCGTTTGTGCATGGCTGCCTCTCCTCTCGCTGTCCCCGTCTGCGCTGCCGCAGGCCGAGACGACCGGAATCACTGCGGAATGCTCCTTAGCTCGTGATGATCTGACGACCACCGGGTTCTACACCACAGCCCGGAACGAGCGGTCAGCCGAAGCTCGTCATTCACCATTTATCATCCCAGAGCAGGATGAAGCAGACATGAAGTCGTCTGTACCGATACGTCATCAGGCATGACCGTGATCTGGAAGCGG
>JAABUS010001401.1_pt1 | contig 52907 bp, 68 predicted proteins | sample 5560161 | NCBI WGS metagenome assembly JAABUS01 (sample SAMN10711885, study PRJNA513376) | rock metagenome | isolation source: Antarctica rocks | place: Antarctica: Victoria Land, Trio Nunatak nord | collected 2016-01-04 | reverse complement strand
GGATAATCTACAGATATGAGGAGGCTCAAGGAGGTCGAGTACGCCAAGACCCCCCATCGAACAAACTACAACCACATGATCACCAATAATGCTCTTTGGTGGGCATGTATCTGATGACGCCTAGCTAAGTCCCATGAAGCAGGAAGCCGACCTCCGGCTCCCTGAGCAAAGCCACTCAGAGCACTATCGAAAGTAGGTGGGTAGATGCTTTGGTTCTTCTAACAATCAATCCTCTCTGTTTTCTTGGAGCTGTGTCCTGATAGCTTTTACGATCAAAGGCATAAGTTGCTTTGTATCAGAGAGTTGTCGACTGCAGAAGAGTAAGCGCTTTTGACTATCGTAAACAGAGAAGATACTTTAGATATCTTGAGGGATGGAAAAGAGCTGGAAATTTGAGCAGCGAGACTGGTGAGAGAGATGCTTGTCGCACTGCCCAAAAAAAAATAAAGAGAGCTAGAGTGCTTCGCGTCATGGAAATCACGCGTTTTGGATATTTGTGGTGGTAGCGCTGGAATTTGAAGACATTATCGCCAGAGTTCGTAGCTTGTTCGGAAGAGCGAGTAGAGAGAGATGGGTGGTCACAGAATAGATGGTGGAGTGAAGTATCTAGGCAACTTTCCATTCTTTCAATCGTCTTGCTTCGATTACTTTGGCGATAACACTCTCTCGAAGTTCCTGTCTCGTCTTAGCGACTTGTATCTTCTTATCTTCAATCCCAACAGTAGTAATAATTGCAGCAACGACTTACCTACGAGTCTCGTGAATCGCGATTCAATTAAACTTTGATTCGTATTTCTAGATCATATTTAGCTTCGTGATTTTCTCGAGAATTGCTTCGTAGATATCCATGACTTGATTAACGACCGTTTGGAGGTGTTGCTTAACATGTTCGAGTTGCAGCTCGTGCACTGACATGAGTGGCCCTTCAGAAATTCTTGTACATAGACGGCAGATAGAGTAGTGACTGTGGTATCGAAGCACTAGAGCTCGAGGCCTCTGCTTCGCCCCCCTGCCCCGTTGTGGCGTTAAACTGTGGTGGACATGTTTTTGTTGGAGATTCATAAGAGCCGATAGCTGCGGAGCGAACAAGGAGGAAGGGGAGAAAGCATGAAAAGTGTTTTGGGATGTGGGGAAAGGCAGCCTCCCAAAATGCAATATGCAGTGTTCTGCGAAGGTATGTATTTTTTCATCTCCCCTGGCGTCGAGGAAGCACCCAGTAAGACACAGTAAAAGGCAAACGCAGCCTCCCATGTTGCGTAGTGCTACGCGAGGGTATATATACATATAAGAATCCCGCCCCAGGGCTTGGATAAGGACGGCCGTCCTATTTACTTATTCCTTACTTGAAATTGGTGGCTCATCCACAATGATTTTCTTCTCATCATTAGAGGATGAATCACCAGCGCGTTCCGTTCCGATGATGAGCTGGGCCTTGACTCTAGGGCCCGTATAGTAGTATTTGCCGGATGCATACCAGTAAATAACCGCGAACAGCATCGTCGCGGCCATGAGCACAGTCACGTAGTTCATCTAGGTATACGTTAGCACACGGAACAATTCACGTGATGCAATTGGGCCGGACTAACATTTTTTTTGGTCACAGGTCGGATAGTCGGCATCACATAGATGATCGTCACGAACGCCGTCCAGATGCACGCCCAGACATTGATGAACGGGCTCGCCTTCCCCAAATGGAACGGCCCGCGCTCGAAGCGATGACCGAACAGCTTACAGAAGATGGGGATACAATACGACCAATCCAGCGCAATAGCCGTAAGATTAAAAATAGCCGAAATAGCCGTATAGGAGCCCAGACCAATAAGATTGATGAGCACGCAGCAGAGGCAGAAGAGCCAGACGGAGTACAGCGGGGTATCCGTCAGCGGACTGACTTTATACCATATCCGCGAGCCCGGCAGCATTTCGTCGCGGGCGAAAGCCCAGATGGTGCGGGAGCCGGCTTGGATGGCGGTCATGGCCGTGAAGTTCAGCACGAGGAAGGCGGCGACGGTGAAGAAGATGCCGCCACCTTTGCCTGTGACGTTGTAGAAGATTTGAGCGACGGGCTGGACGATTGGGGAGGCGAGGATGGTGGCGGGGTCGCCCATGGTGTAGGCGAGGACGATGGTGAAGAGCCAGCCGCCGATCCAGGTGAAGCCGAGCGCTGTAGCGATGGACCAGGGGGCTTTGACGGCGGGGTCTTGGATTTCCTCTGCGATATGCGCGGTCGCATCGTAGTCGGTCATGGTCCAGGAGGCGGACAGGAAGCCAAAGAGGAAAGACCATCCTGTGGGACTCCAGCCGGCGGCGGGGACTACGGTGGTCCACACGTATGTGGTGCTGTTCTTGTTCTTTTGCATGACTAATAACGTGATGCAGCAGCAAAGAAGAACAGCTAGATGCCACATGACGTACGTCTTGGTGATCTTCTCCAGGGCGCTCGTCTTCAGGCTGTTGAGTACGGTGTGCACGGCAGTGATCGCGGCCATCACACCCACAGTCTGGCGGTCTGTCGGTAGATATGCGAAGTCTGAACCCATTGATACAGCGGCTAGGAGCAATTGCGCGCATCCATACTCGGTCGAGGCGGCTCCTGCGATTTGCCCAATCAAGTTCAGCCATCCGCAGAGCCAGCTGATCTCAGGAACCCAACCCTCCGGCGCGAGGTACTTGCAGGTGAAGTACAAGCCACCACAGGTTGGATAAGCGGACACAAGCTCGGCAACAGACAGCGCAATACAATAGCATCCAAATCCGGATATCAGCCAGGACCATACTGCCGAAGAAGCGCCTCCAGCCTCAAGAGGGAAGATGTACGTCGTGGAGACACTGGCAAATAAGCCGGACACGGACAAAGCGAAGGAGAAACACGACAGCCATGAGAACTCTCGCTTATACACCTAAGGCTCGTAGCGCAGTCAGCAGGCGAGAGATCATATTGGACGAGAGAAGCTAACTTGCACATAGCCCATCTCAGCCAGGGCTCGATCAGCTGCATTGAGTGCGTCCGCTTCAACTATCTCGGGGTTGTCGACTACGACCGTGGACTTGCGATGTTGCCCTATCGCGGCAGATCTCCGCCGTGGGGCCCCCTTGGCTTCCACATCCACGTCCCCCGCCATGGGCGCATAATTCTCGGACATGGCTCGCTCGGCCATGACGAATACGCTGAAACCAAACGAGTTGATTGAAGAAGAATTGAAAGAATGCTGCAGTCTGACGAGTATGACGAAGCAAAAGCGAGGGAGTTGGCTACACTTAAGAAAACGGGCCCCGCCAAGAGATTAGCGCGCTATCTGTTAGGGCCGCCCACGAAAGACCCCTCATGCAAAGCTTAACTTTAGTGTCGCGTGGGCGCGGGATTTGGGTGGTCATTGGACCCTCTAGTCCCAAGAAGCAGGGCATGAGCTGCATGGCATCATGACGGAGTGGAACCTTCAGAATCATTACGGTCGCCTGGTTGGTCGCACTCGTCCGAGAACATGCCTCCACGTGACACGGGCCACCAGGGCCGGAGTTTGGAATCGCCATTGATTGGCGACAGGAAATCCTGTGGTCTGGTCTGCGACAACGTGCTCGAAATGTCGAGCTGTGCGATAGTAGAGGTCTCGTCCCTTGAAACTCCACGAAGTCGGTCTCAAAGAGATAAATGGTGCTATGTCGAAGCCTCGAGGTAATTCTTCCTTCGCAGGCTAAGGATTCCCCCCAGCGCTCTGCAGCAGAATTCTATTACCAGCCTTAATTGAGACCTCCTGTTATCGGAATTATTTCCTCCCGGTTATATGAAGGGAGACTAGAACGGAAGTGAGATGACGGTACAATCTGTAATTCTAGCAGAATCTCTGGAACAAACGCGAACAAGATTATACCCTGGAATAACAGATCTAGGTATTGGTTAGCGGAATCGATACTCGAAAACAAATTTGATCAATCCATTCGTGATCCAATCGTAATGCATTGTCAGCTTTGAAACTTGTGAGCCACTTGATAATTTCGGACGTAGGAATCAAGCTGCGGGTTCGAGAGAATCAACGAGAATACTTCCCCATAGAGCGTCAGCCTGGGTGTTGCTCTCGAATACTTCAATCCAGCTTGTCGCTCTTTGCAAGACTATCTCCAATGCTGACGTGGTTGGAGACATTGTTGGGGAGATCTTCCCGCAGCGTTGATGCTAATCGAAGTAATGCATGAACGACGAATCTCAATTTGATGTTTGCTTAATCAATTTGCTGCATTGAACACTTGCGTGCCAGTGTTATGATAAGGGAATACTTGTAGTCCGTTTCACAGTCGCTCTGGGATCCAAGTCGCCACATGACGCTTGTTAGATATCTCGATGTCTCTCTTCTCTCCATTGGCCACTATCGACCAGCCCTTCTTTTCGAATCCCTGCCACTGAGCAGTAGTTGACCTGCGAAAACGAAGAGATTGATCGAGGTCCGAACTGTAGCCGGTTCTGGCATTTCGTACTCGTTTTCCCGCTGCCGAGCTCGCCGAAGTTTACCCAATGAGGTTGGTCCTGACCCAGTCTGTTCGCACGCGATCATAATTATCGGGGTACAACTGCGCTCTGATCCCGTGCCAGCCGACGCCGAGTATCACGGTGATGAGATAGCCTCTCGCGAGGTGAAGTGTGACGAAATACAAAGCTGCGAGCCCGGAACGTTTAAGACTAGTCTCCATGGTCTCGATGAATGCGGCTATGGACTCCCAAGGTATGACCTCGTCCAGAGATTGGAGAGTCAGAGTGAGGGTTCCATAAGAAGAAGACACGCTTGTTCGAGGTGCTGGAAGCCCAATTTTCTGGCTGGTTCTGGATCTGATGCAGGCGCACATGTCGGACAGAGTCGAGGTGTCGTTGGATGAAGGATTGAAGGCCATCCAATGGTGTATGATGATGCGCCAGTCGGGATATGAACTGTCGGGCATCGATTCGCGCCGAGGAAGAGTGGTTCGCGATTCAATCGGACCGTTCCCAAACCGCCTTACATAGTGATCTCGTGGGGCTGGCGGAACGGCTTTGTTGTGGTCTAGATCCCATGAGTCCGGTTCTCCAAGACGTGTTTCAGAGAAGGGATTTCGCGTAAATCCCCCACTGATAGCTGTATCCGACAGGGCGAGCACCGTGACCAGACGCAGCCAAAAGAAGAGCATGACAAGGGTAGTATGGGACTTACGATGCACAACAAGATCAGAGTGTGGTATTATTTTTGATATTACAAGTCTTCGTGATATAGCTATTCGTACCCGACGATGGTATTGCCTCAGCCCTCAGACCTGATGCCAAGAAAAATTTAGGGTCTGTATTATTTTAGGGTTATATGATTTTTTTTCGCATCAGAATTTTCGTTCCCTCAGCACCTAAAAAAACGAAATTTCTTCCCATGGGTCTGAGTACTGAGGCAACGATGGTAAGTGGTTCGCTTGCTTCAGTGTTTCGAAAAGCACTGCCGCAGAACCGTAATTGGTTGTCAAAGCGCCAGAAGATTCACTGTAAGTAAGTAACAAGAGCGACACAGCATATTGCTTCTGCACAATCTCGGTACTGGATTGAATTGAAACTTCCATTTCCGACTCTGGGCAAGCTTGTTTATGGAATGAGCATCTGCTCAAAGTTGCGATTGCAACGAGTCTTGAGACCTAATCGGTAGCAAAGAGCCTATGCCCATGTCTCTGGTGATTTTACAGATAGATGCGCTGTCATCATAAAATTGCACAAATAACTGATCTTCAGAGAAACGAGGCGAATTCTCGGATTTTGTGCTGATGTTACTCAAGAATGATAATTTATAATTTCCTTTGGCCATGACAATTCATGTAGCCTAGTGTCTGTCGTCATATCATTTATCCACGTGAGAATTTTCTAGTTCGCTAGAAGTTTTCAATCAATGTTCCCTACATGTAGGGCGTTAATCAAGACCCTAAGTGTGTCTGGACGACAACTAGATATTTGCAATGCCTACGAGTATAGCCAGCAAACATCAATCCGAGATGTACAACAAAAAAGGACACCCACTCCACCATTGTACTCACGTCATTAAAAATTTCACTCAATACGAGCAATCAACCCTCTATACAGGTCTGAGCTGCTGCTCTAGTTTCTGGGCCAATCCAGTCGCTATGCTAGACAATGCGTTACAGTGCATCAGAAATTGAATGGTGAATTAAGTCACGCGCGAAGGAAGAACTGTCTAGGTGAGCACCCGAACATGAACACGGGACATCTCCTCAAAGCTGGCGTCATTGGAAATCCTTCTAGATCGGTTGAGGGTCAATGCAAGACCCGACGGTCACTCGTGAGACTTTCTATCAAAATCGAGAACAGTAGCCTGGGAATATGCCATCTTCTCCACTGTTATAATTCTTACAACAAGGACTTGCTCCCACCACGTTCCGAAAGTCCCTCCTAGCATGGAGTGCCGTGTCTCCACGAGTCGTTTTCCGTTATCCACGAACCCAGCGCCTTGAAGTTCAGCTTTTTGGCGAGAGGGGCGAGTAGGATCCAAACACCTAGCGTAAATACCATCCAGCAATAGGTATCAAGTCCTCCTTCAGTGAAACCCACTGACGAGATCTCATGTCATTTCCACCTTGCTCGCCGTCCTCTGTCGGTGCCGTCAAACCCTCGAAATCCTCTATAACTCTATCCCGTTCCTCGGAACTGCTAAAATCGTCGTTAAGTATGATCTTCAAAGTAGCCACCCCTTGATGCTGTATGTAATTGCCAAAAGCCCAGGACTTGGAATGATTCCATGGCCTGTGCTGTGTTTCTTGGACCATGATTAAAAGGGCTTGCTCGGGGACGGTATGGCATCGCCCGAGGTTTTGAAGGTCCCGCAGACGGCGGTTTCGTAACACCTCGCGGTTATAGCCTTTGTAGTCCACATCGCGCAAGCAGTTCTCGATCCATAGGTCTCGTATTCGGAGGCCCAGCGCGCTCGGGGCAGCGTCTATGTCGATTTTGCTGCGGATGTCGGCATGGAATAGCTCGCAGTAGGTTATAAAGTCATACAATACAGTTCTGACGTCGAGGCAGTGCATCTATGTAATTCTTAAGTCACTAACACCTCCTCAAGATCAGGGGTTGGAGACAAAATTCATGTCTTTCGAGCAAACGCTCGCGGAACATGTCTCAGGGCTCTTCAAGTACTCGAACAGGGATAAAGAAGCTCGGATAGGAGAACCTACTTTATAAAATTTTCCTATTTCGCACATCGTGCAATCTCGAAGTAATTTCTCGGCGAGAGGTTTGATGACGGTTTGCTTGGCCTCCTGCAATGTACGAATCTCACTTAGATTGAAGCGAGCTACTTTGAATGCCAGCTGCAGCATTTCGGGGCTACCTTTTTCAATGGTATTTGCGAACTTGATTTGGTGGGATGAACTTTGCATTGCCCAATTGGCGACCTGACGTGCCGTGCCTGCTAAAGTGAGACGCCTCTCCATCCTACGGCTTGGTGCCAGCTTGGCTGATGTGCCAGCGCAGGCCTGATAGAAAATGCGGGAGGTGCTTAGAAGTGCGTAGAGATCATCGATGCTATCGAGCATGTAGGGTATTTGGGATAGTATCTCCATTGGTAGCTTGGTGATGTGCAGGTCGGTCTTGTACGCGTCTGCCGTCATTCTGGTGGCCATCTTTGCTGCAATGCTTGCTGCTAGTTGTAAGCTGCCTGTCAAAACTTCGCTCGGAACGAGACGTACGATCGCTTGAGGGATGATTGGTTTCTTGTTTGGATGATGTATATGTGGAGAGGTTGAGGGTGATATTGATCGGGGAAGATATACTCTTGATGCTAATGTTGTCGGGTGCATGTTGAAACAGTGAGAAGAGATGATTTGTGTCAACCTGTGGTGAAACGCAATTCACACGAAGTGCACTGGCATTACATCGCTCTTCGGTGCCACTACTCACTACCCAACAGTGATAGCTGATAGTGAGCTGTCGCTCAAGGAAGGCGTGGAGTGCGGCCCATTATCGTCACCGCTTATAAAACCAGGCTTTGTAAACTCTTCAACATTGCCAATGGCAAGATATCCAGCAGTGGGCACGCCTTGGCGGATTCTTCATGTGATAACTCACCGCTTCTCTCGCTTCCTACTTTTCCGGCTTCAGTGTTCGGTGCTATAATTAAGATACCGTTTGGAGTGGTTGCTTACTGATCCACTATCCCAACGCCGATATGTTAAGTTGATTCTTGAACACTGCTTCCAGGTGGGTATATCTCTTATTACAAGTGCAAAGTGCAGGGTGTTCAGTTCCAAAGTTTCTACCTTGCTTTTGTGTTGACGCCACCTCAATACTCTGTGCATGCCCCAATCTTCCTCGACGTATCACAGTTGATTGACGAAGACAATAATTATCCTGGTTCCACGTGACTTTTGCGCAACCAAGCTGCAAGGATGGTTTCAGGAAGAGTGGCACTGCGGGTCAAGTGGAAACAGGAGAGAAAGAGCGCGCTGTGACGGTTATCTATTAAGAGTGTCGATATAACAGGCCATTCCCATACTGAAGCTTCGTCCATTAAGAGTGAAAGACAAAGTTTACCTTGAAGGCATCGTAGACAGAACCATGAAACCCCAGCTACTGCTTTCGGGACTCGAAAAGGGCAGAAAAGATCTGGCAAAGTGCCAGAAAAGATGCGGCAAAGATGCCATTTTCTATATACAGGTGTTTGGGCACCGGCCACCTCGAAAAGCATCTTACCGCCGCCTAAATGCGTGCGGAAGAGACCGCCGGTGGGGCAAAGCCACCGGCAGGGTCACCAGGACTGCTCCGAAGCCGGCTAACTTCCTCCTATCTAGGCGACAGGAGCAAAAGGAGTGGGAGGGCGGGTCGAAAGAGCCGAATGCAATGAGGAGGGGAGGAAAGAGGGAAGTGCAATGAGCAATTGCCATACTAAATAGTATGGCAGACGGCCAAGCACTGACCCCTTAATCTCCCTCATCCCCGGCACTAGCCCCCCTGTCCTGCAGGGCTCTTCTATTTACTGCTCCCATGATCAATGTTTTCTCTGCTCACAGATATTTTCAGATGGACGCCCCATATGTGACTGCTGTAGGTACATCTCTGTTATTCGATTCGATGCTCGAAAATCTCAATTTATAAAGATTTATTTCACTCGCACCTCGGTCTTTCGTAGCGCTGATCTCACCAACTGAAACACGTTCCAAATCTCTCTGCATCAGGGTATACTTTCAGTACAAGAAGCATGTAGCTACAATCAGCGCTACAGATCTCTACAAAGCTAGAGATTCCACGCGTTATATCGATTAGTACCCTTTGGGGACCTCAAGTCCCTTGGCACACTAAACTCTACCGCCAGTCCCCACTGCCGGATCTACCTTCCCATCCACTCACCCTTCCTCACCTCGTATACTTCTCCTTATCTTGTTCACCCTTTCTCACCTTGTTCACCAAAGCTTGGCGGCGAAATCTGGTACTTAAGGACTTCTTCCTCCTCCTCTCTCCGTCGTTCTTGAACTACCCTCTGCCACCTACTATCTGCATAGTATATGTGAAAAGAAGTGATTACTCGCTCTCTTATATTTATATCAGTTAGCATACCCTCATCTCACCTCAGTCGATACAGCAATCTATACTTCGTGGTTCGTGTTCACTGTCCTTTATCTACTATAGCTGGGTCAATGGTCTCTCGACTTCTTTGTCGAGTCATCTCTGACTACGCCTCTGATGAGAAAGCTAAGAAGGGGTAGTCAAATCTGATATCGATCAAGGTCGACGAAGCAGATGTTGTTCAGCAAAATTCAACGGAGCAGGACTAGGCTCGTATCAGCCTATTCCGTTCCAATACTGGATAGGTTCCTGGAGCCTGCCCGAAAACGGGTGTGCTCGAAGATTGGCCTGTCAAATATATATCTGAGGAATTCACGCAATTCTACTAGATAAACCTTGCAGACACTCCCCATGTTCAATTGGACAAGCTTAGCCAGACTCTGGCCTCCCTGCTTTTTGGTATGAAGCATGCAGACTTCGTGGACAGTTTCAATGGGGAAGGCGTACAATGGTCGAGAGCGTGCAGGCTCGCTGTGGTTGCCTCATCAGAGGCCCGGGCCATCCTCGATTCCGGTAGTTTTTGCACACACATGCGGATGAAGCTGCCATGATACACCCTCAATATGCGGCTCATCCTACCCCCTACCCCTTCCCCCCAAAACCCCACTGCCGGGCCCACCTCCAAATCCACTCCTCTCCCACAGCCTCTAGCCCCCTCATCGTCTTACTATGCCTCACCGCTTCCTCCGTACTCGGTGCGATCCCCCTTCCCTCCCTAACAGCTGCCCCACCTTCCCCCTGTACGACCCCTTCAAAGAAGCTCAAAAGCCGGATCGCCGGCAGATTCGCAACTTGCGATTCGTCTTCGGCGCGTATACGGAGGGTATCGAGCCATGTAGCGAAGGGGACGAGAGGGAGGGCGTGGGGAGGGAGGATTGGATGGCGGGGAGGAGGGCGGGGTAGGTTGTTGGGTGGGGGTTGAGGATGTTGTAGACTTTGATTGGGGGGGTAGTCGAAGGGTGGGTGGGGAGCGGGTTGGTGTGTGGGGCTTCGGTGGAGGTCTGGGGATTGCTTGGGGGTGTAAAAATAGCTGTTCGGTACGCGGAGTAGTAGGTCGTGGTATCGCCATTGGGGACCTCTGGATTGGAATAATTAGTGGAAAGCGACTCTCGGGTATAGTGCAAGACCGGACGCTGTTTCCCATCCGGCGGCCCGTCAACGGCGTTGTACTGAAGCTCCGAGGGCGAGTCGCCTGGATTCGCTGGTTGGTGGCCGTTCAGCGCCAGTGACAGGTCCTCGCTGTCCACGAACAACAACTCCAAAACAATCTTCGCGACCAGATCCACAGGGATCCAATCCACCATGTCCATCTCCCCAAGCCCTTCCGGCAGCATCCCCAAAGTCACAGAACTAGCCACCAGGCTCGGAAACCACTCTTTCAAGCTCCAGCATCCCTGCTCGGTCGTCGGGCCCGCAATCTGGCCCAACCGGCAGATGGTCGACTGCAGACCGGAGACTCGCGCCGCTGCGTCGATGAGTTGTTCGGCGATGAGCTTGGACTGCGCGTAGCCCATGGGTAAAGAGCTTTCCCAGTCATACAGGACAGCCTCGGGGATGGGTTGAGCCTGCCTTGAATGCTGCCCGAGGGCTGTGCTTTGGGTTGAGACCAATAGGAGGCGAGTCTTGGCTGTTGATTGGTTGCAGAAATCGATGAGGTGACGGACACCGGAGATGTGCGGATTGATGAACGCTTCGAGTGGGCGATTGAAGTTGACGTCCCAGGCGTTATGGATTACATGGGTGACTTCTTCAAGCAAGCCGTTGTAGGTGTCTTCCTGAAGCCCCAGCGACGTTTGCGATAGATCACATTGCAAGAAAGTCACTTTCTGGAATCGTGTCTGGAGGCCTTTCGACTTCGACGATTTCGTCTGCTGTATCTCCCCGTCGTGTTTACGATTTAGACAATATATCTTCTGAACGTTCGGCATCCTTATCAACAAGTCGAGAATGTAAGATCCTAGCGAGCCGGTAGATCCTGTGAGAAGGACGACTGAGGGTTTTCTGGCCTCTAGAGAATGGGGTTGTTTTGCTTTAGGGAGGTTCGATGACCACTTGTCGAAGATGGCCTGCATTCGTGGGGAGGCTGTGCTATTGATGGCGGAGTCAGCTGCGTCTTGAAGCGTAGACTCAAGCATCTCGATATTGGGATATGCGTAAATAATTTGGGGGATGACCAGCTTCGTTTGGCATGGTTTGCAGGAGATAAGCATTGATCTGCTTCGACAATGAGATAGTCTGCAAAGAGTCAAGTCCTAATTCGAGAGGATCTGCAGTAGCTGTCAATTCGCCGTGAAGCCATGTACAGGCCGAGACTATCCGGAAGAGCGCACTGCGTAGGGTGTCTGCCTCTTGTGTAGCGTTGCCGATAAGCATGTCTGGAGCAGTACTGGGCAACGCAGGCGCTTGATAAAGGGTCTCAATCTCTTCTCGGTACAAGCCTAGCGTCATCATTCGTTGGACAGTGCCTTTGCCGGCACGTTCGACACCCCTGGTCTTGTCTGTAAAGACGACCAAATCCTTCATTACCCTTGCATGCGATGGACAGACTCGATTCGCACCTTCAATGGTGGGCCAGATCTCGTTCAGCAAGGTTGCTTTCTCAGCTTCGGTTTCATGGATCGCTGTTGGCTCGATCAGAAGGCATGTCTGGAACTTCCCATATCCGCCGACAAGGGCTGTCCTGATGGCTGGATGAGATGATACCGCGCCCTCAAAGTCAACAGGATTAAACTTCTCAGCATTAGAAAAGACAATGACATCGTCTGTCCGCCCACAGAATTTCCAAAGACCTGGCTTGGTCGGGTGTTCTCAGTACAAATCTTTGGTTCGGAATTCATCAATATCCGGGTAAGTTGAAAATACACTCTGAAAGAGATCCAGTTCCAGCCTTCGCACAATTATCTGTTCGGAGAGGCCATCTTCATTCAGGGGACGAAAGACACTCCCATGAAAGGGGCTGTAGCGAACATATCCCCAATCTTCAGAGTCACATACTTCATGGGGAGGGAATGCGGTCTCTGTGGAGCCAATAACCGTTGCTAGGTTTGTGACCCTGCAAACTGCATCCCCCACTTCCTGAGGGAGAGATCCACCAGCAAACAGCAAGTACTTCAGACGTCCAAGCCTGGAGAGGAATTTTTTCTCATGATAGAGATCGACAACGATGGAGGGTGGAAGGGCACTTCCATCGACGCAAGCATGAGTATGGATGGAATCTATCAAGTGCGCAGTCAAAGGCTCATTCGCTGGGGGGAGAACTGGGATCACGCCATAGTAGACTGCGAGCCCAAGCAACAGAGTGAAACTTGCCATGTGGAACAAAGGAAATGTCATCAACATCCTAGACCCTTTGAATGAGCTGCCAAGGACCGGCGTCCCGCTCAGTAAAGGGATCAGTTGATTGGCATCCATGCTAGCGACCGTGCCATGGCTGACCTTAACCAGCTGGGGTAGACCGGTCGACCCTGACGTGTGCATAAAAACGAACGGTAAATGTCTTGCTTCATCGAAGGTTTTGCGGTACAGATAATTGGGGAACTCATTCGATTGGAGAAAGAAGTCTAGATTAGGTATGCTGATACTTCGCATCGATTTTGCGTCAAGAAAGTGACTGAGGCCTGGAGGAATGGATGCTTGAACGAGGGAGATTCTGCAGTTGATCTCATCGAGGAGGTGTGCGTGGGCTGCAAGACTGTTACGATGCGATGGAAGAAAAACCTGCGAGCTGTAAGAGATGAAAGTATTGGGTAGTATCGATCATACAGTATGTCCAGTCTTGGCTGCAGCCAATGTCACGATATGGTACATCAAGTCCAAGGATCCGATGTAAGCAATCGTCTCATGGGTTTTTCCTTTCCCCAATTTGTTCTCAAGCCACCAGGCGCACCTGTCGATAGCTTTGGCAAATCGATGAAACGTGATGTCGTCGAAGCCATCCTCAGGCTTCGCTGTTTTCGGTATGGCGGCGAATATTCTGTCTTGGTCGGAGTGAGCTATACCATCGATGAGTGTAGGCAGGAGCCTCTGTCCATAGTTGGGGGTATCATTCGCGTAGTCTCGTAGTGATTGAGGATGCATGGTCGTGATCGCAGTATCGTACGCCTAGATGGTTTTATCGCAATGACAGACCTACTCAACCACAAAAGAGAAAGATAGCGAGAGGAGAACTCTCACATAAAAGCACGATGAATTCAAGATGGACATACGATCTGAAGCCGCCTGGTGCCGCCCTAAGCAAGGTACGACATCGGACCGAGGGGAAGCGTGCCATTTCGAGCATGGATAAAGTAACGTCATACGCCTTTCATTGCACACTTCACTCAGGCGCGCAACCCATGGCCTCCACACCATTGACGCGCCACGATGCAGTCCTCTTCGACGGCCACGAGCGCACCTCCGATCCGTCCGGGCACAAAAACGGTATGCAGTCAACAATGGCACGGTCACTGATCTGGCTCTTGAGCCAGACGACCGACTCGCCAGGTTCCTCATCTGGCTCTACCATCGCAAATTTCGTGCGACAGCGACGAGCCCCCAATGGCTGGCGTGAACCTCTTCTTCCCATCGGCATCAGAGGCCTGTCTGGGGCCTGTGAAAGTCAGGATGCCCGCCCGTTGCTCGAACCGCCAAATCCTCCACTCTAGCTGCCTGCTATAGGCAACCCGAATGGATGGTGTAGATCTTCTCGCTAAGTCCCACCCGTTCCAGCAAGGTGCTGGGATATCGCAATGTCATTGTTGCCTTCTTCTTTCGCAAGTGCGCTTCCGATGGCATGGGTTATAATGTCTCAATATCCATGTTCAGTCCGAGAAACCAAGAGAACACCATCATGCATGTGCTGCGACCCATTTGCCCTCTGAACCTTGCTCTAGCCTTGCAAGCTGTTGCTTACCCAGCTGCACAGCCTCGGACGACGTTGAACTTCGCCCAATCATTTGATGTTCCTGGCATCAATACCACTTTCGACTATGTTGTGGTCGGAGGTGGAACGGCTGGCCCAACGATTGCTTCTAGGCTCGCAGCAGAGCCCTCAATCAGCGTCGCTGTCATTGAAGCTAGCGGATTTTACGAGGCTGACGGCAACCTTAGCGTCGTCCCCGGTTACTGTACTGTTCACGCAGGCACAGATCCGGCTGACACAGACTTGAACCTGGACTGGGGGTTCGTGACGCTGCCACAAGCAGTTGGTTTTTCGCCGGCCTCGCACTTGGAAGTCAATCAGCTCATCAGTGGTTCTGCAGGGAGCCAATAATCGGCGGTTACATTTTGCTCGCGGCAAGACTTTAGGAGGCTCTTCGGCGAGGAACTTCTTGTACTATCACAGACAAACGGCAGGCTCTGCACAGAAATGGGCATCAGACACCCGGGATCAGACCTATACTTATCCCAATCTCTTACCATACTACGAGAAAAGTGTCAAATACACTCCTCCTACCGTACCTTATCCAAATAGTACAAATCAGCAGGACACATCAGCCTTCAGTGCCAACGGAGGTCCGCTTCATGTTTCGCACGGAGCTTATAACGATCCATTCGGAACATGGGTACTTCCAGCACTTCAGTCTGTTGGACAAGCAGCTATCGATGGGTTCCAGAGCGGGGTCCTTCTCGGCTCTGCGTACGTGCCCGCAACGATCGATCATGCCAAATCGACAAGGTCTTCCTCGGAATCAAGCTTTCTCCATTCTGCACTTGGTCATACAACCTTGACAGTCTACAATAATACTCTTGCTCAGAAACTGCTGTTTGAGGGTCACAGAGTTAGGGGGGCCTCGGTCAGCTCCGAAAGATCCTCAAGCCAAAGTACCAATGACTATGTTTTGAAGGCTCGGAAAGAGGTCATAGTCTCGGCTGGTACATTCCAGTCTCCGCAGCTGCTGATGGTATCTGGTATTGGCCCTCGTAATGTACTAAAGAGCCTCAATATCCCACTGGTCATAGACCTCCCCGGGGTTGGACAGAATATGTGGGATCAGATATTCTATGGTACGTCATTCCGGGTGAATGTCTTGACCAATTCTGCTGGACTGAACAACCCCGATATTGCCGCTGCTGCAGTGCAGGTATACTTGGACGACGCAACAGGGCCTTTGTCCGTTTCAGGGACAGGTGTTCTCGGTTTCGAGAAGCTACCTCCGAACCTGAGAAACGGATTATCGGCCTCGACGCGAGAGGCGCTGGACGAGTCTTCCCCGGCGGCATTTCTGGCAATCAATCGAATTATGCGGTTCAGGATCCAGAAGATGGATACGACTATGCAACTGTAGCAACAGCGCTGGTAGCACCTTTGAGTCGCGGCAGTATTTCGATAAATAGCACCAGCATGTCTGATCCACCGCTCATCAACCCAAATTGGCTCACCAATGCTGCAGACATCGAATTGGCCATTGCCGGTTTCAAACGTCAACGCCAAGTCTGGGCCAGTATGCAGACCTTGACCATTGGACAGGAGTATTTCCCTGGTCCCGCCGTCCAGAGTGATGCGGAGATCCTGGACTTCATTCGCAAGAAACTGGCTCCCGTGTGGCATGCAGCAGCCACTTGCAAGATGGGGTCCATGTCTGATGAGATGGCCGTAATAGATGGGCAGGCCAGAGTCTATGGGGTTCGTGGATTGCGGGTTGTGGATGCCAGTAGCTTCCCCTTCCTTCCTCCAGGACACCCTCAGGCAACGGTGAGTCGAGGTTCAAAGTTCTTCTGACCACATGTCTTAACAGCATCCGCATCAAGATAACAGACCCAGTGCTGATTCAGAGAACGCGTAGATCTATGCCTTGGCCGAGAAGATTGCAGACGACATTCTACAGAGATTCCGGGGTTCGGTGGCCATTTCGAAGACTTAGGAAGGTTGGAAGCCATTCCCAGTGTAGGTACGTCGTTCATCTCCAAATATACATCTACCATCACTTCAGTCACTCAAGGCGTGGCTTGACCGTCAAGGAATGAAGATATTATTCACACTCTACGATTGACGCATCGAACTCCTCTGGATTATGCAGCAGGCAATGCGAGTTGCAAATGCTGCACTCTTTTCAAAGTAAAACCCAATTATACACTGTTCTCCACTCGCTGTTCTACTCGTTGCTGCTTAATAATTCCGTTCAACATGATTGGTAGGTCGTCGCTCGCCGTAGATGCGTGAGCTGTGACCAAGCTCACCCCTCCTGTATTCTCCTCACTCAAGCGCGAGAACCCAAGCCAAGATCTCTCGGCTGCGCCACCGACCGCGGGTCGCGATGCGTAGTGTGGCCGTGGGATGGCACTTCTCGGCGCTGCTTCTTGAGGTGTGGGATCACTGCTGTGGCCAGTACTGTGTTTGATATTGTGCAGCAATCGACCGAACAGCGGGCGCGTTGTTGGAAGACACGCGCAGATGATGTCGAGCGATTGCTCGATTGTCGTCCATATGGAGGCGCTAACAATGGTGTATGTGATGTCGTTGAAGTCAATCCAATTGAAGCCAACTACCCGGACGATGGAGGCGACGCATGCGCTGCCGAGAGTGTAAGCTAAATCCTTGCTATGCATTGAGAGTCCTTGCAAGAATGCTTACAATAGCCCCAGCAAGAAGACCGCGCTCAAGGACCATTTTTGACGCCTGTTCAGGTTCAGGGTCCAGATCACAGGCATGGGAAGAGTCCAGATGGCGAAATCGATGAGTAGATTGGCAACCCCGTTCCAGCGATAGAATTGGTTCTGGTCGATACAGCGGCCCGTTCGGACGGACTTGTTCCAGTAGAATTGGACGGGGGTGCATTCGAAGACGGCGACAAGAACACAAACGACAAAGTAGAGCACGACGATGGACCACATGGCTGCCAGAAGCCATCGGAACCATCGTATAATTCCAAAAATGCGGTAGTACAGAAGGATCAGGGATGTCTTGATGGCCACGGCTGAAGCAAAGTACATGACTTGGATGGCGAGAAACAACTAAGACTGGGGTTAGGAGCCAGCGCGAATAGCAAAGCTCTGAGTATCTTCACCTTGAAGAACTTGTATATCTCATCTGGTCCGGCTGGCCCACCAGCTTTGAGCGTATGGCGACCAAGGCCAGCCCAGCGGATCTCCATCCAATAACATGAGCTCAGTCCCCAGTCCAAGACCTGGGTCACATGACTGGAGTCAGCTTAGCATCGAATCGAGATCTGCCTCCGCCCCTTGTTTCCTCTACTTACCAATGCGACAATAATTGTCTGTATAAACCTCGAAGTCAGCTTCACGTCCTGAACTTATGGTATGGTATCAGGACGGATGTTTTGAAGGGATTGCTGCTAAGACAAATTCTCCAAGAATCCCAACCAAGGGTGAAGATTGCTCAGAGAATTACTTACAAAATCATCCCACCAGATGTTCGCTGCCGACGTCTTTCGGGCGACGAGACGGGCGACGACAAGAATTGTTGCCAGCAGTATCAGGGAAAGCGTTCCACCATAGACCTCCGACGTGCGACTCTGGTACAAGACATCCATTTTGCCTTGTTATCGAGAAGAAGGCGACAATCCTCGACGATCAAGGAGCGATTGGACGGATGGCATATTATCGGCCGCGCTTTGGCACTTATGTATCTCCATCCTCCAGCTCCCACTTCAGGGCTTCCTCGATACGGGAGGGACGTTGAGATTCGGGATAGGAGCGGCAGAGGCGACCACCACCTTCTCACTGGTCGTCATGCAGTGCGGTACAATCCTCCGCAGCTGTTTCTGCTCTGCCCCCGTAGCCCCCAGCTGCAGCTCTGTCGCGTAGCTTGATTCATTGGCCATGATGTTTGCAGCTTCCTGCATGTCATATCACACTAGCGTGGGCCCTTCAGATGCCTGTGCAGGGACTGACTTCCCCATGTGAAGTGGGGCAATGCATCTGGCCCACGTGAGGTATTCCGTTACCGTCGATCGGAACACCTGCTGGGACTTTCACTTACAGCCGCCTCGGAGAGCAGGTCACTACTTTACGGATAGTGCAGATCGACTCACGCTGCTCTAACGTATCGTCGAGCTATGATTGGGTTGTATGGGCGCTTGAACTAGGCTGCGGCTTCGGGCCGTACAGAGTGTAGGGCTGATGGTGGGTGACCAGTCGATATCCATCATCCATGTGCGCTGCCTGCTTGGCCCACCTTGCGAAACAGACAATGCCGTTTGAGTGGAAGCCCGTTGACGTCAGAAGTATGCAGGCTCGCTTGGCTCGCCTCATCCTACCGAGCCATTCACCCTCCTCGGAACCTTAACCGTAAGTCCCCTACCTAAATTCGACTAGCGCCCTTAGACATGCGGATCAGGCTTCTTAATCGAGTGCTACGCACACTAAGTCCACAATGCGGCTCAACGGACCGGGCGTTCACAGCGCTCGTGTTCAGACTGCAAGCTCGATGTCTTAGTCGTTGATCCTTAGGAGCACCTATCATGCGCTGAGGCAAACCTCCTGAACCATTGCTGGGCACCGTTGCTGCTCGTTGAGAAGTCATGACAGAGTTCGATCACATTGTTGTTGGAGGTAGATGATCCAGGCTCAAGCGAGACAATAAAATTGACCCAATCCTACAGCTGGAGCAGCCGGTTGCGCACTAGCAGCGCGTCTTGCCAAAGGGCTACCGCACCAGACTGTGCTACTTCTCGATGCTGGTGGAGAGAACAAAGGCCAGACACAACAGAGCTTCGGAGAGCGACATTGGACTCTCATCTTACCGGGCTACAACTGGGGCTACAAGACCGTTCCACAGCAAGGGCTTGACGGCAGGGAAATTGACTATAGCAGGGGTAAAGGCCTAGGAGGAAGCACTGCCATCAATTTCTGTGTCTACACTCGAGGACCTAGCGCCGACTATGATCACTGGGCGGAGCTCGTTGGAGATGCCAGCTACGCTTGGGAGCATTCCCAGACAAGATTCAAGAATGTATGGATTCATACATCAAGGTGTCCTCATTTGATGCTGAAGACGTCTAGATTGAGACCTTTGGTCAACCTGGAAACCACTTCAAGGATTTCGTCGAGGGTTTCCCTACGGCGCATGGAACTCATGGGTATGAATAGCCACGTTTTCTAGCAACTTACATCACTCACGCGCCTCCAGACCAGTGAGCGTGGGAGTAACAAACGCGTGGGACCCTGGTTTCGGGGAATTCATGAGAAACGCATACCATTACCACCCCAAGAACCTAGATCACAACTCTGGCAATCCAATTGGTGTCAGCGTCTGCCAGCAGGGTATTCATGATGGCAAACGAGTAACAGCCTCAGGGGCTTATCTTGCGTCCAGCCCGCCGAATCTGACCGTCATGACTGAGGCTAGCATCACCAAGGTTTTGTTCCAGGACAAGAAGGCCGTCGGCGTACAAGCAGATGACAAGAAAAGTGGCTCACTCTTCCCACTCATGGGATGGCGCACAGAAATAGCTAATACGAGCACAGTGTATGCGAAACAAGAGGTTATACTTGCAGCAGGGGCAATTGACTCGCCGAAACTGTTGCTCCTATCAGGTATTGGCCCAGCCAGAGACCTTGAACCACTTAATATCCCCGTCACGAAAGATCTCCCTGGCTTTGGCAAGAACCTCCAGGATCGACTGTCCCTCGAGCTGGTGACTGTTCAGGATCCCAAGAGTCACCATCGAACTTCGTATATTGACTCGCCTGTTACATTGGAGCAAGCCCGCGAAGAATGGATGCATAGTCAGACCGGTCCACTGTCTGGGTTTTATCTACCGCAGATGATGGCATATCTCAAGAGTGACACTGTTCTTGCGTCGCAAGAGTTCATGACTTTGGATGAAGAAACCCAGCAGCTCTGGCAGGCGGAGACAAAACCTTTCTATGAGATGATCTCCGTAAGTCAATTTCTGTTTCCAGCTTTTGCCATCGCTTTCTTCTACCCGTGGATCGTACCCAAAACGTCTATATCTCTCGATATCTCTCTCTTTTCTACATATCTCCGCCTTCCTTAAGCAACAAAGAGGAGACCCACTCGTCTCCCAACATCGTCCACGTTTCCCATCTAGAACCGCGAGCTAACCCTCTTCTGCAAGCAAAACCCCAGCCCCAGCGTCAAAGCCCCCGAGACATATCTTGCCACCGCAGTAGCCTTCCCCGCAACCCACAGCACAGGCGAAGTCAAACTCTCATCCTCCAACCCAGCTGATCCTCCACTCATCAACCCCAATTTCCTCACCCACCCTTTCGACAAGCGCCTAGCCATCGAGTCCGTTCGCGAGACTCTGGAGTTTCTGAATCAGCCTCTGATGTCGAAAGACTCGATACGCTATGCGGTTGGACCCGAGGGTGATGAGGATGAGGATATTCTGGTGCGTGCAATGCTTATGTAGATATCAATCGAGAGTCGCAAAGTCAAAGGGTGATAGAAGTCTGGGGCTGATAATTATCGCCTCTAGGCCTACGTCCGCAAAAGCGCAGTAAGCATGTGGCACACCTGCGGCACCGTGAAGATGGGCAAGATCGATGAGCCGGGGACGTGCGTGGACAAAGACTTCAAAGTGCTCGGCGTGCAGAATCTAAGAGTGGTGGATATGAGCGTTGCGCCTTTCTTGCCGAGGTGAGTCCCTAGACTCACTTGTCTATTCGAGGGAAGGGGGGTTCCTGACGGCTTTCGTAGCGCGCATTTACAGGCCGTGGCGTACCTGATAGGGGAGACTGCGGCGGAGAAGATGATTGCTCAGTATCGGGATGGGGGCGAGTAGGGTATGGGAGGAAGAGGGTGTTGAGACCGAAGTGAGAGGACGCTGGAAGAGACAGAGCGGTTGCAAACGGCATGGCATGCTCGTCCAGGGGAGACTACGATAGCACTCCACCATGAGCTCAGAACCAGAAATCCTCTGTTCGGCAGCACTCTAGCCATGCAAACAAGCTTCGCTCCATAATCAACGACTTCTCCCACCCACAGCGCCAAATCCGCACCTTCCAAGACCAGTCTCTATCTCCATGACCTCAAGCATCAGCGAAGAAGGCATATGAAGCATCGTCTCTACTCCATCCACCAACTTCTATTATGGTCACTCCGCCATACAAACAAGCTCTACAATCAACACATCCTCCCATTTACAGCGCTCGACTCGCACATTCTGGCACTTGGCTTTTACCTCTCTGCTCTAGCGCACTGGGCAGGAACGAGAGTATCTGAGTTTATTTTTCATTCCAGTTCACAGCTTCCAGTACAGTATGCTAGCGATGCTGGAAAAGTTTGCAGCAACGACATCGTCATTGTCAGCGCCAGGTTCGTGCATGCTGACACGATTCCGGAATTCTTCAACAAGAGCCGCACTTGAGAATGGAAACGCAAGTGCCTCCACGCTCTTGCTCAGCATCCACCACAGCAACCCAGCAACTTCCTACGCTCCCTACCCCCCCACCCTTGTCTCCACAGCACCAACATCAAACTCCCCGTCCTCTTCCCCTCTCGCCTGAGCCTGGCGCACCACTCGGAAGATAACCGAACAGCCATCTTACCCCTCTTGACCCAATAATCCAACATATCTCCACCATTGGACCCCTCTCCTCCTCAAGCCACAAATCCATATCCTGTTCCCTGACCTCTGGCGCTGGAGCACCACCCAACCATGGGACCGAATCTCCATCTTTCCCCCCCGAAACCAACGCTGTCTCTGTACAAGAGCCAAGCACCTCCGTCGCGGCCAACGCGCATATAAGACTCCCTAGGCGCTGCTCCGCCTCGACCGCAGAAACCAGGAAGGAGGAACGCGAGTCACAGAACACCAATGCAACAGGAAGCGAGCTGCGATGGTGACCACGATGGGAAACGGGGCAGGACGGCTTTCGGGTTCTGGGTACTGGTCTTGGTGGGGCGCAGGGCTGGGGGGGTTGGGGGAGGGAGGACGCTTTCTGGGAGGTGGTTCCTACTGGACGGCGGGCTTTGGGGGGTTTGGTGCGCAAGGAGCTGTGGGGGATGGTGGGGGGGGAGGTAATAAACCAGGAACAGGCGGCGGGAATGATGGACTGTATATGGAGAACGCTTGAGATGCGTGGAGCTGCGGGGCGGTGATGGGTTTCTTGGGGAGGAATTGGATGCTGAGTGCTGAGTGCAGGACGTGGTGGGGTGAGGACCTGTTTTTCTTCATCGAGTTTGGGAAACACAAACCAAGGGATAACGATCAGATGCTACGCTATTTTGATAAACGTCTAGCGCATGGCTTGCCAGATATGAGAGAGCGATTCGCGTCAATTATTGAAACATATCAAAGTCAATTTGGGAGGAGGAATACGTTCAACAAATATTGGCACCCTACTTCTACGCCCTCGAGAGGTTCGCGTCGACTTAGTTTCTACGTTCTAATCGACGGCGTTTGGCAGTCTGATTGTACGCTGATCACGGAGATCAGGACTCTTGTGTCCTTATTGTAGGAGCACAAGTTGACGAACAAGCATGTCGGCATTCAATTCATTCGTTTTGGGAATGATGCCGAGGGTAAACGGCGCCTCCAAAAGCTGGATTCCGAGCTGGGACTTGGACTGTACGTTCGCCCCTGCCGCTTCCTTATTATATCCTCCCATCGCCCGACTCACTAATCTGATAATATTCACTCGATACTACCGTATGCTGATTTGACTCATCAAACTTTCGAGACATCATCGATACCACTTCAGCTGACGGCAATGTATGGAAAATGCTTCTTGGGGCCGTCAACGACTGGTTCGACGACGATCACGACGAATTCTCGAATAATGACCGCGATCCTTGAAAGTTATGTCTCGATTCTGCCGTCAACCAATGAATGCGTCTTCCATCAGCGTGATGGAAACCTTCTGCCTTATACCGTTCATGGGGGAACAACTCCCATTTATTGACCATGAAACCGATAGGTATGCTCTACTATCATCCTAATTCATCCTTCCACAGCTCATGACTGACCCGATCTAGACATAGATACGACGAAGCTACGACAAATTGCTTTTGGGACCGTTTTGGCGTTCATATAATCACGGTTGGCCGCTTTGCAATTTACTGGATTCAGCTTTCTGCAAGATAATACCCCGAAGGCTGGCGAACTGGATCTTGATAGCAGAAAGGATTGGAGGACCGGGAAAGCACGAAATTTTGGGAGGCGACGTTATTCAGAATGGGTACCAACGCGATGGGAAATGTGCTATGAAAGGAAACCCGTGCGATACGAAACGTATTATGGAGATGGGAAAGGAGTCATTGACAGATATCAACGCGATGGGATATGGGATACGCATGGAAACTTGTATGTACATCAAGAAATCAGACATACGGGTTGGAAAGCAGGCAACCTTGGGATGCGACTAGAGATCGTGATACGCCATCATGGCATGTATATTTATCAAGATATCAAACACAAGATTCAGAGAATCAGGCAATTCAAGAAGATGATACGGATGAATGAAAATTTCCAGAGCTTGAGCAATCAAATAAATTAGCTGGACATCAGTCGACTGAAGAACCCACTATCCACATCAACAACCCGAACACAGAACCCGTCTTCCAGACACGATCAGCTCACCGCTGCTTCTCCTCCCCCTTCGCCCACCATGTACTTTAGCAATCACCAATCCGCGATCCAATCCCCCTCTACCTCCCCCACCAATTACCTATTACACAGCAAGCACCTACCCACCATAGCGTAGCCACTCGCCAATATGGCCACAACGTCCTGCTTTACGATCCTCCCGCGCACCATCTCTGCAAGCTCAATCTCCTACCGCAGGCCGGCACAACGGCGCATTTCGCCACTGGACAAGGGTAATAAGGCTCATATAGCTGTAAACCAGGATCTGGACCATAGATCACTGATTGGCAGCCGCCGTGTTGACTGCTCGCAGGATCAAGGCAGAGGCTCTTTTTTTCGGAGGCCCGATAATGAGGAAAGTGGGTTTGGAAGAGTGGAAGTAAGCCGGTCCCAGACCTCCCATTGAGTGAACCAGAAGCTAAGCTAGGTGATTCGATTTTTTTTTGTGTTGGAGCTCGTGAACCAGTGCTGTCTGCAAACGTGATAGGATGAGAATTCTGGGAGGTAAGATGATGGGAACGGAGACATTGACATGAGGTCTGAGTACTGAGGCAAGTAAAATACGTGCCCCGTGAACACCGGGGCTATGGTGGAGCTCGTCAAAGGATTAGTAGAGTCTGACGACTCGGAATTTGTTCTATGATTGGCTACGCCGAGATGAGAAGTAGTGATGATGCTCTCGTTCGAGGTTCCAGCAATCTTCTCTGGTTCTCAACCAACGGTGAGCGAAGTCGCATGGTTTCGCCGCTTCCGGCGCTCCATCGCCAGCTGAAGCTGCAGAAGAAATGCAGCATCAGGTGCGAGATGGGTAGCGGGCAGCAAAGCTGGCCACATCGTTCGGGGTTTCCGCATTGTTCGTGAAATGCTGCTCGAAGGCTTGCCTCAGTATTCAGACCCTATGGAATGATTATTGTAGAAGTGCGACACGACGCTTTTGTAGAAGTGTGACGCGCGAAGCGACGCTTGAATGCGACGACGCACTAGAAACTAGCGCACTTCTACAATAATCATCCCATAGGGTCTGAGGGCGAAACCCCCAAAACTCAAAAAAAAATCGACTAAAATTGTCATCTTACCAGATTGAGTACTCGTTTTACTAGATTTAGCACTAGTATGATAATATAGTGTCTATGTAGAATAAGCATAAGGTCTGAGATCCTGAGGCAACTCGAAGGCTTTGAGCACAGACCATTCAAGGGGCATCACGTGCTTTTGGAAGAAAGCAAGCATCGTGCTGATTAGCCGAGAGCACTAATCAGGGATCGGCTGGGCGATTCTCTCCATTTGCCCAGCATTTCCCCGCTTGAAACATCGAGTGGACTTTTACTCCATCAACAAAGTAAGAGTACTGAGTCACTAGAATCATGTACTATTACAGCAAGCTGTGCTGGCCGCAGCTACCCGTCCTTCCTCTACTATGTAATAACATGAGCTTCTCCCGATCATCGAGGAACTCTGTCCTTGTCTGCTCCGCCGTTGCTACCTTTCATCTATATCCCCTGCTACTCAACTTGATGCGCCGACAATGTTTTTTTCCTTCCTATTGACACCCTACAGTCTCATTATCCTACCGTTCATCTTCGATCTCCTACCCTACCTTCGTTCTCATGCTATTCGTGACATTCCTGGTCCGCTCCTCGCCGCTTTCTCAAACCTCTGGCTACTCTACCAATGCAGGCGTGGAAGACGTTTCGCCGCCGTTGACGATGCCCACAGGAAGTACGGCCAGCTTGTTCGCATACAGCCCAATCATGTCTCGGTCGCAGACAATGAGGCCATATCAGTCATCTACTCGCATGGGGGAGGCTGGCTGAAAAGGTACGATGAATGAAATCCGTTTCGAAATCGGCACCTTGATATCCGCTTACTGCCCGATTGGAACAGTGAATACTACGACGCCTTCGTCTCCATCCAACGCGGCCTCTTCAATACCCGCGACCGTGCCGAACACACGCGCAAGCGCAAGACAATCTCCCATACCTTCAGCGCCAAGTCGATCTCGCAGTTCGAGCAATATATGGCGTACAATCTACGAGAGCTAATCAAGCAATGGGACCGTATCTCTGCCACCGCAGTGGAAAGTGGGCAACAATACGCAGAGATTGACGCGCTACATTGGTTCAACTACCTGGCTTTTGACATCATTGGCGACTTGGTCAGTCTTCCAGTTCTTATTTCGTAGAAGTAGGAGAAGAAGCGACAAGAGAACTTTCAGGAGAGAGACATGGAGACAACAAAGGGCGACAGAGAGGCAAAAACGTGTTGACAAGGATGGCAGGCATTCGGAAAACCCTTCGGCATGCTCCCTCAGGGGAAAGACATTGCACAAGTCAAAAAGACCCCCTCCAGCCCCTTAACCTACGCCCCGGCCATTCAAGTCCTCAACCGCCGTGGCGAAGTTTCCGCCACGCTGGGCTGCTACCCTGCACTGAAACCATACGCCAAGTATCTCCCTGACCGCTTCTTCCGCGATGGCCTACAGGCTGTAGAAGATCTTGCAGGGATCGCTGTAGCAAGAGTAAACGAACGCCTGGAAAGCGGCAAAGAGAGTGATCGCATGGACTTATTGGCAAGACTGATGGAGGGCAAGGATGAAAACGGAGAGAAGTTAGGAAGGGAGGAATTAACGGCCGAGGCGCTGACGCAGCTGATCGCGGGAAGTGATACAACGAGCAACACGAGCTGTGCGATCTTATTTTGGATCTTGAAAACCCCTGGGGTCATTGAAAAGCTACAAAAGGAGCTGGACGAAACAATTCCAGAAGGTGTCGATGTTCCCGAATTCGAAGCCGTCAAAGACCTGCCTTAGTACGTCGTGTCCTCCCATCTCTCATCCCACGGTTCTCGTCCTACTGACCATCCCACCAGCCTCCACAATATCATCAACGAAGCCCTCCGCATCCACTCCACCTCCTCCCTCGGCCTCCCCCGCGTCGTCCCCCCCGGTCCCGGCACCACCCTCTGCAACCACCCCTTCCCAGCCGGCACCGTCCTCTCCGTGCCCGCCTACACAATCCACCACTCCACCACCATCTGGGGCCCTGACGCCGACAGCTTCCGTCCGGAGCGATGGGACGCCGAGAACTTGACAGAAAGGCAGAAGGCGAGTTTCATACCGTTTGGCTATGGGCCGAGGAGCTGTGTGGGGCGGAATGTGGCGGAGATGGAGCTGGCGCTGATTGTGGCGACGGTGTTCAGGCGGTATGCGTTTGAGCTGAGGACGGGGGAGTTGGTTACGAGGGAGGGGTTTTTGAGGAAGCCGGTGGGGTGTAGGGTTGGGGTCAAGAGGAGAGGGGTGGGGGTGGGGAGTTGATGGGGTGGTTGCGGCAAAGGAGGAATGGGTGCAGAGGGCGGGGGGAAGATGGAGCTGGCGCTGGTTTTGGGGACGGTGTTTCGAAGGTGGGGGTTTGAGTTGAGGACGGTGAGCAGGAGGTATGCGTTTGAGTTGGTGACAGGAGATGGTTTCCTTGATGGGCGGGTTGCTGCAAAAGACAGGGAAGTGCAGAGGCAGGGTGGAGATGGTATGGTGCTTTGATCTATGATGAATTAAGCGCGTCGCTGAGGTGGGTGGACTGAGATTGTTTTCCGTATATAAGGTTGTCACCCACGTCGAATTGTACATACCATGTGTATTGCTCGATCCAACGGCAGGGATATATTCCTTGGTAAGGGGCCGTGTCCATATTTACGAATGGTTTCTCATTAAGGGGGCTCGTGAGAGTCGCACCCGGAATCAAGATACGCCTCGACGGTTTGCCTCTTTAGCCATGGCTCCTCACTGGTCGGTCCATCCATTACTTCGTTAAGACGTTTTCACAAAACAGTAAGTGCTTCTCCTACTACCACCTCACCTCACCCCCCCTTCCCCCTCGCCCTTCAAACCCCGCTTCCCCTCCCCCCCCGTTCCACACTCCCCCTCAACACCCTAATAACCTCCTCGGGATCCTCCGCCCCAAACACCGCCGACCCCGCCACAATGACATTCGCCCCCGCCGCCGCCGCCTGATCCACCGTCTTCTCGCTCAGCCCGCCATCGACCTCGATATTCAACTCCGGGTACTTCTTTCTGAGTACGGCGACCTTGGGGAGGGAAGAGGGCATGAATTGTTGGCCGCCGAAGCCGGGGTGGACGGTCATTATTAGGACCATCTATGCCAGCCTTAGCCGCATACACATATGTATGAGCTTATGAAACGGGGGGACGTACATCCGGAACCTCCTCTTTGATATCACTATCGAGGAGCTCGTACAGCACGTCGACTTCTGTGTCGGGCTTGAGAGCCACGCCGGCTAACATCCCGACGGAATGGATATACGACACCATCTCGCGGGGACTTGTCTTTAAGTCGGAAGCGCCGGCGGGGGTCTCGGCGGCGGTGGAGGAGAGGGCGGCTTCGTGGTGGAAGGTGTAGAGGTCGCAGCCGGCGTCTTTGAAGGTTTGGACCCAGCGTTTGGGCTACCCCGTCGCGAGGATGGTCAGCATGCCAATGCAGCATGGCGGGTGGGCAGGAAAGACCAAGGGGAGGCGGAGCTGGGTGGAGGGGCTAACACCTCGGCGATCATCATGTGGCAGTCGAATGTGCCTTTCCCGTGAGCGGTCTTGGGGCGGGAGACGTGTGGGCGGATTTTCGAGACGACGGGCGCGCCGAAGGTTATGTTGGGGACGAAATGCCCGTCCATGATGTCGATGTGGAGCCTGGGGTTGCGGTTAGCATGGGCATTGGTACGGCGCTGCTAAGCGGAATGGGTTTCTCGGCGGCTGCAGGCATTGATGGGAAAGGAGGATGATTGAGCGCGTATGTTGGTGAATGCGGGATCGTGGGTGGATAAATTGCTAAGGATGGAGTTTGGAGCGACTTGGCTGGAAAGAGAGGAGAACGGTACCAGTCGGCGCCATGGCTAATTGTGTTGGTGCAGGCGGCGCCTAGGGCAGCGAAGTCGGCGGAGAGGATGGAGGGGGCGATGATGGCGTTGGGGGGCATTGTTAGGATATAGTCAAGTGGTCGTGGAGGGATATCGGTCCTGCTAGATCATGGCCGTTGAATCTAATGGTATTGCTAGAGAGAAGATACATGTAGAGTAGGACCTAGGGAATATCTCCCACGATCGTCAGGGGGGTCCAGAAATGACTTGGCATATTATTGCCGAAGTGTCCCCTCAAAGAGAGCTAGCGTCAGTTGTCCGCCAAGACCTCTTTTCGATCGGTCTTCACTCTCCAGTCCTGCCAATTCCTTTTCTCATCTTCAAGCAAAAGGCAATGCTTCCAAGTACTCTACGGCGAGAGACTCGTTGCAAAAGGACGAATTTCTATCCACAGCTTCGGACTTCATGGTTCCACTACCACCTTTGATCAACAATGCCCAAGATAAGCCACGCGCCGAAGATAGAATCGAGGATGCGGGCGCGTAACGGTCTCATGCACAAGCATCCAATCAACGCAATGAACGCAGACGCTCTCTTCCAACGTCCGGTCGTGGATCCAGTCACTTGGTTTCCCACCAACCTCTTTCTTTTCGGAGGAGATGCTCCTATTGGCCTCGGTTCTTTAGGCTCAGCATTCTTTGCGTCTACCTCTGTTCGCTGAACGCCTTTAATTGCTTAGTTCCTGCATGCTGCCTTTTCTTAGCACTCTGCCAGCATATGGCTTGCAACCGCCGACGATGCGGGAAAGCTTAGCTGCTCGTCTTCGAGCGGGCAATATATGGTCGACACGGGGGCCAGTTCGTACTCGAGCTGATCGCATCTTCTTGTGTTGCCTTGTTTCTACGTATAGATTTAATTGCCTACTTTCGTCCTGCATCTTCGCCTTGTTGCCTTTTCACGTCGTGTTCGTTGAACGAGCACGCACCTATTCTTACCAGTCCGTTGATCGGGCATTACCTTGTTTAGGTCCTATTACCATTCATTCCCTCCTTTGTCAATAAGCAGAAAAGCATAACCCGATTTCCAGTATGGATGCTTATATTTTACCCGCTACTACATATGAGCCACCACCACGGCAGGTCCGGAAACACGTACTTAATACTATAATAGAAGACGAATATAGCGAGGATGAAGCTGCCGAATTTGAGCCACAACGCGGAGAGCTCGAGGTCCGTGGAAGGACAAGAACGTCTGGGTCAACGCGATCAATCGAATCAACATCACCGGTACCATCGTTGACATCCTCAAATTCCTCCTACTACAGGATGCATCGGCGGTCGCAAGACTATGATGACCTCTATGACATCTCTGACGATGATTCCGATCTTGGTCAAGACATTAGAGCGTCAATGTTCCCACAAGTCGGGATCGCTCGATCGATTTCCCCGAGTAGCTCCACGGACTCGCGAACAGACCCCAAAAAGGTTCCGTCCTTGATCATACCGTCTCCCGGCTTTTGGCCAACAATCCAGAAGCTCCAGGGCGGCTCTCCGCCACTTCCACCAAAGATCCCCATCTCACCCGCCGTTCTTTCCTTACTACCTCGCGATCAGCCAGCTCCGAGTTACCTGCCCTCGCTCGACGACAGCTCTTCGTCAGACCCTCAGGTTTGTTCTACAGCACCAACCACTCCTGATATGCAGGTCCATCCGCATGGCGAGGATATGTGGGGTAACGCGGGTAAGCGAAAGCTGGTTCAAAGCACGGCTACTGTCTTCGAGTTAGAGGAACCTACAACTCCGGGTCTCGAGCTTGGCGAAGACGAAGCAGCTCGATGGTATACGGAAGAGAACTTTGACGATGGTACAATCATCAGAGATTTTGGGTTTGGCGAGGACATGCCGGCACCGGATAGTCCTGTTCTAGGGTCTGATAGTGGCTGCTCAGACTCCGGCGTGCAACTGCCTCCCCAAGCAATGGCCACCTTGCAGCACCTTTCCCTCGAGATCCCCGAGAAGCCAGACATTGAAGATGAGCAGCCAGTCAGTGAAATGCAGGAGGTCGCCGTCCGACTACGTCGGCCGAATAGTGTCGATTTCACGCCAGTGTCGCACAGCTCCGAGTATAGCGTGTCCGATTTGAGCATACCATCACCCGGTGGATTTTTCTCCTCCCTAGGAAACAATGCGAGGCATACCTGGTGCTTGGGGACAGACCGCGATGTCGTACCTCCTTCGTCTACTACTGCAGAGAACTTTTACAACTGCCCTTGGAACAGTGATCCGCGCCACACCGTTGAGCGAATTGTCGAATTCGACAATGCCGATACTGAAGGGCCGCCTACTGCGCGACAACCGCCATTGAAGTCTGCGAGCACTGCGCGTTTTGAATGCGAGCCCAAAAATAGCCCCTTGGCGGAGGTTGCGGACGAGACCAAAGACTACGATGAAGATTACGAAAAGACCATCAAGATAGTGGCAAACAACACTCTCGACCGTACGAGCCTATGGCTTGCAGCTCAGACTTCGTACATGTCTGCGCTGAGAGAGACGAACCCCGTCAATGAAGTAGGAGGTTCGCCTGTCAGAAGGCCCAGCATGCATGGTCGGATGGATACAATGGGCTCACCTTTAAGGAAAGCCGTTCGATTCCTCGGAAGTGAAGCCACACAATGCCAATCGCCAACGACTGCCAAGGTTCAGTCGGACTCGATTTTCTATCACGCTTTCCAGCATATCGTGAGGGATTCGTCTGAGGAAGACGCTTTCAGGCACAGACGTACTAGATCAGACTCGCTCCAGGCAGCGCGCATTGCCATGCCCGAGACGCATATCGAACAGCTTCAAGGCAATCACCATATCATAGAAGCAGATCGTCCTACTCCCCTTAGGCCTGTCTCAATGTTCCCTGGCAAGGATCAGGAAGCGGGCGAACAGACTACAGAGCAGAAAGTCTTTGCACAAGTTGAGAGGGAGCGTCAAGCGCTTGAGCAGGTTACCGCGGCGACGTGGGTGATCGAAGCTCAAAGGTTCCTGAGCGGCGGCAGTCTCCTCCACAGCCCGGCCACCAAAGCGTTGAAGTGTGCAGCGTTCCCCATGAAAGAAGATGTTGCATCAGACGAGTTCGTCCGCGTGCTCGATATTGGAGGCCAGCCCAACTGTGACTGGGCATGGCATTGCTCGCAGGAGTACACCAACGTCAAAGTGTACACTGCCACAATCGAGACTCAAGCACCGAGCCCACCCATCCGTGGCCCTTCCAACGTCCGCCGCACACCTGTTTCCAACCTCTGGCAGCTCCCCTACCCAGACAACTACTTCACCGTCATTTCCGCCCGATCCCTCTTCACCCACCTCAAAACCGTCGCCGAAGACGAATACGATCTCTGCCTGCGCGAATGCCTCCGCTGCCTCAAACCCGCCGGGTACATCGAGTTCTTCCTTCTCGACTCCGAAATTGTCAACGCCGGCCCTCTCGGCACCGCCGCCTCCGTCGAATTCGGCTTCAACCTCAAGACGCGCGGCTACGACCCTTCACCAACCAAATCCTGGCTAGGCCGTGTGCGCAGAGCAGGCTTCAACGATATCAAGCGCGCGTGGACGTTCCTGCCGATGGGAGCACCGCAGAGGGACGCGTATGTACCGCCGGAGACGCCGCCGCCGGATGTTTCGACGCATGATGGGAAGGGGATGGAGGCGGTGCAGGGGCCTGTGGGGAGCACGGGGGATGCGGCCTCTATGAGTGGTTTAGTGGGGAGCTGGGCGTGGGAGCAGTGGATGTTGAAGGTGCAGATGGAGATGGGCAAGGAGAACCTGTTGGAGGGGGTGGCGAGTGTGCTTGAGGAGGGGAAGAGCACTGGGGCGGGGTGGAGGTGTCTGAGTGGTTGGGCGCGGAAGCCGATGCTTTGAAGAGAATGTAAGAGATATTTGTAGGATACGATCCGCCATACCTGAAATCGCCACTGGGAATTTTATCCGGCCGCCGCTCCAAGATTTTGCTACAAGATCGAAGATGCTCGACGGATGTCGAGCTCGCCAGCCCAGCTGAAGGTTTTCCTGCTTTATTTATCTAATTGACAAATTCTTACTGGTCTGAACCTTTCCACGTGCTTTTAATTGTTTTGTGTTACATTCCTCAGCATCTACCAGCGCCCCTTGCAGCTCCACTTCATAACAGAAATGCATCCTCCTTTCTACTTTCACTTCTCCTCCCTCTCCCCTCTCCCTCCTCCACTCTTCACATCGAACCCATACCCACCACCATACACGACCGCAATGCCTCACCCACACCCACACCCCCTTCTCACTCTCACTCTTCTCCTCCTCACCCTCTCCACCACCACTCTCGCCCAATCCTCCTCCCCCCCCTCCCCTCCAAGCCTCGTCTCCGAAATCTCCGACGGCCAGCTCCAAGCCCCCACCACCGCCGGCCGCGTCCCAACATCGGCACCAGCGCCCCCCTCCGTCGCAGCACCCTCACCCGCATCCAACGCCACCGCAGCACCCTTGTCCGCAGCCGAAGCAGCCCCAGAAGCAGCCTCCACTGCCGCTGCGGAACAAGCGCCAGCACCGGCAGCAGCGCAGAACCGCACCTCCGCGCCTGCATCCGCGAACGCACCGGCAGCAGCGGCTCCACATGCCAATCTTCCAGCACATGCGGACCTGGCACCACATGCGAACCCGGCAGCCAATCCAGCAGCCGCACCGCCTTTCCCGCTCGGGGCCAATAGCACGATGATGTCAGGGACCAGTGCGAGCGCCAATGTAGGCATTGGCACCACGGGCACCATCGCGCCGACGTCGACATCGACCACATGCAGCGGTGAAGGGTGCGCGACGGCGACGGCGGCGGCGATGATGCCTGCTAGTGCTGGGGTTGGGAGGGGGAGCGGGATGTTGGCGATGGTTTGGGGGGTTGGGGGGTTGGTTGTTGTGGGGGGGGTGGGGCTTTGAGGGCGTGCAGGGAAAGGAGGGGGGGGGAGTGAGGGAAGGAGGGAGGAGGTAAGGGGAGAGATGGTTTGCGGGGTGGCGGGGTGGTGTCCTTCGGGGGAGGATGGGCGGGTCCGGGGACGGCTTTCTGATGTTGGGCGGGTTTCTTGGTCAGTGGATTGGGGCTTTTTGGATTTGTTTGAGATGGGGATTGTTGGGTTACTTGGGAACAGGGATTGTGGGGTGGGGGAAAGGATGCCTTTGTCAAGATAACATAGTGATAGCATAATACGGATCGTTCAGAGTGGCAAGAGTAGTAGGGCAAGGGCAGGAACAGGGCCGGAATATTGCAAGCTTGCTTCGAAGGTTACACATCGATAAACGCATCGCCATGTTGGTTGACCTCAACGCACACAGCGCTCTGCTAACGCAACTTCGCAAGGGCGAGGTAGACGTTGATCAATCTCTGGGCGAAAGAAGAGTCTCAAGAGCGGCTTCGGAGATCTGTGACCGCGAATCGTGCAAGATTCAATGTTGGACACGTGCTGGAAACATGCTCTCATTGGACACGAGATAGACGGGAGACAGCACAACGCACGAATACTACCAGTCTAGGGAAGATACTCGGGAACACGAAGCGAGCCACAACTTACATACGTACAATGTTGTCTATCGGGCTGCTGAAGCAGGCTCAATCAATGGAGTTGCCAAAATGCACGATGGATCTACGGAGGTTTCGCAAGTTGGCGGTTTTAGTACAACGATAGCACTCTAGTGAATGCGAATCTGTTCTAGAAAGGGATCGAGATAGCGTATGTGCTGTCTTGATAGGTTGATATCGAGATCTCGCGGAGGCGCTTAGAGGGTGATGAATCGGGTAAGGATTGAATGAAAGTAGGAAATATTCAGTACTTGTCTCCAGTCCAACTCATCATCCCACACAGGCCTCATATCCATGATTCTTGCTATCCACACTCTCATCCCAAACACCGCCTCTCCGTCCCCCCCCCACAAACTCATCCTCCCCCTAATCGATACCCCCGCCACCAGCACCGACAACACTCACCAAATTGCCGAATCCAGTCAGACCCATCTCGGAAACCCTTAATTTACACGATATCGTGTGCGCTGGTATGATGCTGCTACTAGGTAGTGACATCGTAGGAGATGGTTGCTCTGCACTCTCGAGAAGAGTGGTGTGGTATGGAGGAAGGACAGTGGTGTAGTATGGAGGAAGGACAGTGGTGTAGTATGGAGGAAGGACAGTGGTGTAGTATGGAGGAAGGACAGTGGTGTAGAATAACGGGAGGTTGGATTGAGTGAAGATGATGGCGGCAGGATGGGTTGAGATATCACGGGTGTCATGGGGGGAGGTTAGAAACCTACTGATGGCTGACGCATCGAATGTACCGGTGCTTTCTTGGGGGCTGCTGTATATTCTTTTGCTCTATCTGCAGAGTCGGTGCAGAGCGAAGCCGCATGGGTAATTGGTCGTGTTTGGAGATCTGGCTGCCGTAAACGTAGGATATCATGATTGTAGGTGAACACCCCCCCACCGACCGCCGACCACCCAAATCTTCATGATCAGAAATCGTCAACCATGTGCTCAACACTCCGCAATCTGTCCTATCTGCCCCATCTGGCTTTGCCATCTCCTCGGTGTGTCTAGAGCTTAGTCTGTGCCAGGATCGTGCGCTATTGCTAGAAGGAGAAGGGATATTTCGAGGATCAAGATAGTATAAGAGAGTCGAGAGTAAGGTTTTGGTTGCGGATAAGACAAGACATCATGTGCTCTTGCCATGACATCGCGATTCGGCAGCATAGAATAACAGTCTGGCGGTAATCTAGGTTTATGGAGCGAAGTCTTGGAACGCTGAGGGGATAAATGGGTGCGTGATGGGGTGTGCGCAATATTTTGAACAGGTTCTGAGAGAGAGGGTTGAAGGATGTTCCTTGTAATGAGTGTTAGAAGCCTGGCGGAAATCCAGTCGATAAGGATTGATATCTTGAGAGGTGTCTGGTGAAAGACGTGTTAATGTAGTAGCGATATGGTGAAAGACCAGTGATGACCCAATGGCGGAGCGGCAAAACGTTGAGAGGTTCTGATGGGGCATTTGAAGAACCTTAGGAGAAGGGGTGCGTAGAGTGGTACAGCTTCCGATAAACTCAGCGCATGAAACCTTAGTCTTATATCTTCACATCTCCTTGACACAATAGTGCGGGACGTCGTTCAGCTCCTGATGTCCTTCAGTCGAAAATTATGATTCATCCCCTCTTAGCAGCCAGCCCGCGACATCCATCCAAGAGCCGGAACAACCGAGTCTCTCCATTTCCACACACCCCCCCGCCCCCCCCCCAATCTCAAGATACGATAGTACAGCCCAGCCTCCTCCACTCACACCAAAGCCACTACATCACCCCCCCGCGCCCTCTCCATCGCCTGCACCACCTGCTGCGCAACCAGTTCATGAACAGTACTCGTCGGATGCAGGCCATCGGCCCAGAAATACTGGTCCCTACTCACCCCGCACTCCGGCTTATAGAGCTTCGTATCACTCGATCTGTCGTCTCATCAGCCCTTTTCCTTACAGCACACATGAGTACAACTAGCGCTCCACTAGCGCATATCCGCCGTAGAAACTAAAACAACTCACCGTGCATACGGCGGACAATTCCTCTTCGTTTCCGAAATAGCTGAGCTAACAGGATAAGACGCAGGGTTGTCAAGAACGCGGTTGAATAGGGTATTGGTATCGAAGAGCCAGACCGTCGCATCGGGGTACAGCTGGCGGAAGACGCCCGTCATAGTCTGCATCGCTGTGTTGAACCTTTCGATATACAGCTTCAGATGCGCGCTCTCCGCGGGGGTGAGTCGCAGGTTGAGTGTGACTGTCCTCTTACCCATATGGAGTGTTGTGTTTGTGGGCCCCAAGGGGACACGGTCTACGGCGGGGATATTCAGGAACATGAAGTTGCGCGCGCCGGAGGAGTAGAGCTGTTTGTGTGTATTTGGGTTGGTTACCTTCTCGAGATCCTTTGGGCCGGAGAGGAAGCGGTCACCTTTTCAGCTTGTCCGACATACGATTCCGTTAGGGCGTCGATATAGGCTGAGGCGTTCGATTTGGCGTTAGTTAGCATAACGTCGTTGACCCCGAACCAGACCATGAATATGCTGTCCGCCGCGGTCCAGCCGCCTTTGCCGTTGGCATACTTAGGCAGGTATAGCTGTGCTACTTGCTGTCTGAAGCTCAGTGCGCCGAAAGGAAAGGGGTCGATGGTATCATCGATTGTTCCACCGGGCTGGGCGAGGTTGTAGAGCTTGACGAAAGATGCATTGTATTGCGCGGTCAGGTAGCTGCTCCAGTCGGGGGAGCCAACGGTGGTGTCGCCTGGGTAGACCGGGTTGCCAAGTGGGCTCTCGCGCGAGGGTTCGGTTCCGTTAATGTTGAAGCCGGTGGAGGTGTAGGAGTCGCCACTGTTGCGGCGTGAGCTCGGAGATGAGGTGGAAGGAGGTGGTGACGAACAATGTAAAGACGTTTTGAATGTTGCTCCATCCTGACCAGCTGTTCGACAGAGGGATTGAGCGACTCGGTGAGCCGTATGTTGGCGGGCTTGTTGGGATGCAATTGACTTTTATGGAAAGACATGACGCGATGAGAGCAAAGAAGAGAGGATGCATGACCAAGCGTGTGTCTTATTCGGACAAACCAGAACGAGAACCGTCAAAAGCGTCAAAAGCGTCAAAAGCGTCAAAAGAAAACTCGCCAAAAGGCCAGTCGGTTGCGGGTGCTCGAAAACATTGCCAATAAAAATCTTCCACTTGACACCTACTCCCAGTGCTGTTTCAACCACAGCTTGGGGTGATACAGCTTTATACTCAAGTCATGCGGTATGCGGCTCGAGCGCTCCCCCTTACTCTAATCTCTAGAGCCGACATTGGTCCAAGCGCCGTGCAGCTAGCATCGACTATGCCCATCTCGGCGATATTGGAGATACGGCTGACATCAAAGTCGTCGGCTATGCGGCTGAAACATATCATCTCAAACGTCAAACATGGCTAAGAAGCCAGATTTGCCTGGGCGCTCTGCGTCTACTACCAAGAATGTTGACGATAATCTTAGACCAAGAGATACATTAGTCCACGCATTTTAGTGATGGATTGCGTCTTGACCTAGACCTCTACGATGAACACTGATTCCAGCGTGGCAACCAGAGAAAGCAGGATGAAACGCAAAAGGCCAATGCAAGATGGTAGAACGGTATAAGGGCGATGCTTGAAGGGAAAGCACTAAACCCTACCAGGGTTCAAGGATTTGGAGATGTCCTGCAATGTATCGCTTGGTCTTCCCTCGGCACTTGTTTAAAGATGCCCCAATGAAAGGACAATGGAGTGGTTGAACAACGGAGATTCTCAGAGCTGAAGAGGCAAATCACTCAAGAGGTAACATGACTCGGCAGAGATTAGGGGTCGACGCGCTTACGAAGCAGTGGACGAGCATGCGAGAGGAGAGTCAAAAGAAAATAGATGTATCGACAGTCTTCACAAAGATTGAGATATAGATACCAGAGTAGGGGCAGCTGCGAGCATCCCATGCGCCGGCGCGATGCAATTTTCAGGGGCTTCTCGTATCACATATGAGCGCAGGACCTTCTCTAAGCCCTACTCTCAGGTACCTTGATTGAGCGAAAGGAATGCTTTCACCATTTGCCTCTTTAGCTATGGGTATTCACTGGTGATTCAGTCCATCGACTTTCCGTCATTGCATTCTTTCGTAATTGCCGGAAATGGAGCGCAACACTTCGTACCGACGCATGGGATGTTTGCATACATATACAGACAGTGACCTACCCCATTCAGGCCAGTGTGCCCGCATGCTTGTCATCCAAAACTCTGTCGTCCGCTTTCGTGATGCTACCCGAACTCGAATCGCCACTACCGGTGCTCACCTCCTGCGCATCGAGCACGTCGCGACCAAGCATTCGATGCTTGATATTGACCACCGGGCCGTGGAACCATTTTCGAGCGCTGACAAACCACCAGATGATGATTGCAAGCATTGAACCGCCATATACCAGGCATGTCCAATTCATGTGAGCAGCGCTGTTGTTGTATTAGCTTTTGCCACTCAAGGATGATTATAGCACTCACTCTAGGTCTGACCCTGTCAAAGTGGGCAACATGAGGATGGGTACCATCAGGGCAACGAATGCGACGGCAGCTATGCCGATCGGAAGGCTTGCTTTGCCTAGGTTCCAAGGGCCTTTTCTGAATCGATTGCCAACAAAGAATACTCGAATGAAAATGGGTATTGTGAAAGCAACATACGCCGCGACGGCGGCGATTGAGAAAAGAGCACCAGCTGCAAGCGGCCCCCCGAATATCAAGAGTACCATGAGCATTCCTATTGTGGTATTAAACCAGACTGCATTGACAGGGGTTTGAGTATGTCTGTTGACGCGCTTCATCCAGAACGAGCAGGGAAAGCAATCGTCTCGGGCGTAAGCGTATGTGACACGAGATGCAGCGACCTAAACTCATATTTAGCAATATCATACAAAAGGCACATGGCGACCGACCATGCATCCTTGTCCCATGGAAAAAGAGCAGATGATCGTCAGCGCCAAAAGGGCGACGGCGGTCTTCTGTGGTAGAACCTGCAGAAGGTACGATGCCCAAGGCTGACCGAGATCCGAGCCGAGAACGGCGTTTATATCAACGACGGTGTACGCAACGACCAATTGCAAAAACCATCCAAAAAGACCGCCGATACCGCTCGTAAGGACGATTGCTCTGGGTGAATTCATTTGAGCGTTGGAAGTCTCCTCGCTCAAGTGAAAGGGAGCATCGTATCCGCTGCAATATAAGGTCAGCATGTGCAAGATAGTTGTGGCTCCAAGAACTGATACGGACCTCATAGTCCATATGACTGCCACAAAAGCCATGAGCAAAGCTACACCTTTAGGAAAGTCCGTTCCAGCATAGAAGTTGCCCCACACGACGTGAGTCAACGCGAATTTCGGAAGCCCTTGACTTTCTCTATTGGTAGCCGCCGGTATGGTTATGATGACAATGAACAAAGCGATAATGTTAAATGTCGACCCCACAGAATTGAAGTTCGCGATCCATTTCGTTGGCATGCTGCTGATACAGGCATGGATGAGCATTATCATAATGGTGAGGAGAAAAATCTGATAATTTTGGGGGACAAAGTCCGGATGGTTGATTGACACTGCAGCCAGGACCATGGCCGATAGTGAATAATCAACCGAAGGTGCGCCTGTAACCTGGGCCAACCAGTTACTCCAGCCGGTCAACCAGGCCGCGAATGGTCCCCATCCACTTGCAATATCAGCTGGTGAAATCTACTTCGAGTGACTGTCCAACATACGGGGGAGCCAGCACGGCCGAGGCGTAGTATAGCCCTCCACTTGTGGGCATCGACGAGCATAGCTCGGCCATACTCAGGGAGACGCATTGGATAAAGGACATGGCTATCAGCCAGCCCCATACCATCCCAGGCGTACCTGCATACCCCATGCCATAGTACATTGTCGCTGCAAAGCTGGGCAGGAGACCCAAGACAGCGAAGCTGACGCAGAAGCTCGTCCAGAGGCTAAACTCTCTCTTGAACTCTGGCTTATAACCGAGCGCCGCCAAGACCTCTTCGTCAGCCGTGAACTCTCGATCATAGACGGGAACTTCATCGCCGCGCAGGACCGAGGTGACCTGCTCCTGAGCGACTGACTTCTTTCGCGAGGAAGTACTGAACGTCCGTTCTTCAGCCATTCTTGAGCTGGACATGGACTTATTCCTAAAATACGGGCGACACCGAAGAGGGGCATCAAGGGAGGTCGAGGTGAGGGGCCTGCAGGCTTCATGTAGCACCCACGGCGCTGGGCCAAACCTCGCATGGCTGACGGGGGACTTGTAGATAAGCCTGCCTAGGCGATGCTAGCGGAGGGTGCCCGCAGATAGAAAGATTCAAAGGAGCCAACGAAAGATAAGACGCCTGAGGTAGAAGTAGACTTGCAGCGTCTCGGAGGACATCGGCGGCCTGCGACCGAGATATCTGCCTGCTTATCGCGAGCCGGTCGCACAGCAGTTGCCCCTCTCCTCGCTTTCTCGAACATCTTATTGGTTGTGGCTTACACGGGAACGATCATGCCGGAAGCAACAAGTATGCAGGAAGATTTCTCGATTCGCGTAAGCCCATGAGGTTGGGAGAGAAAATATGACGACGTCGAAGGGAAGTCATCGTAGGAAGGTTTTCGACCAGTCATCGTGTATATCATCACGTGACGTTCCATAGTACCTTACTTACTCTTCGGGGTTTTACTAGCGTCGACGAGACCTCCTATATGCCATTTTGCAGACATGATTCCTTATCAAGAGGATGATCTTCACTCGGCGATCCTGACTGCCAAATGACTATTTTCGAGAAGCGCCAAAATGACTTTGCAAGTGACTGGCAGAAAGTCAGAGGGGCTCAACTACAATTTTGCCGAAATCGGGGATTTTAGGAATCGTGAACATTGTATCATATCTATGTGCTATGTGCCGCAATATTTTCGACTCGATGCTATGTAGGTGGCACTATTCTATTCATACATTACTTGTTCTCTTCCAATTCCCCAAGACCTTGTTGCTACACGTTGTGTCAACTCAACCCAAAACGCATACCTAGGATAAAGCTCAAAGGGTATAACCAATCCAACCATGTGCACCCCCAAACGATAATTCAACCATGGTCCTGGGTGTTCCAGACTGCCACATTCTCACACTCCCGCGGTACGCGGCAGACGTTCCGAGCATCTTCTGATGCCGTTCTCCAGATGACCTCTCGTACTTCCTTGCCTACCTGCTCCAAGGCATCAATCGCCCATATCACGTCAAGATGCTCGTACTCGTCAATGACTTTAGAATGCACGACGCGAACATGAGGCTCTCTACCCCTTTCGAATCGTCGCAAAAGCCGTCGACCGTCGACTAGGGCATCCGACCCAGCAACCCAGAGCGCCAGAGGTGGCACCCGCGCGTCGTACCATGCTCTTCTTTCTCGATGTGCGATATCGCCCTTTGGTTTCTGCGAGTCTAAACGTTCCAGTGGATAGCCAGTGTTGTTCGTCTCAGATTCTGCATCTTCATCCTCCTCGTCTTCGTACTCCTTCTCTGATTTGGTGGAAAGGATGCATTTCTGCCTCGCGAAACACTCCCGTCCAAGCCACCAGCGCATACATTCAGAGCTAACATAGACCGGAGAGAACTGGAACGCTCGATTGCGGAGCTCCTGATCCCAGCGATCATCTGTCCAATTAAATAAGAAGGAGAAGACACGATAGCCCATCGCCCCGTAGAGCTTCCCAGGAAGTATTGAATGCATGGTCAGCATGAACGGTATAAACGCATGTATGCCGAACAAGATGCGGAACATGCCAGGGGATATGACACGCATGAATTTGAAGTACATCTTCCCGATCAGGGATCCGGCGTATACAGCTGGTGCGAGCGCGCAGAACACGCTGATCTTGTCTCCGATGTCGGGTCGTTGTTCCTTGGCCAGAGCGACGAAGGTTTGAGTGGTCCCTTGAGAATGGCAGACCAGACCGAGTTTCTCAAAGCCTGTCTCGGAAAGGACTCGCGATATGTGTGCAGGCAAGTCCATGACACCCATTTGCCGAATGTTCCACGCCCACATTCGAGGGTCTGCGTACGTGAGCATCTGGTGTTCTGGAATGAACCCACACCTATTGTTGCCGAGCCAAACATCATAACCGCTGGACCTGAGTCAGCGTGTTTATTATTTCAATACAACTTCAGAGCGTACCTCTTGCACAAGAAAAATGCTAAGCTATCATCGTCATTCGAACAATAGGCGCCAGCACTTTGTAGTAAACCGGGCATCAATAATACAGGATATCTGCGATGACCACCTTTGAGGCGAGACTTTGACGATTCGGAGGACTCACTTGAATCTCTGCTTTGGTTACGTCCATTGAAGATCTCTGGACCTTTGCAATTGCGGTGTTGCGGCGATGCAGGCGTATAGTCATTAGGGTTATAAACGTGCCACAAATCAATCATGAACCCGTCTTCAGTCTGCACCTTATACTCTTCAACATTCAAACCTACTCTTCGTGCGTAATAGGCGACATCACAGATCAAAGGGTCTTTTCCACCTTCAAGAGGCTCAAACTCCTGCATTCGCGCGTCATCTTCCCTATCCATATCAAATCTGCCGTGGCTGTGAGAACGCCTCTTCCGGCGCTCCCATGCATCGTTCTGAGCTTTTCTTATCGATTGACGTCTCTTCTCCTCTTCGTAAAATGGCCGGCGTGCATTCGGGTCTTTACCCCTCAGACGAACACCGATGTGCTTGAAGATTAGCGGAATGCTTGTGAAGGCAGATCCGAGCACAATGACTCCCAAAAAGGCCAACGATAACACAGCGGAGGAGATTCGGAATGCCCAGCATTCAAGGTCGCGCAAGAAGGTTGGAGGGCCGTAGAGAGGTAGATCGGGGAACAATGGATTGGTCCGTGATGGTGGGATAGCCTTGCTCAATGGCGCTTCTGCTCGCTCGGATTGCTGTGACCTTCGCCCGTCATTGCTGACCACTTCGTTCCCATCATCTCCTTCGCGGTATACAAGCTGCTGGTCGGTCGTACCAGGACCTTCCGCCTTCTCTTTGAGCTCATTGAGCTTGACAGCTTCTGCAAGAGGCACTGCGGGTAGCCTTCCGCCATTTGACAGTTCGATCACTGGGTCTTGCGGCGTGATGAACTTGGCTTGGACAGCGCTGGTGTTTTCCGTAGCTTGTTTAGGCGCGCCCTGCGGTAGCAGAGATAGCTTTTCCGCGTGGGCTTCGAACTCCTGGACCGCTGCAGCCTTGGAATGATCGTTTCCAATAGACATTGGAGCTAGGTGAATAATGCTCGTCTTGTAGGCGGTTGTTCGACGCCGAGGATCAGAGCATGGCAATGGGTTTTCCTAGAGAACGTCGCGTACGTGGAACTGCTCATTGGCGTACAGACATTAGAAAAGGCGATGAATTCAAAGGGAGCAGAAGGACTGAATGCATGAATACCGATTCCTTCAAGGTGACATTGATCGTACGTACTCCACTCCCACAAGAATCAGGTTTCACTGGAAAGGATTAGCATGTGTGTGGCTATCGACAGGAGAAGATTAAAGCCTCCGTAAGTGGCGCTAAAAGGCTTTAATTTTAGGTACAGCCGAAAATCATCCGAATTCACATGTGAAAGCGTCTTCTTCTCTGATCCTGGGGCTTCGAGACACGTCGGCGTGTACGGAGTAAGATTATCCATGTGTTCAGCGTCTCTCGTTTCATCTTTCCATACGTCTCACAGGAGAGGCTCATCAGAAGTCATCCTCTCCACGGGCTCTTACCAGATGGTCGCACTTGAGATCGCTACCCGTAGACAACGGCACGACAACACCCTACATGTAGCTAGTAGGTAAGCGCTTCTTTGTTCTCATCCATTGCATCAAAGCCTTCTGCGCGCCGCAGGCAGGCGCAAGTGCAATGTTGAGCGATCTTACTGAGATTGCAATACTGTCGGGAGGTCACAGGTCTTCCCTGAGTGCCAAGAAAAAGTGACTTTGTCCCATGTGATTGGGTGAATGAGACCTGCGCACACGCGCAGCTCACTATACGTATATGTATCAAAGAATACCATTTTGCATTGTCTGCCAGGCCCATGGGGCCTGCGTTCGTGATGTCAAAATGCTTGAATGTCCGGATGATGGTTCCTGTAATCATACCATTCGTTCGTTGTTCGCTTGTCGCTCATCGCTCATCGCTATTTTCGCGAGCTACGACGAAGAGCTCGCTTTCCTGTCTCTCTTCTCCGGTGCCCTCTATTTCCAACAAGTATCGATCTCAGTGACACGCAAGCCCTCCCTACGCATCGCTAGATCGCATTCCGCCTCCGTTGCCATGTGTATGCCCTCGATCACGATTCTCAACGATGGCCGTAAAAAGCAACAAATTCGAAGACGTCCACACCACGACGCGTTTTACCGTCCACTCTCCCGAGACGCTTATGGCTCCTTCCCAGAGAAACCGCCAGCTGGCGTTGTAACCGCCAGGCCCTCAGATCCATCACGTTGCCCGGTCCCAACGGATTACAGCCGGCTTGCGGATGCGTATCTTGCCGGGAAGGAGAAAGAAAAGGCGCGTGCGCAGGAACCAGAGGCGTTGAGGAAGGCAGAACCAGTCAAGAAAGAGGATGTTCCCAAGAAAGAAATCATCCTGACTCGTGAGATTGAGAAGCCACACAGAAGGCGACGTCGCTCAAGCGCATCCTCTGCATCTAGCCGCAGTTGGAGGGAGATGAAGGAGTTATTAAGAGAGGTGTTGCGCCGGCGAGGCATCGAAGATGAGGTTAGGCGCCAAGTGGAATCGGACAGAAAGCGCACGGATGAAGAAAGGGAGCAGCTTAGGAGGAGCCATGAAAGATGTAGAGACAGAGACCTACATGGGGCGCATCACAAACATAGGCCACGGTATCGGGATGAGACTCCCCCGGGAGGAGATGGAGGGTACTCTCGGAAGGATACCTATCATTGGCCAGAGGCTTAGGCAGTTATCTAGGGGTCCTGTTAGATTGGACGGCACATATGGATGGTCGTACTCAATGCCTGATAATGTGCAGGATACAAGGCCTAATAGGGGTGGCTAGATCTCCAAATCCCTGCTTCGTCCCTTCGGCATTTTCTCGTTGAATACTCTGGTTGAGTGAGTGATGCCTATGTACCATTAGGCTCCTGAGCTATAGTCCTACCCTGCTCAGTGAGTCTATCCTTATATCGTGAAATTGTATTGTCGAGAGTGATTTGAACATAGGTTGACCATTATTTACCAGTGTATGGGCAGAAGACGGTGGCGATAATGCGCTGGTCACCAGTCTCTTTGTCAGACCACGTATTCGGTCCGGTCTAGCAAGAAAAAGTTGCAACACTGCTCCACAAGACAGAAGCTGCTGGCTGTCTACTCGTCCGGATCGTGCGACGCTCTTTGCTCTGTACTTGCATATATGTTTACTGAGTATAGTGTCATTCCCTCCACCGATAGACAAGCTCTGGGTTCTGATTTCAGATTTCACCCATCGCAGATCACCACAGGACTTGAGCTTTCCGACCACGGGTCACACCAATGACAAGGTCATGTGTTCTGTCGGGCTCTCACGGTGCGTAAGAAGTTCGTCCAGTGCCTATGTTAATAAGAAACTTTCGCAAGGTTCTTCGCCACCCGAAGTCTAATCGGAGACATCAGCAATTCTCCGCATGGTCGAGATGCGAACTTCGAGGAGGAGGTGAAGGGTCGTATGATGTATACATGTAGTGATGGACTGACTCCTAAAGTAAAGTACTTGAAGATACTAAAGGAGTATATTTGCTAGAGAGGGTAGAGTAAATTAGCTAGGCCACAAATGGCTAGATCTCTCGAAGCTGACGGATGCTTGAATCGAGCACGTTGCTTCATGGGCCCTTCTCATTGGTTCTTTTCGACCTCAATTCTTCCTCCGCTTCAACCGGGCTGCGTACTTTACATATACCCTATACTTTTACTTCTACCGCGGGACCGTTGTACCCGACAGCCGCACCAACTCCGATGATGCCACTCCCAGGCCGGTCAACAAAGGCTTTCACAGCGACGTGGAGAAGATTAGCAACATGGGTTGCCGTGGGGTCCTTGATCCGGCCTCCTATCATGTCTTTGTAAAGGCTTCCTCTTAATTGCATTCTCACCGGTTGCCCTATATGAAGTACTGGCTTCTGTAACATTCAGCAACACCGCTGACATCCGAGCAATTTCTCGTTTGGATTTGTATTTTTAATCAACCTCCCACCCTATGCTACCCCCGTCTGGTTCTCAACGGTGAGCCTGTGGCAGACCCACGGCGCTACGCTCTAAACGGCCTCAACATTTGAGTTGGATTTTGAAAAATAAATAACGGCAGTACTACACTGAAACGATGGTTGCTCCTATATTTACTTCAAACCCGAGCAGCAGCAAGTGCTCGACGGTGATGTTGGGATGCGAGGCCTATTCAGGAAGACCAGCCGCCCTTGTGCATCCAATTGGAGCACTTCCAGGTCCACGTGTGGGTATGTGAGAAGGTTTGTGCTTCTCTGACTGCGGGTACCGGCATCCGTTGGAAAGCCCTCACTCATCCCTCCAACCCTCGCAACATCTCGCGATTATATTTCATTGGTGTCTCTCCACCCCACAAGGCTGTCGGCCTTGTTCCTGCGCTAAACACCAACACCCATTCTGAGTACTATCCCTTTGTGCCCTTAGATCCGACCCCGGCTGTTAAGACGCCGATATAATCACGATCCCATCGGCCTTCTATTCCTAGGCTTTTGTCAACCTCCGCACTTCTGCACCATCCCGTTCTCTGCACTGACAGAGTTCGACGACTCGGATATCCCCACCCTCGTCCACCGTCATCCCGCCATAGACCCGAGGGCACTTCATCAACATGGCCGCCAACCACGATACCTACGGCGACATGAGCGGTTTCACGGCTCCTCATGGGCCTAATCCTACGCAATCCGAGCCTATGCAAGACATGAACCAGAACGAGAGGGCCATCTTCGATTACCTTATCAAGCCTGATGACATGTACACCGCGGACGGCGTCTACTGGGCAGACTTGCCCTTTTTGCAGCAGATGAGGTTCTCTGCAGCATCCGATGCGAAAGAAGCAAAGAAGGAGTTGGGCAGCATCGGCCAAATGATGAAGAACGACCCGCTGAGCCCGGTGGGCTGGTACTTCAGAAACGCCGTGATCCCGGGTGCTGGTCTGGGTCTCGAAGGGTAATCAGTCCCCTTGGGGTTCTGCAACTGTGTGTACTGACAACAATCTAGTTATGTCCTGTTCTCCATCGGAAACGTCAAGCCTCTGTTTGCGGCGGCTTTCAAGGCTTGCTGGGGTAGCAAATCCAAAATTTGCAACGCACAATGGATTTATGCGGTAGACTACCTCGAAATCTGCGGTATCATTGTAGGGCAGATCCTCGTTGGTATACTGGGTGATTGGTAACATATTCCGATGGCGTTATTGTAAGGCCATTTCTAACGCCCAATATAGGCTCGGCCGTCGATGGGGTTTGATTCAAGATGCCACCATCATGTTCCTCGGTCTGCTCATGCTTACTGCATCTTGGGGTGTCACGATGAACGGCTGGATTATCTGCTACGCTTGGTCGCTCTTCTTCTACGGTATCGGAGTTGGAGGCGAATACCCTATGACTGCCACATCTGGTATGGAGAACGCTGTTGGCTCTGGGAAGGTATCGACCAAAGAGGATCGCCTGCACCGAGGCCGCAAAGTCACGACTGCGTTCCTGATGCAGGGTTGGGGTCAATTCTTCAACCAAGTCATTCTCATCGTCCTCTTGCTCATCTTCCATCATGGCAGTGGCAACCCTCCGTACTCCGAGCTTGCGGCTCAGTGGACTTACCGGGTCTCGTTTGCCATCCCCGCTGTTGGCACCCTTTGGCTCGTCTACTTCCGTTGCTACAAGATGAAGGCTGCCAGCAAACAATTGAACGCAGCCAAGAAGAAGAGCAAAGTTACCGGATACGATACTCAGTCACTGAAGTTAACATTCACCTATTTCGGCCCTCGTATGATTGCAACGGCGGGCGCTTGGTTTGCTAACGATGTATTCTTCTACGGCAACAAGCTTTTCCAAAATGAATTCATCTCAGTCATCAGCCCACACAACACGTCGGTCATGGAGGGCTGGCTATATAACCTGATCAATGTCGGTGTTTCTCTTGTTGGGTACTATCTAGCGTGTAAAATAAAGCCAGTCCGATGCAGCATCTACACCACTAACAGCTTATAGCGTTCCTTATCGACAACAAAATCTACGGACGCAAGAGGATGCAGATCGTCGGCTTCCTCGCAGACTTTATCCTGTTCGTCGTTCCGGCCTTCAATTTCAAGCACTACACTAGCCCCCAAGGAATCAAGGCTTTCCAAGCCATGTACTTCCTTTCCTCATTCTTCAATCAATTCGGCCCCAACGCAGTCACTTTCCTCGTCGCCGCAGAGGTGTATCCAACTCCCATTCGTGCAACTGCTCACGGTCTTTCTGCCGCCTGCGGCAAACTCGGCGCTCTGCTCGCGGCTGTCGTGTACAACTACATCGACACACAACAGAAGTTTTACTTCGTTCCCTGGTTCGGTCTCGCAGGCATGATCGTCACACTCCTCTTCCTACCCGACACGACCGGTCTCGATCTCAAGGAGCAAGAACGCCGGTGGCAATTCCTCCGAGCCGGCCGTGACTCCGAGTACCACGGCATCGCCGTTCATCCCCAGCACTTGTCCTGGTGGGAGCGTTTCCGAGGCGTCGGCAAGCATTATAACCCCGATCTCGACTATGAACAGAAAATCGAGGAAATGCGCGGGGACTGGGAGGCGGCTCAGGCACGTAAGGGTAGTGAGAAGGTGGGACATGAACATGACGAAGAGGATGACAGCGAATGGTCGGGCCATGTCTCGACTTACTTCGAGAAGACGAGCCGGACTCCGATGATCTTGGCGAAAGAGAAGTCTCAGCTGGAGAGCCCCGATTCGAGTCCTGACCGGGACTTGAAGCGTTAGATTGAGCTTCGATGACGGCTGGCTTTCAGTATCTTCCTTCTTTGGCCTGCAATTGCTTGGCATGGCGTGGCATTCATTATAGATAGTCGTTTGATACGAGTGTGGGAAATCATGGGTATGGCTGGAAAGTAGTATCCTATTACGCGACTACCCAACACTGAATTACATATTCTTAAAATTCTCCAGCAAAGCTTTGTTCCCAATCCATTGTGGCGGAAAGCTTCCTGATGCCCAAAAGGAGAAATTTATGCTCGATGGTAAGGAACCCACTACGCCTTCGCAGCCAACAAGACAGCTTCGGTAGCGAATATCGCATGCCCGCCTTCCAAGCAAGACCCGCAACATGGACCAGCCACGACGATGGCAATCCGGGGCAACCGCTCTTCCGTGCGTCCCCCGCCTCCATCCGTTCGAATAGCCACCACCGATCCCTCTATCTCTCACTTCCCCCTCCGAGGAGCATCCTTCCCCTCTGATCTTACCCCTCCCATGGCCTTCCCCCCCACCCTCCCACCTTATAATCAACCCTCCCCACGCCTCCTACTCCTCATCCCTCCCCCCCCTCGTCACCAAACAGCCCAACCCATCACCAAAAACTTCATATTCTCACCCCACCACCCCAACATACCACACTCCTCCAAATATCTCCCCAATGCCTTCATCTCACCCACCTCCTTCACATGTCCCTGCTCCGCCGCCAACCTCCCGTCTTCGGCGAAGCTGAGGTAGAGGAGCGCATCACATGAATTTCATATTCTCAGTCCACCACCCCAGCATACCACACTCCTCCAAATACCCCGCCAGCGCCTTCGTCTCCCCCACCTCCTTCACATGCCCCTGATCATGTACCAGTTTTCCGTTTTCGGACTCGCCGATATAGAGCAGGTCGTAGAATTTATAGCGGAGAGACTGTGGGGGCCGCCGTTAGTTCAGCTCCACGCATATAGCGATCTCGGGGGCGGTTGTGCTGGGTTTGGGGAGGAGTGCTCCGGAGGGGCGAGAAGGAAAGGAGAGTGAGCCAAACGGCAAGTGAAAGGGCAAAGGGAAGGCATAGGGCGCAAAAGGACGGAATATCAGGGATGGAGGGTGGAGAGGGTAAGGAAAGAGGCAGCACACCTTAACGACATCAACCCATTCCTGCAGATCGTCTTGGGAGTCGGATTCGGCGATCATGACGCCAGGTGGGCGGCCGGTCTTGAGGACGACGGTGCAGGCATGGGTTTTGGCGGCGGAGGAGAGGGCGCGGATTTTGCGGCGGGAGGTCATGTGGTGGGTTTTGATGAGGGCGCGGAATGGCATTTTGGGAACGAGAGTGGGGACGGGGAAGAGGTGGAGTGGGGGCAAGGTGCACTGGAGTGGGGGGGGTGTATAGAATATTTACACTATGTGACTGCACATGTCGACGACTGAGAAGAGGCATACGTCATCGTTGCGAATTGCTAGCAGATTGCGCCGGGCCGCGCACTTGCTCGCGATGTTTATGTCTAAAGTATTTGCTCGCTCTTAGCTCGAGTATAGTATATCCAACCTCTCACCCATCAGCCAGCTCCACGACCTTTCCAAGACCTTCACACCCGCACCAACAACGCCAAATGGCAGACTCCACCCCCAAATCCTACCACACCGACCCCACGCTCTACCTCTACACCTCCCTCACATCCGGCAGCTCACACATCATCACCGCAACGTCGCGGCTGGAAACGATCTTGAAGGCGAATAGGATACAGTTTCAGGCGCTGGATGTGGCGACGGATGAGAAGGCTAGGATGTTGTGGGGGAGGAGAGCGGGGAAGAGGAAACTCCCGGGTTTGGTGAGGATGGGTATGATTGTTGCGGTAGGTCATCCTGGGAGTTGGGAGGGAGCGGGGCTGTTTAGCGCTTGATGCGGAGGTTAAGAGAGGATTCTAGGGGAGAATACAGTACAGGAAAAGGGACGGGTGTGCGGGAAGAGGATGTGGAAAGGCGTCACGAGGGGCTTGGGAGATTACGGACAGGCATTGGGAGCGATATAGTGCGGCGAGCTGACAGATACCAGGACCTAGAGGAAGTCGAAGAATGGAACGAATACGGCGAGATTAAAGACAACCTGTCCTTCTCCACGCAACCTGCCTCAACCACCAACACCCCTTCGAAGCCCCCTTCCGCGGCCCCTCCATCTACAGCCTCCACCACATCACCCTCAAAGCTCAGCACAGAAACGCAGCCTTTCCCTTCTTCACCCTCACAGCCTCCCACCCCAGCGACGCCTTCATCAGCCTCGGCCGACAGCCCAATAACAGCGCAGATGCGACAGCTAGGTATGGAAGCCGCGCGCAAGGCCAGCGGTACCAAAACAAAGCCCAAAACATCAGCCCTTGAACCATCAGACATCAAATCCGAGACGCTACAAAAACTCGATAATGCGGGGCCTACAGGAATGCCGCCCCCCAGTGGAACCACGGAAGCAGAGGCGGCGAAGGCACCGGAGACGGCGGATGCGAATGTCACATCGAAAGTGGATGAGAAGCTGACTGTTGAGGAGTTTATAGAGGAGGAGTCTAAGGAGGGACGAGGTGAGGAGACTGTGAAGGGGAAACATGCAGAGATTGAGCACTCGCATGGAACGCTCGTGCCGGCTGTTGCGGCAGTGGGGCAAAGAGAGGATAAGGGTAAGAGGGAGGGTAATACGAGAGCTTTGGAGGAACACGGTGGTCTTGAGGCTCGCACGGTGCATCCGAAGCTCACAGTCAAGGGAACAGGAATCGAGGATGAGGAGGAAGCGGACGAGGAGTTAGGAGAGAATACAGCCAATGCTGTGACAATTTCAGCAGATACGACGCCGGGTTTGCCGGGAAAGAAGACGCAGGATCAGGGCGCTGGGAATGGCGAGGAGGCAGGTGTCAGTGTAGGAGATTAAAAAGCTGACATTGCTACTGTTATGGATTTTTTCGAGCCAGCGAGACAGGATAACCTTCTGAAATACCATTGGCCTGTCAACCTCTGCTCAATAAAGCAGCTTTGTATCGTCATCTTCCGTATGAAAATAGAATTATCCGTAGGGCTGAGCTAAAGTAAAGAACATCCTAGACCCTTATCGATAAGGAAGCCCGCAAATCAGCCCTACCTGGAAGTAACCTTCCGCATCCACACCCTCCAACCACCCGATCCCTTCAATCATACACACCACTCCTTCTCACCATCTCCATCACTCTCCCCGAAATGCTGTTCTTCAGGTATGTTCGCCCCCGCGCGGTCCATCTCCCCTCATTCCCACCCACTTTATTATTCCACCAAACCATCCTACAAACAATCTTCGGTTTTCTTCTTCTCTTGCTATCTTCTTTTTATTTCCCCGTGCTCCCTAATCCCCTATCCACCTTTGCCCTCTACCCGTTGGCACCCCCTCAACCACCCCCCCTC